>Ga0335077_10002631_pt1 | contig 21514 bp, 20 predicted proteins | sample Lox_Sample_31_FD_207151 | JGI IMG/M metagenome (GOLD analysis project Ga0335077, IMG submission 207151) | Soil microbial communities from Loxahatchee National Wildlife Refuge, Florida, United States - Lox_Sample_3.1 | ecosystem: Environmental > Terrestrial > Soil > Wetlands | place: USA...
ACGGAGTCGCCGTTCCGTTCTACTCCCGAACAATTTTCAGGCGCTGGTGGGGAGAGTTTTGTCAGGAGCGAATCATGGTCAAAGTAGCGAAAACGGCCGATCGAGTGAAGGTGATGGACACATCAAAGAGTCACGACTGTCCCAAATGCGGCAAGCCGACGCGCATCGTCAAACGCATTAAAGACCGCGAGCGGGGCGTGCCCGGCGGAATCTATATTTCCTGTTCGGCTTGTGAATTCTTCGAGAAGCTTTAGAGGAGTTGAGTGTTTGGGCCGTTGAGTTATCGTCTGGCTCAGTGATTCGATGGCTCAATTTTTCTCGGCGCGTTCAATCTCCCCGGTTATCTCTTCAGCCGCCCGATTCAGATCTGCTGCCTCTGTGATGGGCCTTCCCACGACCAGATAGTCCGCTCCTGCCGCAATAGCCTCTGCGGGGGTATTCACCCGCGCCTGGTCGCCCTTTACTGAACCCGCCGGGCGGATTCCCGGAGTAACAATTGCAAATCCTGCGCCCAGATTCTGCCGGATTAACCGCGCTTCCTGAGGCGACGCTACCACCCCGTCGCAACCGGAGCTCTGGGCCAAGGTCGCAAGAACCAGGGCGTGGTCGCGAGTGCGTTTAGGTACTCCAATATCACGCAAGTCGGCGTCGGACAAGCTGGTGAGCACGGTAACCGCCAGAATCATCGGTGGGTTTCGGGCTTCCCTCGCCGCTTCCACGGCGCCACGGAGCATTGCCGGGCCTCCAGCAGCGTGGACGGTCAGCATCGAAACGCCCATCTCGGCTGCCGAGCGAACCCCATTGGCCACGGTGTTGGGAATGTCGTGAAACTTCAAGTCCAGGAAGATCTTCTTGCCGGACCTAACTAGTTCCCGGACTATGGCAGGTCCTTCACCGGTAAACAGCTGGTTGCCGACTTTGTAGATCGAAATCGAGGGGCTCAGCGCCCGCACGATTTTCAGCGCCTCAACAGCGGAAGACACGTCGAGGGCAACAATCAGGCGGTCTTCCGGCCTCATCGCTTGCCTCGGTAGAGACTGTGGGTACCCAGCAGACCAGGTTCGGTCTGCCAGGTGTCGCTCATTCGCCGCCCACGTTCTGGGCTGCCGCGACCATTTGCGGAGTAACCAAGTCCAACTGGACCCTTTCGATTCCAGCGTGTCGGAACTCCAGCATGGCCGCTGCGCCATAGGAAAGGTCAATGATCCGGTTCTCCGGAACCGGTCCGCGATCATTTATGCGCACCATCAACCATTTGCCGTTGCGTAGGTTAGTGACCTTAACCCATGTTCCTAGTGGCAGTTGCCGGTGTGCCGCCGTAAACTGGAACATATCGTATGGCTCACCGCTGGCGGTGGCCTTACCATGGAATGGCTTTCCGTACCAGGACGCACTCCCGACCTCGTACGGTTTCTCGTGCTTCGGGGGACCTTCTTTCGTAGACTTCGGGCCCTTTGTAGCGGGTGCCGCCCCCACGGTAGCAACCATAACCAGCGTTGCCATGATGCAGGGTAGTACTCGTCGCATTGGTTGTCCTTTCAGTCTATCTGACTACCTACTAGCTACCGTTCCTTTCCCTGGAGATTAGCTAATTGTATGAAAGGAAAGGGCACTAGTCAATCTTCTTCGACGACGCACCATTACTTCTGTACCGCCATGCAAAGCCTTGCATAGTAAGGAATTGCGGGCTGTAAGCCCCATCTGGGAGGTTAGCGGGACTCGGCGGCAGGCCTCATTTTGTCGGCATGAGGGTCATGGTGGATCCGTGGACCTATACCCTAGGGCCTGTCAAACACTGTCTCCGATGTGCGAGATGAGGGATATCAAGTACTATCCAATAGCCCCAGGACCATTAAAGTTGCCGCGGGTGGCAGGGACCGGGCATATCCACCATCGGTAGAGCCGGTTTTCGTCGGGTTCCTCACCGCTCGCAGACTGTGCAAAAGTGAAGAATTTATTTTGCACGGCGGGCGATTGCCGTTACATTCATGCAACCATGCCCTCCGCGCCGCCAGTCGTACTCACAATCGCCGGCTTTGACCCCTCCAGCGGCGCCGGTGTGACCGCCGACATTAAGACCATTGCCGCCCACGGCTGCTACGGCACCGCCTGTATCACTGCGCTTACGGTTCAGACAACCACCGGCGTGCGGCGAGTCGAGCCCGTTTCACCGGAGGTTGTGAAAGAGACACTCCACGAACTGGCTTCCGATATGCCTCCCACAGCCGTCCGCATCGGCATGCTGGGGTCTGCCGAGATCGTAGATGCAGTGGCTGAATACCTCGAAAGTGCGAGGCCAGTTCACGTGGTGCTCGATCCGGTCCTCAAGGCGTCCTCCGGCGCGGCCTTGCTCGATGAGAAGGGCATAGCCAGACTGCTTAAGGTGCTCGTGCCTCTGGCTTCCGTGATTACTCCCAACCTCTATGAAGCGGAGGTGCTCACCGGACTTCCGGTGGGAGATCTTCAGCAGATGAAGGCGGCCTCGCGCAAGCTGCATGAGTTGGGCGCACAGAACGTTGTGGTCACAGGAGGGCACCTAGAGCGCGCCATCGATGTGCTCAGCACCGCTCTGCCGGAGGGGAACATCGAGCAGTTGGAATTTGTCTCCGAGCGCCTGCGCTCGACTTCTACGCACGGTACCGGCTGCGCCTTCGCCACTGCACTTGCCGCCAACCTTGCCCAGGGACGCCAGTTGCAGTACGCCATCGTTCTCGCCAAAGCCTACGTGACCAAGGCCATCAGCCGGGCGTTGCCCCTTGGCAAGGGCACGGGTCCACTACACCACCTCTACCGCACGGATGAACAACCGCGTCCTGCGCCGGATGTTTCAATTCCGATGCACCCTAATGTGCGCGGTAGCGAAGAGTGAGCAGCTCGGAAAACGTTGAGGACTTTCCAGATTACTTGCGCCCCGCCGTCACGCGCTTGTGGCGATAGGCTTCGGGCGAGCTGCAATAGCGGTTTTGATGAAAGAAAGCGCTGCCCACGATGGCCAAGGCATGGTTGTGGAACTGCTCAATCGTGATGGGGGTGCCAAAGCCGCGGCCATCGTATTGAGTGACAGCGACCAGGTCCAGCCCGGCCAGCCCGGAGTGCAGAGAGTTTTCCAGTTCGGAGATTGCTTCTTGTCCGATCATCAAACCGAAGTCGCAGAGCAAACGGACACAGGAACGCTGGTCGCGCCCGAGCGTGTTTCTAACGCTGTTCGCGATAACACTAAGGCTGGTGCGCAGGTTGGAAGTGATTTCAAGCCTGGTCATTTCTTGTTCTGACTGGCGAACGCCAAGCATCTCCAAGCCATCGGACAAGGCTTCAGACGCATTCTCGGCAGAGGCGATAAAGACCTTTTCGTGGCGAGCTACGCCCTCGATCAGAAATCCAAGCAGGCGTTGTTGCTCAGGTTTGGTGTAGTAGAAGTGAATCGCACTGCTTCCAACCGGGACACGATAACCGCCGACCTCAACATATCGACTTTGCGCCGGTGCGGATGCTTGGCGTGCCATGTTGCTGTCTGATAGCAGCAGAGCTTCCAAACGGCGTGCCTTTCCTCACTAACGGCAAGCTCATGATTTGGCCGTAGTTGGAAGCCGCTGCGGCAGATTGAGCAGACACTGGCGCCATTCCATGGCCCAATTAGGCACCAAAGGGCTCGCGAGGGGCACATTAGCGTTTAATTCCGGGACACAACCGAGAATCATAAGGCCAACATTGCGGGCGTCGCTATTCGAGCTTGCGCGGGCTGGCGGACCGCAGAAGGATTCCCGCCAGAAAAGCAGCAACCGCTGCGAGCAGCCATTCAATACGCCAAATCTGCACGGCCTGCCAGTCCAGCACCGTGTCAGCGGTATAAACCAGCCCGGTGCCAATCGCCGCAAGGGTGCAGAGGGTGCCGATGCTGAGTGCTATTACCGACGTCCACGGCAGACCGAGCCGTTCCTGGAGACGAAGGGTCTTCAAAGATCGCAGCCACTGAAAGTGGTGAGTCGCAGGCTGCGTGGTGTGTTGGGCACCGCAACTGTGGCAGAACCGAGAGCCGATAACAAACTGGGTTCCGCAGCTGCCGCAACTCGCGGCTTCAACCGAAGGCTTAGCTCCCAGATGGCTTGCGAGGGGCGGCCTCCAGAACTCTCCGCGGTTCTGCGCGTCAGTGGCGATGTTCTCCATGTCTACAGCTCCCCCGCCCCCGCGGTCGCAACCCAATGACCAATAGAAAAAGCGGCGCAAACCGTTTTTTTTCAATGAGTACTGTGACCCAGCTCATGGTCGTGAGCGGCTTACACCAAGCAAGAATTACAACGCTTCCGGTGGTTTTGGAATCTACAGGCCATCAGATACACTGCAGGTACCTCGGTTCCCCTGATGAATTCCTACGCTTCTCCTTTCGCAGGCCGCCATTTCCTGGCCGCTGTTTTGGTGTGCTCGCTGTTAACACTAGCACTACCCCCCCTGCGCGCCGCTTCGATCACCGGTCCGCCTCCGCAGGATGCGCTTACGCGCAGCGGCTTCGACCACTACTACGATCTCGACTACGACGGCGCGGTCAGCGATTTTGAGAAGGAGCTGAAGGCGCATCCCGACGACCCCTTCGCCGTCAACCATCTGTTGAGCGCGGTGTTCTATCGCGAGCTCTATCGCGTGGGCGCTCTCGACACCGGCCTGTATTCGAACAACAGCTTTCTGGTTAAGAAGAAATTCCCCTTTGACCCCAAGGTGAGCGCCGAGGTCAATCAGCTTACCGACCGGGCGCTGCTGCTTTCCGCGCAGCAGCTTGCCAAAGACCCGAAAGACGTGCAGGCGCTCTACGCCCGCGGCCTCAGCCGAGCCCTGCGCGCCGAGTACATGGGTTTGGTGGATAAAGCCTGGTTCCCTGCACTGCGCAACGCCATCGGCGCGCGACGCGATCACGAGGAAGTTCTGAAGCTCGCGCCCGACTACGCTGATGCCAAGACGATCGTCGGCGTCCACAACTACGTCGCCGGCAGCCTGCCCTGGGCGGTGAAGGCCGCGGCATCTCTGGTGGCCCTGAACGGCAACAAGCAGAAAGGGCTGCAGTATCTCTATGACGCTGCGAATGCCGGCGGCGAAACAAGTTTGGACGCCCGTGTCGCACTGGCACTCTTCCTTCGCCGCGAGCAGCGCTTTGCGGACGCGCTCGCCGTGGTGCGCGGCCTCACCGCGACCCATCCCCGCAACTATCTCTTCGCGCTCGAGGAGGCCAACATTCTCAAGGACGCCGGCCGCGGGCCCGAGTCGGTCGCCGCCTACCGCAACGTGCTCGCACTGGGACGCCAGGGCAACGTCTACTTCCATCCTCATCTTGAGCTGGCTGCCTTCGGGCTGGGCGAGGCCCTGCGCGGACAGCACGATTATGCCGGCGCCGCCGAAGCCTACGAATCGGTCCGCGAGTCGCCCACGGCCGACAGCGACCTGCTCGAAAAGGCCAACCTGGCCGCCGGCGAGATGTACGACTTGCTGCACGAGCGCGAGCAGGCGGTGAAGAAGTACCAGGCCGTCATCATGGCCAATGCCGGCTCGCCCAGCGCCGAGATCGCCCGCCGGTATCTGAAAGAGCCGTACCGCAATCCTTAAATATTTCACCGGGGAAGGAACCGCCGCCCTCCGCCGGCGTATCCTATGTTGAGTGGGAGAGAACGTATGTATTGCAACTACTGTGGCAAGGTAATCCAGGATGACGCCCAGGTCTGCGCCTACTGCGGCAAGCGCGTGGGCGCGGTTTCGGCCCGCAAGCGGCTCATCCGCCCGCGTCTGGGCCGAAAAATTGCCGGCGTTTGCCTGGGTTTTTCCGAGTATTTCGATCTCGATATCAGCCTGATGCGCGTGGTGTGGCTGGTAGGCGCGTTCCTCTCCGGAGGCGCCGGTGTCATCGCCTACATCATTGCCTGGATCGTGATGCCAAACGAGCCGCCGTTGCTGCCGGCCGCCCCGGTGAACGCCGAAAAAGTGCATAATCCCTGAAGCATGCGCTTCAGCAGTGACGACGCAGAGCTCTTCTACACCGTTATGGGCGATGGTCCGCCCGTCGTTTTGCTACATCCGTTCCCGGCGAACCACAAAGTCTGGCTGCCGGCGGCCGAGTTGCTGGCCGGCCGTTATCGGCTGATCCTTCCCGATCTGCGCGGGCACGGGCAATCCAACCCCGGCGACGGTCCCGCGACCATGCAGAAGCACGCGGCCGACTTGGTGCGGCTTGCCGAGACTTGCGCTTTCGGCAAGGCCGTCTACGCCGGCGTTTCCATCGGCGGATACATACTGTTCGAGCTGTGGCGGCGTCATCGTGACCGCGTCTCCGGCCTCATTCTGTGCGATACGCGCGCCGGCGCCGACAGCGATGAAGGTCGCGCCAACCGCCTCAAAGCTGCTGATGAAGTCGAGAAGCAAGGGCCAGTCCCATTCATCGACAGCATGATCCCCAAGCTGCTGGGTGACACCACCCGCACCACGCGCCCCGACCTGGTCGAGCGCGCCCGCAAGATGATGCTGGAAGCCTCGGCCGCCGGGATTGCGGCCGTGCAGCGCGGAATGGCGTCACGTCCCGATTCCACCGCCGACCTGAAGACCATCAACGTTTCCACGCTGGTGATGGTCGGCGCCGAGGACACGCTGACCCCGCTCAGCGAGGCCGAGTCCATGCAGCGCCAGATCACCGGCAGTCGCCTGCAGGTGATCCCTCGCGCCGGACACTACGCGGTCTTCGAACAGCAAGAGGCAGCGGGCAAGGCCATTCGTGGATTTCTCGACGGGCTGAAGACGTGGTGATTGCGCGGCTGGAAAATCCCCGTCCCGCCGACTAGAATCGCCGTGTCATGTTCAATGCTTCGTTGATCCCCGAGAGGACCGTCATTCGCGAAAAAGGCGATGGGTCCGTCGTCGATGTCTCTTCCGTTGCCGGCAAGGTCCTGCTCGTCACCCTGAATGTCACCGACATCATCGAGCAGCAATCGCTCGACGTCTCCGTCTGGGGCTCGGCCGACGGCGCCGCCTGGGGCGATAAGCCGCTGCTTGCTTTTCCGCAGAAGTTCTATCGCGGCCAGCACCCGCTTTTGCTCGATCTGTCGAAGCACGCGGGCATCAAGTTTCTGCGCGCGCAGTGGAGAGTGGAGCGCTGGGGACGCCACGCCGAGGGTCCGCGCTTCGAGCTGCAGTTGAGCGCGCAGGAAGTGCCGCAGGACGTGCTGACCGCGGCGCGCGCGGGCGCGGCATCGTAGCCGCTCGTGACGCCGCTGGGCGACATCGTCATCCATCCCGCCAAGAACATCGCCGGGGCCGTCCGCCTGCCGGGCGATAAATCCATCTCTCACCGCTATGCCATGCTGGGCGCGCTTGCGCAAGGGACCACGCGGCTGCGCAACTTCTCGACCGGCGCCGACTGCGCCAGCACGCTGGGAGCGCTTGCGGCCGTCGGCGCGACCATCCGGCGCGGCGAAAACGGCGCTGTCGAAATCGAGGGCTCGCCGTGGCGCGCACCGCGCTCGCCGCTTGACTGCGGCAACTCCGGCTCGACCATGCGCATGCTCTCCGGCCTGCTTGCCGGACAACCATTTTCCAGCGAGCTGACCGGCGACGAATCGCTCTCGCGGCGGCCAATGGCTCGCGTGATCGAACCGCTCAACAAAATGGGCGCGCGCATCGAGGCCGGCCCCAGCGCACGGCCACCGCTGCGCATTGCCGGAAACAGGCTGCAAGCCATCGACTACAAGTTGCCCGTAGCCAGCGCGCAGGTTAAAACGGCGATCCTGTTCGCGACCCTGTTTGCGCGGGGCACGAGCACCGTCGAAGAGCCGGTGCGCACGCGCGATCACGGGGAGCTGGCGCTCCAGGCCTTCGGCGCTGAACTCACGCGCGACGGCAACCGCGTCACCATGAGCGGTGGGCAGAAGCTGCACGCCATCGAAGCTCTGGTTCCCGGCGACATCTCCTCGGCTGCTTTCTTTCTCTGCGCTGCCGCGTTATTTCCGGAGTCGAACCTCTTGCTCGATGCGGTCCTGATGAACCCCACGCGCGCCGTGCTGTTAGACGTACTTATGGGAATGGGCTGTCGGATTTCGGTGGTTAACCTCGAGGAGCATCATGGAGAGCTGGTCGGAAGTTTCGCCGTGCAAGGCGCGGAATTGAAGGGCAGTACGATCGCCGGGGCGCAATCGGCCGCGCTCATTGATGAACTGCCGGTGCTGGCCGCCATCGCACCGTACACGACTGGGGGGATCGAGATTCGCGATGCGGGCGAACTGCGGGTAAAAGAATCGGACCGAATTGCGGCCGTCGCCGCCAATCTGCGCGCAATGGGAGCTAGCGTCGAGGAATGTGATGACGGTTTGCAGGTTCCCGGCGGTCAGCAACTTCATGGCGCGGAGGTCGATTCGGCGGGCGACCACCGCATCGCCATGGCGTTTGCTGTTGCCGCGCTGCGTGCCACGGGCGACACGCTGATCCACGGCGCTGGTGCTGCGCAGATTTCCTATCCTGAGTTCTTCACCACGCTGGAAGCGCTGGTCGAGCGCTAGGGGCCTTCCCAACCGGGAGCCGGCAATTTAGACTCTAAGTCTGCTCGCTTACGTTTTGCTCATGCCCAAGTCCAATAAGCCAATGGAGATTCCTGTGCATTTTTTACGTCCAATCGCTGTTCTCTTGCTCCTTGCCGCATGGTGCGCTGCTTGCCTGGCGGCCGAGACGATGCCCGCGACTACCGCAGCTTCCATCATGGCGGGCACGCCCGATCAGTATGCCTCGGCCTGCCATGCCGACATGGACCGCGCCAAGTCGCAGATGGCCGCGCTCAAGACCATGAAGGCGCCGCGCGAGCCCTTGGCCGCGCTCGATGCCTTCGACGAGGCCGAACTTTCGTTAGGTAATGCTCTGGCGCGCTCCAGCTTGGCCCGCGAAGTGGAGCCCACGGCCGAGATGCGTTCGGCGGCGGAGAAATGCGAACAGGAAGCCGACGCTCTAAACACGGATTTTTCGCTCGACCGCGGTATCTACGATGCCCTCGCCAACCTTGATCGCTCCAAGCTCGACGCCGAAGCGAAGTTTTACCTCGAGCGCACGCTGCGAGATTTCCGCCGGGCTGGCGTGGATCGTGACGACGCTACCCGTTCCAAAGTCAAGAGTCTCCGCGAGCAACTGGTCAAGACCGGACAGCAGTTCGGCCACAACATCAGTTCCGACGTGCGCAAAATGGAAATTGATCCCGCCGAACTCAACGGCCTGCCCGACGATTTCCGCAGCTCCCACAAGCCCGGCGCCGACGGCAAGTCCACTCTCGCCACCGACAATACTGACTACATTCCGTTTATGACGTACTCCACCAGCAGCCGGGCGCGCGAGGAATTCTGGAAACTTTACCGGCAGCGAGCGCACCCCAAAAACCTGGAGACACTTGCCGAGCTGCTTAAAGAGCGCTACGAACTGGCCACGCTGCTTGGCTACAAGGACTGGGCGGACTACGTGACTGAAGACAAGATGATCGGCAGTGAGAAGAACGCTGCCGATTTTATCGAGAAGATCGCCGGAGCTTCCCACGCGCGCATGGAGCACGATTACCAGGAATTGCTCGAGCGCAAGCGGCAGGACTATCCTAAAGCCACGGTCGTTTATCCCTGGGAGAGCACGTATCTGGCCGAGAAGGTCCGCGCTGAGAAATACGATTTTGATGCCCGCACCGTGCGTCCCTATTTCCAGTACGCCAAGGTGAAGCAGGGGATCATGGACATGACCAGCAAGATGTTCGGAATCACCTATCGCCGCGTGCCGGATGCCCAGGTCTGGCACCCGGATGTTGAAGTTTACGATGTCTACGATGGCGACCGCCTGCTGGGGCGAATTTACTTCGACATGTTCCCGCGCGAGAACAAGTACAAGCATTACGCCACCTTCGGCATGGCCAGCGGCAAGCGCGGTCGGACGCTGCCTGAGGCCGCGCTGGTGTGCAACTTCCCGCAGCCGAGCGGCAATGATCCCGGCCTTATGGAGCACGGTGACGTGGTCACCTTCTTCCACGAGTACGGCCACCTGCTCCACCAGGTCTTCAGCGGCAACACACGCTGGTCCGGCCCCAACATCGAGTGGGACTTCATCGAAGCGCCCTCGCAGATGCTCGAAGAGTGGGCGTGGGACCCGGGCGTGCTGCAGACCTTCGCCAAGCACTACAAGACGGGAGATCCGCTTCCGGTCGATGTTGCCAGGCGCATGAAGGTCGCCGACGATTTCGGCCGCGGTCTGCAAGTCCGGCAGCAGATGTTCTACGCCGCGCTCAGCCTGCAGCTCTACGCGCGCAATCCCAAGGGACTCGATAGCACAGAATTGGTGGCCCAGCTCCAGGACCGCTACACGCCATTCAAGTACGTCAAAGGCACTTACATGCAGGAGAGCTTCGGGCACCTGGACGGCTATTCAGCGATCTATTACACCTATATGTGGTCGCTGGTGATCGCCAAGGACATGTTTACCGTATTCAAGCACGATGGCCTGCTGAGCCCGGATGCAGCGGCGCGCTATCGTCACGCTGTGCTGGAGAGAGGCGGCTCTAAACCCGCGGCAACGCTGGTGACGGATTTCCTCGGCCGTCCGTATGGGTTCAAGGCCTACGAAGATTGGCTTAACGGCAAGATGTAAGGTAAGAACGACGGCCCAGAACGCTCGATAAAGGGCGGTCTTGGAGCCGCCCTCTTGCAGACTCCGAGATACCTGTACAGATAACTCCCGTAATCGCCGTAAACACCGCTGTCATCGGATACAGGAGATTGTTGTTGCACTATTCGTGGTGCATAGACTATCGTTTGTTTCCCCGAAGTTCTGTTGCGCCCTCCCTTGCGCCTGCCTCACGCGACGCGGAGTGCATTCTGATGCGAGTTCTAGCTATTCTGGGAGTGCTTGCCACAGGATTCTTGTTTTGGGTCAAGCCGGGATGCCAGCACGACATTCGAACCGTCCCGGCCGGAGATGAGCAGTTCTGCCTGCAATGTGGAGCGCGCAGGCAGTACGTCTCCGGCGACAAACCTGGAAATTGGAAAAACTAGCACCCATGTCCCCTACCGATTCTCCGGCCACCCCTGGGCGGACCAACGCTTAGGCGTTCTCTCCGGGGCTGGAGAGAGACACTTCCCGACATTTCCGATATGCTAGAAAAGTGTCGTGGGCGCGTAGCTCAGTTGGTAGAGCAATGCCCTTTTAATCCGTTTTTCCCATTGCACGCCCGAATGCGCATGGAGACGAACAGATGGGAACCCACACGCAAAACCCCAGTGTCCATGCCCACTTGAGGCACGTTCTTTCGTAGCCCACCCTTTAGCTGACGCGCACCGATACGCACCGAATTGCAAAACCAACTGCCACTAGAACTGCCACCAACGAAACTGCCGCTAAGCCGGCTCTTCCTCGCTCGCCGTCACCGAGCCTCCAGTGCATGTCGCGGTTGTGCGGCACACGCAGCGTTGGCCCAAAGTCGAGCGCCTGATTGAGCGTGTTCTGGCAGACAACACGGACAGGTGTGAATTTCACCTGAACAGAACTGCTGGCATCATGGCTGTTGCTCAAGAGCAAGTAACGCGCCACGCTGTCGCCGGGCACGATCTCCATGTCGTTGAACAGGCGTCGCCATCACCCACACTCGCTCGCCCTTACCTAAAGCTCCAGCGGTTTCGTAAAAGGCGGCTTGCGACGCGACGATTGAATCGAAAAAGGTGAACGCTTCTATATTTTGTAAAGGCACGGACCTGCAATTGCCGGGCCCGGGAAGATGACCGCCTCTTGCGTTAGTCGGCAGTGCCGCGAATGCAAGTTCCTGTTTGCCTGTAACGGGGAGTGTCCGTCCCCGGCGGGAGGCGTACTCGCGCAGCTCGGACAATTGCATCTCGGGATTCTGCCCAGACGGGTGAAGCTGCTCGTAACCGGCGGTTCCCCACAGCGAGCCGCAGGCTTTTTTGTTGATTAGCCTGCATCCGACTGTCAGTCCTGCCAGTAGTAACTCGGGCGCCGGACCCGTAGCATGGCGGGTTACTCATCCATCGCACCTTTCGTGCGCCGGGCGAAGGTACGCATGAAACGAAGGAAGGGAACCAACGCACGGCCGGCACTGAGGCGCTCAACGTGGGTCTTGTCCGCCTTGGCTGGAGTAATCGCGGTTGTGGTCCTCGTCGTGTTCCGCTCGTCTCTTCCTTCGCCGGCCAGCAAGGTAGAGGCGAGGCAGCCAATAACCGAAGCTGCTGAAGTCGCGGCTTTCGCCCCCACCATTCCCAACACCATTGCAACTCCCGCGCTATCACCGGACGGGATGGTGTGGATTCCCGGCGGTGAGTTTTCGATGGGAGCCATGGATCCACCGGCCATTGATCAGGTCGGCATGCACGCAGCGGCGGATGCACGCCCCATCCATCGAGTGTATGTGGATGGCTTCTGGATGGATAAGACCGACGTGACCAACGAGGAGTTTGCCCGGTTCGTCAAGGCAACCGGTTACGTGACCATGGCCGAGCGGAAACCGACCGCGGAGGATTTTCCGGGTGCGCCACCCGAGAATCTGGTCGCCGGTTCCGTCGTTTTTTCGCCACCCGATCATCCCGTGCCGCTGAACAACCACTTCCAATGGTGGTCGTATGTAAAGGGAGCTAACTGGCGCCATCCCGACGGCCCCGGGAGCAACCTCAAAGGACGTGAGAAATTTCCCGTCGTGCAAGTGGCGTACCCGGACGCCCTCGCGTATGCCAAGTGGGCCGGCAAACGCTTGCCCACCGAAGCGGAATGGGAATTTGCTGCGCGTGGAGGTCTCGCCGGAAAGCGCTACCCATGGGGCGACGAATTCCAGCCGAGCGGCAAGTGGATGGCAAACACTCACCAGGGACAGTTCCCTGTGACAGATACTGGTGCCGATGGGTACGTAGGCATTGCTCCAGTCGCGCAGTTTCCGCCGAATGGCTACGGCCTGTATGACATGGCCGGCAATGTGTGGCAGTGGACCAGCGATTGGTATCGGCCGGACTACTACCAGCAGTTAGCGGCGGCCGGAGGCGTGGCGCGAGATCCGCAGGGGCCGGACACGCCCTACGATCCCGCCGAGCCGACCGAACAAAAGAAAGTTCACCGTGGCGGATCGTTTCTGTGTACCGACCAGTATTGCGCGCGCTACGTGGTGGGCACGCGAGGCAAAGGCGAGCTCACCACGGGGACGAATCATCTCGGTTTTCGCTGTGTGAAGTCAGTAACCTTTTCTTTGGCTTATCGTAGCGGGATCCATAGAGTTTCTTCCTGGCCCGGCGACCACCGCGGTCTACTGGTCGCGGATCAGCCCGGCGCCTGCGCCAACGCACCCTCCCCTTCCTTACGGCGCTTCCCCAGAAATACTGGCAGCATCTCTCCGGCGATCCGGATAGCGCTACAGGGGAGTTACTTCATTTCGCGTTCAGATGGCATTTCGGAATTGTCGAATGGAAAGCTTTGACTATCCCGTACCGAACACAAGTTCTCACGTCGAAGTTTGCCCCTCGTAATGACCGAGAAACGAACATGGGCGATCGACAACAATGGCGGTTCACCCGAATAGGTCCGGCCAAACAATCCATCATTACTTTCGTCGAGGTATCGGGGTTCTGAGGCGATTGCGCATCTTCCCTCACAATGATCCTTAGATATCCCGACTGACAACACGGAGGCGAAGTCGGCAGTGACTAGAATCGTCGTTATTCTTGCGCTGGTTGCGATGCCGTGCGGTATCGCTTGCGGGCAAGCGCGGACGGCCGAGGAATTCTGGCCCGAAGTGGACGCACATTTTCAATTTGCGAAGACTTGGCGCGTTTTAGGCTTTGCCGGTTCGGAGAGGGGCGAGGAGATCGGCTATCGGCAATTCCATGCGGGAGTCGGCATGGCCCACCAGTGGAAGCGTATTTCGAAACCGCATCCTGAGAACATCAATCCTGATAGGGAACATATCTTTGTGCTTGGCGGCGGATACGAATACCTGCGAACGGTGTGGGGGAAAACGAAGACAGAGAATCGGGCGGTACTGGAGGCGATGCCGGGTTTTCGGCCTTTCTCACGGCTTCTCGTGCGAGATCGACACCGGGTCGAGTTTCGCTGGGTCGATGGCGCTTACTCAACCCGTTACCGAAACGAAGTCTTCGCCGCCTATGACGTCTCCATTTACAAGTTCCGATTCAATCCGTACGCCTCGGCGGAGGCCTTCTACGACGGAGTATCGAGTTCGTGGAACAAGGAGCAGTACACGGCCGGGATTGAATGGCCGTACAAGCGCCGGCTGATGGTCAACACGTACTTCCTGCGCCAAACCTGTCCAACCAGTAGCCAGGCGCACCTGAATGTCGCCGGGTTGAAGGTGAACCTATACTTCTAATGACCCACTGATGCCGGCCTGCAACGAGTTTGGAAGCAGGTCCGTAGCAGCTTACCTGTCGCAAGAGACAGTTCCCCCAGGGCCTATTTGGCTGTCAACTGACGAGTAACATCGACAAGATTTCAGGTTCGGGTCCCGCAATCGAGTCGGATTTCGATTGCACTCGCCTTCCTTCGCGATGCGGTCGATATTCGGTGTCCGGCCTCCCATCAAACCCCGGTGGTAGGCGCTGATATTATCCTGGCCAATCTAGGGCGGACGCACCGGCCTCCGTCCGTGGAATTTGCTATCGCATGCTCCGACTGGCTTATTGCGCGCCCATCAGAGCCTTGAGCTTGCCCTATGCCCCGCGATATTCGAGCTCGGCCCGAAACATATCTGCTTCCATTTTTGCCCGTGCCGATTTGATGTACAAGGCATTTCCGGTCCGCCGTGAAAGTGGGGAATTTTCCAACGCGATCTCTTCAGCATGGATCACCGCCGTCCTCGTGCTCACCGCCAAACCTGACCACTTGCGACAGCGCCCCAAGGTGATTCTTTGGGAGACCGGACAAGGGTAGCAAGCCAGTAGCACGTCTGGGACGTTGGCGGGTGATAGTGCAGAAAACCCAATAAAATGGGTTCCGCTCGCATGGAAGGTGTGTGTCATGTCCTTGACTGTCTTGAAGACCCCGCTCTAACATTCGTGCCCGAGCACTTCGGTATTCCCATGAGGGAACAGGAACCAAGACTCGTCGAGGCCCGCTGGCCCGTCGTCCTTGCGATTCTGGCGATGTTTTTCCTGTTTACAACGATGCCCTATCGCGTGCGTGTATTCCCACACTGGACGCCATGGGCGATCACATTGATGGTGACTGTGCCCTTAATCGGGGTCACATTGAGCGGGCATAAGGCGCTATGGCTACGGATAGAGCGCATTGCTATCAACATGTTTTTGTTGGTCGATGGCTCTTGGATCATCATAGAACTCAAGGATTTGCTTCGTTCTATGGTGCGCCGGACGGGCGAGTTAAGCGGGCTTCAACTTCTGACGTCGAGCATAACGGTGGCCATGAACGTCGTAATGTTCTCGATAGCATACTGGAAAATCGATCGGGGGGGTGGCCCTGAGGCTCGTGCGAACCAGGCGAACACCAAGCCCGATTGGCTATTTCCGCAACAAAGTGCAACCGAGGACGCGCCGCCCGACGGGAGTCCGGCGTTCGTCGACTATCTCTTCCTTGCATTCTGTACGGCGACAGCCTTCAGCCCCACGGCAGACCGCCCCTGACTTCTCGTGCCAAATTGTTGATGATGCTTGAGAGCACGATCTCCCTCGTGACAATCGTCGCCGTCGCTGCACGTGCGATCAACATACTCGTAAGTTGAGAGTTTCTGGCCACCCAACGGGCTCGTTGTCGAGAGGAGATAGAGGCACTCGCCCGCGCACGCCTTGCACACAAGATGGTGCGCTTGGGTGGGGGCGCAATCTAGGCCTAATATGCTAACCCCGTCAAAACGCTCCACCTCCTATCCCCGACCACGGTCGACAACCGCGGCAAAGTCATTGCGAGGAAGAAGTTCTCGCGTAAAAACTGTTGGCCTACACGGCGAACCTGCGCAACCAGATGCCGAGCATCCTGAAAGACGCCAAGGAAAACCTGACCCCGCGCATGCGTAACCTGCTCGACCCTCTGGCTGGAGTGGAAACAGTTGGAGTCTGATATTGCAACCGCCAGCGATGAGATCGAACGCATCGCCGGGGAGCACTTTAGACACCGGCTGAAAATGCCGTCTACTGCCCTTTGGGGAAGGTCCGGACGGGCTCCGGGAAGATGACCGCCTCTTGCGTTAGTCGAGTGAGTTCCGCCACGGACTGCACCTTCAACTTCGTGGTGATCGCGGTGCGATGCAGCTTCACGGTCCGCTCGTGGATGCCCAGATCCCCTGCAATCTGCTTGTTAAGTCGTCCTTGCACAACATGAGAAAGCACTTCAAGCTCGCGATCAGTGAGCGTATCGAAGCGTGCGCGTAGCTCACGCTGCCGGTCGCGCGCCCCGCGCTCACGCGAATCGCGGGCAAGGGCGCGCGTCACTGCGTCAAACAACCTCTCTTTTGGAGCACGCTTTTCCAGGAAATCCTCGGCACCACCGCGCATAGCTCGCACGGTCGAGGGAATATCTCCATGCCCGGTCAAAAAGAGAATCGGCAGTGGATTGGGAGTCTGCCCGAGAGCAGATTGCAGATCGAGTCCGTTCATTTGAGGCATCCGCAAATCTGCCAGCACACAGCCTGGTGCATCTGCATCACGTTGCGTGAGAAATTCATGCGCTGACGAATAGGTCTTTACAGACAACCCGTTCGCCCGGAGCAGCCGCGAGATCGCAGCAAGAAAAGACGTATCATCGTCGACGACGTGAACGATGGGTACGGTTACGCTCATTTCGAGGCGTCCTTCTCTGCGATCGGCAGCGTAAATCGAAACGACGCCCCACCCTCATTCCTGTTCTCTGCCCAGAGCCGACCGTTGTGTGCCTCAATGATCTTGCGAGAGATCGGCAAACCCATGCCCATACCGTTCGCCTTGGTGGTGAAAAAGGGATCGAAAATGTGCGCGAGTTTGTCGGCGGGAATGCCGCAACCGGTATCGCTCACGGCAATCTCGACGGTCTGCGCTCCATTGAGATGCGCGGTCACACTGACCCGCCGACTCTTTTTATCCATCCCATTGAGAGAATCCATCCCGTTGAGGATGAGATTTAGCAGAACCTGCTGAAGATGCACGCGGTCGCCACGCACAAGAGGAAGATCCTCCGGCACTTTCTCATCCAGCTTCACCTTACGTGCCGCAGCGTCGGAACGTACGAGGGCAGTGACTTCGCTAACAAGGTCGCCCACATCCACGGGCCGCTTATCTAGGTCCTGCCGCTTGAGAAGCCCACGCATCCGGTCGATGACGTTACCCGCACGCTGATCGTCATTGCGAATGTCAGCAAGAATCGCGCGGATTTCGTCGAGGTCCGGCGATGCGTTTTGCAGGAAGACCTCCGCCGCCTCCGCGTTGCGCAGGATCGCCCCGAGCGGCTGATTGATCTCATGCGCCAGGGCCGAGGCCAGTTGGCCCATCATCGAGATGCGGCCTACATGCGCGATCTCCCGCCGCAAATTCTGGGTTTCCTGCTCGGCGTCCTTTCGCCCCGTAATGTCATGCGATACGCCGCGAACGAGAATTGGTTTCCCGGCACCGTCGAACTCGACGCGGGCGCGAGAACCGATCCAGCGCACCTCGCCGCTTGGGAGTACCACTCGAAATTCTGCTTCATCGCTGCCATCGCCCTCAGTCGCTTTCTCCAGCACTAAGCGGACCGCATCGCGATCTTCCGGGTGGAGTCGCTGCAAGATGTGGTCGAATTCCAGCCGTTCCGTCTCTGGAAAGCCGAACAGCACGCGCCACTTGTCTGTTGCCCAGATTTCGTTCCGTGCGAGATCCCGAATCCAAATACCGAAATCGACACCCTCGACGGCCAGCCTCATTCTTTCTTCAATTTCGTGCAACCCGGCTTCACTCTCCTGCAATTTGCGGGCGAGTTGGGCCGCGCGGATCATTTCACTGCTCAGCTCGTAGCCCATCACTGCGACCAAGCCCACGATGGATATGCTCGCCATAATTGGTATCTGGACGAGTCCCCAGAACACCAACACGGACTGAAGGGTTGAAAAAAGTATGAAGAACACGGCACCGCCGCCCACGGCCAGTGCACGATAACGGTCGCCCCGCCGCCAGGCAGTGATACTGGCGTCCGCGAGAAAGATGAGGAGGATCAGCAAATTTAGCTGGCCCAACCGGATCCAGGGATTCGGCACACCTTCGGCCATCTGGACGGATTCACCGAGAAACGAGATGTGCCGGAGACCGGTGATCTCGAGGTAATTGAGATTCTGCCCCACCAGAAAATTGAGAACGAGAGCCAGTGTGCGCAGGCCGCAGACAATCCACGCGAGCCATGGTCGTCCGGCCTTCAAGTGGAGCCGCACAAACGCGACGAGGGATACAACTATCAGCCACACCGCCACGTGCGCCCACTTCAGCACAGTCGCGAACTGTGCCGGGGTCCCCGCTCGCATCATCCACAGTTCACAAAACGCGAAGGCCGCCGTCCCTATCGCCAGCAGAGAAAAGAACAGATTCGCCCAAGTCTCGCGATTCTTGCACCAGACCAGGAAGTTAATTGCCGCCAGCGTGAGACACACCGACGCATTCATGGACCAGATGATCGTAATGAGGCTTATCACACCCTTTGGCTCACCGCAACAATGTGGCACCGCCCCGTCCCGCCGCGACTTCTGCACGGGGGGTGTCCTTAAAGCGGAACGGGCCGGCCCGCCCGGCTGCATAGATCGGGCGCTCTTCTACACGTTAAGCCTCTGCTTGGGAAGACTTTGCTAACTACTGGCAAATATGCTAGAAGGGCATTGCTTGGCCAGCAGTCTCGCTGCGTGACAGGTGTGCGAACCGTTCTGGCGGAACCGGGGCCTATGACGAAACCGATTTCGCTAAGCTCCGCTCGATTTCTCAACAACTATTAGTTGCCAATAGTCCTTCACCTGGGCTTTCCCGAGCGACATCTTCCCGGAGCCCCGTCCAGGACCTTCCCCAAAGGGCAGTAGACGGCGTCACTTTTCCATTCCTATAGTGCTCATCGAATCCCGATGAGCAGCATTACCACCACCTATGTCGCGGTCGTTGATGACGATGAAAGCATTTGCCGGTCATTCGGTCGGCTACTGCGTGCGGCAGGTATGCAGCCGATCACCTATGCCTCAGCGGAATCGTTCCTCGCGGACGCGGAGCATCCCCAGTTCAGCTGCCTTGTGCTCGACATCCAGCTTGGTGCCATGTCCGGCATAGAACTCGCTCAGCGGCTCGCGGCCGCAGGCGGGCGTACGCCCATCATCTTTATCACTGCTCATGACGATCCTGAAGCGCGCAGCGCGGCCAAAGCGTTGGGTTGTGCGGCTTACTTCCGAAAAACGGATTCCGGCAAAGAAGTGCTCGAAGCCATTCGGAGGGTAGCACTCTAGCGCGCGGATGGGGGCTAGGAGAATCACGATGGAGACAGAAAACCCAACTTTGCCCTTGTCACCGTGGCCCGCGCTAGACGGCGCCCGTCGTGCCTACCACGCGATGGTCAAACCCATCGGACCCATCTGCAACCTGGACTGTACCTACTGCTACTATCTCCATAAGCAGGAACTGCTCGGCAGTACGAAGAAATTCCGCATTTCCGACGAAATCCTGGAAACCCACATCCGCCAGTACATCGAGGGTCAGGATCGCAGCGAAGTTGTTTTTTCCTGGCAAGGTGGCGAGCCGACCTTGCTAGGGCTCGAGTTTTTCCACAAGGTGGTTGAGCTTGAGCAGAAGTACAAGAAGCCACATCAGCGGGTCGAAAATGATCTCCAAACGAATGGGACCTTGCTTAACGACGAGTGGGGGGCCTTTCTTAAACAGCACGGATTTCTCGTCGGTCTGAGCATCGACGGACCCAAAGAACTTCACGACCACTATCGCGTTGCTAAGGACGGAAAACCCACTTTCGACAAGGTGCTCGCAGCAGCCCAGATGCTGCATCGTCACGGTGTCCCGTTCAACACCCTCACCGTCATCAATCGGGTCAACGTCAAACGACCGCTCGACGTTTACCGCTTCCTGAAGAATGAAATCCGCCCGCGCCAGATGCAGTTCATTCCGTGTGTCGAGCCGAAGGTCTTCAAGAACACAGCTCCGCAACATTGGGATCCGGCCACGCTGCCGATTCAAGATTCCCCCGCTGCCCATCCTGGCCATCCAGACTCCGTCGTGACCGAGTGGTCCGTCGATCCGGACGATTGGGGGTACTTCCTCTGCAAGGTGTGGGATGACTGGTATCGACGCGACATAGGGAAGGTCTTTGTCAATCAGTTCGAGAACGCGGCCGCCGTGTGGATGGGCAAAGATTCCCAGATGTGTGTGTACCACCAGTTCTGCGGCAAAGGCGTCGCACTCGAACACGACGGAAGCCTCTACTCCTGCGATCACTACGTCTATCCGGAATACAAACTCGGCAACATTCTTGAGACTGCGAGTTCGCGGATGGTGTTCTCCGAGCAGCAACGCAAGTTCGGGTTCGACAAGTTCCATTCCTTGCCGAAGCAATGTCGTGAATGCAAGTTCTTGTTCGCCTGCAACGGCGAATGCCCGAAGAACCGCGTGATTCAAACCCGCGATGGCGAGCCGGGGCTGAACTACCTGTGCAGCGGATTTCAAAAGTTCTGGCACCACATAGATCGTGACGTAAAGGACATCTGTCGCCGCCTGGCTCAGGGCCAGCCATTACGTCCGGACTAGCTGGAAAAACAAATATCAGCGTTGTTTGGAGGAAATGCTATGACGAATGGAAGACGAATACCCTGGCTAGTCTCGCTCTGGATATTGGCCATGGGAAGCCAAATGTACGCACAACAACCTAAACCGGCGCAGTCCGCCAAACCCAACATCGTCGTTATCATGGCCGATGACATCGGATGGTCCAACATCGGCGTCTACAACATGGGCATGATGGCCGGTAGAACACCGAACCTCGACAAGATGGCCAAAGAGGGCATGATCTTCACCGACTATTATGGCGAGGCAAGCTGTACGGCAGGTCGCGCGGCATTTATCACCGGTGAGCTTCCCATTCGCACGGGCATGACGACGGTCGGCCAGGCTGGTGCGGACATCGGTCTGCCCTTCGAGGCCATGACCATGGCCACCGCGCTCAAAGCGCAGGGCTACGCTACCGGACAGTTCGGCAAGAATCACCTCGGTGATAAGAACCCATATCTCCCCACCGTTCACGGCTTCGACGAGTTCTTCGGTTATCTGTATCACCTGGACGCGATGGAAGATCCGTTTCATCCGGCCTATCCCCAGGAAATGTTGAACGTGGTAGGCCCGCGCAACATGCTGCGCTCATGGGCGACCGACACGGACGATGCGACGGTGGATCCGCGCTGGGGCAAGATCGGCAAGCAGAAGATCCAGGACGAAGGACCTTTGCCGCCGCACCCCATGCCCGGTATCAAATACAACATGGAGACGGTGGACGAAGCATTTGTCGCCGACTCGATTACATTCATGAACAAGGCGAAAGC
>Ga0335077_10002633_pt1 | contig 21499 bp, 18 predicted proteins | sample Lox_Sample_31_FD_207151 | JGI IMG/M metagenome (GOLD analysis project Ga0335077, IMG submission 207151) | Soil microbial communities from Loxahatchee National Wildlife Refuge, Florida, United States - Lox_Sample_3.1 | ecosystem: Environmental > Terrestrial > Soil > Wetlands | place: USA...
TGGGGCGGATGCGGACACGATGGCAGCTGGGAGCGGTGATGACACCTACGTGGTGGACAACCCCGGAGACAGCGTGATTGAGAACCCGGGCGAGGGCACCGATACGGTGCAAAGCGGCGTTCTGCTTAACTATATCCTGGCCGCCAACGTTGAGAACTTGACGCTGACCGGTGTGGGCAACATCAACGGCACGGGCAACGCGGGGGACAACATCATCACCGGCAATACCGGTAACAACATCCTCGATGGCGGGCTGGGTAACGACATCCTTCGAGGCGGAGGCGGAAACGACACATTCATTTGGGACCCTGCCGATGTTACGGAAGTCTCGGGTGGGGCTGGCAACGACACGCTGAAGCTCACGGGGAGCGGTCAATCTCTCGATCTCGCTGGCAAAGCGGGCACGCTCTACACCGGCCTTGAGGCGATTGATCTGACCGGGGCAGGGAACAACTCCCTCTCGTTCACGGCGCAGAACGTAATCGATCTTTCAGACACCTCGAACCAGCTTTCTGTCACCGGCAACGCGGGCGACTCGGTTATTTCGACCGGGCAGGGGTGGACTCCAATCGCCGATCAGACGATCGGGGGGGTTCTTTACCACAACTACACATCAGGCGCCGCGACGTTGCACGTGCAAGCGGACGTGACCGCGATCCTGAGCTAGCGTTCGCATGCTCGTTGGTTCTCAAGCTCCCGTCATGGCCGGAACCTGCTCGTGCGCCAGCTTCTAGCCCGCTTCCGGCCGTTCTTCTTCTACGCCGGCTTGTTCAGCCTGTTCATCAACCTGCTGTTGTTGGTGCCGGTGCTGTACATGCTGCAGATCTTCGATCGCGTAATCGCGAGCCGCAGCGACGAGACTTTGGTGGTGCTTACGGTCGGTGCGATCCTAGCGCTCGGGGTCGGTATGGTCTTGGATATGCTGCGCGGCCGCTTGTTGGCCAGTGCGGGTGTAGCCCTCGACAAGCGGCTGGGCCCACCGGTGCTCGCGGGCTTGCTGGATCACGCACGGGGGCCGGGTGGCGCCGAGTACGTGTCGGGCCTTCGCGACGTGGGTACGCTGAGGACGTTTCTCACGGGGACCGGCATTTTCGCGTTGTTCGACGCGCCTTGGCTGCCAATCTTTATCATCGTGATCTTTTTATTCCATCCGATCCTCGGCTTGATCGCGAGTGTGGGTTCGGCGATCCTGCTGAGTTTGGCCTATTTGAACGAGAAGCTCACGCGCCGCGCCTTGGAGGATCTGCAGGCAAACGGCCGCAAGGCGGGACGATTTATCGATCTGAGCGTGCGCAACGCAGAAGTGGTGGGCGCACATGGGATGGTTCAGAACGTGACCAGCTACTGGGAGCACCTGAACCGCAGAGTGCTGAAAGCGCAAGTTCGCGCAAGTCGAGCGGGTGGCTCGATCAGCGGGCTGACTAAGTTCACGCGCCAACTGATCCAGATCGCGATGCTGGGTACCGGCGCCTGGCTGGTTATCGACCTCCACGTCACTGCCGGCGTCATGCTTGCGGCGACTATTCTACTGGGGCGGGCGCTTGCGCCGGTCGAGAGCATAATCGCGGGGTGGAAAAGTCTGGTCGAGGCGCGCAGTGCCTATTTGCGGTTGGATAAGCTCCTGGGCGCGCACGCTGCCGATCGAACGCCGACTGAGCTTCCCGTCCCCGAAGGGGCGCTGTACGTCGAACGCGTCGCCTTCGGCATCCGCGGGCACGAAAAAGCCATCATCCGGGGTGTGTCCTTCGAAGTCGCCGCGGGCGAGTCGCTCGGCATCATCGGCCCGAGCGCGGCCGGTAAATCCACTCTCGCGCGCCTGATCCTCGGCGTCTGGAAGCCCGTCAACGGAGTCGTCAGACTGGATGGCGCCGATATCGCCGAGTGGCCCCGGGACAAGTTAGGTCCGCACCTGGGTTATCTTCCGCAGGATGTGGAGCTGTTTTCGGGTACTGCCGCCGAGAACATCGCGCGCATGGGAGCAGTCGATTCAGATGCGGTCGTCACGGCGGCCAAGCGCGCCAATGCGCACGAACTGATCCTGCGCCTTCCCAACGGCTACGATACCCAGATCGGTGACGGCGGCACGACGCTGTCAGGCGGCCAGCGCCAACGCCTCGCGCTCGCGCGAGCTCTGTACCGCAATCCCCGGTTGATCGTGCTGGACGAGCCGAACGCGAATCTAGACAGCGAAGGCGAAGATGCGCTGATGCGTGCCATGCTCCGCCTCAAGCAAGAGAAGGTGACGCTGATCGTGATTACACATCGGCCTTCGCTGCTGGCGAACGTCGACAAGATATTGGTGCTGCGCGAGGGCCAAGCAGAGATGTTCGGTCCACGGGCAGAGATCATTGCCCGTGTGACGCGCGGCAGCGTCCAAGCCATCACGCCGGTGGTAGCCGCCCAGGTACTCCCTCGGGCAGGAGGATAGCCATGCTACGCCAGTTCCTGTTGCCGCCCATCGAGACCGACGATATCGAGAACGGGCGCAGGATCATCCGCGCCGGCCTAGTCGTGATCGCAGTGGCCTTTCTGGGCGTTGGCGGGTGGATGGCGGCTGCGCCGCTGAGCGGCGCGGTCATTGCACCCGGCGTGGTAAAAGTCGACACTAACCGCAAGACCGTGCAGCACCAGGAAGGGGGGATCGTCAAAAAGATCTTGGTGCGCGACGGTGACCGAGTCAAGGCGGGACAGACGCTCATCGTGCTGGACGATGTGCGCGTAGATGCGGCCTTGGATCAGACGCGGACTCAGCTCGACGCGGAGCTGGCGCGCAATGCGCGCCTGACTGCTGAGGGTTCGCTTGCGGATGCGGTTGCTTTTCCAACAGAGCTAGCTATCCGGCGGGGAGAGCCGCGCGTCGCTGATCTGATTCGTAAGGAGACAACCCTATTCAGCGTGCGCCGCGGCGTGCTAAACAGCCAGATCGAGCTGCTGCGCAATCAGATCCATGAGACGCAGGAGGAGGTCGCTGCGCTGATCGAACAGCAGAAGGCCGACGACAGCGCGATACGGCTGCAGAAGGAGGAACTTGCCGCGAATGAAGTACTTACTAAGGACGGTTTCGTATCGAAGACACGACTGTTGAGCTTGCAGCGCGTGGTAGCGGAATACGAGGCAAAGAGAGGCGAAGCGCAAGCGGAACTCGCCAAAGCACGACAGAAAGTGGCAGAGCTGGAGCTTCGTATCTTGACCTTGCGCAACGACAGCATGAAGCAAGCCACAGACGAACTGAAGGAGAGCACTACCAGAGTGTTCGATCTGCAAGAACGGTTGCGACCCTCCAAAGATGCCGCCGAGCGACAGCTGATCGCGGCGCCGCTCTCGGGTACCGTTGTGGACTTGAGGGTCACCACAGTTGGGGCGGCAATCGGACCCAGGGACCCGCTGCTCGACATCGTTCCAGAGGACCCCGACTTGATCGTCGAGGCCCATGTGCGCCCCGAAGATATCAACTATGTGCATACCGGCTCGGAGGCCGACGTCCGCCTGACCTCGTTCAAACAGCGGATCACGCCGGTGGTGCCCGGCGCGCTGATCTATGTCTCCCCCGACCGGCTCACGGAGCGCTCTAGCAATGCGCCATACTACGTCGCGCACGTGAAGATCACACGGGAGGCGTTACGACGAGCCGGTGACCTCACACTGCAGGCGGGCATGCCAGCGGAAGTGTTCGTGAAGACCGCCGCGCGCACACCGCTGCAGTACCTCTTCGATCCAGTCACCGGCTACATCCGGCGGGCGATGCGAGAACCGTGAGGCCGCTGCTGCCTGAGGCCGGCAGAGTCTGCGGCCCGATGGGTCCGCGCTTTTCCGGACAGTCGCACTTGGACTGGGTCGAACGCACCGTCGCAAGGCGCGATCGCTAGAGCGCTCTCCCCTATGGGTCCCCTTCAAGGCCTGCGCGTCCTCGAGCTCGGCACCCTCATCGCTGGCCCCTTCTGCACGCGCATCCTCGCCGAGTTCGGTGCCGAGGTCGTCAAGATCGAGGCACCTCGCGAAGGCGACCCGCTGCGCAGCTGGCGCAAGCTGTACAAGGGGACCTCGCTGTGGTGGTTCGTGCAGTCGCGCAACAAGAAGTCGGTCACCGTCGACCTCAAGCGCCCCGAGGGGCAGGAGATCGTGCGCCGGCTGGCTCAGGGCTGCGACATCCTGGTGGAGAACTTCCGTCCTGGTGCGCTGGAGAAATGGGGGTTGAGCTACGACGAGCTTTCGGCGGGCAACCCTGGCCTGATCATGGTGCGGCTGTCGGGTTACGGCCAGAGCGGCCCGTACCGCGACCAGCCCGGCTTCGGCGCCATCGGCGAGGCGATGGGCGGGATCCGTTTTGTCACCGGCTACCCCGATCGGCCGCCCGTGCGCGCCGGTATCAGCCTGGGCGACAGCGTCGCCGCCCTGTACGGCGTGATCGGTGCGCTGATGGCGCTGCATGCGCGCGAGGCCAATGGCGGGCGCGGCCAGGTGGTGGACGTCGCCCTATACGAGGCGGTGTTCAGCCTGATGGAGAGCCTGCTGCCGGAGTACGACATGTTCGGTTTCGTGCGTTCGCGCAGCGGCGCGTCGCTCCCCGGCATCGTGCCGTCTAACACCTATGTCACGCGCGATGGCAAGTACATCGTCATCGGCGCCAACGCCGACAGCATTTTCAAGCGCCTGATGACGGCGATCGGACGCCAGGATCTGGCTAGCGATCCGGCTCTCGCGCGCAACGAGGGCCGCGTGGTGCGCACCGAGGAGCTCGACCAGGCGATCGGTGGCTGGTGCGCTCAACACGATCTGGAGCGCGTACTGCAGGTACTGGCGTCGGCAGAGGTGCCAAGCGGCAAGATCTATGATATTGCCGACATCGCGCGCGACGTCCACTATCAGACACGCAACATGCTCGAGACGCAGCGCCTGCCCGATGGCGCCACGCTGAAGTTGCCCGGCGTCGTTCCCAAGCTCTCGGACACGCCGGGCGGTACACGCTGGCTGGGGCCGGTCTTGGGGGCGCACACCGACGACGTTCTGCGCACTCTCGGCTACACCGACCGGGACATCGAGCGCTTGCGCGCCGAGGGCGTGATCTGACGGGTGCGCGGCCCCGACGCCGCGCATCGCCCCGCCTAGTTCGGTCCGATGCCTGCGGTCGCTGGCGCATTCAGAGGAACAAAACTTGCTGGCGGGAGCGGCGAACGCTATCCCGACGGTAGTGTCCCGAGCGCAGGGACTCACCAGTTGGCCGGCTCAAATCGCCGGGGAGCGCCGGATTCGACTACGAACAGGAGGGGCGACGATGCTCGGATGGAACAAGAACAAATCCGACCATCCCATGGCCGATGACAAGGGGGCTCGGGAATTTCTCGCTGAGCTGCCTGCGGGCGACTCGTTCAAGCTGCTCGAGGAGGTGAGCTTCTGGCTCGATCGCACACGCAGCTCGGAGGGGCTCAAGCCACAGCGCGTCTTTGAGATCGTCGACCAGCTCGATACCGCCGGAAAGGTCGAGCAGCGCAAGCTGGCTCAGGAGTACCTCAACGGCGGTAACCGCCGGCAACGGTTCCACGAGCAGCGTATCTGGAACACTCAGATCGAGCTGTGGCGCCAGCTCGGTGCTGCCTATGAGTTCTGTCTAGGCCAAACCCTCCCCGGCGTGTCGGGCGGCGGCGCCCTCAAGGCGCAGGCACCGATCCTCACCTGCCGCGCGATGCGCGCCCTGACGCTGGAGCTGAAATGGGCATTGATGCGTTATGCGCCGATCGATCCGACCCTGTGGGGCCGGCTCAACGCCCTTTACGCACAGGCAGAGCAAGGCGGCTTCGCGTCGAAGGCCTGCACGGTGTACCCGGGTGCGTCGGGCGCGTCCACCGTCCAGCGCGAGTACCTCAAGGCGCTGATGCTGAGCATGTCCGCGACCGACAGCCTGCTGCCGCGCAAGCTGGAGGTTGCCGAGCGTATCGTCGCCCAGTTCTCCGAGCACTTCGTGCTGCAGACCGAGCTCACCCGGGGCTGTCATTACCACGTCGATCTGGCCGTGGCCCGTCCGCCGGCGCGGCTGCTGGCGCAAGGGACGACCGCTGCCACGATGCGCTACTTCGGGCCTGGCGCTGCCGCCGAGGTGGCGGCGAAGGCCATCGCCGCCATCAACGATAGCGGCGCAATTCCATCGGACCTGAACCTCGGCGGGAACTATGAACCCAGTCTGGTGACAGAGGTCCTGCACCATCTGGCGCGCTACTGGGCGCCGATGCCTCCCGCGCGCGCCCAGGAACGGCGCCGCTCTTTCACCCGCATCAACGTGGTACACGACTTCGACGACATCGTGGCGATCATCTCGGGCGAGTCCACCGATCTCGCTTTCTGCGAGAACATCGAGACCTGGACGGCGGACAACGAGAGCGACGGCGGCTATGGCGCAGTCATCGTGCAGTCCAAGGGGGACTGGCTGAGGGTAGGGACGCTGCTCGGCGTCAAGCTGGAGGATGGCGCTGCCTGGGGCGTGGGGATCGTGCGGCGTCTGTCGAGCGGCGGCGGCCAGCAGCGCTACGTGGGAATCCAGACGCTGGCCAAAGGCGGGGCGTTGGTCAAGCTGTTTCCGGTGGGCGCCGGGAACGCTCCCAGCGGGCCCGGCGAGGATGCGGTGCTGCTGCCGTCCAGCGTGGCCGACAGCACCGGGCGGGGAGAGCTGAACCTGCTGATGCGCCTGGGTAGCTTCTCACCGGGGCGGAGCTTCAAAATGCGCGCCTATGAGCGCGACTATCTATTGCTGCCCAAGCAGCTGCTGGAAGGCGGGCAGGATTTTGATATGGCGAAGTTTCGCGTCATGCAGCGCGTCGTCTGACCCCGCCCGACACGGCGCAACCGCCTGGCAACGCGTCCGCAAGGCTTTAGAACCTAGGTTCTAGTGTCGATCTAGCCGCGCACTATCCTTCTCAGCCAGCTTCCGATCGCTTCGATTTCCTCGCCACAGACCGAGTGCGGCATCGCGTACTCGTGCCACTCAACCGGGTAGCCGAGCGTCAGCAACTTCGAGCCGGAGGCTTGGGCCAGCTTGAGCGGCACGATCGGATCTGCAGTGCCGTGGGCCATGAAGATGGGGATGTCCCGGTTGGCCTGACTGAGTTCCCCCTCGACCCGATCGGGGAGCGGGAGATACGTCGACAGGGCGATGATGCCGGCCAGGCGCTTGGGATAGCGCAGCCCGCACTGCAGAGCAATGGCCCCGCCTTGCGAGAACCCGGCGAGTACGACGTGCCTGGCGGGCAGCCCGCGAGCGATCTCGCGTCCGATCAGCTGCTCTACAGCGAGCTGCGACTCCCGCACGCCTTTCTCGTCTTCCTTGAGCGACAGGTCCTCGTAGCGGATGTCGTACCAGGCGCGCATCACGTACCCGCCGTTGATCGTCACGGGCTGCAGAGGCGCGTGGGGGAAGACGAAGCGCACGGCCAGGCCGTCTAGACCCAGTTCGGGGACGATGGGAGCGAAGTCGTTGCCATCCGCGCCCAGGCCGTGCATCCAGATCACGCTGTAGGCCGGCTGCGGCGCGGTCTCGGTCTCGATGGTGGGCAGCAGTCCGGCAGGCATGTTTGATCACCGAAGCTCAAAAATCGCGCAGCGACGACGGAAGCAGGGGAGCGGAACACCGCTGCAGCAAGCCGAGGCAAAGATCGCGCCTGCGAGCGGCGACATGCGCTGGCTCGCAGCGGCCGATGCGCTGCACAGGGTCTGCATCTGCGGTGTCTCAGGGTCGCCCGGGCCGGACTGCGGATTTGGGCCGGAAGCTCTTGACCACCGCTTCGTGAGTTTCGACGTAGGGCCCACCGAGCAGGTCTATGCAATAGGGGACCGCCGAGAAAATGCCGTGTACGACCACCTTGCCCTGCGCGTCCTTCACGCCTTCCAGCGTCTCGCGAATGGATTTGGGCTGGCCGGGCAGATTGATGATCAGCGATTGGCCCCGGGTCACCGCGACCTGGCGCGAGAGGATCGCGGTAGGCACGTAATGCAGGCTGATCTGGCGCATCTGCTCGCCGAAGCCCGGCATCACTCTATCCCCGACGGCAAGCGTGGCCTCAGGCGTGACGTCGCGCGGCGCTGGCCCCGTGCCGCCCGTGGTGAGCACCAGGCTGCAACGCTCCGAGTCTGCGAGCTCCTTCAGGGTAGTCTCGATCAGCGGCCGCTCGTCCGGGATCACCCGCGCAACCGTACTCCAGGGCGTGGCCAGTGCGCGCCGGAACCACTCCTCCAGCGCCGGGATGCCCTGGTCCTGGTAGATTCCCTGGGAGGCGCGGTCGCTGATCGAAACCAGGCCGATCTTGATCTGTTCAGGTTCAGGGTCCATTTGCCATCGATTCTAGCGGGGGTCGCCGCTGGCGTGAATTACTCGGCGGCTCCCGGCTCGGCCGGCACGATGGAGCGCAGTTCCTGAAACAGCGCGCGGAAGCTGTGCGGGGGCCGGCCTTCCACTTGCTCGCGCCGTGCGTTGCGCACCAGTTGGCGCAGCTTCTGTGTGTCGCAGCCCGGGTGACTCTGGGTCAGCTCGCGCACGGCGCTCTCATCCTCCAGCAGCCGGGCGCGCAGGCGCTCGAGCCGATGCAAGTACGCAATGGATTCGCGCGACTCGCCTTTCCAGGACCGCAGCCTGGCCGCAATCGCTGCGCTGTCCACGTCGCGCATCAGACGGCCGATGTACTGCAGCTGGCGCCGCAGCGCACCGAACTTGCTGATGCGCCGGGCCTCGAGCAACGCCTCGAGGAGGTGTTCGGGCAGCTGCAGTTGTCCCAGTTGCTCGGGGGTGAGCCGCGTCAGCTCTTCGCCCAGGCCCTGCAGCGCCAGACTTTCGCGCTTGCGCTGCGTCTTGCTGGCGGCCTGGTCAGCCAACGGGCGCGTCGGATTGGGTTCGGAGGGACCGGCCATCGCTGGTATCATACCAATCCGCCAGCGCGCCATGCTCTGCGCTCTGAGAACACCATCAACCAGCCGATTTCTCCCGTGTCAGGCAGCGAGTTTTCCCACAGCTTGGATGAGCTGCGGCAAATCGCGCGAGACGTGCTCGAGCACGCCAAGACCAAGGGGGCCAGCGCGGCCGAGACCGAGGTGAGCGAAGGCTACGGCCAGAGCGTCACGGTGCGGCGCGGCGAGCCCGAGACCATCGAGTACAACCGCGACAAGGGCGTGGGCGTGACCGTCTACATCGGTCGCCAGCGCGGGCACGCCAGCACTTCGGACTTCGCGCCCAAAGCGGTGCGGGAAACGGTGGAAGCGGCGCTGTCGATCGCGCGCTTCACCGCGAGCGACGATGCAGCCGGGCTGGCGGACGAGGTGCTGCTCGCGCGCGAGGTCGCCGACCTGGACCTGTATCACCCCTGGCCGGTTTCGGTCGACAGCGCCATCGAGATGGCGCGCGAGTGCGAAGCCGCGGCGCTCGGCGTGGATCCGCGCATCACGAACTCCGAAGGCGCTTCGGTATCCACGCAGCAGTCGCACTTCGCCTACGGTAATACGCTCGGGTTCCTGTCCGGCTATCCGAGCTCGCGCCACACGCTCATGTGCTCGGTCATCGCGGGCGCGGGCGACGGCATGCAGCGCGACGATTGGTATGCGACAGCGCGCGCCGCAAGCGATCTGGAAGATTTCGGCGAGGTCGGCCGGCGCGCGGGTCAGCGCTGTGTCCGACGGCTCGGCGCACGCCGACTTGCCACCATGCAGGTGCCGGTGCTGCTCGAGGCCCCGATAGCCTCCAGCCTGCTGGGGCATTTCGTGGGCGCGGTGAGCGGCGGCAGCCTGTACCGCAAGGCCTCGTTCCTGCTCGACAGCCTGGGTCAGGCGATATTCGCGCCCCTGGTGCACATCCGCGACGTGCCGGACCTCAAGCGGGGTCTGGCGAGCAGTCCCTTCGACGACGAAGGCGTGGCCACGCGCCGCCGTGACGTCGTCGAGCATGGCGTGCTGCAAGGTTACTTTCTGGGCAGCTACGCGGCGCGCAAGCTGGGCATGACTTCCACCGGCAACGCCGGCGGCAACCACAACCTCATCCTGGACAGCACCGGCGAGGACTTTCCCGCGCTGCTGAAGAAGATGGGCCGCGGGTTGCTGGTAACCGAACTGCTCGGCATGGGGGTAAACCAGGTGACCGGCGACTATTCGCGCGGTGCGGCGGGTTTCTGGGTGGAAGCCGGCGAGATCGCCTTTCCGGTGCAGGAGATCACCATCGCCGGCAACCTCAAGGACATGTTCCGCGGCATCGTAGCGGTGGGGACCGATGTGGTCGTACGCGGGTCGCGCCAGTGCGGCTCGATCTTGATCGACCGCATGACCGTCGCCGGGGAGTAGTCGTGGCAACTCATATCCTGCGCCGGGTTCTAGGCATGGGCGGGGTGCCGCCGGGCGACAACGCGCGCGCCCATTCGTGGGAGCGGAGGCTGCACGGGGTGATGATCGCCATCGCCCTGGCGTCGGTCGCGTCCGTCTACTGCACCGAACTTTCGGACGAGGCCGGGCTGCGCGTGGTCGGGCGTGTGCTGGAATGGGGGATCTTCGTGGCCTTCGGCGCGGAGCTCGCGTGGATGCTGCACGTGTCGAGCGAGAAGCTGCGTTATCTGTTCAACAACTGGCTTGACGTCTTGATCGTACTGTTCGCCGGCTTGGCGCTGGCGGGCGCCGACACCGAATGGGTGGCTCTCGCCCGGCTGCTGCGCCTGGCAACGGTGGCGATGCTGCTCACGCGTGCGTCCGCGCCGCTGCGCGGCCTGTTCAGTCCAGGCGGCTTGCCCTACGTGTTCGGGCTGGCCATGGTGGCATTCCTGGCCGCCGGCGCGGGCTTCTACTGGCTCGAGCCGACCGTCCACAGCTATGCCGAAGGGTTGTGGCTGGCGTTCGTGACCGGTGCTACCGTGGGCTACGGCGACATCGTGCCCACGAACACCGCCGCGCGCCTGTTCGCCGTACTCATCGTCTTGGTGGGGTTGACGATGTTCTCGCTGGTGACGGCCAGCCTTGCCGCTTTTTTCGTCGGTGAGGATGAAAAGCTGTTGCGCCGGCAGACGCACCGGGACATCCAGCACGTGAAGCAGGACATGGCGCGGCTGATCGGCGACGAGGAAGCGCAAGTGCGCCGCGAGCTGCATGCCGACATCCGACGCCTGCGCGAAGAGGTGACTCGCCTGCGGGAGGAGCTGAGGCGGCAGGGGCTGATCCGTGAGGAGTGAGGTGGGACGGGGACAGCGCGAACCGGGGATGGCTGTACCCGCCGAGCACGGGATCGCCTCGCCGGGCGCGATGGCGCGCTCGAGCGGCAACGCGTCTCGATCCATCTCGTCGCTCCGAGATGGGCCGACCCTATGACGTCGTCAAGCGCCGCGACCGCAGCCCTCGAGTTCACCGATGTCAGTTGCTCCTTCCCCGACCGCGGCAGGCCCGGGCAGAACTACACTGCAGTGCGCCGCGCCAGCCTCAGCGTTGGTGACGGTGAGTTCGTCGCGTTGGTTGGGCCTACCGGATGCGGCAAGTCGACCCTGCTGAACGTCGCAGCCGGCCTGCTGGCGCCGACGGACGGGGACGTTCGGGCGTTCGGTCAACCGCTCATAGGAATCAACCACGATGCCGGCTACCTGTTTCAACCGGACTCGCTGTTTCCCTGGCGCAACGCCTTGGATAACGTCGCCGCCGGCCTCGAGTTTCGCGGCGCGCGGCACGATGAGGCCAGGCTGCAGGCGCGCGCCTGGCTGGCGCGTGTCGGGCTCCAGGCGCATGCGGCCAAGTATCCCCACGAGTTGTCGGGCGGCATGCGCAAGCGGGTGGCCCTGGCGCAAATCTGGATCCTGCGGCCCAAGGTCCTGCTGATGGACGAGCCGTTCAGCGCGCTCGATGTCCAGACGCGCCAGCTCATGGAAAACGAGCTGTTGTCCCTGTGGGCCGACAATCGGGCCTCGGTGCTGTTCGTGACGCACGATCTGGAGGAGGCCATCGCACTCGCCGACCGCGTGGTCGTGCTGGCAGCCGGGCCGGAGTCCCACCCCATCGCGCAATTTACCGTGGATCTGCCGCGTCCACGGGACGTGGCCGAGATCGGCCTGCAGCCGCGCTTCCTGGATCTGCACCGGCAGATCTGGCAGGCGCTCAAGGCGCAGGTGCTTGCTGCCCATGCGCGAGCGAGCGCCTGAGTCCCGCCTGCGTTCCAGAAGGCTTATGTGGCCATGGCACGCTGCGCTGCTCGCCTCGGTGCTGGGTGCCTGGTACGGTCTGACGCGCACGGGGATCCTCCCGCCGTTCTTTTTTGGCGAGCCGCTGGCCGTTGCGCGGCGCATCGCCGAGTGGGTGGTCAGCGGCAAGATCTTTCCGCATTTGGGGGTGACGTTACTGGAGACGCTCCTGGCCTTCGCGATCGGCACCGTTCTGGGATTGATGGTGGGCTTGTGGCTCGCCTTGAGCCCGTTCGCCTCACGGCTGCTCGATCCCTACATCACGGCGGTAAACTCCATGCCGCGCGTCATCCTGGCGCCCATCTTCGCGGTGTGGTTCGGCTTGGGGATAGCATCGAAGGTCGTGCTCGGGATCACGCTCGTCTTCTTCATCGTATTCTTCAGCGTCTACCACGGCGTGAGGGAGGTGAGCCCGGTGGTGTTGAGCAACGCCAGAATGCTGGGGGCGCGCAGGCCCCAGCTGCTGCGGCACGTGTATCTGCCCAGCGCCACGGCATGGGTTTTCTCCAGCCTGCATACTTCGGTCGGAATGGCTTTCGTCGGGGCGGTCGTGGGCGAGTACTTGGGTTCGTCCCGCGGCGTGGGCTATCTGATTCTGCAAGCCGAAGGCGTGTTCGACATCGATACCGTGCTGGCGGGGGTCCTGGTCCTCACGGCTTGCGCCCTGACTCTGGACCGGCTCGTGTCGGTTGCCGAGAGGCGCCTGCTGCGCTGGCGGCCGGGCGCCAGTGCGGAACACTACTGAGGAACCGTGTGAGAGCGCTGGCGGTGGCCTTGATGGTGGCGCTGTCATGTGGTTGTGCCACGGCCCCCAGAATGGAGCCACCGCAGGTGTCCCTGTCCGAGATCCTCCCGGCGCAGATTGGCATGGAGGCAGAGAGTAAATGATGCGTCAGCGCCTGGCTTGGTTGGTGCCGATTCTGTGGCTCGTGCTGTGGTGCGCTCCGGGGCAAGCCGCCGCCCTCGAGAAGCCCCGGGTCACCATCGCGGTGGGCGGCAAGAGCGCACTCTATTACTTGCCGCTCGCGTTGGCCGAGCGGCTGGGCTTTTTCAAGGAAGAAGGCCTGGAGGTCGAGATCGCGGATTTCGCCGGCGGGTCCAAGGCCCTGCAAGCGATGCTGGGTGGTAGCGCCGACGTGACCGCCGGAGGCTTCGATCACGTCATCGTGTTGCAGGCGCGTGGCCAGAAGCTCCAGGCCTTCGTGCTGATGCTCGCCACGCCTGCCATCTCGCTCGGGGTGGTGACGGCGAAGGCCGCGCAGTACCGCTCGCCCCTCGACCTCAAGGGCATGAAGATCGGCGTCACGGCGCCGGGCTCCAGCACCCACATGTTCGTCAACCGGGTGCTGGCATCGGCCGGGCTGTCGTCCGAGGACGTGTCGATCGTCGGGGTAGGCAATGGCCCGACCGCGATCGCCGCCGTGCGCGGCGGTCAGATCGACGCCATCGCCAACGTGGAGCCGGCCATCACCATGCTGGAGCGCTCCGGCGCCATCAAGGTCGTGGCCGACGCGATGAGCGATAAGGGAACCCGGGCGGTGTTCGGCGCAGTCCTGCCGGCCGGCTGTCTGTACACGAAGGAAGAGTTCATCCGCAACCATCCGGACACGGTGCAGGCTTTGACCAACGCCATCGTGCGCGCGCTCCGGTGGCTGCAAAAAGCCAGCGCCGAGGACGTAGCGCGGACCGTCCCGCCGGAATACCTGGCCGGCGACCGCACGCTGTACCTCGCGGCGCTGGAAAAGTCGCGCGGAACCTACTCGAAGGACGGCCTGATCCCCGCGGCGGGTGCACAAGCCCTGTACCAGGTGCTGCGCAGCTTCGATCCCGCGGTGATGGCTGCGCCAGGCTTGAGCATAGGACAGACCTACGACAACGCGTTCGTGCAAAAGGCGCTGCTGTCTGCGGGTGACAGGCGCTAGCCGATATTGCGCATCCGCGAGTCACGCATCGCGCGTCGCGCTTCACGGTCGGTCCAGCCAGCGGCACACGTCGCGCACATCCACGTTCCCGCCGGACACGATCACGCCCACCCTGGATCCCGGCGGCACCGCGATCTTGCGTTCGAACAACCCTGCGGCGCCCAGCGCGCCGGTGGGCTCGACCACGATCTTCATCCGTTCCCACATGAACAGCATCGCGGAAACGAGCTGCGCGTCGCTCACGGTCACCATGTCGTGGACGTAGCGCAGCACCAGCGGAAAGTTGACCTTGCCCAGGTAGGGCGTGCGCGCGCCGTCGGCGATAGTGTCCGGGTTATGACAGGTCTGCAGCGTCTTGGTGTGGAACGAGCGCGTAGCGTCGTCTCCGGCTTCCGGCTCGACGCCGATCACCAGGCAGCCGGGGGAGAGCGCGTCCGCGGCGATGGCGCAACCGGAGATGAGCCCGCCTCCGCCCACGCACACGAACAGGTAGTCGAGCCGCCCGAGCTCCTCGATCAGCTCTTTCGCGGCGGTGCCCTGGCCGGCGACGATGTCCGCGTGATCGTACGGCGGAATGATGGTGAGCCCGCGCTCGCGCGCGATGCTCGCTGCGAGCTCTTCGCGAACGCTGGCGTGCTTGTCGTACAGGATGACTTGCGCACCATAGCCGCGCGTGGCTTCGAGCTTCACCTGGGGCGCGTCCTGCGGCATGACGATGGATGTGGGCACCCTCAGCAGCTGACCCGCCAGCGCCACGGCCTGTGCGTGGTTGCCCGACGAATAGGCGAGCACGCCGCGCCTGCGCGCGTCCTCATCCAGGCGGGACAGCGCGTTGAACGCGCCGCGGAACTTGAATGCGCCGGCTCTCTGGAAGTTTTCGCACTTGAAGAAGACCTGGGCGCCGGTGCGCTGGTCCACATGGCGCGAGGTCAGCACCGGAGTCCGCCGCGCGCGGCCAGCCAACCGCTGCGCCGCGGCGGCAATATCGGCGTAGGTGACGCCGACGTCGGCTTGGTCGGTGGATGAGGTCATGGTGGGCTCGTGTCTGCGGTTGCCATTGTAGCCGGCGGCGGCAGACCTTCGGCCCGAGCGCCGCCGGTTAGCCGCGACCCTGCAGCCAGGCGCGCCTGCGGTTCGCCGCAGCCCGATCGGATGTCTCAACCACCAGGTCGCAAGTGTCTCGCGCGCTGGCGCGCAGCGCGACTCTAAGCTGCAGCAACTCGTCACGCCGGAAGGCGATCAGCGTCGCGACGTACCCCGGCCGGTATGCCGCGAGGCGCTGGTCGAAATTCTTCGCGCTGACCTTGAGGCCGTCGATGGCCACGATCACGTCGCCGGCCGATAGCCCCGCGACTTGTGCCGCGCCGCCGTCCAGCACGTGGGTGAGCCTCACACCCGACGGATCCTCGGCCGCCCGCACCCCCAAGCCGACCCGGCTGGCGAACTTCGCGGCGGCCGCGCTCGGCACCTTGCCGCCCTTGTCCGCGGATGACAGCGCCGAACGCAGCTGCATGCCGACGCCGACTGTGGCCAGCATCGGTTTCAGAGGGAGCTCGCGGGTGGAGCGCAGCGCCCTGTCGAAGAACGCGCGCAGCCTGACACCCGTGACGCGCTCGGCCAGTTTCTCTATCCCGTCTTCGGGAACGCCCAAGCCGGTCTTTCCGTAGTGGTCCCAGAGTGCGCGCATGATATCGTCCAGCGACTTTCTGCCGCGCGTGCGGCTGCGTACGAGAAGGTCCAGGCACAGGGCGATCAGGCCGCCTTTGACGTAGTAGCTGACTTGCGCGTTCGGGCTGTTCTCGTCCGGGCGGTAGTACTTGATCCACGCGTCGAAGCTGGCCTCCTCAACCGTTTGCCTCATCCTCCCGGCGGTCCGCAGCAGGGCGGTGATGTTGCGCCCCAGGATCTCCAGGTAGTCGGACTCCGAGATCAGTCCGGCGCGAGCGAGCAGCAGATCGTCGTAGTAACTGGTGATGCCTTCGAAGGCCCAGAGCAGGCGGGTGTAGTTTTCGCGCTCGAGATCGTACGGGGCAAAAGCCGCGGGCTTGATGCGCTTGACGTTCCAGGTGTGAAAATACTCGTGGCTGCACAGGCCGAGAAAAGTGCGGTAGCTCTCGGTGGGGCGCTGCATGCCAGGTTGCGGCAGGTCTTCGCGCGAGCACAACAGGGCTGTTGAGTCGCGGTGCTCCAGGCCGCCGTAGCCTTCGCCCAGCGCGGTCACCAGGAAAACATAACGGTTCATCGGGGCCGGTTCGCCGAACAACCGGATGTGCGACTGGCAGAGCCGGCTCAGGTCCGCACACAACCGCTCGAGGCCGGCGCCGTGACGGCCGGTGATGGCGATGTCATGCGGCACGCCGGCGGCTTCGAACGTCGCCAGCGTGAAGGGGCCCATCTGCACCGGATGGTCGATCAGCTCCTCGTAGCTCGCCGCGTGATACAGACCGAAGCCGTGGGCCGGCGCGCGCTTGCGCCGCATCGCGGTGGCGACCCGCCAGCTCCGGTATCGGCCACCCCTGGGCGCCTGGATGTCGACCTCGCATGGGCGTGCCTCCCTTCCCACGGCGCGCGGGAACACGCTCGGGCCGTTGAAGAAGCCGTGCGACGTGTCGAGGTACGCGCCGCGCACGGACAGGTCCCAGGCGTACACCTGCAGCGTGACCTTGAGCGGATCTTGAACCGGAGCCGCGAGCCAGGTGTGCTTGTCGAGTTTGGTGATCGACACTCCGTGCCGTCCACTTTGCGCCTGGATCGCGACCACGTTGCGGGCGAAGTCGCGGATCAGGTAGCTCCCCGGGATCCATGCCGGCAGCGCGAAACGCTGCCCCCGCGGATCGGGATCGGCCACGGTGCAGCTCACCTCGAACAGGTGGGCTTCCGGGGATGTCGGGAGGATGGTGTAGCGGGTCGGCGCAGCGTTCGGCATGTGGGCGGCGCGATTGTAACCTCCCATCGTCCGCAGCACGGGAATACGCTAGCATGTGCGCGTCGAGTACGACATGCATGCGAGGGAGGTCTGGTGGAGCCGGTCAAGAGCGTCAAGATGGGCGCCAACATCGTCATCAGCGGATCCGACAAGGCTGCGGTGGAAGCGGCGGCCAAAGCGCTGGTTGCCAAGGGGGCCAAGCTCCTTTCGAAGGTGGAGCCGCTGGGCAGCAACTGGGTGGTGACCTGTGAGGATCCGGAAGATCGGAGCCGGGAATGCAAAGTGGTCAAGCTCGGGCTGCAGCTCATGGTCAAAGGTCCCAACAAGGCGGTGGTCACCGGGAAGGCGCAGGAGCTGGTGCACAGGGGCGCCAAGCTGGTTTCCGCACCGTCCGAGGCGGCGGACGGAAGCTGGGTGGCCGTGTGCGACGACGCCGCGCAGGTCTACAAGTGGTAGGGAAGCGCCCGCCTCAGCAACACCGGGTGATCCGATTCCACTTCTGCTCCGTGCGGAACCGGTAGTACGCGGTACGCGTCATGGCAGGCTGGCCGGGATGGGCCTGCAGTATGTGATCCCGGTAGCGTTCGTAGGCATCGTCGCCCGAGACCTGCCGCACGAAGCGCCATACCGCCTGCATCAAACGCCAGCCGGTATTTGCCGGCGTCCGGAGCAACTGCCCGCGGCGCGAGTCGGCCCCGAGGCGTTCCATACGACCCGCCCCCGAGGGGCGCTCGAGCCGGGGCGATGGCATCTCCGGCCTCATCTTGCTGTTCTCCCTGCGTCAGGCATGGGCGGAGGAGCTTGCCAGCGCCGCGTCGAGTCGGGTCTCGATGTACCGAGCCTCGGCCAGAGGCAATACAGGCTGGCCTCTGACGAAGCGCAGCGAAACCCGCAGCATGTCGATGATCACCACCCATAGCAGAGCGGCGAACAGCAGGGCCAGGGCGGCGTCGATGCGCTGGCCCAAGATGAGCTGCGGCGCCGAGGCGCTGCGCTCGGCGGACAGAGTGCCGGCCGCGAGTTGCGCGGACAGATCACTGGCCGCCGCCAGGAAGCCCACACCGGGGTTCGGGCTGAACACTTTCTCTAATGCCGCCGTCGTGCACACGACGGCGAGCCAGGTGAGCGGCAGCCCCGTGACCCAGGCGTACTTTGCCCTGCCCATCTTCACGATGATCCCGGTCGCCACCGACAGCGCGATGCCGGCCAGCAGTTGATTCGAGATGCCGAACAGCGGCCACAGGATATTCACCCCACCGAGCGGGTCCCTCACCCCCTGGACCAGAAAGTAGCCCCACGCCGATACGAAGACCAGGCTAGAGGCGACCGTCGCCGGGTAGGAGGACACGTCACCGATCGGCTTCCAGAGGTGCTTGAGCATGTCCTGCAACATGAACCGCCCTACGCGGGTGCCTGCATCCAGGACGGTGAGGATGAACAGCACCTCGAACATGATGGCGAAGTGGTACCAAACGGCGAGCAGTGTGCCGCCGAAGGTCTTGCTGAAAATGGTGGCCATGCCGACCGCCAGCGAGGGTGCGCCCCCGGTGCGCGCGAAAAGCGTCTTCTCGCCCATTTCCGTCGCGAGCGCCTGCATCTGCTCGGCGGTGACCGGGAAGCCCCACGAAGAGATCTTCGCCACGGCGTCGGCGGCGACTTTGCCGACCACTCCTGCCGGGCTGTTGATGGCGAAATAGACGCCCGGGTCCAGAACGCAAGCGGCGATGACGGCCATGATGGCGACGAAGGATTCCAGCGCCATGCTGCCGTAACCGATCATGCGGATCTCCTTCTCGTTGGCGAGCAGCTTGGGCGTCGTGCCGGAGGAAACCAGTGAATGGAAGCCCGATATCGCGCCGCAGGCGATGGTGATGAACACGAAGGGGAACAGGTCGCCCTTGAAGATCGGCCCGGTGCCGTCGATGAACCGGGTCAAGGCCGGCATCTTCATGTCCGGGTGAATGTAGACAATGGCGATGGCCAGCAGGAACACCACGCCCAGCTTGAGGAACGTGGACAGGTAATCGCGCGGCGCCAACAGCAGCCAGACCGGCAGCGTCGCTGCCGCAAAGCCGTAGATCATGACGAACCACGCGACGCTCATCTTGTCCCAGTCGAACCAGCCGCGGATGGCCTCGCTGTGGTCCACCCAGCCGCCGCCAACCACGCATAGGATCAGCAGCGCGATCCCGATGAGCGAGCCTTCCAGCACCCGACCGGGGCGAATGCCACGCATGTAGATGCCGATCAGCATGGCCACCGGGATGGTACCCAGCACCGTCGCGGTGGCCCACGGGCTCTGGTACATGGCGTTGACGATGACGAGGCCCAGCACGGCGATCAGGATGATCATGATCATCATGGTTCCAACCAGCGCCGCCCAACCGCCCACCGGGCCCAGCTCGTCCCGCGCCATCTGGCCCAGGCTGCGCCCGTCGCGACGGGTGGAGCAGAACATGATCACCATGTCCTGCACGCAGCCGCCCAGCACCGCGCCTACCAGGATCCAGATCGTGCCGGGCAGGTAGCCGAACTGCATCGCCAGGGTAGGTCCGATCAGCGGGCCTGGGCCGGCGATGGCGGCGAAATGGTGGCCGAACACGACCCATTTGTTGGTGGGGACGAAGTCGCGCCCGTTGTTGAACCTCTCCGCAGGCGTGGCCCGCGTGCCATCCAGCGTGAGCACCTTGGCGGCGACCCAGGCGCTATAGAAGCGGAAGGCGACGAGATAGACGCAGGCGGCGGCGAGCACGAACCAGATGGCGTTGATGGTCTCGCCGCGGTGAGTGGCGATGCTGCCCAGGGCCCACGCGCCGAGGACGGCGATGCCGAGCCAGATGAGCTTGCCAAGCACCTTGTTGTTCATCGCTTTTCTCCCCATTCGAAGTCTGCTGACACGCCCTCCCCGCGGCCGGGCGCTCGACCCGAAACTTTGCCAGCATAATAGATACTAGCCACCTGCGGCCAGGGGGCGCGCAGCGGCGCCTTCAGGTAGAATTCGCGGCTTTCGCGCTCACTCCCCCATGTACGAGCCCCAGGAATCCATCGCCGGGTTCGACCCCGAGCTGTGGCGGGCAATGACCGCCGAGAAGCGCCGGCAGGACGACCACGTCGAGCTGATCGCCTCGGAGAATTACGCCAGCCCGAGGGTGCTCGAGGCCCAGGGCTCGGTGCTGACCAACAAGTATGCCGAGGGCTACCCGGGGAAGCGCTATTACGGCGGCTGCGAATACGTCGACATCGCCGAACAGTTGGCCATAGACCGTGCCAAGCGGCTGTTCGACTGCAGCTATGCCAACGTCCAGCCGCACTCCGGCAGCCAAGCCAATCAAGCCGTGTTCATGGCCGCACTCAGCCCTGGTGACACCTTCCTCGGCATGTCGCTCGCCGACGGTGGGCACCTCACCCACGGCTCGCCGGTCAACTTCAGCGGCAAGCTGTACAAAGCGGTGAGCTATGGCCTCGATGCGGACGAGGTGATCGACTACGCGCAGGTGGAACAGCTGGCCCACAGCCACAGGCCGAAGCTCATCATCGCGGGCGCGTCCGCTTACTCCCTGGCGATCGACTGGAAACGCTTTCGCGAGGCCGCGGACAGCGTCGGCGCCCAGCTCATGGTCGACATGGCCCATTACGCCGGCCTGGTGGCGGCCGGCCTGTACCCGAGCCCGATGCAGCACGCGCATTTCGTGACCAGCACCACCCACAAGACCCTGCGCGGCCCGCGCGGCGGCCTCATCCTGTCTCACGTCGAGCACGAGAAACGGCTCAACGCGGCGATCTTCCCAGGCGGACAGGGCGGCCCGCTCATGCACGTGATCGCGGCCAAGGCTGTGGCTTTCAAAGAAGCCATGACCCCCGAATTCAAACGCTACCAGGAGCTGGTGCTGGATAACGCGCGGCTGCTGGCGAGGGTGCTGCAGAGCAGAGGTTTGCGTATCGTGTCGGGCCGCACCGAGAGCCACATGTTCCTGGTCGACCTGCGCGCCAAGAAACTTACCGGCAGGGACGCGGAGAGCGCGCTGGGACGGGCGCGCATCACCGTCAACAAGAACGCCATCCCGCATGATCCCCAGAAGCCAATGGTCACGAGCGGCATCCGCATCGGGTCGCCTGCCATCAGCACGCGTGGCTTCGCCCGGCCGGAGACCGAGCACCTTGGCAACCTGATCGCCGATGTGCTCGACGCGCCCGCCGACGACAAGGTGATCGCCAGGGTAGCCGCCGAGGTCACCGCGCTGTGCCGGCGATTTCCGGTCTATGCGGGAGAGCTCGCTGGCGCTTGAGCTCGTGATTCGTGAGCTTTCAACGGATCCAGCGATCTAGCATGTTCGACGCGTCACGAGTCACGAATCACGAGTCACGGTCTTCATGAAGTGCCCCTTCTGCGGAGCGGACGACAGCCAGGTGGTGGACTCGCGCGCGAGCGAGGAGGGGGACCGCATCCGCCGCCGGCGCCGCTGCCCGGCCTGCGATAA
>Ga0335077_10002634_pt1 | contig 21496 bp, 24 predicted proteins | sample Lox_Sample_31_FD_207151 | JGI IMG/M metagenome (GOLD analysis project Ga0335077, IMG submission 207151) | Soil microbial communities from Loxahatchee National Wildlife Refuge, Florida, United States - Lox_Sample_3.1 | ecosystem: Environmental > Terrestrial > Soil > Wetlands | place: USA...
CCGACGAGCTCGGGATTTCGATCACCACCGTGCGCTCGCACCTGCAAGCGCTCTTCGCCAAGACCAGTACGCGCCGCCAAAGCGAATTGGTGGCTCTTGCCTGGTCGGCGGCCTAGCCCAGCGGCAAGAAAGACCTCGACCCAGTCGACTTCACGAAGGAGACGACGATGTGGAAAGAAAACGCAATGAGGCTGCTCATCGGTATCGGCGGCTTGGCGGTCGGCGCGCTGTTCGTCGTGATGCTCCAGGGAGCGGCACGAGCCGACGCCGAGCGACTGCACGTCGCGCAGGAGCGGGCAAACGCCGTGGCCGCTGCATCGGCACGGAGCAGCGGCGACGCCGACACGCTCGTGGCGCGCACCGCAGTGCCGGCTCCCTGACCGGGATGCGTCCATCGCCGCTCCGGCCGCGTCCTTCCTGACGACCCAGATGGCACGGGGAACAACGATGCATCCCGCCTCCGACTTTCCCCTCGGCGCGCACCTCGTCACGCGCCGCTTCGGCTACACCCACCACGGCATCTACGTCGGCGGTGGGCGGGTCGTGCACTACGCGGGTCTGTCGCACGTCACTCGTCGCGGCCCGGTGGAGGAAGTGTCGCTCGAAGACTTCGCGCGCCGACGCCGCGTGTTGGTGCGGCTCGAGCCGTGCGCGCGTTATGGCGCCGAAACGATCGCCGCGCGGGCGCGCTCGCGGCTGGGCGAGGACCGCTACGGCGTGATCAGGAACAACTGCGAGCATTTCTGTTCCTGGTGTGTGCACGACGAAAGCCGCAGCGCGCAGGTCGAGCGCGTGCTGTCGTTGCTGCGCCCGGTCACCACCGTGCTCGCGCACGCACGGCGGCAACCGAGTCCTCGACCCAGGACGCATGGCGCTCCGCGCAGTGCGATCGCCGCGTGTGCCTAGGCCGCTCGCTTGCACGCGTCTCCTTCGTTCGAACGATGTGCCATCTCCCGTTCCCCGGCACATTGCACTCACCCGCGATGCGGGCGCCGACGATGGTCTGGACGTGCCCGCACACGCAGCCACCGATCCCTCGTCATGGCTGCAGCCGCTGCGACCGCGCAGCGGCGCGATCGACGAGTCATCCACCCAGGAGGCAACAACCATGAAGACCAAGCAGATGTGCGCGCTGGCCCTGCTCGCAGGTGCCGTCGGAGTCGCGTGCGCGGAAGGCTACGGCCCGGGAAACCTCGATCTCTACGGCGATGTGCCGGGGGTCGCCAAGTCGCGTGCGCAGGTGCAGGCCGACCTGGCCGAAGCCCGTCGCCACCACCTCGTCGTCTACGGCGAGGCCGACACCCCCCAGGACGAAGCGGTGCTTGTCGCGGTCAAGACGCGCGCGCAAGTCCAGGCGGAGCTGGCCGAAGCCCGTCGGCTGGGCCTGATCGTCTACGGCGAAGCCGACATTCCCAGCACGACCCCGGAGCAGGAGCGGATGATCGCCGAAGCCGGGCGTCGCGCCGTGGCGCAGAACGTCGCGTCGAAGTAGACCAGCGTGTCATCGAGGCGCGGTCGACCGCACCGGCAATCCCGCTGCGGCCGGCCGCGCCTGGCACGACTCAACAGATCGCCATGAAGGCCACCCGGATCGTGCTGGTGGTCTCGATCATCGCCGTGCTGATCGGCTTCATCCTGACCGGCGCCGGCGAAAAGCCCCGTTGCACCCCGCCTACCGCTTGCGCGCCAGCGTGAGCCCGTCACCCACCGTCAGCATCGCCACGTCGACACGCTCGTCGCCGTGCAGCTTCTTGTTGAATGCCTGCAGGGCCCTGGTGTCCGCGTCCTGCGCCCGCTGCGCCACCGCGCCGCTCCACAGCACGTTGTCGGCCGCGATCAGCCCGCCGGTGCGCAGCAGCTGCAGGCACCGCTCGTAGTAGCCGTCATAGCCGGTCTTGTCGGCATCGATGAACGCGAAGTCGTACTTGCCGGCCTCGCCCGCGGCGAGACTGGCATCGAGCGTTTCCCGAGCCGGCGCGAGCACCAGTCGTATCTTGTGCGCGACGCCGGCGCGTTCCCAATGCTTGCGCGCGACCTGCGTGTATTCATCGCTGATGTCGCATGCGAGCACGCGCCCGTCCTCGGGCAGGGCAAGCGCCACGGCGAGCGAGCTGTAGCCGGTGAATACGCCCACCTCGATCGTGCGCCGCGCGCCGATCAGCTTGACCAGCAGGGCCATGAGCTGGCCCTGGTCGGGCCCGATCTGCATGCCGGCGGACTTGTGCCTGCGGGTCGCCTCGCGCAGCTCGGCGAGGACGGGGTGCTCGCGCACCGAATGATCGACCACGTACCGGTGCAGGCGATCATCGATCGGCAGCGTGCGTGCGCTCATGCCTCATCTCCTTCGAGACTCATCGGGACCACGGCGGCGCGAGCTCAGGATCGAGGCCGTATTTTCCGAGCGCCTGTTGCGCCAAGCGCGCGTCGAGCGCCGACAGCGCTGCCGTTGCGATCGCATGCCGGTCGACCTCGAAGAACCTTCTCAGGTTCGCCCGCAGGTCGCTGCGTCCGAAGCCGTCGGTTCCGAGCGTAATGTACCGATCGGCGATCCACGGCCTGACCAGGTCCGCCACGGCGGCCACGTAGTCGCTTGCCGCGACGACGGGTTTGCCGTTGGCCGGCAATTGCTGCTCGATCCATGCCGCACCGCGTGCCGTCCCGAGGCGCCGCTCGCGGTCGAGCGCCATCGCCTCGCGCCGCAACTCGGTGAAGCTCGTCACCGCGTACACGTCCGCGCTGACGCTGAAGTCCTGTTCGAGCAGATCGGCGGCCGCGAGTGCCTCGCGCAGGATCGCGCCGCTGCCGAGCAGCCGCACCCGCGCCGCGCCCCGGTTGCTGGTGCGCACGCAATACATGCCGCGCGTGATTCCCTCGCGAATCGCGCCCGGCATCGACGGCTGCGCATAAGCCTCGTTCATCACGGTGACGTAGTAGAAGACGTCTTCCTGCGCGGCCAGCATCCGGCGCGCGCCGTCTTCGACGATCACCGCGAGCTCGTAGGCGAAGCACGGGTCGTAGGCGCGGCAATTCGGGATCGTGGTGGCGATCAGGTGGCTGGTGCCGTCCTGGTGCTGCAGTCCTTCGCCGGCGAGCGTGGTGCGTCCGGCGGTGGCGCCGATCAGGAAACCGCGCGAGCGCGAATCCGCGGCAGCCCAGATCGCATCGCCGACGCGCTGGAAGCCGAACATCGAGTAGTAGATATAGAACGGCAGCATCGCCAGGCCGTGCGCGCTGTAGCTCGTCGCGGCGGCGACCCAGCTCGCGATCGCGCCGGCCTCGTTGATGCCTTCTTCGAGGATCTGGCCGTTGATGGCCTCCTTGTAATAGCTGACCTGGTCGTGATCCTCCGGCTCGTACAGCTGGCCGAAGGGCGAGTAGATGCCGACCAGCCGGAACCAGTCGGCCATGCCGAAGGTGCGTGCCTCGTCGGCGATGATCGGCACGATGCGCGGCCCCAGCTCGGGCGATTTCAGCAGCGCGCCGACCAGCCGCACGAACGCCATCGTGGTCGACATCTCCTTGCCGTTCGCCTCAAGCGCGAAACGCGCGAACGATTCAAGCGGTGGCACGGGAACCGCCGCGCTCGCACTCGAGCGCGCGGGCAGGTAGCCGCCGAGCTTGGCGCGGCGCGCGTGCAGGTACTTCATCTCCGGACTGTCCGGACCCGGCCGCACGAACTCGCAGTTCTCGACCTGCGTCGCGGAGAGCGACAGCGCGAAGCGCTCGCAGAATTCGCGCAGCTGCTCCGCGTCGAGCTTCTTCTGCTGGTGCGTGGTCATGCGGCCCTGGCCCGCGGTGCCCATGCCGTAGCCCTTCTTGGTCTTGGCGAGGATCACCGTCGGCTGGCCACGATGGTTGATGGCCGCATGGTAGGCGGCGTGGATCTTGATCGGGTCGTGGCCGCCACGGCGCAGGCGATCGATGTCGTCGTCGGAAAGATGCGCCACGAGCTGCTGCAGCTCCGGATACTTGGCGAAGAAGTGTTCGCGGTTGAACCGCCCGTCGGTGGCGGCCAGCGTCTGGAACTCGCCGTCGACGGTCTCGTGGAACGCGCGCAGCAGCAGGCCGTTTTCGTCGCGCGCGAACAGCGGATCCCAGTCCGAGCCCCACAGCAGCTTGATCACGTTCCAGCCGGCGCCGGCGAACAGCCCCTCGAGCTCCTGGATGATGGAACCGTTGCCGCGCACGGGGCCGTCGAGGCGCTGCAGGTTGCAGTTGACGATGAACACCAGGTTGTCCAGGCCCTCGCGTGCGGCAAGCGACAGCCCCGCGAGGGATTCTGGTTCGTCCATCTCGCCGTCACCGACGAACGCCCACACCGTGCGGTTCGTGGTGTCGAGCAGGCTACGGTGCGCGAGATAGCGCATGAAACGTGCCTGGTAGATCGCGAACAGCGGCCCCAGGCCCATCGAGCCGGTGGGAAACTGCCAGAACTCGGGCATCAGCCACGGATGCGGATAGCTGGAAAGCCCCGGACCGTGATGCGCGAGGCAAGCGCCTTCGAGCGCGGCGCCGCCTTCCGGTGCACCGGTCTCGCGCCGGTAGTTCGCGAGCTGCGCTTCGGTCAAGCGTCCTTCGAGGTACGCGCGCGCGTACACACCAGGCGCCGAGTGCGGTTGAAGGAAGACGAGATCGCCGTCGCGGCCGCGCGCCGGATCGCTTTCGCCGCCTCCCGCGCGGAAGAAGTGATTGAAACCGACCTCGAACAGGTCGGCCGCCGAGGCGTAGCTGGCGAGATGGCCGCCCAGTTCGGCGCTCGCGCGGTTGGCGCGCACCACGGTTGCCAGTGCGTTCCAGCGCACCAGCGCCATCAGGCGCGCTTCGAGTTCGAGGTTGCCGGGGAACGGCGCCTGCTGCGCGAGCGATATCGTGTTCACGTACGGCGTGTTGGCGACCGTCGGCAGTTGCACGCGCCGCCGGCGCGCATGCTGCACCAGTTTCTGCAGCAGGTAGGTCGCGCGCGCGGGGCCCTCGGCCGCGATCACCGCGTCCAGAGCCTCGATCCACTCGCGGGTCTCCTGCGGGTCGGCGTCGTTCTCCGGCAGCCGCCAGGACGCGACCGGAGAGAGTCTTGCGAGATCGTCGAATTTCATCGGCAGCTCCGCGCGCATCACAACGGCGCATCGATTATCCGCGCCCGCGCGGGATAATCGGCCCGGAATCCGATCCGCCCGCACCGTGACGACACCCGTTCGCCTGACGCTGACCCGGCCCGACGACTGGCACCTGCACCTGCGCGACGGCGCGGTGCTCGTGGACGTCCTGCCGCATACCGCGCGGCAGTTTGCACGTGCCATCGTCATGCCGAACCTGAAGCCGGCGGTCACGACGACCGAGTCGGCGCAGGCGTACCGCGCCCGCATCCGCGCCGCCTTGCCGGCAAGACTTGCCTTCGAGCCGTTGATGACGCTTTATCTCACCGACGCCACCCCGGCCGAGGAGATCCGGCGCGCGAGGGGGAGCGGGTTCGTACACGGCGTGAAGCTCTATCCGGCGGGTGCGACGACGAACTCGGCCTCCGGCGTGACCAGTCTCGAGCGCTGCGCCAGGGCGCTCGAGGCGATGCAGGAGGTCGACCTGCCGCTGCTCGTGCATGGCGAAGTCACGCATGCGGCGGTCGACGTCTTCGATCGCGAGAGCGTCTTCATCGAGACGGTGCTCGAACCCACGCGGCGCCGCTTCCCGGCGCTGCGCATCGTGTTCGAGCACATCACGACGCGCGAGGCGGTGGCCTATGTGCAGGAATGCCGCGGCACCTCCCGCCATGGCGGCCCGATCCTCGGTGCGACGATCACCGCTCACCACCTGCTGTTCAATCGCAACGCGCTTTTCCTGACCGCGCAGGGCCAGACCGGAATGCGGCCGCACTACTACTGCCTGCCCGTGCTCAAGCGCGAAATGCACCGGGCGGCGCTCCTCGGCGCGGCGACGGGCGGCGATCCGCGTTTTTTCCTCGGCACCGACAGTGCCCCGCATCCCCGCGGCGACAAGGAAAACGACTGCGGCTGCGCCGGGTGCTTCACCGCGGCGGCCGCCATGGAGATGTACGCCGCCGCCTTCGAGAGTGCCGGCGCGCTGGACCGGCTCGAGGCGTTCGCCAGCTTCCACGGCCCCGACTTCTATGGCCTCGCCCGCAATCGTGGAACGGTGGCTCTCGAGCGCGTGCCATGGACGCTGCCGCGCGAGCTGAAACTCGGATCCGCGACCGTGGTGCCGCTCGGCGGCGGCGAGCCGCTGGCCTGGAAGTGGATCGGCTGATCGACTGGGGCGCGCCGTGGCTGGCGCATTTGCGGCCGCTGCAAGCGCTGCTGCGCAGTGCCGCGTGGCGAACCGCACTGAGCGAGGCCGCGCGCGAACGCCGCGTTGTTTCCGGATACGACGTCCCGATCGAGTTCGTCGAGCACGACGCGGCGGGGAAAATGCCCTACGAGCTCTTCATCGCGACCACCGGCCGGGTACCCACGCGCGACAACCTGCACGATCGGTTCAACGCGCTGATCTGGCTCGCGTATCCGCGTGCGAAGGCGGCGCTGAACGCGCGCCAGGCGGCAGAACTCGAACGCAACGGCGTCGGTCCGGCGCGCGGTGCGGTGCGCGACGCGGCCACGTTGATCGACGAAAGCGCGGTGCTGCTTCGCTGCCCGGACGACCAGGTCGCAGCGGCGCTGGCCGGGCACGATTGGCAGCGCCTCTTGATCGACTGGCGCGGGCGGTGGGGACGCGACATCTTAGCGCTGCCGTTCGGGCACGCGCTGCTGGAAAAACTCGGCGGGCCGTTCAAGGCCATCACCGCGTGCGCCGTGCCGTTGCCCGCGGTCGTCGATGTCGACGCGGTGGCAGCGACCTTCATCGCCCGCTCCGACCTCGCCCCGTCGCTGCTTCCACATCTCCCGGTTCTCGGCATTCCGGGCTGGTGCGCGGAGAATGCCGACCCGCGCTTCTACGACGATCCGCGCGTATTCCGCCCGCGACGTCGGGATCGCTCGCTCCGCTCGGAATGACACGCGCATCCCTGCCGCTCGGCTGCATCGCGGACGATTTCACCGGCGCGTCGGACCTCGCCAACACGCTGACCCGGGGCGGGATGAGCACGGTGCAGACGATCGGGGTGCCCGGCGACGACCTCGCCGTCGATGCCGACGCGGTCGTCGTCGCGCTCAAGACCCGCTCGATCGACGCGCGGTCAGCAGTCGAGCAGTCGACGGCGGCGCTTGCCTGGTTGCAACGGCGCGACTGCCGGCAGGTCCTGTTCAAGATCTGCTCGACGTTCGACTCGACCCCGCGCGGCAATATCGGCCCGGTTGCCGACGCGTTGCGGACGGCACTCGGCGGCGGATGCGTCGCGGTCTGCCCGGCGTTCCCGGCCAACGGGCGCACGGTCTATCGCGGCTATCTCTTCGTCGGCGACAAGCTGCTCGACGAGAGCGGCATGGAAAGACACCCGCTGACTCCGATGACCGACGCGAATCTGGTGCGCGTGCTGCAGGCCCAGACGCCGAATACTGTCGCGCTGATCGGGCACGAGGTGGTGCGCGGCGGCGCGGCGGCGCTGCGCGCGCGGCTCGACACCCTCGCCGGTGCCGGCGCCGCCTTCGCGATCGTCGACGCCTTGAACGACGACGATCTGCTCGTGCTCGGGGCCGCGCTCGCCGGGGCCCGTCTCGCCGTCGGCGGCTCGGGCATTGCACTCGGTCTGCCCGAGAACTTCCGCCGCGCGGGTTCGCTGCGCGCGCCGACGCCCTGGCGCTCGCGGATCGTCTCGCGCGCGGTCGTTCTCGCCGGATCGTGTTCGCAGGCGACGCGCGCGCAGGTCGCGGCGTTCGTCCGGTCGGGACGCGTCCTGCACGCGGAGCTCAGTCACGTGATGCACGACGACCGCTACGTCGAGCGTGTCGCCGACTGGTGCACGGCGCAACCGAAGACGCCGCTTGTCGCGACGTCGGCGCCGCCGGAAGACATCGCCGCGGCGACCGCGACGTTCGGAGCACCGGTAGCCGCCGCGATCGAGCACTTCTTCGGGCGCCTGGCGAGCGCCCTGTTCGCGCGCGGCGTGCGGCGGTTCGTCGTCGCGGGCGGCGAGACTTCCGGTGCGGTCGTCGCGACGCTCGGCGTGCGCTTGTTCGCCGTCGGGCCCGAAATCGATCCGGGCGTGCCGGTGCTGGCGACCGACGCGCCGCAGCCGATGACACTGGCCTTGAAGTCGGGCAACTTCGGTGCGACGGACTTTTTCGACCGCGCGCTTGCGGCGACCGGCACGGATCCGGCATTGTGATGAAAGCGGGAGGCAGGGTCATGAAGGTGGTGGTCACTGGCGGAGCCGGTTTCCTCGGGCAGATGCTGATCCGCGCCCTGTGCGAGCGCGGGCGCCTGACGCGCAGCGACGGGTCGCAATATGCGATCGAGCAGGTCGTCTCGATCGACCAGGCCCAGACCGGGCGGCTGTTCGTTGACGATCGCGTCGGCTACGTGGTCGGCGACATCGCTAATGCACAATTCCTCTCGCACGTGCTCGCCCGCGACACCGACAGCGTGTTCCACCTCGCGGCGGTGGTGAGCGGTGCGGCCGAGGCCGACTTCGACCTCGGCATGCGCGTCAATCTCGACGGCACCCGCGCGCTGCTCGAGTGCTGTCGCGCCCAGCCGGTGGCGCCGCGCGTCGTCTTCGCGAGCAGCGTCGCCGTCTTTGGCGGCGTGCTGCCACTGGTGACGGACGACACCTATCCCAGGCCGGCAACGAGCTACGGCGTGCAGAAGCTGGTCGGCGAGTTCCTGATCGGCGACTACTCGCGCAAGGGATTCATCGACGGCCGCGCGGTCCGCCTGCCCACGATCGTCGTCAGGCCGGGCAGGCCCAATGCGGCGGCATCCGGCTTCGCGAGCGGGATCATTCGCGAGCCGCTAGCCGGCGTCGAGGCGATCTGCCCGGTCGAGGGCGCAACCGCGATGTGGGTCTCGTCGCCCGCGGCGGCGATCGCCTCGCTCGTCCATGCGCACGAACTCGCGCCCGAGGCGTGGGGCACTCAGCGTGCACTCAACCTGCCCGGCATTACCGTGACGGTCGCGGGGATGATCGAGGCCTTGCGCAAGGTCGGCGGCGACGCTGCCGCCGCACGCGTGCGCATGCAACGCGACGAGACCATCTGTCGCATCGTCGACACCTGGCCGGCGCGCTTCCAGCCCGCGCGCGCGACGGCGCTCGGTTTCGCGCAGGACGCGGATTTCGTCGGCATCGTGCGCGCCTACGTGGAGGCCATGCGCGCCCCGGCCTGAGCCGCGCGTGCGCTTAGCGCTTGCGAGGCGGGTCCTGTGTCATGAGCCAGAACTCCGCCTGGCGCGGCGTCCGCAGCTCGACTACCCGGATGTGCGCCAGCGCCGGGTGGCGGAACAGCTCGTACATCTTGTGCGCCTGCACGAGGTGAAGGAACGCGGTGACCACGTCGTTCCAGCGCGCGCGCATGGCCGCGCGCTGATCGGGGTAGGGGAATGCCTTGATGCGCTGCCACTGGTGAGCGAGGCAGTCGGCGAGAAAGGGCAGCGGCGAAAAGTGCAGCCAGACCACGGTCTCGGCCTTGCGGAACAGCGGCTCCGTGAAGGCGCCGGCCAGGTCGGTCGCAATCCAGTCCGAGGCCTCGAAGGCATCGGCGCGTTCCGGCATCGGCAGCCGTGGAACGCCGGTGCGCCGGCCGAGCATCTCGGCGAATTCAGAGCAGGGCATCGGCCCGGCGGCATCGGCCTGACCCACTACGAGAAAACGCGGCATGCGACCTCCCGTCGACGCGCAGTTCCAGTTCTTTTACCGCGCGCCAGGCTTTCGCAGCCGCTCGATGAGACGGCTGGAAACCGTGCAATAGGAGGATTTCGAAGGGGCGAACCGCCGGTCAGAAGCTCACCTCGACGCCAGGCCCAGCGCCAGCCACGGGCGTCGGGGCCGCCTTTCGGGAACTACTCGTGAACCGGCCCAACTTGCCTCGCGTGGGCCGTCAAAAACTGATCGCCAGCCCAAGTGCCCAGCCAGTCACGTCAGGCCCGAACTTGTAGCGCACCACGGCGCGCCAGCGGGTGGCCCAGATGTCATAGGCGCTCGAGTCCAGTTCGAGTCCGAAGCCGACGGAACTCATCCGGCTGATTCCGAGTTCGCGCTGTGCACCGAAGTATTCCGTGTGCGCAGCCTCGAACACATAGCGCAACGGTCGATCCCACACCATGCCCCAGCCCGTGGGCACGCGCCGGCGTGCCCAGACGCTGGCACTGTTGGACTCGGCGTGGCCGACAACGGCCGCTGCACTGCCGTCGTAGCTCTTTAACTCGACGCTGGTGACGCGCAGCTCCAGGTTATCGTCAGCCTCCGGGGCGAACTTCTCGTAGACCAACATCAGAGAACCACCCAGACCGTACGCGTTCAGCTTGCCGCCATCGAGGAAATTGAGATCGATGGCCGTATTGTTGCTCAGCCACCATTTGGCGATCGCGAGGTCGCTGGCAACGTAGCCCAGCGTGAAGTTGAAGATGGGCCTGACGGCCCAGTAGTCCGCGATCGCGAAGTCCCAGCCAATCCCGCCGGTAGCCGAGAACGAATTCCAATTGGCCGGGACTGCGCGCTCAGTGGCGCCGTCGGAAGCGAGGAAGCTCGGGTTGTAGCGCGCGTAGGCGGCATTACCTTCGAGATAAAGAGGCGTGTCCTTGCTGAACGTGAATCCGCCCCCGAGCTGGGTCATCGTCAGGCCGGGGCTGGAGGTCGCGGTGTTGGCGAGAGAGAGTGAGCTCGTCGTGACATCGGGCGTCACCGTATACCCGATGACCCCAAGCACGCCATCCGCCAGTTTCTGCACATCGACGCCCCGAACTGCGCGCGACGAGATCTGCGCCCGCGTCGCGCCGCTCAGCATCAGGAGGGCAACGGCGAGCAGCCGGATACCAATGCCCGCGGCACGTGCGGTCATAGGATTATGTTAGCCGGTTAAGCTTGGGTCCCGATTTTGGCGAGCCGCGGTTCGACAGCGTTTCGGCGCCCATCGGGAGGCGGCAGCTTACGTGGCGACCGGACACGATGGTTGGGACAGAGCCGCGAACCCGGCAAGCGATGATGCAGATCAATCCGAGGCGATCGGAAGTTGCAGCGGGAAGAGTGTCATGTTGGTGACCATTTCGTATGGCCGCGGCTGACCGGCGCGGAAGAAGCTCACGATGAGTGGACGCCTTGCCTGCGTGGCGGCTGCGCTGTGTGCAGCGGGGTCATTCGGTCCGGTTCGTGCCGACACGCAAGCCGCGGATGGGCTGCAATTCACGGGTCAGCTGAATTTCTACATGCCGTCGGTCGGCGGCAGAACGGTTTTCGGCCAAGCCGGTAGTGGTGTAGAGATCGGAATTGACCCCAACAAGGTGCTGGAACATCGGAACCCCGCGTTCATGGGGACGCTGGAGGCTCGTCGTGGGCGCTGGGGCGGTTTCATGGATCTCACCTACGTGGACCTTGGCAACTCGAAGGCGGCGAGCACGCAGTTGACCATTGGTGGGATCGACCTGCCAGCGGACGCCAACGCGCAACTCGACTACCACCTTCGAGGCGGGGCTTGGACGATTGCTGGCACATATCGGGGAATACCCGATCGCGATTCGCCGGCGGACCTGCTCGCCGGTTTTCGTCTGCTCGAGATTCGGCAGTCGCTTGGCTGGCAGACCGCTGGAAATATCGGCTCGATCCCGGCCGCTGGCCGTAGCGGCGATGCCGCGTTCAACGTCGACAACTGGGATGTTGTCTTCGGCGTCAAGGGCCGCCTGACGATGGTCCGGGATCGCAAGTGGTTCATCCCATACTACGTCGATATCGGCAGCGGCGACTCGAAGCTGACGTGGCAGTTGATGCTTGGTTTCGGATGGGCGTTTCCTTGGGGCGACCTCGTGGCCTCGTGGCGGCACCTCGACTACAGGATGAAGTCGGGCGGCAATGTAGACAGCCTTAACTTCGATGGGCCGGCCGTTGGCGTTTTGTGGCGCTGGTAGCTGACAGTCCGCGATCGCGCCACCTGGGGCCTGCTCCCTCGGCGCGCAGTGATGAGGAAGTGACGGAGTCGGGTCCGTCAAACCTCGGTGCGTATCAGAGCCGCGGCGGCTCTGTCTCCCGCACGCGCTCCTCCTGCATCTCGAGCCAGAAGAGCGCCTGATCGGGCGAAGAAAACTCCAGGAACAGAACATGCGGCCGCAACGCGTCGAACTGCCGCGCGTCCACGGCGTCGCTTTGCAGCGCGGCGAGGCAGGCCCGCGCGACGTCGGCGAGCCGGGCTCGATACGCGCGCCGGCGCGAGCCGGCGGCGCCGTTGAGCAACGTGTCCAGCCACCCCGCCAACCAATCGCGCAGATAGGCGCGCGGCGAAAACCGCAACCAGATCAGCGTGTCCGCATCGACCCGGGTCGATGCGCAGGAACCCGCGGCGGCTCGGGTCGCGAGCTGCATTTGCGGCCCGCCCGCGGCAAAAGCCAGCCGCGGCGCCGGCCGCAACGAGAATGCCTCAAGTCCGAGGCGCGAAGACAGCAACCTGACGAAACGTTCGTTGCTCAGTGCCCCGCTCGACGGGTTCGGACCGATAACCGCAATACGGCGCATTGGAACTCCGATGAAAGCCGGCGCTTGCCTCCCACGCTCGCGCTGCTTCGGAGACTTTGTGTTGGTAGGGAGTATCACTGTCACAAGTGAGACACGCAGCAGTGCAACCTCGCGCGTTCCCGCGAGCGATACAAGAACGTGGGAAAGCAACCCTCCGCCCGGACTCGCGGATTCTTGGGAGCTACGGCCTCTGTAGCTGCGCCGTCGCGCGGATCGCGGAGAGAGTCGCGTTCGGCGTGATCACCTCGGGGTCGCAGCGCAGCTCGATGAGGGCCGGCAGGTGCTTCTCGCGCGTATGCGCGAGCGCCTGCGACAGTGTGGGCGCGAAAGCGTCCGTCGTCTCGACCACGGCGCCGGAGCAGCCGTAGGCCTGGGCGAGCAAGGCGAAGTGCGGATTGACGAGCTGGGTGCCGGCGACGCGGGCGGGGAACTCGCGTTCCTGGTGCATGCGGATCGTGCCGTACATCCCGTTGTTGAAGACGAGCACGATCACCCCGGCCCGGTACTGCACGGCGGTGGCGAGTTCCTGCCCGGTCATCATGAATTCCCCGTCGCCGGCCAGCGTGAGCACGGTGCGCTCAGGGGCGGCGATCTTGGCCGCGACGCCGGCGGGCAGGCCGTAACCCATGCTGCCTGCAGTCGGGGCGAGCTGGGTGCGCAGGGCCGGGTAACGATAGAAACGATGCGCCCAGGTGGCGAAGTTGCCCGCGCCGTTGCTGATGATCGTGTCCTCCGGAAGCGTGCGCTTGACCGTCTCGATCACCTGCCACAGGTCGAGCTTGGGCACCGCGTGCGCATAGACGGGAGGCCGCGCCTGCCAGGCCTCGTACTCGCCGCGTGCCTGGGCGGTGGCCTCGCGCCAGGGCGGGGTTTCGATCGGCATCATCATCGCCACGCGCGATGCAAACTGGGCCATCCCCGAGGCGATCGCGAGCGTGGGCTGGTAGACACGGCCGAGCTCCTCGATCCCCTGGTGCACGTGGACCAGCTGCTGCCGCGGCCTGGGCACCTCGAGCAATGAGTAGCCGCTGGTGGTCATCTCACCCAGGCGCGGTCCGATCGCCAGCAGCAGGTCGGCCTCGGTCACCCGTTGTGCAAGACGCGGGTTGATGCCTATTCCGACGTCGCCGACGTAGTTCGGGTGGCGGTTGTCGAACAGGTCCTGGAAGCGGAACGCGCACGCGACCGGCAGGTGGTTGGCCTCGACCCAGCGTCGCAGGTTCTCGCACGCAAGCGGTGTCCAGCCGAATCCCCCGAGCAGGACGAGCGGACGCTGCGCCTGGCCGAGCAGGCGGCGCAGCGTCGCGACCTGCATGTCGCTCGGCGCGGCCTGCACCGGCGCATGGCAGCCGGCATCGGGTACGTCGGCGGTCTGCGCCTGCATGTCTTCGGGCAAAGCCAGGACAACGGGTCCGGCGCGGCCGCTGGTGGCCACCTGGAATGCGCGCGCGACGAACTCCGGGATGCGGTCGGCACGATCGATCTGGGCCACCCACTTCGTCATCTGCCCGAACATGCGCCGGTAGTCGATCTCCTGGAACGCTTCGCGCTCGGTGAACTCGCCGCCGACCTGGCCGACGAAGACCACCAGGGGCGAGGAGTCCTGAAACGCCGTGTGGATGCCGATCGAGGCGTTGGTCGCACCCGGTCCGCGGGTGACGAACGCGACGCCGGGCTGGCCGGTCAGCTTCGCGTACGCGTCGGCCATGAATGTCGAGCCGGACTCGTGCCGGTTGACGATCAGCTTGATCGTGCGCGCGTCGTGCAGCGCGTCCAGTACACCGAGGTAGCTCTCGCCGGGGACACAGAAGACGTGGTTGACGCCCTGGATCAACAGCTGGTCGACGAGGATCCGCGCACCGGTGCGTTTCATGAGTTCTGCGATCGGCGAAAGGCGCGCAGTCTAGCCGCTCGGTTTCCCCGAGCGAATCGGAAGCGCCAGCATTCCCGCCCTCGCGTGCCGGGGAGGGTCAGGGCAGGGGCGGAGCCCTAGAAACGCCACAGCGTGACCGACCGCTCCAGCGCCGCGCGCAGCGGGCCTTCGATGTACGGCAGCAACGTGTACAGCAGCGTCATGCCCGCGAGCAGCGTCAGCGGGAAACCGACGGCGAAGATGTTGAGCTGCGGCGCGACCCGCGCCAGCACGCCGAGCACGACGTTGATCAGCAGCAGCACCGCGATGAAGGGCAGGGCGAGCGACAGCGCGATGGCGAAGATGTCGGCGGCCAGCCGCACCAGGCGCTCGAACTCGAGCGGGACCTGCGCGGCGCCGGTGAGCGGAAACACGCGAAAGCTTTCGGCGAGCGCGTGCAGCAGCATGAGGTGGCCGTCGATCGCGAGAAAGCACAGGAGCGCGATCAGCGACACGAAGCTCGCGACCGCGTTTTCGGTCGATCCGGAGGCGGGGTTGAAGAAGCCGGCGAACGACAGGCCCATCTGCAGGCCGACCAGTTCGCCCGCGAGTTCGAACGCGGCAAACACGATGCGCACCGTGAAGCCGATCACGATGCCGACCAGGATGTTCTGCACCAGCAGGGCGAGACCGGCGCCGGTCAGGGCGTCCGACAACGGCGGCGTCGGCACGTTGGGCATCAGTACGAGCGTGACGCCGACGGCGAATGCGACCTTGATGCGCAGCGGGATCGCACGGTGCGAGAGCAGCGGCGCCGACGTGATCAGCGCGAGCAACCGCACCAGTGGCCAGAACACCGCGCCGTACCAGGCCGAGATCTGGGCTTCGGTGAAGGTGATCATGGGTCGCGCGCGGTGACGGCCGAACCCCAACCGCGCGGATCGGCGTTCAGCCGATCATGGCGGGGATGGACTCGAACAGACGTCGCACGTAGTCCACGTAGTAGGTGATCATCCACGGCCCGGCGACCACCAGCGCAGCCACCATCGCGACCAGCTTGGGGATGAACGACAGGGTCATCTCGTTGATCTGTGTCGCGGCCTGCAGGATCGAGACCACGAGACCGACGACGAGGGCGGCGAGCAGCAACGGCGCCGACAGCACGAGCATGACGTACAAGGCCTGCTGGCCGATGGTGATGACGCTTTGCGGAGTCATGAGGGCTCAGATCTGATAGGAGGCGACCAGCGAACCGATCAGCAGGTTCCAGCCGTCGGCGAGCACGAACAGCATCAACTTGAACGGCAGCGAGATCAGGACCGGCGACAGCATCATCATGCCCATCGACATCAGCACGCTCGCCACCACCATGTCGATGATGAGGAACGGGATGAACACCATGAAACCGATCTGGAACGCCGTCTTCAGCTCGCTGGTGACGAAGGCCGGGATCACGACGCGCAGCGGCAGCTTCGCCGGCGCATCGACCTGCTGGTTCTTCTCCTCCAGCCGCGCCATGCGCGTGAACAGCTCCAGATCGGCCGCGCGCGTCTGCTTGAGCATGAAGTCCCGCAGCGGCGCGCCGCCGGTCGCCAGCGCCTGGTCGAAATTCATCTTGTTGTCGCGGTAAGGCAGGTAAGCGTCGTCGTGGATGCGGTCGAAGGTCGGCCCCATGACGAACAGCGTCAGGAACAGCGCCAGTCCGATCAGCACCTGGTTCGGGGGCGTGGTCTGCGTGCCGAGCGCCATGCGCAGCAGCGACAGCACGATGATGATGCGCGTGAAGCTCGTCATCATCAGCAGCACGGCCGGCAGGAACGAGAGCAGGGTGAAGAACAGCAACGTCTGCACGGGCACCGAATACTGGGTGCCGCCGCCTGCGACCGGCGCCGCGGTGACCTGGATTGGGCTGGTCTGCGCGAGCGCAGGCAACGCGAGGGACGCAAGCACGCCCGCTGCGAGCAGCGCGATGCGGCCGGCCCGCGATCTAGCCATTGTCGCGGCCCCGGCGCGCGTGCATCAGAAGTGCCGCGAACGATCCGCCGGCGGCCGCCGGTGCCGGCACCTCGCCCTTCGGCAGGGTGCCGACGCGGCTGATGGCGGAAGGCGTCACGCCGAGGATCAGCCAGCGGTCGCCCGCTTCCACGACCACGAGGCGCTCGCGCGGGCCGATCGGCAGCTGCGCCACGATGCGCATGCCCGCGGCGCTCGAGCTGCTGCCGGCGCCCAGACGCTTAAGCATCCACACCGCGACCGGAATCAGGGCGAGGACAAAAACGAGCGTCAGGACGAGCGGCAGGAGCGACGGGCCCTCGGGCGCCGGCGCTTGTGCGTGGGCGGCGCCGAGGGCGAAGAAGAGCAACGTGCCTGTCGCGGCACGCGCCGCGCCGGTGTCATTCCGGGGAGCGAAGCGACGAGGAATGCCGGACTCCCGAATGTCATTCCCCCGGCGGCGGAAGATGACGGACTGCCCCGGCAACCCTCGCCTGCGGCTCGGGACGACGTCGGCCTGCGCGGCGCGAGTGCGTCGCTTGCGGGCGGCCGACGTCACTTGTTCACTCGGCGCATTCGCTCGCTGGGCGTGACGATGTCCGTCAGACGGATGCCGAACTTCTCGTTCACCACCACGACTTCGCCCTGCGCGATCAGGCAGCCGTTGACGAGCACGTCCATCGGTTCCCCGGCCAGCGCGTCGAGCTCGATCACAGATCCCTGCGCGAGCTGCAGGATGTGCTTGATCGGAATGCGCGTGCGGCCGAGTTCGACGGTGAGTGCAACCGGTATGTCGAGGATCAGGTCGAGATCCTGTGCGCCCTCGCCGAGCGGTGCGCCGGGGGCAAGGCGCGGGAAGATGTTGGCGGGCTGCGCCGCGGGTTCGGCAGGAAGCGTCGCGGCGCCTTTTTGTTCCGCGAGCGCCGCGGCCCAGTCGTCCGTGTCCTGCGTCATGTTCGGGTCCGTGGTGTTGCTCATTCGAGTCCTCCGAGGCCGGCCGCTTCGGCAAAGCGGGAATACTTGAGCAGCCGCTCGATGCGGATCGCGGTGTGACCGTTGACCGCGCCGAAGCGGCACTCCATCACCGGCACGCCGTCGATCTTGGCCGCGATCACCTCCTTGAGCGGCAGCGGGATGAAGTCGCCGGCGCGCAGGCGGAGCAGCTCACCGACGGTGATCTGTCCCTGCGCGAGTTCGGCCACCAGCTCCACCTCGGCCGCCTGCACCTGCTGCGTCAGCTGCTTGACCCAGCGCCGGTCGGGCTCCTGGCCGTCGCCCTGCACACTCGAATAGAGCACGTCGCGGATCGGTTCGAGCGATGCGTAGGGAAAGCAGAAATGCACCTCGCCGCCGGTCTCGCCGATCTCGATGTTGAACGTGGTGCAGACCACGATCTCCGCCGGCGAGGCGATGTTGGCGAACTGCGTGTGCATCTCCGAGCGCTGGTGCTGGAAGTTGAAGCGGAACAGGGCTCCCCACGCCTTCATGTATTCCGCCAGCGTCACCTCGAGCAGGCGCTGGATGATGCGCTGCTCGGTCGGCGAGAAGTCGCGCCCTTCGATGCGCATGCGCAGCTTGCCGTTGCCGCCGAACAGGTTGTCGATGACGCTGAAAACCAGGTTCGGGTCGAAGATGATCAGCGCCGAGCCGCGCAGCGGCGCCATCGAGACGATGTTGATGTTGGTGGGCACCACGATGTCGCGCAGGAACGCCGAGTACTTGATCACCCGCACCGGCCCGACCGATATCTCCGGGCTGCGGCGCATGAAGGTGAACAGGCCGAGGCGCATGTTGCGGGCGAAGCGCTCGTTGACGATCTCGAGCGTCGGCATGCGCCCGCGGACGATGCGCTCCTGGTTGGCGATGTCGTAGCTGCGGATGCCGCCGATCTGCTCGTCCTTCTCGAGCTTCTGCGACTCGCCGGTCACGCCTTCGAGCAGCGCGTCGACTTCGTCCTGGGAAAGAAACTGGTCTGCCATGGGTGTGGATCGCGATCAGGCGCGCTGCGGCGCGGGCGCGGTCACTGCACGATGATGTGCGTGAAGTTGACGCCCTCGACGCCGTTTGCGGCCGGCGTGCCCTCGAGCGTCTTGTTGGCGGCGGCGACGATCTCGCCGGCGAGCTTTTCCTTGCCTTCGCGGGTCGAGACGTCCTTCACCTCTTTCGATCCGAGCAGCAGCAACACCTCGTTGCGCACCGCCGGCATCATGGTCTTGAGCATCTCGCCGGCCGGCGCATCGCGCACCTCGGCCACGAGCTTGACCTGGATGAAGCGGTCGCCCTCGTCGTCCCTCAGGTTCGCGGTGAACATGTCCAGTTCGACGAAGACCGGCGCCCCGGACTTCTTTTTCTTCTTGACCTTCTTCGGCGCGAGCTTCTCCCCCTTGGCCTCGGGCTTGTCCTTCGCGGCCTGCTCGCCTTCGGCTGGCGCGTCCTCCTCCTCTTCGACCTGGGCCACGTCGTGCTTCTTGCCGAGCACGAAATACGCGGCCGCGCCGCCGCCGCCCCCCAGCAGCGCCAGCGCGGCCGCGATGATGATCAGCAGCTTGCTCCTGCCCTTTTTCGGTGCGGCGGCTGCCTCCTTCGCCGTGTCGCCGCCGCCCTTGCCGTCCTTTTCCGCCATCGCTTCCTCATCACGATCGGAGCCAGCGTCGCGCGAAAGCAACGCCTATCGGCAGATGATCGGGTTTCTTTAGAGGCCCCGATCCGGCAAAAAGGGACGGAATCGGGTCGATGCGATCGACGGAAAAATCGGGCGGGGAAAGGTCCCGCTCAGACCTCGATATCGATCAGGTTCGTGCGGACCCGGACGGTGTTGCCGGACTGACTCGAGACCGCGGCGACGTCTTCGCGCTCGCCCCGGCTGCCCGCGGCGTTGCCGTTTCCGCCATTCGGCGTCGGCTGGTACGGATCGCGGCGAGGCTCGCTTCCCACGTGCGTGCCGGCAAGCTGCAGCCCCTGCGCGGAAAACATCTCGCGCAGCTGCGGCAGCGCATTTTCGATTGCCGCGCGCGTCACGTGATTCGAGGCTGCAAACGCGAGCGTCGCTTCCTGTCCGCGCACCTCGATCGAGACCGCGATCGGACCCAGTTCGGGCGGCGTAAGCGCGATCTCGGCACGCTGCACCTTCTGCCCCGCGAACACGACCACGCGCTGCGACAACTCGTTCGAAAAGGAGGGCGAACCGACGGGCGCCGCGACGGCGGCGTGCGCCATCGAGTACGTGCCGGCGCCGTTGCCGGCGGCGGCAACGGCCGCGGCGGCGATCTGCGTGGGCGCAGTCGTCGATGCTGGCGCAGCATCCTGCGCAGCGGCCGCGATCTCCGCGCTGGCGGCCGTGGCCGGACGTTGGAGCACCTCGCCCTTGGCGCTCGCGGCCGCGAGGTCGCCTTGCTGCGCTTCGATGCGCGGCGAGTCCCTTCCTGCGACGGCTGCGCGGCGCGCCGCGGTTCCAACCACCGTTCCCGCTTTCACTTCGTCCTCGCTCGCGACGGGCGACCGTGCGTCGGCCGCGAGTCTTTCGCCCGCATGCGCGGCGAGCGCGTTCCCCGGGACAGCGAGCACGTCGAGCGTGCCCACCGCGCCGGCGGCACCGACTACGGAAGCCGTGCCGCCGTTCGCGTCCTTGTCCTTGTCTGTCTTTGCGGCGACGCCGTCGAGCGTCGCCGCAAGCGCGGGATCCTGCGCCGTGAGCTGAGCGGAACCGGTGACCGCGGCCACCATGGCGGCCGGATCCGCCGCGGCGACGGTGGCGGCGGGATCCTCGCGGACGCTCCCGTCGTCCAGTCCCTTGGTGCGCGCCGCGGGTCGTCCGCCCGGGCGCGTGTCCTGCCCCTTGTCCGTTGCGGGAACTTTGGCCCGGGTGCGTGCGGTGTCGTTCCCGGTGTTCGCCGGCGCATCCTGGCCGCCGGACGGGCGTGCCGGCGCACCCTGGCTCGAAAACCGCGACATCACGGCATCGAACGCCTGCGCGGGGTCGGAGCCGGAATCGGTGCTGCCCGGCTTCGGCGACACGTCATTGTTCACCGGGCCGAGACCCGCCAGGCGCATATCGGTCATGGGGAGGTCAGCCTCGAATCACCAGTCGGACGTGACCAGCTGGTTCGCGCCGAAGCCGCTGTTGCGGCCGATGCGACTGGCCATTTCGTCGGTCGCGCGCTGCTCGCGCCGGCGCGCCTTGTTCTGTTCGGACAGCTCCTGGCGCGCGGCGAGCTTTTCGAGGCTGCCGAGCCGCATGCGCATTTGCGCCAGTTCGCCGTCGGCGCTGGCGAGCACCGCTTCGCGCTGCGCGAGTTCGTTCTGCTGGATCTCGACCGCGCGCGCCAGCTTGGCAACGAACGAGCGGAGGTTGTTCTGGGCCGCGAGGTCGACGCCGTGCGAAAGCGTCGCGATCGCGCGCCGGTCGTATTCGCGCGCGTAGCCGCGCAGGGTTTCGAGCTGCTGGCGCGCCTGCTCGACCTGCGAGCGCGCCTCCGCGCAACGGGTGGCGGCCGCGTCGCGCGCGGTCTTCGCCATTTCGATCAGCATGTTCAGGTTCGCGCTGTCCATCGTTTCGCCTGCGTTCGGTTACCAGTTGACCGTGTCGAGCAGCGCGGTCAGACGCCCGTGCGCTTCCGCCAGGGTGGAAGGCTCCTGCATCGACTGCTGCAGGAAGGCTTCCATGCGTGGATGCGCCGCGATCGCCGCGTCGAGCAGGCGATCGCTGCCCGCTACGTATGCCCCTACCGATAGCAAGTCACGGCTACGGTTGAAGCGCGAATAAAGGGCCTTGAAGCGGCGTGCCTGCTCGATTTGATCGGGACCGGCAACCGCGGTCATCACCCGGGAAATCGAGGTTTCGATATCGATCGCCGGATAGTGCCCGGCGTCAGCGAGGCTGCGCGAAAGCACGATATGGCCGTCGAGGATCGCACGTGCAGCATCCGCCACCGGATCCTGCGGGTCGTCGCCCTCGGTGAGCACCGTGTAGAAAGCGGTGATCGATCCGGCGCGGGCGCCGTCCGCCGCGGGCGCATTGCCGGCCCGTTCGACCAGCTGCGGAAGCTTGGCGA
>Ga0335077_10002635_pt1 | contig 21496 bp, 18 predicted proteins | sample Lox_Sample_31_FD_207151 | JGI IMG/M metagenome (GOLD analysis project Ga0335077, IMG submission 207151) | Soil microbial communities from Loxahatchee National Wildlife Refuge, Florida, United States - Lox_Sample_3.1 | ecosystem: Environmental > Terrestrial > Soil > Wetlands | place: USA...
GCCCTTCGCTGGAGAAGCGGCGCAGTGGTTGTATGGAATGACAACGGCACCAGAGACACCGGTGCGCATTGCGTATCGTTCCGAGGCCAGAGTAGTGGAGAGCTTGGAGACAAGCGCCTTGAAGGGCGCCTTGGAGAAAGAACGACAATCCGAATGCGGAGAGAGCATGCCTAGGCAAAGGGGGCAAGAAACAGGGAGGGAAGTTACTCTCTCGGCTTCCTCAGGTGGGCAGCAGGTGCGGCGCGAAGGGGAAGGTTCAGGTTGGTAGGCAGGTGAAGCTCCTGCCAGCACCACAACTGCTGCCCGAGAGTGCTGGCCTTGACACTCAAGAATAAGCCGGTTGACGGTCCAGCCTACGAGTGCGACGATCAAGACCACTCCGAGAGATCGTCTGGCCATCGCGAGTATGATTGTGGGGGAGACTGGGGCGCGGCGCTGTGACCGTGGTCACATTTCATTGTTCGAGTGAGATTCTTTTCAACAACCGCCTGCGCAAGTATCCTAGGAGCACGATGAATCCTCATTCGAGGCGCAAATTGCCCTATTTGCTCGCCCTTCTCGCGGCTACAGCCATGGTCGCGGCGCCCTCCCGTGGACAGGTTCGCAAGAGCTGCCCAGGCGGAATCGCGCTGAAGGTCAGCGCCGGCCTGGCGACGCAAGGATCGCTGTTGCTGGCCGAGGTCATCGGCGCAAAGGCGGTCAGCGACGTTTCCGCGGAATGGGACGGACACGCCACGCCGCTGTGGCGCGAGAGCCCGACGCAGACTACTCTTCACGGACTCCTCGGCGTGGATCTGGAGAGAGCCCCGGGACGCTACGAATGGAAAGTCTCCTGGAAGACGGCGGACGGAACCGCTTCCACTTGCAGCGTCCCTGTGACCGTCCGTGCGGGGAAGTTTCCCACGGAGCGCCTGACGGTCGAGAAGCAGTTCGTGCAGCCAGATCCCGAACAACTGAAGCGCGTCGAGGAAGACCAGAAGAAGATGCGCGCGATTTATGATGCAGTGACTGCCGAGCGGCTGTGGGACGGCAAATTCCGGATGCCGCTGAAGGATATGACCACCGGCGGCAACTTCGGGCGCCGGCGCATCCTGAATGGAGAAGCGCGCTCACCGCACGCGGGCGTCGATTTTCCCGCGCCGGCGGGCACGGCGGTGTTTGCTTCGCAGTCAGGAAAGGTCGCGCTCGCCGAGGAGTTGTTTTATTCCGGAAACACCGTGGTCATCGATCATGGCTACGGAATCTACACGCTCTATGCGCACCTTTCGAAGATCGGCGTGCAAGCCGGCGAGAACGTGAAGGCGGGGGCGGAGATCGGCGAGGTCGGAGCGACGGGCCGCGTCACCGGGCCGCACCTGCACTGGGGACTGACCATCGAGCACGCGCGAGTGAACGCCCTGAACATCGTGGAACGCCAGCCGTGAATGAATGATTGACAAGCCTCTTGGTTAAGTATAGTTTACTCCGAACATTCACCATAGTTTACTATGCCTTGGGCGAAAGGTGAGCCTTTTCGGCTGGCGCGGAACCGCCGCGGAGCGGATGTTATGCCCCATTCATACGAAAGAGGCTCTCGTGAGGCATCCTTTCTTCGCTGCTGGGAAACCGTAGAGAGGTTGTCGCGGTGCGTATACGGGTTATCTCTCACAATTCGTGGGGCAGTCCTTCTCGCCGGCCAACGCTTTGGCTGCTGGCGCTCTGTTTTCTTTACCCTTGGCTCACTTTCGCGCAAGGGGTCGCGCCTCCCGCGGACGCTGCGGCAGAGCCGCAGGATGACCCCCAGACGCAGGGGACGAAACCCAACGATCCCCTGACCACGATGTTCCGTCATGCCGAATGGGACCGCTTGTGGCTCTCCGGGCAGGCCAATTTCATTTCCCAGTGGCATCCCGACTTCCATTCGCCGTACCAGGGGAAGAACAGCTTGAGCCCCGAGGCACAGGACGCTTCCTCTCGCGTGCTGACCCTGTTTACGGGCTGGCGGCCCACAAGCTCGACGGAGTTTCTCTGCGACGTGCAAGAAACCGGTGGCCACGGTGTCGGCGAGGCGCTGGGGGTCGCGGGCTTTTTCAATTTGGACGTGGTGCGAAATCCGGAGCTCAGCAAGGCGCCGTACGTAGCCCGGCTGATGTGGCACCAGATCATTCCCCTGGGCGACAAGAAGATCGCTGCGGAACGAGGCCCGCTTTCCCTGTTCCGGGAACTGCCCGAGCGGCGGTTGGAAGTACGCTTCGGCAAACTCAGCCTGGCGGACTTCTTCGACCTCAACTCCTACGGTACGGACTCGAATTTCCAGTTCATGAACTGGGCTGTCGACAACAATGGGGCGTATGACTATGCGGCGGACACACGAGGTTTCACGTTCGCGGCAATGCTGGAATATCACGACCGGAACTATGCGCTGCGCTTTGCCGAAGCGCTCATGCCCAAGGTGGCGAACGGGATTCACCTGGATGCGGATTTGCCTCGCGCTCGCGCGGAAAATATCGAGTTCGAGTTGCACGGGCGCGTAATCGGCAAGCAGGCGGGCATCGTGCGACTGCTGAGCTACGTCAACCACGCCAACATGGGGAATTACCGCCAGCAGGTGGATGAATGGTTGGCGAACCCCACGACGCCGGCACCGGAAATCACGGCACACCCCTTACAGACGACGATCAAGTATGGGTTTGGTGTGAACGTGGAACAGCCGCTGACCAACTGGCTTGGCGCCTTCGCGCGCTGGGGCTGGAACGAGGGGCAGCACGAGTCGTACGCCTACACGGAGGTGGACCAGACCTGGCAGCTCGGCGTCGGCGGCAATGGGGGACGATGGGGGCGCCCGGCGGACCGCTTGGGATTTGTCTTCGTGAGCAACGGGATCAATCACGAGCATGCGCGGTATCTGGAGTATGGCGGGTCAGGTTTTTTGCTCGGTGACGGGAAATTGAACTACGGGCGCGAGAACATTCTGGAGAGCTACTACACCCTGCACGTGTGGCGGGGAATTTTCCCGGCCTTTGGCCTGCAATACATGGTGAATCCCGGCTACAACCGCGACCGCGGCCCAGTGATTCTGCCAACGCTGCGTTTGCATCTCGAGTTTTAGCAGAGAGCCTGCCAAATTCCCATGCGAAGCGCAGGGAACAGCCTCAACGGAATTGGGCGACCTGTCCCTGGGCTTCGGCGAGGCGCGCGCGCGTGCTCTTGACGATCGCGGCGAAGCGGCGCGTCAGCTCGCGAATGCGATCCGGCTTGTGCAGCAGGATCGACTCGTTGGGCACCAACTCCTTGCCCACGCTGAGCGCGGCCGCGCCAGCGAGCATGTAATGCGCCGCGTTCTGTTGCGTGATGCCTCCGCCGGGAATCAGCGGGATCTCCGGGAATGGCCGCCGCAGGGAACGGATGTAAGCGTCCCCGCCCATGAGCGAGCAAGGGTAAATCTTCACGAAATCCGAACCAGCCTTCCAGGCAGCATGAATCTCCGTCGGGGTCAGGGCCCCTGCCATCATGAGGATTTCCGGATTTCGGGCCACCAATTCGACGGTGGAAATATCGAGAGTAGGGCTGCCAATGAATTGCGCGCCCGCGTCGATACACGCCCGGGCGGTTTCGACGTCCAGTACGGTTCCCGCGCCAATGATGACGCCGGAGACCTGTTTAATGACTTCGCGGATGACGCCCCGGGCCCCCGGGACGGTCATGGTGATCTCAATGATGGGGATGCCGCCATGGGCGACTTCTTCGACGGCAAAGCGCGCATCTTCTGCCGAGGAGGTACGGATCACCGGCACCAGACCGACCTCTTCGACGCGGTTGCGCAACTCCTTCTTGTCCATGGTGAAAACGCCCTCCCGGGAACGGCCATCCTGCCACCACAGCTGGGTCGGCAAGACGCAGAATGATCGCTGCATTATAGTCTGCGCTCGAAGAATTTTCAGCCAGCGGCATGGTAAGAACTCTCTTCAACGTGTGGTGTTAAACTCGAGGCGGCGATGAGGATCGGGATCATCTCAGACACGCACGGGCTATTGCGCCCCGAGGCGGAACGCACTTTGGAAGGGGTCGACCTGATCGTGCATGCTGGCGACGTCGGCCATCCGGACATCCTTCGGAAGCTGAAGAGAATCGCGCCGGTCTTTGCGGTGCGCGGGAATGTGGACACGGCGGAATGGGCGAAGGAATTGCCGCTCACGGCCGCGATTGAGGCGGGCGGCGCCAGCTTCTATGTCCTTCACAATCTGCGGGAGCTGGACCTCCAACCGGAAGCGGCGAAGTACAACTTCGTGATCAGCGGGCACACCCATGTGCCCGAGCAAACGGAACGCAACGGCGTGCTTTACATCAACCCGGGCAGCGCGGGGCCCAGGAGATTCAGCTTACCGGTGACCCTGGCCGTGTTGGAGCTTGGGAAAAAGCCCTGGAAGCTAACTATCCTCCCCTTGCTTGACCCTGCGGGCGGAGGGTAGAAAGGCGAGCCAGGCTGTTAATGCGCACAAAGCGACGGGGTTAGCGCAGCCGTATGGCGCCGGGGCCGGGCTCTGCCCGGAAAATAGAGACGTGGCGAGAGAAGTACTGGCGTACCGACGAAGAAGGCTGTAAATTAGTACGGCCCAGCTATTGTCCTCGAAGAAGTCATAGGACAAACTGCTCCGCAGAGCCAGGCGCGTGTAACCCGCACGGGCGGAGGCAGCCGCGTCTCTAATCGTCCGCAGTTGCCGAACCAGGTACGGCATGCGGTTTGAGACGTATCGAAAAAAAAGCTGAGGAGAAGGTCCCCATGGGCGTTTTGCATTTTCGCTACCGGGAACGCCGGCGCACCCTCCGCGTCGCCATGGCCTTGCCTGTCATTGTGCACGGACAAAATGAAATGGGAGAGAAGTTTTGCGTGCGCGCAATGACCCGTTCGATCAATCAGCAAGGCGCGTTGCTGGCGATGGAAGAGCAGGTGGTGCCGGGCCAGTCGCTGTTGATCGTGAACGAAAACACGAGCCGCTCGATGGAAACGCGAGTGGCCCATGTGAAGCGCGACCGCGACGGGAAAATGTATGTCGGGCTGGAATTCGTAAATCCCGATGCGAACTTCTGGAAGATGACGTTTCCGGTGCCGGGCGCCCGGCCCCTGCGGCGCGCCGTGGGGTACAAGAACCAGGCTTGAGCGCATTCCTTCGTCAGATCCCCTGAAAATAAGAAAGGAATTATGGATTGGGCGGGTCGTGTGTCTCCAGCGCCAAACAAAATGGCACCGCAGCATGTAGGGCCACGGTGCCATTCAAATTTTGAGGCTGGCTTAGCGCATGGCCACGATGCGGATGCACTCATCCACTTCCTGAATGGCCTTTTCAATGTGGCCGAAGGCGCGTTGCTGCAGGCCCCGGGCGTAGCCATTGTCCTCTTCGCGGCCGATGTCCTGGCGGGCCTTCTCGAGAAGCTGATGGGCGCGGTGCAGACGGCCCACATAGTCGAGGCCGGCATCGACTGGCGGATGATCGTTCAGATCCTTGCCGTCGTCGATGGCGGCCTTCTTGATCTCGTCGATGGCATCGTTGATGAAGTGGATCGCTTCCTTCTCCTCGTGCCGGAGTTCACCGCCGTCATGGCGATCGAGATGGGCGCGAGCGGCGCGAAGATCGGAGAGCGCGCGAAGATACGCCGGGTGACGCTCCTGGGCGATAACGACCCCTGATCCCAGCGAGAAGAACAGGGCAAAAACGAACGCGAAAAGTGTAAGTCGGGCGATGAACCTCATCGTCGGTGTTCTCCTTGGTGAATTTCGAGCCTATGCCGGGCGAGGCCGCGTGTCTTGATGCGGCGCCTCCGATTGGGCACTTACTGAAATTAACACCGGTAGGGGAGAGGAGTTGTGTGCGGGAAAAAATGTAGCGAAAGAATTTCCTGACCGTAAGTACAGTCTCTAGCGGCTCTTTTTCCTGGCGCCGGCTGCGCGAGCGGCGCGTTTCGGCGCGGGTTTTGACAAGAGAGATTTCTGCGCGGCGCGGGGCAGCTTGGCCACGACCAGGTGATAGGATTTCTTGAGCAGCTCCACCACCTCGGCCTGTGCAAGCGTCTCGGAGGTTTCGATGGCGATCCACTTGGCGCGCGCAAGATAGGGAGCGGGGAAGATGCCGGGACGCTCGGTGAGTTCGGCGAAGTTCTCGGGATCGGCCTTCAGCAGAAGCCAGTTTCGCGCAGGCTCGAGAGGGGTGAGCGCAAACATCTTGCCGCCAACCTTGAAGAGCAGATCGTCTTCCCATTGGATCTGCTCGGTGGCACCCGGGAAGGAGAGGCAGATCTTGCGAAGCTGGTCGATGTTCACGGCTGCAATTTCTCGCTGGCCGCCACCTTGGGCGGAAGCATGGAATAAAATGCGAAGCGCCAGTCTATCCCGGATGAATTCGAGGTGAAAGTGAAATGCGCGAGCGTGAGACAATCGTTGGCGCGAGGGTCTGAGGAGGCTCCAGAATGAGCGACACGCGGCCCTATCCGTACGAAACCCGCCTGAACATCTACTACAAGCCCCTGGAGATCGTCGAGGAGAAGGTTCTTGCCGACGCTTGCACGTTCCAGTGGTACAACCAGACGCTGTGCCAGGTGAACGGCTCGGTGGTGCGCCTGGGCGTTTTCTTTGGCGAGTATCACTGGCACAAACACGACGAGGACGACGAGTTCTTCTATGTGATCGAGGGTCAGCTCTTGATTGACCTCCAGGAGCGGACTGTGAACCTCAACCCACGGCAGGGCTTCGTCGTGCCCAAGGGCGTCCTTCACCGCACGCGAGCGCCACAACGCACCGTGGTGCTCATGGTGGAGAACGCTGGGATCATCCCCACCGGCAATTGAACGTCTTTCCCGTCTGACCGCCGCAATCCAGTATCAGAAGTCCAGGCGCAAGGAAAGTTGTCCTGTGCGATTGCCGCTGTTCTCCGCGGATTGCACCGCTTGCACCACGCCAAACGAAGACGCGGTCACGTTGGTGGGCGGTGCCGCGAAGTTAGGATGATTCATCAGGTTGGTGAAGGTCGCTTCGAAGCGCAGGCGGAAGCCCTCCGTTAGATGGAAGTTTTTTGCTAGGCCGGCAGCGATGGTCGACGTGCCGGGTCCCACGAGAATGCCGACTCCACAAGTTCCGACCGGCCTTGAGGGAATCGGGTTGAACGCGTTGATGTCGAACATGCTGTTGCCGGTGGCTCTGTTGCCGTTGCCGGCGCAGTCCGGACGCTGGAAGGCCCCTCGATAGGAGAGATTGAGATTTCCGGGATCGTAGCTGGAGCTTGTGGTTGGCGTGAGAAATGGGCCGGTCTCCCAGAGGCTGACGGTGCTGATGGACCAGCCGCCGAGCGCAAGCTCCGGAACACGATTCATGTGCGAGAGGAATCTGCGGTTCGCGCCAAATGGAAGCTCGTAAATCGCGGAAAGGAGAAAGCGGTTGCGGCGCGTGGCGGCCATGTTGCCGCGATTGGCGGCCAAATCGAAACGGTTCGCCACCGGCGTGCCATAGATGATTTCCGGATTAAACGCCGTGGGTGCATCGCCGCCCACGTTTCCGAGGCTCTTTGCCCAGACGTGGCTGGCCTGGAAGGTGAGGCCGCCGCGCGCCGCAGATTCAACTCCGATTGCAGCCCGTTATAATTGACATGGCCGGAATTTGTGGTCGAAAGGATGCGGCCCCAATTGGGGTACGGCTTGGAGTTGGGATTCGGAGAGATGGAACTGGGTTCGAGTTGGTCGAGATCGACCGTCTGGCTCATGCGATAAGAGCTCATGCCCACATAGCTTTCACGCAAGGTGAGGCTGGGAATGATCTCCCGCTCGACCGTGAGATTCCACTGCGCGGATTGCGGGTCGCGGTAATCGGTGAGCGTGTTTTGGTAGAAGTCGCCCGTGCCGGCGATGGTTGCGGGATTATCGGCCGTGCGCGCGCTGGGGAACTGATACGCGGGCTGTCCGTTGGTGAACGAATTGGCGGTAGTGCGGACGACAGAGACGTCAATATTGGTGGTGTTGAACGACAGCTGGCCCAGATTGGTCATCGTAAAGATGCCGAAGCCGCCGCGAAGAACCGTCCTGTTGTTGGCAAAGGGCCGATAGGCGAAGCCCAGGCGCGGCTGAAAGCTTCTTTTGTAGAACTGGCGCAGACCGGGCCCGAGTCCTACCTGATTTGCGTATTCCGCAGGAGCGCAAGGCATGTTGGCAGGAGCGCCCAGGCCGGGGGTGCAGCCAAGGGCCTGGTCCGCCGGGCTCTGTGTGCCGCACGGATCAGCGGAATTGTTCGGGTCAGCCGGATTGCAGCTATTGATGGTGGCCAGGAAGCCGGGACGCGGCGTGTTGCCGGCGGGAATGATGATTCCGCCGTTGCGAATATCGAACGCGGTGAGGTTGCTCAGGTCGCTGACGAACGCCGGGAGCGCCTGCCAGCGCAGTCCAAAGCTGACCGTAAGTCGGTCGTTGATCCGGAGCTCATCCTGCGCGTAGACGCCGGTCTGAATCGTGTGCGCCTGCACGTCGGGGCCGGATTGCGCGACGTAGGTCTTCGTGGGCAGCCCGAGAAGAAGATTCGCGAAAGCGTTGCCCGTGAGGATGCCCTGGTCGAAGGTGAACGCGCCAAAGTCGTCGGCGCCGCCGAAACTCTCGAGGTCCTGGTAGCGGACGTGGCGGACGTCTACGCCGAATTTCATGGTATGGCGTTCCTTGATCCAGGTGAGATTGTCGGCGAACTGAATGGTCTGGGATTTGGTGGTGCCATCTTTGTCTCGGCCAATGGGGGAGTAGTTGCCGGGATCGTCGCTGAAATTGAACACGGGAAAAGCGCCCGCCGTGGGGTGATCGTTGAGATCAAGCCCGTTGAGACCTAGTGTCCCGTATCTAAAGTCTCTTTATATTTCTTGAGCTTTTTCAGGATCGAGTTCGCAGTGGCGACCCAGACAAACGGTTTGGGACGCTGATTGTTTTCGCGGATATAGCTCTCGATGGCGCGAACCAATTCCTTGACGCTGAGGAAAGTGCCACGACGAATACGCTTCGCGGTTATTTCAGCGAACCAGCGTTCAATCTGATTCAACCAAGACGATCCAGTGGGAGTGAAGTGTACGTGGTATCGCGGGTGCACAGCAAACCAGCTCTTTACTTCCGGGTGTTTGTGAGTCCCGTAGTTGTCCAGAATGATATGCACGTCATAGCGGGGATCTACGGCTGCCTCCAAGCGGTCCAGGAAACGCAGGAACTCCTGATGGCGGTGCCTCGGTTGACAGTGGCCAATCACCGTACCATCCAAAACGTTGAGGGCAGCAAACAGAGTGGTTGTTCCGTGTCGTTCATAGTCATGGGTCTGTCGCTCTGGCAATCCCGGACGCAACGGCAAAATGGGTTGGGTGCGGTCGAGGGCCTGAATCTGGCTTTTTTCGTCGACGCTGAAAACCAGCGCCTTATCTGGGGGATTCATGTACAAGCCGACGATATCGCGCACCTTTTTGACGAACTCAGGATCCGTACTGAACTTGAAGTGGTCCACCCGATGGGGCTGGAGGTGATACGACTTCCAGATTCGTTGTACCGCGGCGGGACTCACTCCCTGAACACGGGCCATGCTGCGCACACTCCAGTGGGTAGCGTTTTTCGGTTTGCTCGTCCGCGTGGCCTCGACAATGGCCTCCTCTTTCTCCGGAGTGAGAGAACGAGGGCGCCCTGGGCGTGGCTTGTCTTGCACAATGCCGGCCAGTCCTTCCTGTGCAAACCGCCGGCGCCAGAGCAGCACGGTCGGCAAGCTGGTCGACAACTGCCGAGCCAATTCATTATTCGCCGTTCCCTCCGCCGCACCCAGCACCACGCGGCAACGCAGGACGATGGCCTGTGGCGTACCGGGGTAAGCCATGATTTTCCTAAGCTCGGCGTATTGCGACGGACTTATGCGAAGCGCGGGAGCAGCAGGGAGTGGCATGGGTGCAGTATGGCGCAGCCACATACATTAGTAAAGACATTTATGATACAGGACACTAGAGTGGAAATGACGTCCGCACCGGCATACGGAAACTTCACCTGGAACTGCCAATAAGAGAGGCCAAAGCGCGCTTCATTCACGAGATTGTTGGAGATGAGGTAGTTGTGGGAAACGATGAAATTGTTGTTGCTCTCCGTATCATGGTCGGGGGGCAGGAAATTGTTGACGGTATTCAAAGCGGCATCCGTGAGGGACTGGCCCGTGAGCCGCTTCCAGCTCCAGCGGGCGAACATCGATTGCTTCGACGTGAGTGTGCGGTCGACGCGCAGATCGAAACCGTTCGTGTTGCTGGGCGTCGGTGTTTGCTGCAAATAGTTGGCCTGTGAGCCGAAGTCCGCCGCGCTGACATTGATATTGGGCGCGGGAAGGTAATTGTCCAGTAGGCTGACGGCCACGGGATTGATGCAATCCTGTGGATTCGCGCAGGCGCTCCCGCTGGGGATCTTGTTTCCGGGATAGGACTGGCCGGTAAAGGGATCCATCAAGGGCGTGGAGAGCGCGGAAAAATCGCCCTGGCGCATCGCATTCGTGGGCACGAAGAGAAAAAGCGGCGTCGAATAGCGCTTGCGATTGGCCTCGAAATCCACGAAGAAGAAAGTCTTTGCCTTGCCGGAGATGAGCTTGGGCAAAACCAGCGGCCCGCCAAAGCTGCCGCCAAAGGTGTTGTAGGCCTTGTGAGGCTTGTCGCCGGAATTCCAGACTTCGGCGTCGAGCGCATCGGTCTGAAGATACTCGAACGCGCTGCCATGGAACTGGTCTCCCCCGCTTTTCGTGGAAATGGTCACGTCGCCGATCTGCGCGAACTCCGCGTTGTTGTTGAACTGGGTCACCTTGAATTCGCTGATGAGCTCGGAAGAGGGATTCATGTTCCCGAGGGCGCCGTTCTGCCGAGTGTTCACCGTTGACGAACCATCGACGGAATATTGGACTTGCGAGGGCAACCCTCCTCCCACGGAGACATTGCCGTTCGAATCTTGCTGGGCGCCCGGAACCGTGGCCAGCATGGCCAGGGGACTGGTGGTGGTGCCTCGATAATTTACGGGCAGATTCATGATCTGCTGGAAATCCTTGGAGTCGCCGATGACGCCGTTCTCCGTATCGATGACTGGGCCGGAATCGCCGGTCACCTCCACCGTCTGCGAATTCATCGCGAGGCTGAGAGGAACATCGAGGCGCAGACTCTGGCGCGCCTCCAGCTGAAGCGACGAAATCCTGTAATCGGCAAAGCCGCCGGCCTTCACCAGGAGGGTGTAATGACCTGGTTTCAGGTTGACGAAATGAAACGCGCCATCCGTCCCCGAAACGGCAGAATGCTGGTCATTCTCCTCCATGCTAGTGAGAGTCACCGAAGCGTCCGGGACCTGACCCTGGCCGGGGTCCTTGATCACGCCGAGGATTTCACCAAACGTGGACTGACCTCTCGCCGGCAGCGCCGAACCGAGAAGCACGACGAACAACAAGAGTCCCCGAAGAATTTGTGCGGCAGGCGCTAGGGAATGGGCGCCTCGCTCAACTGCCGGTAAAAGTCCTGGAGCACGAAGAACGCTTTTTTCTTTTCGCCGCTCTGGGAGACAAGTCCCTTGCGGTTGAAATAATCCTGTATTCCGGGTAGCGTGCGGCGGGGGCTGCGAAAATCCATCAGGATCCAGGGAGTCGTGCCGCGAAGAAACGGGATGCGCTTGAGCATCGCAATCTGATGCCTGTAGAGATCCTCCTGATATTCCTCGGTCCAGCGCGTGTTCGCATCGCCATGATTTCCGAAGAGCGCATCTCCGCCGAATTCGCTCATGATCAGCGGCTTGTCGTACTTTGAGACCCAATCGATGCCATCGGCTTCGTCCGGCCGGCGAACGTACCATCCGATGTATTCGTTGTTGCCGAGAATATCGAGATCGGCCGCGATCGGATCGTTGATGGTGATGGTGGTGCGATTCCCCACTACCGATCCATCCGCCTGCAAGGCCGCGGAGACCAGGCGCGTCGGGTCCGTAGAATGAGCCTCGTTGATCAGTTCGCGCAGGAAATGATTGCGGGCGTCGCTGATGGGCGTTTCGTTGGCCACCGAATAGATGATCAATGCCGCCCGGTTGTGATCGCGGGAGATCATCTCCTGTAGCTGGTTCCTCGCGTTGCGCAGCGCGTCCGGATTTTCCCACTGGATGGTCCAGTAGACCGGCACCTCTCCCCATACCATCAGCCCCATCTGGTCCGCCATACGTAACATCGCTTCGTTGTGCGGGTAGTGCGCCAAGCGCACGAAGTTGCAGCCCAACTCCTTGGCCCAGCCCAGAAGCGTTCGCGCGTCGTCCTCCGTCCAGGCGCGGCCGGAGCGCAGCGGGGCTTCTTCATGGATGCTGATCCCGCGCAGGAAGACGGGTTTGCCGTTCAGAAGGATGTCCGTGCCGCGAGCCTGGATCGAGCGGAAACCGATGCGGTCGGAGATCTTGTCCGTCTCCGCCGCGATTTCGACCCCGTACAGCTTGGGGTTCTCGGGAGACCACAGCGTCAGATTCGCGTCGAAAGAGAATCCGGCGCGCCCCTTTGCGTCGGTTTCGACTGTGCGGCTGATCCCCGCCTCAGGAATCCGAATCGTCACCTTCTGGCGCACTTGCGGGCCGTTGAGCTGAAGCCAACCGGCAATCTGGCGCGTAGAGCCTTTCGCGAACTGGAGGAAATAGTCTTGGATGAAGGTTTCTGGCACCTCGACGAGAGTAACCGGCCGCGTGATTCCGCCGTAGTTCCACCAGTCCGTATTGACGGTCGGCACGAACTCCTTGGCGCGGCGGTTGTTGACTCTCAAGATGAGGAAATTGCCCTGCGGCCGGAGGCGATCCGTGATCTCGAAATTGAAGGGCGTGAATCCCCCTTCGTGCTGGCCGAGCTCTTCCCCGTTCAGATAAGCATTGGCTAGATAGTTGGCCGCGCCGAAGTGCACGAACACCCTCGTCTTTGGAGATTTGGCGTAATGGAAAGAGCGCTTGTACCAGACGCTCCCCTCATAAAACAGGAGCGACTCGCGCTGCGTATTCCAGTCACCGGGCACAAGAAGCTGGCCCGAAGTGTCGAAATCGTATTCGACCAGGTCCGAGGGAGAATGGGGTTTTTCGTTCCGGAAGAAACCGTTGGTGAGCGGCTTCGCGCGATAGTCCGTGAATCCGACGTCGTAAGGATCTACGATGGCTTGCCAGCGGCCGTCCAGGTTGGTCGTTTGCCGCGCGCTGATATTGGCAATCAAAGGAGCAGACTGCGCGCGCGCGCCGTGGACGCAAAGAAACGCGCTCGCCGCGACTGCGAGCAGGGAAGTACGTAGGAGATTCATGATGGGCACCCGTTGATTTCTTTCCGTACCGGCTTTCACCACAGCCCGGACGAGCGGTAGAATATGCACTCCGCCGCTTGACAGCATAGCTTGTGAGCTGGACCGGATTCCAGAGCTTCCGGAACAAACAACACGATTACGGAGTCATCTTCGCGAGAGCGCGCCGTGGTAGGATGAGTCCAGTTTAGCCCGCTCTGCCCTGAGGTGAACCTATGAAACCGTCGCTACCTTCTTCCGATCGCCGCAACTTCCTCAAGACAGGCGGTGCGCTTGCCGCGGGACTCTTGACCAATGGTGCGGCGCTCGCCCTTCCTTCGCATGCTGCGTTTCCGCCGCTCCCCGCGAATCCCAACACACTGGCCGCCATGCCGACCCGCAACCTCGGTAAAACCGGGTACAAGGTGGGTATCTTCAGCTTGGGCGGGCAAGCGTCTCTCGAAAGGTCCAGCAACTTCGATATCGCGGTGCCCATCGTCGAGCGGGCCCTGGACCTGGGCGTCAACTACATCGATACTTCGTCGATCTATGGCGGACCGGAACGCTGGAGCGAGCAGTACGTGGGCCGTGTCATGAAAACGCGGCGGAGCGAAGCCTTTCTCGCCACCAAGACGAAAGAACGCACGCGCGACGGTTCGCTGCGCATGATCGAGAAATCCCTCACGCTTCTGAATACGGACCACATCGACTTGTGGCAGTTGCACGACATCGGTTTGCAGAAGGATGTGGACGCGGTCTTCGCCGCGGACGGCGCATTGAAAGCGCTGATCGAGATGAAGGAGCAGAAGGTGGTGCGCTTCCTGGGCGTCACCGGCCACTACCGGCCCGATGCCTTGATGGACGCGATCAACCGCTATCCCTTCGACGCGATTCTGCTGGCGCTCAACGCGGCCGACACACACATTTACAGTTTCGCCGAAAAGCTGCTTCCGCTGGCCGTCGAGAAGCAGATGGGCGTTATCGGCATGAAAGTCCCCGCGCGCGGCAGGCTGCTTTCCACCTGGACCCCGCCGCCCCTGGAGCAACAGCAGCACTCCTGGGAGGGATCGGCGATCGCCACGCGTCCCGGCGTGCTCAACATGCGGGAGGCCATGCGGTTTACGCTCTCGCACCCCGTCAGCACGGTGATCGTCGGATGTGACACCATCGCGCAGCTCGAGGAGAATGTGCAGATCGCGCGCGATTTCACGCCGCTCTCTTCGTCTCAAATAGCGGCGATGAATGAACTGGCCGCCCCCGTGGCGAAACAGTCCCTCTTCTTCCGTTTCACCGACCGCGGATAATCCTGGCGCTTATTGCGTGGCGTAGCGGCGGAAGAACGAGTCCGCCTTCCATTGTGGCCGCGCGGCGTCGTTCGCCGTCTCGAGCAGCAGACGGCGCGTGATCTCCTCGTAAAGAGCCGCGGCCTGTAGATCGACCGGCTGGTTTGCGTCGTCGGAAGGCGCGTGGTAGCGGTTCGTGAGCCAGTCCTTGAAAATTTTCTGCTCGGGCGCGCCCAGCTCGAATCCCACATCCATCTTGACCGCGGGAACGCCTTGCTTGATGAAGCTGTACTGATCGCTGCGGATGAAGGCGTTGCGCAGCGGCTCCGGATCGGGAATGGGCTTGACGCCGAGCGATTGCGCGATGGCAGAGGCTCGCGTGCCCAGATCCGATTCCTCGATGCCTTCGATTTTCAGAATCTTCAGCGGAACGATGGGAAGAAACATGTCCACGTTGATGTCCGCGACGATGGACTTCAGCGGCACCGTCGGATGTGCCGCGAAATACCGGGAGCCGAGCAGGCCCTTCTCTTCGGCCGTGACCAGCAGAAACAGCAGCGAACGCTTGTGGGATTCCGGATGTGCCTTCAGGCTTGCGGCCATGTCCAGCACCAAGGCGCTCCCGGAACCGTCATCCATCGCGCCGTTGTAGATGCGGTCGCTATTAATGGGCGCTCCGATCCCGATATGATCGATGTGCGCGGAAAGCACCACGGATTCATTTTTCAAGACCGGATCCGTGCCCGGCAGTTTGGCAACAAGGTTGGCAGATTCGACCGAAGCGGACAGAACGACCGCATCGGCCGCAAGAGAAACGGCGAGGGGAAAATGCGGCAGAGGCTTGCGGTCTTTTCCGAGAGCCGCAATTTCTGCGAACGTATGCCCCGATCCCCCGAAGAGCTGCTCCGCCGAGGCGGGATTGAAAACCACGCCCAACTGCAGCCCTTGAGTTTCGTTGAATTCGGGATCGGCCAGATCCATCGAGGGGTGATTGCGGTTGACCGAGATGCGCGCCCACGGAATATCCATGGAAGCCGGATTCGCGACCGTAATGATACCGATGGCGCCGGCGGCGCGAAGAGCCTTCCAGCGTTCGCCGATGGATTGATAGTGGGAAGCGAGCGCCGTGGGGATGTCCGAGGGCGAGCCGGCGAGATAGACGACGACTTTCCCTTTCAGATCGAGTCCCCCAAGCTCGTCGAGGTTCTTTTCCGGAATCTTCAGGCCGTAGCCGGCAAAGACAAGTGGAGCGGAAACCTTAACGGATTCACGCGTGGCGCGCGTGGAAAAGAAGGCGTCATCGACAAAAGAAAGCGCCTTGGACACGCCGCCATGTGTCAGGGCCAGGGAGGACCGAGCCTCGTCGACCTGGAATTGCCGGAAACGCACCGGCTGATAGAACCCGTCCGTGCCCGCCGGTTCGAGGCCGGCCTTCTTGAACTGCTCGACAGCATAGGCTTGGGCCTTTCGCAGGCCTTCGCTGCCGGTGTCGCGGCCTTCCAAGGAGTCGTCGGCGAGGAATTTTACGTGGGCCCACCAAGAGTTTCCGTCGAACGAGGACACGGCGGATTGCGGGACGGAAACAACGGGAATCACAGCGAACAACAGAAGAAGCATCAGCGGTCTGCACATTTGATGCACTCCGGGAGCGAATCTGGAAGCAACGAGAATAGCAGGGGTAAGGATGCAGAGTCACGTCGGCGAAGGGTGACGCTTCCGCGCCCCTCTTTTGCTGAGCGACTAGTTTCTGTCGTAGGGAAGCCCCTTCTCGGCCCAGTCGACCTCAAAGCTGGTGGGAAGGATGAGGACGCGCAGCTTGGTGAATCCCATGTCACGAAGCGCGGCAAACGCGGGGCGAAGATTCGGACAGTGAGAGATCGGACAGCAGCCACAATAGATCACCAGGTTCGTGGAACGCGGGAGCGAGGCCGCCCACGCCTTGATCTGTGCAAGGCCCTCCGCGCTCCCGCCGCTGCCGTGGAACTGCGCGCCCTTGATGTGTCCTGCGCCGTACAGGCGCTGGAACCCGACAAACAGAACGGTGGGAGCGGTTTTCGAATTGGAAAGCTCCTGGTTCAATGCGGCGGGTTCGACGGTTTGCGCATTGCTCCAGGGGTCGGTCGGTGCTTGCGCCCGCGCTGCCAGGGCGATGCTGAGAAGAACGACGAGCGGCAGCGCGCGAACGGATCGGCAAAGCGGCATGAGGGAGTCCTCCAGATGAAAACAAGCGTAACGAGTTTAGCTCAAGAGTAAAGCGCGCGTTTAGCGCGCAAGATCCGCGTGGCGGAATCGGCTATCTCTTCTGGTCGGCGCGCGTCCGCATGAGCTTTCCGGCGGTGGTCCGCAGCGTGTCCGGGATATTTTTGTTGGTGGACAGTTTCTTCAAATCGATGGCGTTCAGGAGAGGGAGCATGTGCAAGGTGACGTCGATCGGGGTCTTTGGATTGTTCATCAGATTGCGGACCACGGAATAGTTCTTGCGGAAAACGCGGTTGTTGGCGATGAGCCGGAGAATCTCGTCGGTGAGACTGGACATGGAGGCGAAGGCCTCCACCTCCTGATCGGTGAGGCGAGGCGATTGCAATACGGCGCGCTGGACCACCTTGCTGGCATCCCGAATCAGCGTGCGCCGTGCGTCGGAACCGCCCTTGATCGCGTATTGAACGCGCTGGGCGACGGTCATGCGGCTGATCTGCTGGAGCAGGGTCTGGCGCCGGGCCGCGTTTGGCTCGGCTTCGGCGGCCGCTTCCGCGAGCGTTTTCTCATCACCTGGCGGGATGGAACTGCGAAGCTCCTGGAGGACGTTGCGCTGGTCGGCGGTGAGCGACGTGCAGTGTTCCAACGCCGCGGCCAGCGTCGGGGCGGCGGAAATGCGATCGAGTTCGTCGATGAGCGCCTCAAGCTGGGCGGAGGAGAGATTTGGCACCAGCGGCACGAGGTGCTCCCCTGCGCAATTCTTGTTGGCGATCATGGCGTCGGCGATGGCGGGTTTGTTGGCGAACGACCGGCCTGCATAGGCAAAAAGCGCTGGAAGAGCTTTCTCGCGTTTGAGCGCTTCGAGGAAGAACTCAGGCGGACAGGACAGCAAGGCCTCCTGCGCCCGGGAGGAAATCATCTCGTCCGGATCATGCGTGAGAACGGCGAGGATCTCCACGCGGTCCGCGGGAGGAATGTGCGCGCCCGTGGAGCAGACGGCGATCTTGCGCTCGCGCGGCGCGCGATCGTGTCTTAGATCTTCCAGGACTTCAGGGGAAAGCGTTTCCACGGCCTACCTCAAATCTTCCCGTGTCAACTTGATTGTACCGGAGGAGCCGGGCAAGCCAATGGGCGGAACGGCTTGACCGTTCAATTCCAGCAACACTGCCGCCGAATCCGACGCGGACACTTCAAAGGCTGTGGCGGCCGAGAAATGGAGATTCACGCCGGGGAGGATGTCCCGGTCGAAGACGAGGTTGCCATCCGAGAGAACGCGAAGATGCATTGCGGCGCTCGGCGAAACGGAAAGATCCAGAGGGGGCGCGGTGGGAGAAGTGGAAGAGAAAGTCTGCGGCTGGACCGCTGCGGGCAGAACCGCGGAACCGGACACGGGTGCCGCGTGCGGGTGGCGTGAACGGTAGTACCGCCATCCATAGACACCAGCCGCGATCAACGCTGCCACCAGGGCCAACACGCCCAGAAGGAGCGCGAGCGGAAGCCAGCGCGGAAGAGAGGGGATGCGGTCTTCCGGGCGCTCGCCCGGTGGCGCAACTTGGGCCCCGTGGGCCAGGTCGTACTCGGCCAGTAGGGCCTCTTCGTCGAGACCCAAATAGCGCGCGATGGACCGGACGAACCCGCGATTGAAGACCCCGCCGGGAAGCTTCTCCCAGTCCTCGTTTTCGAGGGCCTGCAGGAAATGAGAACCGATTCGGGTGGCGGAAGTGATTTCTTGCTGCGTGACCTCGCGCAATTCCCGTTCGCGCTTAAGACGTTCGCCGAAATTTCCCCTGGCCATGCCCTCGCCTGTCAGAGAAGAGTGTATCAGCGAGGGGATGGAAGAGGAACCTAGACCACCGCAAAACCCCAAAAACCGCAAACTTGGGCCATGGCGAGATGGGAACGCCTGTACCACGAGCAGGTTGCGTTGCATTTTCATAGGCGCCTATACTGGCCCAGATTGGCAGGGATACGTGTCGGAATTCGAGGGCGATCGGGGTAGTCTGTCCCCGAATCCCCATTTTCCCGGGAGACTCGCTTCCGTGAGCATTGAGGAAGTCAAACAATTTCCGAACGTGGAGCGGCGGCGCAACCCCGGTGTACCCGCGGAACGTCGCGAAGCCGGAGAAATCGCGGTTTTCCAGGAGTTAGGGAAGGCCCTGACTTCCTCGCTGCAACTCGATCAGGTCCTGCGCACCATCATGGAGAAGATCGATGAGTTTCTCCGGCCGGACAATTGGTCGCTGCTGCTCTTGGACGAAGGGAAGCAGGAGCTTTATTTCGAGTTGGCGGTCGGTAAGGCCTCGCAGGCATTGAAGGACGTGCGTGTCAAAGTGGGGCAGGGCATTGCCGGCTGGGTGGCGCAGCACGGCGAAGTGGTGATCGTGCCGGACACTTCAAAGGACACGCGGTTCTTCGGCAAGGTCGACGAGAAAACGAAGATGGAGACGCGGTCGATCGTGGCCGTGCCGGTGAAGTTCCGGGATACCTGTCTGGGCGTGATCGAGCTGATCAACTGCGTAGGCGCCGAGGGATTCGATCCCCGGGACTTGAAGTTATTGGAGGCGCTCTCCGATTTTGCGGCAATTGCGCTGGAAAACGCGCGGCACGTGAAGCGCATTCACGAATTGACCATCAAGGACGATTGCACTTCGCTGTACAACGCACGGCACATGGGCTTTATCCTCGATACGGAGATTTACCGGTCCCAGCGCTACAACTATGAATTCTCGATCGTTTTCATCGACCTGGACCACTTCAAACAGGTGAACGATACGCACGGCCACCTGGTGGGTTCGCGGCTGCTGGCGGAGATTGGCGAGGCCCTGAAGACGAATTGCCGCCTGATCGATTTTGCGTTCCGGTACGGCGGAGACGAGTTCGTGATCCTGTTGCCGCAGACCTCGAAGGAAAATGCCATCAACGTGGCGCGCCGCCTGCACCGGCTGATCCGCGGTATGGAGTGGCTGGCGAAAGAAGGGTTAAACATCCATATCACGCCGAGCGTGGGGTTGGCCGCGTACCCGGGCGATTCCCGTACGAAAGAGGGCTTGCTGCACCTGGCGGATGAGGCCATGTACCTGGTGAAGAACACGGACCGGGACAATGTAGCCGCTGCCAATCTGGGCATTCTGCCGGCCAGCGCCGGCGAAGCTGCGGGGTGAGAAGAGTTGTCAGGTTACACTTCTAAGTTTCGGAGAGAACCTGCAGGAAACCCCGCTCGGAAAACTCAGGCAGATCGAAGTTACTATGGGATGGTTCGGTTGTGTTGACATCCTTGGAAGAATCCACAAACCGTTCTCTGCTTGCCATTTAGCGCCGGAGGCGCGGCACACTAAGAGAAACTGTCGGGCCTGCCTCGGAAGACGGGCTCAACAAGAGCCGGCTTTCCTATTCCCCTCCCAAGCTCTTCTCCGAAACTCAAGACCTATTACTTACCACTTATGACTTAGAACTGAAGACTGACCCGTGTACACCTCCCCGGAATTCTGATTAACTGAAAACATGAAGAGAAGCGATGCGGCGCGATACGCGCGTTGGTCCGCGCTGGCGGCCATGGTGTTGGCCGGAATTACGGGAGGAATCTATCTTCGCCGGCAGTGGGTCGCGTACGTCGAGAGAATCAAGGCACCTCCGCCGCTCACAGAAGACAAGGAACGCCAATCGATTGGACTAACGCTCTCGAAAAACGAAGGCGACCGCACCATCTTCACCGTGCAGGCGTCCAAATCAACCGATTTCAAAGGCCAGGACATCAGCCTGCTGGAAGATGTGAAGATCACCGTGTTCGGGAAGACCGGTGAGCGGCACGACGTGATCCATACGCAGAGCTGCAATTATGCGAAGACCAACGGTGCGATCCAGTGCAGTGGAATCGTGCAGATGGAACTGCAGAGCGCCGAGGATGCCCGGAAAGCGGAGAAACAAAGTGGCATGCGGCCGAACGTGATCCACGTGGAGACGAGCGCGGTCATCTTTGAACGCGGCACGGGGCAGGCCCAGACGGTCCAGCCGGTGAAATTCTCTTTTGCGAACGGAGACGGGGACGGAATCGGGGCCATCTATTTTTCGGAACCGGGCGTACTGCGTCTTCTCAAGGATGTGCACATCCGCCTGCAGCCCTCAGAGCCCGCGGCAACCCCGTCGAAGACGGGGACGACGGTGAAAGAAGTACTCCTGCAAGGCGCTAGCCTGGAACTCGGTAAGCTCTCGAGGAGAGCGGTGCTTTCCGGCCCGGCCACCGCCACCACCGAACGGCAGCAACTTGTAGCCGGCCAGCTGAGCATGCTGATGGACGAACAGTTTCGTGCGCAAACGTTGGTGGCTGAGCCCGGCAGCCGCAACGAAACGCCGGAGCTAACTTCCCGCGGACAGAAGGAGACTACCAGACTGCGCGCGGATTTATTGAAAGCGAATCTCGCTCCTGAAGGATGGGTCAGAACGATCGAAGCCGAGGGGCACCTGCAAGGGAACTCCGCGAGCGGAGAGATGCAGGCGGATAGCGGCCTGGTGGAGCTGTGGCCGAAAGTGAATCAAGCCAAGCTCGTGACTCTGCGGGGAAATGTGAACGTGAACGGGCGAGACCCGAAAACTGGGAACCGCCGAAGACTGACCAGCAACGCCCTCCAACTGAGCTTCAGCGGCGAGAAGTCACAGGAGAAAAGCCAGCTGCGGCACGCCGAAACACTCGAGCGCGGAACCATGGAATGGAGCGATTCCCCGGAAGCGCAAACGAAGCTGACCGCGGACAGA
>Ga0335077_10002636_pt1 | contig 21494 bp, 16 predicted proteins | sample Lox_Sample_31_FD_207151 | JGI IMG/M metagenome (GOLD analysis project Ga0335077, IMG submission 207151) | Soil microbial communities from Loxahatchee National Wildlife Refuge, Florida, United States - Lox_Sample_3.1 | ecosystem: Environmental > Terrestrial > Soil > Wetlands | place: USA...
CATGAAACGCGATTATCCGGACCGCCCGATCGTGGGCGTGGGCGCGGTCATTGTCGAGAACGGCCGGGCGCTGCTGGTGCGGCGTGGCACCGAGCCGCTGAAAGGCCAATGGTCAATCCCCGGCGGCGTGGTCGAACTGGGGGAAACCCTGCGCCAGGCTGCCGTGCGCGAGGCCAAAGAAGAAACCGGGCTGGAAGTCGAGGCGGGAGAAGTGCTTGAGGTCGTGGACCGCATCTTGCCCGACCCCGAACACAAGATCCAATATCACTACGTGCTGGTTGATTTTCTCTGCCGGCGGATATCAGGGGAAGCCCGCTCCGGCGCCGATGCCAGTGAGATCCTCTGGATCACACCTGAGGAATTGCAGCGCTTTCCCGTCGCCGATTCCGCCGCCGCGGTGATTCGCAAGGGGTTTGCGCACGCGGCGCAAAATCAAACGGCCCGCAGCTCATCTTGAGTCTGCGGGCCGCCGGTAGTCTGTTGGGATTGGCCTGAGGCGGTCACGCTATAACGGTGGCCCCTGACACTCCCGGGGAGTTGCGAGGATGTTAGAGCGATTCGCCCTAAGCCTCAGCCACCTCACCTGATCTACTATTACAATCGGAATTGTCCACTGGATCACCTCCTTCCTGGTGTAAGCCCACACTAGTACAACGGGACCCCGAGGTCAAATTCAGCTTTCGTGAAAAAAATTTCTTCGTAGTAACGCCCTGATTACCCAGAGCATCGCCGTCCACGTTGGTTGGGTGGTTGTTAGCGAGGCTGGTTCTCCCAGACTGCAGGAGGGCGAAATGCCAGTTTCGGGGGGATGGATGTCCCGCTTTGCTCTCTACCGGGGTTGGGCCGATTGCGGCTACCGCCCTGTTATTTGCCGTTCGCGGTGGCGATACCGTAGTTCGCTTGAGGCGACACCTCAGGGGGCCGCTGGCCGTGCGTAATCTGGCATCAAAATGGGTGTGGGCGTACGCTCCCGGTAAACCCACAGAAGGATAGGGACACGAGACCCACCGAGTCAGAAAGGCTTCCCTAACTTGCTGATGATGGGCCGGTTACGAGATTATGGGATCCCCGTCGGCAGCCCGCTCACGCCGCCGCAGTGCAGGACAGTTGCACGCCCTCGCCGGGTTGCAGCGCGAACTCCAAGCCACTGATCCCAACGGCCGCCGCAAGTATCTCCGCGACTTCAGCGAAGCCTTCCGCGATTACGAGTCCCTCCTCAGCCTGGCGCAGGTAGAAGAGGAATTGTGCCAGTCCGACGTGGTGCTTGTCGGCGACTACCACGCCCTGCCGGCCTCGCAACACTTCGCTTCCCAGATCCTGGAACGTATATCGAGGTGCGGGCGGTCGGTGGTGTTGGGCGTGGAGACAGTCTTCGCTCGCGACCAGCACATTCTCGACGAATGGATGCGGGGCGAGATCGAAGATGGCGAACTCCGTGAGCGCATTCGCTTTGACCTGGACTGGGGGTACGACTGGGAACCCTTCCGCGCGTTGCTGGTCACGGCCCGTCAGTACGCTGTCGGCGTTTATGGTCTCGACTGCATGCCTCGCGACGACCTGCGCAAGATCGCCCGGCGCGACCGCCACGCCGCCCAGAAGATCGCCGAGATCGCGCGCCGACATGCCAACGCCATCGTGGTGGCGCTGTTCGGCGAATCGCATCTCGCGCCCAGTCACATTCCCGAGGTGTTGCGCGTCGCGCTGCCCGATGCCGGTGTGCTCACGCTGCTGCAGAATATCGACCATCTCTATTGGCGCGCCGCCGGTGAGCGCCACGAGCACGTGCAAGCGGTGCGGGTGGAGAGCGATGTAATTTGCGTCTTTAACGCCACCCCCCTGGAAAAATACGAAAGCTACCGCCAGTGCATCGAGCGCTGGCGAGAAGAGCACACCACGCCCGATCTTGCGCCCACCTTCTACAACCTGGTGGACGCGCTGGCCCGCTTCTTGCACATCGACAAGTACGCCACGCACAACGGCACCCAGCCGGTGTATCTGGTGGACCGCATGCCGGAGGTTTACAGCCGGCCGTCCGACGAGGCCATGCGCAAGCTGCTGGCGCGCAAAGGCGTCCGGGACGAGGAACTCAGGGAAATCCTCGGCCGCATCGAAGCCAGCGGGTGCTGCTATGTCCCGCGCATGAAAGCCATCTTCGTGCGACAGTTCCAGATGGTGGGCGGAGCCGAGGAAGCCGCGCGCTTCGTGCACCATGCCTGCCATTCGGCAGCAACCGCCGGCGAGCCTGGGGATCGGGAAGAGCTGTTCTATACGCGCGTGCTTGAGCACGCGCTCGGCTACTTCGGCTCGCGCCTGCTGTATCCGGCGCGTCCGGCCGTGCGCGGGTTCGATCTCGGCATTTTAACCGCATCACTCCCGGAGGACGACGAAGTGCCGAATCTTTTCATCGGCGCCAAGTTCAGCTCTGCCGTCGAGTGGCTGGGCTACATGCTGGGAAGTGAACTCTATGACGCCTACCTAGCCGGCAACGTCTCCAAGCGCTACATCCGCTCGCTGTTCTTCCGCAAGCTCAGCGGCCCTGCGGCCCACGACACCTGCATGCAGATCGCCCGCAAGGCTCGCCAGCCGCACCGCACTTAGCAATCGGCACTCAGCCACCGCAAGCGGTTGCCGCGCTCCGTGCGGGAATGTAAGCTGAGTGCTCCTTGAATTCCAACGCGATCCGCGAGCTCTTCGAGCAGGTTCGCCAGGGCGAGCTGGCGCCTGATGACGCCGTCGCCCGCCTGCGGCACTTGCCGTTTGAAGACCTGGATTTCGCCAAGGTGGACCACCACCGCGCACTACGTGCCGGCTTCCCCGAGGTCGTGCTGGCCGAGGGCAAGACCGCGAAGCAGGTAGCGATGATTTTCTCGCGACTGGCGCGGCACGAGGCAAGCGTTCTGGCAACTCGCGCGACAAAAGAACAGTTCATTTCCGTGCGGCGCGTGGTGCGCAAGGTGGAGTATCGCGAACTGGCGCGCGCCATCGTGCTGCAGCGTGACCGCAAGAAGTATGGCAAAGGCAAGATCGTCGTGGTCTCGGCCGGGACCGGCGATATTCCGGTGGCTGAGGAAGCAGTGGTCACCGCCGAAGTCATGGGAAACGACGTGGAGCACCTGTACGACGTCGGTGTGGCGGGCATCCATCGCCTGCTGGCACATCGCAAAGAGTTGTTCGACGCGCGCGTCGTGATCGTCTGCGCCGGCATGGAAGGCGCACTGCCGAGCGTCGTGGGCGGCCTGTTGCGCGTGCCAGTCATCGCCGTGCCCACCAGCGTCGGGTATGGCGCGGCGTTCAAAGGGCTCGCGGCGCTGCTGGGCATGATGAACTCCTGCGCTTCAAACGTCAGCGTGGTGAACATCGATAATGGATTCGGCGCGGGCTACGTCGCCTCGCTGATCAACCGCCTGTGAAGCCAGCTGTGCCCATCACGATGCTTGAGACCGAGCGCCTGCGCCTGCGTCCCTTCACGCTCGACGACGAGGCGGCGGTGTTCGCCCTGGTTTCCGATCCCGAGATCGCCCATTTTGTCCGCTTCGAAGCACACCGAACACCCGCCGACACGCGCGCCTTCCTCGAACTGGTTCAGCAGCACTATCGCCGCGGCGACCCATTCGCCTGGGCAATCGTCTTGCGCGAAGACGAATGTTTGATGGGCAGTTGCGGCTTCGTCAGCCAGGCTCCCGAGCGCAAGTCGGCCGAGATCGGCTACTGGCTGGGCACGCCCTATTGGGGCAAAGGCTACGCCGCCGAAGCCGCGCGGGCGCTGGTGCGCTTCGGCTTCGAGCAGATAGGCCTGGAGCGCGTGGAAGCCAAGTGCTTTGTCGAGAACCGCGCAGGCCAGCGGGTGATCGAAAAGCTAGGCATGAAGTTTGAGGGGACGGATCGCGGCGAGATGATCAAGGGCGAGTATCCGGAACTGAGCAGGTATGGAATTAGCAGGAAGGATTGGCGGGGCAAACACCTCCCAGATTTGCCGCCGCGGATGGACGCGGATAAACGCGGAACAAAATAAGGCTACTTCCTTACCTTTATGCGTCGTTTGCGTCTTTCAACATTCCCGAACACTCTCGCGAAGATTTTATCCACATTTCGCAACTGGCGCTTGAGGTCGAAGGCGCGCTCCAGCTTGGCGGGCGGGATGCGCGCCGTGATCTCCTTGTCTTTCAACACCGACTCGCGGAAGTTCAGCCCGTCCTTCCAGGCGCGCATGGCGTGGCCCTGGACCAGCCGGTAGGCGTCTTCGCGCGTCATGCCGGCTTCGGCGAGGTCGAGCAGGAGCTGTCCGCTGAACACCAGACCTCCCGTACTCTCCAGGTTCGCCTTCATGCGCTCGGGATAGACCAACTCGTTTTCGAGCAAGCCGGCCGCCTTGTGCAGCATGTAATCCACCAGGATGGTGGAATCCGGCAGAATCACGCGCTCCACCGACGAATGCGAGATGTCGCGCTCATGCCATAGCGCCACGTTCTCGAACGCCGCCTGCGCATTCGCACGCACTACGCGCGCCAGTCCGCTGATTTGCTCCCAGTTCACCGGATTGCGCTTGTGCGGCATGGCTGAAGAGCCCTTTTGCTTCTCGCTGAAGAACTCCTCGGCCTCGCGCACCTCGGTGCGTTGCAGATGGCGCATCTCGGTGGCGATGCTATCGAGAGTGCACGCGATCACCGCCAGCGTGGCCATGTAGTGGGCGTGCCGGTCGCGCTGGATCACCTGCGAGCTTACCGGCGCCGCCTTCAACCCCAGGCGCTCACAAATTTTTTCTTCAAGCTCGGGATCGAGATGCGCGGCGTTGCCCACGGCCCCCGAGAGCTTGCCGACCCGCATCTCTTCGGCGGCGCGCTCGAAGCGCTCCAGGTCGCGCTCGACTTCCGAGTACCAGTTCGCGAGCTTCAGCCCGAAGGTGATGGGCTCGGCGTGGATGCCGTGCGTGCGCCCGATCATGGGGGTGTGCTGGAACTCGTGCGCGCGGCGGCCAAGCATCGCCCGCAGGCGCTCCAGGCCGTCGCGGATCAGCGCGGAAGCGGCTTGCACTTGCAGCGCCTGGGCAGTGTCCACCACGTCATTCGAGGTAAGGCCGAAGTGGAGCCAGCGCGATTCCGGCCCCACCTTCTCCGCAACTGCTGTGGTGAAAGCCAGCACATCGTGCTTCACCTCGGCCTCGATTTGGGCGATGCGTTCGAGATCGAAGTCCGCCTTTTGACGGATCGCCTCCGCCGCCTTCTTCGGCACCAGTCCGGCTTCGGCGAGAGTTTCCGTGGCGGCGATTTCCACGCGCAGCCAGGTACGGAATTTATTTTCGTCGCTCCAGTTGCGGCCCATTTCTGGACGCGTATAGCGCTTGATCAAAGCTCTGCCTCCGGACGCCCTAGCGCCACAGTAAGCTTCATGGGAACCTATGATTCTAAATGCAGGGAAACTGCGGGCAAAAAACAATCCGCGCGATTGCATTCCGGCGGTGCGATGGGTAAGAATCTACGCCGTGCCCAAGCCAGCCCAGAGCGTGGATTATCAAGCCCTGGCCGAATTCCGTTACCAGATCCGGAAGTTTCTAAGCTTCAGCCAGGAAGCGGCCCGCGCTGCTGGTATCGATCCGCAGCAGCACCAGTTGCTGTTGGCCATTCGCGGTCTTCCCGAGGGAATCAAGCCCAGTATTCGTGCGCTGGCGGAGCGGCTGCAGATCCGGCACCACAGCGCGGTGGAACTGATTGATCGCTCGGTCGCCCACGGCCTAGCGCTGCGCGAGCGCGACGGCGTCGACCGCCGGCAGGTGACCATCCATCTGACCGCCAAGGGAGAAAAGCTGCTGGCCGAGCTCTCGCTGCACCATCGCGACGAGCTGCGCACCGCCGGACGGGAACTCGCACGCGTGCTCCGCTCCATCATCGCCGGCAGTGACGGTTTTCCGCGGCGACGGGGCGCACCCAGTACCAAGTAGGGAGTATCAAGCAGAGCGTGCCAGTCTGTCCTGGTTTTACTCGGTACTCAGTACTTGGTGCTCTTCCAGGTGGCCGCAAGCTCCCAACTTCGCGAACGACTCAGCCGGTTGCGCTCGGCGCTGATCTACTGGCCGCTGACCATTGTCATTACTCTGCTGGTAGAGCCGTTCACACTGGTCGCAGCGCTTTTCGACAAGAGTGGTCGCGTGCAGCACCGCGCAGTGGCGTTCTGGTCGGGGCTGCTGCTTCGGCTCTATGGCATGCCGGTAACGGTCACCGGCCTGGAACGGCTGGACCACGGCCGCCCGCGCATCTACGCCGCCAACCATCTCTCCGCGCTCGATATCCCCGTGCTCTACCGCTACCTGCCATTCCAGTTTCGCATCATCGCGCACCGGCTGGTTTTCCGGGTGCCTCTGGTGGGATGGCACCTAAGCGCCGCGGGACAACTGATGATCGATCCGGAGAGCGTCGCCCTCTCGCGCCGCGCGTTGCGGGAGGCGGTACAGACCTTGCGGCGGGGTTTGCCGCTGGTGGTCTTTCCCGAAGGCGAGCGCTCTCGCACCGGAGAGATGCAGCCGTTCCGCCGCGGCACCTTCTATGTGGCCGTCGAAGCACAGGCGGACGTGGTGCCGGTGGCGATCGTGGGCACGTACCAAGCGTTTCCCAGAGGCTCATCGCACCTGCGTCCTGGGCCGCTGCAGTTGATTATCGGCGACGCAATTCCGGTGGCGGGATACACGAAGCGCGATCTGGATGCTCTGGCGGAGCGCACGCAAGCGGCGGTGAAGGAGTTGCTTCGACTGGCGGACAAGGACAGCAACCAGCCATTGGCAGCAAAATCCCTACACGGAACAGCTGAATGAAGCGCGGTCGGAGGCTCGCGCCAGTTTGCAAAACAACAAAAGCCGCCAGCTTTCGCTGACGGCTGAATGCTGACGCGCGGCCCGCCGTGCCAACACCAGGCAGCCGGGCAATGGCGTTCGGGCCGATTCTCGCACTGCGAGAATCGGCTAGGAGTACAGCAGCACGCCCTCGTGCTGTTCGGCGCCTTCGCCGACCTGGCGGTAGAACAGCCGCCCGTTCTCGAGATAGACCTCGAGGAACGCCGGGCGAGTGGTGATCGAGCCCTGGATGAGAGCTTCGGAGAACGGATCCTCGATGTACTTCTGCAGGGCGCGGCGCAGCGGACGCGCACCATAGCTGCGGTCGGTGACCGTCTTGTCGAGAATCCACTTGCGCGCTTCCTCCGTCACCGTGACCGTGATATGGCGCTGCGCCAGGTTCTGGTTGAGTTGAGTGACCATCAGCTCCACGATCTGGATCAGGTCCTGCTCGGTCAGCGCGTTGAACAGGATGACTTCGTCGAGGCGGTTGAGGAACTCGGGGTTGAAGGTGCGCTTCACCTCGTTCTTCACCATGTCCTCGACCTTGTCGGAAATGGCTTCTTCCTTGTCGCTCTGGAAGCCGAGGCCGGTGCGCTTCATCAGGTGGCGAGCGCCGATGTTCGAGGTCATCACCAGGATGGTGTTCTTGAAGTCCACGGTGTTGCCCAGCCCATCAGTGAGCTGGCCGTCTTCAAACACCTGCAACAGGATGTTGAAGACGTCCGGGTGCGCCTTCTCGATTTCGTCCAGCAGCACCACCGAGTAGGGCGCGCGCTTGACGCGCTCGGTGAGCTGGCCGCCTTCCTCGTATCCCACGTAGCCCGGAGGCGAGCCGATCAGTTTGGACACCGAGTGCTTCTCCATGAATTCGGACATATCGAAGCGGATCAGCGATTTCTCGCTGCCGAACAGGAAGTGCGCCAGGGTGCGCGCGACTTCCGTTTTGCCCACGCCCGTGGGGCCGAGGAAGAGGAACGAGCCCACCGGCCGGTTCGGGTTCTTGAGGCCGGCGCGCGAGCGGCGGATGGCGCGGGCCAGGGCGGTGATCGCCCGGTCCTGCGAAATCACGCGCTTGTGCAGTTCTTCCTCGATGCGCAGCAGCTTCTGCGACTCTTCTTCCTTGATCGAGGTGATGGGCACGCCGGTCCAGCGCGAGACCACTTCCTCGATGTCCTCGCGCCCCACCACGCCGGTAGTGGAATCGTCGAGGTGATATTTTTCGCGCAGGGCGCGCAGGTTCTCGCGCTCCTTGCGCTCCTCGTCCGAGTAGAAGCGCGCCTTCTCGAACTCGTGGTTCGCGATGGCGTTCTCCATGCGGTGGACGATGAACTTGATCCGCTTCTGCACCTCGGTGATCTCTTCCGGCAGCGAGGTCTGGCGCAGCTTCACGCGCGCCCCCGCTTCGTCGATCAGGTCGATGGCCTTGTCCGGCAGAAAGCGGTCCGGGATGTAGCGGTTGGAGTGCGATACCGAGAACGTGATGGCCTCATCCGTGTAGGAAACCGCGTGGAATTTCTCATAGCGGTCCTTGATCCCGTTCAGGATCTTGACCGCGTCGTCCTCGCCCGGGGGCGGAACCTTCACCGACTGGAAGCGGCGCTCGAGCGACCGGTCTTTCTCGATGGACTTGCGGTATTCGCCCGGGGTGGTGGCGCCGATGCACTGGATCTCGCCGCGCGAAAGCGCCGGCTTGAGGATGTTGGCTGCGTCCAGAGAGCCTTCCGCCGACCCGGCGCCTACCAGGGTGTGCAGTTCGTCGATGAAGATGATGGCGTTCTGCGACTCCATCAGCTCCTTCATGATGGTCTTGAGCCGTTCTTCGAACTGGCCACGGTACTTGGTGCCGGCAACGATCAACGAAAGATCGAGCGCCAGGATGCGTTTGTCGGCGAGGAACGAGGGCACGTCGCCGTCAGCGATGCGCTGAGCCAGGCCTTCCACGATGGCGGTTTTGCCTACGCCCGGCTCTCCGATCAGAACCGGATTGTTCTTGGTGCGGCGGCAGAGAATCTGCACAACCCGCTCCAGTTCCTGATCGCGGCCGACCAGCGGATCGAGCTGGGTGTCCAAAGCGGCCTGGGTCAGGTCACGGGAGAACTCGCTGAGCAGGGAAGACTCACGCGCGCGTTGCGGCTGCGCCTTTTCCTGCGAGCTGCGCGCCAGTTCCTCGCGGATGGTCGAAAGCCTGAGCCCGCGCTCGTGCAGGATTTCGGCGGCGAAGCACTTCTCCTCGCGCAGCAGGCCGAGCAGCAGATGCTCGGTGCCGATGTGCTTGTGTGAGAGCCGTTCCGCCTCTTCGGCGGCATAGGCCAGCACTCGCTTGCACTCGTTGGACAGGGGAAGATCAACCGAGGTGGACACCTTCTCGCGGATCGTGGTGTGCCCCTCGATCTGCTTGCGGATGGATTCCACCGAGGCATGCGAACGGAGGAAGCGGTTGGTCAGCGCCTTATCCTCGCGCAGCAGGCCCAGCAACAGATGTTCGGTCTCGATGTAAGGAGACCCGAACTGGCTGGCCTCGTAGCGTGCGAAGAAGATCACGCGCCGAGCTTTTTCTGTGTAGCGTTCAAACATGTTCCCTCGCCGGAAAGCCCTTCACGGGACTGCCCAACGTCCCTCCCTGGACTCTCTCCCCTTGCCCTACCTGCCGGGGGGACGGCAGCCAAGCAATCTTGCCGTGCCGCGGCTGCCGAGTGGCGCTCGCGCAACCGCCAACCTGAACCTCCGTCCACCTTTGGGTGGACCGGCTTTCCGTCTCCCGCCTGTTTGCCATCAGGCTGGGAGCGATTGTGGCTCGACCTCCTCGACGCGGCCCTGATGCATCCGTAACACCCGGTCACAGCGGCGCGCAAAATCGAGATTGTGCGTGACGAGGAGTGAGGTCAGCCGATAGTCGCGATGTAGCCTGGCGATCAAAGTAAATACCAACTCCGCCGTACGCGTGTCGAGGTCGCCGGTGGGCTCATCCGCCATCAGCAGCCGCGGCCGCGTCACCAACGCTCTGGCCAGGGCGACACGCTGTTGCTCGCCGCCCGAGAGCTCGCCTGAGCGATGGTGCGCCCGCTCCGACAGCCCAACTTCCCGCAGCCAAAGCGCCGCTTCCTGTTCGGCCTTGCTGCGCTCCTGCCCTCGCACCAGCAAGGGCATTGCCACATTCTCCGCCGCGGTGAATTCCGGCAGCAAGTAATGAAACTGCCACACAAAACCGATTTCCCGGTTGCGGAAATCGGCTGCATCGTCGTCGGAAAGCGTCTGCAGCGGTGTCGAATTGCAGTATACGTTACCCTCAGAAGGCCTATCAAGCGCCCCGAGAATGTGCAACAAAGTGCTCTTGCCTGCGCCGGATTCTCCAACGATGGCCAGCATCTCTCCCGTCGTTACTCGGAAGGACAGGTTGTCAAAGAGCACTAAGTCCGTGCTGCCAGAGCGGAAAGCTTTCCGCAGCCGCTCTACACGCACGATCTCAGCCACATTCGTTGGATGCAAGCGCTAACTCCTACGTCACAAATTAGCAACTTACCCTCCACAAATACGCCTGCAACCGCGCCCATTTGGCGCTGTGGAGGATGATCCCGCCATCCGCGCGCCCATACCAGCTAAATCGTTTGCAGGCGCATCACCAAAGTACCTCCCCGAAGGATTCGCCGGGGATAACCAGAGTCACTGTTCTCCCAGCGGCCTTTCCTGTGCGTGGGCCGTGCCATTCTGGCCTGCTGGACGGCCTATTCATAGCGCAGAGCCTCGGCCGGCAGGATCCGAGAGGCCGACCACGAAGGGTATATGGTGGCCACGAAGGAAACCACCAGCGCCACCGCGGCTACTACCAGGCCGTCCAATGCCCGCGCCGCAAAAGGCACATAGTCAATCGAATAGACCTCCGGGGAGAGCGATACCAGGCGGTAGTGCCCGCCCATCCAGGAGAGCACGTATCCCAACGCCAGGCCGATCGCAGTTCCAACTAGCCCGATCAGCACTCCCTGGAAGATGAACACATTGCGCACCTGCGTCCGGCGCGTGCCCAGCGACATCAGCACGGCGATGTCGCGGGTCTTCTCCATCACCATCATGATGAGCGAGATCAGGATGTTTAGCGCCGCCACCAAGACAATCAGCCCGATGGTGATGAACGTCACCACACGTTCCAGCTTCAGGGCATGGAAGAGCTGCCGGTTCTGCTCCATCCAGTTGGTGGCCATGAAGCCTTTGCCGGCGTCGCGCTCGATCGCTTTCCCGATCACCCCAGCCTGATAGATGTCGTCCACCTTGAACTCGATCACGGAGATTACATCGCCCAGCCCGAACAGTCGCTGCGCATCGGCAAGCCGGATGAAGGCCCAACCGGTGTCATAGTCATAGAAGCCGGATTTGAAGATCCCGGCCACGCGGAAGCGCACGTACTTGGGAACCAGGCCAAAAGGGGTCAGCTCGCCTTGTGGGCTGGTGACCAGGACCACCGAACCGAGGGTCGCGCCCAGTTCGTCGGCCATGTCCTGGCCGAGGATGATGGGCGGCATCTGGGCGATTTGTGATTTCTGATTTGTGATTTGTGAAGTTTGGTCGTGGGCGGGCTCCAGCTCCTCGGCCGATCCGAACTTCACGGTTTGAAGCAACTCGCTGACTTGCTCTTCGTATTTGGGCAGGACGCCTTTCAATATCGCGCCGCGGGCGCGGGCACCGCGCGAGATCAAGACTTGCTCAAACAGCGCGGGAGCGGCGGCTTTCACGTGGGGCTCCCGGGAAAGACGATCAAGAAGCGAACGCCAGTCGCGGATGCCATCGTTTTCAACCCGCATCAGGTTGATGTGCGCGGTCGAGCCCAACAGACGCTCCTGCAAGTCCTGGCGGAAGCCGTTGTTGATGGCCAGCGCGACGATCAACGACGCCACCCCCGCCGCCACGCCGATGATCGAGATGGCGGTGATTACGGAAATCACCGCCTGTCTTCTTTTTGCCCGAAGGTAGCGGGAGGCGATGAAGAGCTCAAATCGCATAGCACTCAGCCGTCAGCACTCAGCAGAATCATTACTCCGGACTATGCCTGGAAGCGAGGAATAACCGCCGGCACCTGGCTGCGGTACTGCTGATAGGGCGCCCCGAAGCGTCGTTCCAGCTCGTCATCTTCCTTGCGAATCATGACCGCTCCGGTGATGACGGCGAATGCCGTCAAAACGTAAACCACCGCCAGACCCGTACCGAGGCTCCAGCCAATCAGCTCAAGCAAATGCCCCAGATACACCGGATGGCGCACGCGGGCGCGGATGCCGCTGGTTACCAGGCGCTGCTCGAATCCCTCGCCCTGTACCTCCGGGCGTCCGGTCAGTTGCGCGAAGCTGAAGCTCACGCGGCCGCGATAATACAGGTATAAGCTTGCCGCGAAGAACGGGATGGCCGGCAGCCAGGAACGCGCACTGTCGTAGAACAGGACATGCCGCCAAGGCCATGTGACAGCGGCCACTGCCGTCCAGATGGCAATCCATGCCGGCACCAGGATGCCAAAGCGAGCGCCGCGGCGATTGCGCCAATATTCCGCCCGAGGATGGACCAGAAACCAGAACGTCGGAACGGTCGAGAGCACGATCGCGAGCAGCCATCCGGCATTGCGCAGAATTGCCAGCATGCCGTGATTCTAGGAGGAATTGCGCCATTGTGCCATTGAGCCATTGATTCATTCGACCTCAGGCCCAATGGTTCAATGACCCAATGAATCAATGACCCTATCTATTTCGCGCCTTCCCGCACTACCGTCTTGGCGGCTCCCATGTTTTCGAAGCGGTCGTAGACGCGCACTACGATCACGTGCTCGGCGGGAAGCTCCGATTTGGGACGCTTCCTGCCCTTGCTGGCGGCATCGGTTGCGGCTGCTTCGCCGGGCACCGGGATGCTGAAGTCGTAGTTCTCCACACGATGGTCGGAGAGCAGGCCCACCGGCTCGACAAACTGCCACTCGCCAGCATCCACAGAATATTCAGCTCGCTTGATGGGCGAAAAATTGTCGGCGGCGCGGAAAGTGACGTGCATCTGGCCGGCGGCCATGACGGCGTTCAGGTTCTCGATGCGCGGCGGAGTATTGTCCACCTCGAAACGTGAGCTCTCCTTGGCGTCGCTGAGTGCCTCGTCGGGAGAGTGCGAGGGAGCGTCGGAGGCGACTACCTTAATGGCGTATCCGCCGTCGGGGAACAGGCCGGCATCCCAGGTGAGATATTTGTCGCTAATCTTATCTTTGAGCAGCTTCCATTGCGTCTCATTGTCGCCGCGGTAGTAGACCGAGTACACCAGTTCATCATCGTTGTCGTCATGGGCCGCCCAGCGGGCGCTGATGGATTCGTGGTCGCGGATGGCCTGCGGGGGCACCTCAAAGCGCGGCCCGCTGGAAATGGGCGATCCTTCGCCGCCGCTCTTGGGCGTCGGCATCACGTTGTAACGCACTCCCACCTGCACCACCACGTCGTCGATCACCGGCGCGACGTTGTTCGGGCGATAGTTGACGTTCACGGAATCGATACGGGCTGGAGTCATCCCCGGACGCAACACGGCCTTCCACTGGATGAAGCGCGCGGCCGGCACCCCGGCCTCCGCAGTCCTCGTCATATCTACCTTTGCCCAATGGCTCCAGTTGCGATCGGGATTATCGACATTCCCGCTGCGGGCGTAGAGGTCATAATTGCCCGCGCCTTGCACCTCGAGCCGCCCCCAGCGCGAGAAGATGTGGGCGTCAAAGACGTCGCTCTCGTAGCTGCCCTCGGAATCCGGCTGTGGTCCCAGCAGGAAGATCTTGCCCAGATTGCTGGTGGCGACATACAGGCCGTTCTTGGGACCGTTAGTGAACGCAGTGACCTGGGTGGCACTGGCCTTCAGCAGGTCCACGTAATCGCCGTTGCTCTCGATGGTATAGACGCGCGCCTTGTTGCCGCTGCCCGCCAGCAGGCGGCCCTGCTCGTCGAAGCTGAGCGCATAAACGATGTCATCGTGCGACGCCCAGATGCGCTTCGGAGAGCCGTCCGGGGCGATCTGGTACACCTCTGAACCCGGGGTTGTGGGAAAAGGCGGTATCGCAGACGGGCTGACATTGAATCCCGCGGCAGCGGCCGACGCCATGGCCTTGGATTCAGCGGTCACAGCACCATGCCCAGAGGGCGCTACCGGAACTGGTTGCGGCTGCGGCATGTTCCCGGGCGGCGGGAAAGCGCGGGTTTTCTCGCCCACGCCCGCAGCATAGATGTTGCCGGCCGCATCCACGGCCAGCGCTGTGATCTCCTTCTTGGCGGCGCTGTAAAGCACGAAGGCTTCGCCGGCGGGAGAAATGCGGTAGACCAGCCCGCTGCCGTCCGAGCCGGCGAGCAGGTTTCCCCTGGTGTCGAACGCCAGCACGCGGATGTGGGCCTCGTCGCTCTTGAAGAACACCGAGCTCGCGCCCTTGCGGTCGACGCGGAAGATCTGCCCCTGGTCTCCGGTTGCGACGTAGAGCTGGCCTTTGGGATCGAGCGCCAGGTCCCATATGTATTTCGTTTTGGGATCGAAGAACACCGACGACGTGAAATTGGGATCGAGATCAGATTTTTCTTCAGTGGACAGCGGCAATTCCGTCTTCTTGGGACTCTTGCCGGTGCGCTCGATCTTATACACCTTGCCATCGGGCGAGGTAGCGGCGTAGAGCACGCCGCTGGTGTCCACCACCAGCGCCTGCACTTCGAGTTCCGGTGGGGCCAGGACTACAGTTGACTGCCCGTCGGGCGTCACGCGGTACACTCGCGCGGGCGCGCCCGCCGCGGCGAATACGTTGCCGGCTCCATCAGCCGCGATCGCCCAGATGTAGGTAGAAGGCGTGGTGTAAACCGCCTTGAAGGCAGGCGCTAGTTCCAGCGAGCCGTCACTGGTGATGGCCACACCTTTGGCGGTGCCCTTTTCGAAATCGTCGAAGCTGGATTGCCTCCACAGGTGCGTGCCCTCGGCCAGCAGAGGTGTGCAGAGAAGAACCAGCGTGGAGAGAACGAAGACAGACTTCTTCATGGGAGTATTAACGTAGTTTACCAGAAGAGCAACATCGGCTGGGGTGAGTGAATTTTGTAGAGACGCAGCACGCTGCGTCTCTACTTTTCTCTAAAGCGAACTACTTGATGGTTACGCTGATCACCTGCGCGCCGGCCACCACGTAATCCACGGGCGCCGAAGCTTCGTTGACCTCAGACTCGCCCATCACCACCATGTCCTGGGTGCCGCGCATGCCCTCCATCACGTTCATGACGGAAAGCGGCAGTGTGGGCATGATTTTGTCATCTACCATGGCTTGCGGATTGGCTTCGAGCAGCGAGACGTAGAGGCGCGTGTTGGTGTGATCTTTGTTCAGCATGGCGATGGTGGAGGCCAGGTCCATCTTGCGGGACAGGGCAGGCATCATGCGCCGCATGCGGTCCAGGGTGTCGCCGTCGCTGACCAGGATGTGCAGGGTTCCCTTCGGAGTCGAAGTTGGCACCTTGATCGGGATTTGCTGCACGATGCGCTCGCCGCGATAAGGCCGCAGCACCGACTCGATAACGATATCGTCGCCCGGCCGCGCCTCGGTCACGTCGGTGCGCGCGCTTTCCAGCCGCGCCCAGCGCCGCTCGCGCGTCAGCTCGAACTGCAGATTCACTCCCGTGATTCCCGGCGTGACATAAGGATTGTCGAAGATTCTTCCAAAGCGCTCGCCCAGCGAGACCGCCACCTGTGCGGCAGTAGGGACATTGTTGTCGAGCGGCGCGAACATGTTCTCCAGAGCGACTTCGGGATAGCCTTGCACCCGGATCGTGCCTTGCATGCGATAGGTGATCTCTTCGCCGTATTCGTTGACGCCCTGCAACGAGTTGAACACCGTCGCCATCACCGCCACCGGGGTGAGCCGGGCGTTATTCAGCACCTGGTAGTGGAACTGCTTGGGCTTGGAACCGCCACGGACAGTCAGCGTGACCGGAATCATCTCCGGAGTTTTGCCCAGCCGGCCCAGGATGCCGGTATGGCGGTCCTGCACGAATGCCCCCACCGCCTCGGTGGTGTTGACGATCTTGAAGGCGTTCAGCGGCGAAGCCAGAGTAGCCACCACTTCGGCCTTGGTCATGGGCAAGTCCACCAGGCCAAACTGCAGCAGCGGATGCCCGCAGGCCAGCACGCGCTGGGGGTCGACATAGGTCACGGTGCAGGTGGCGGCCACGTTCATGTCGCCTTCGATAAGAACTGCGCTCACCGCCGAGCCCGGTACCAGCGGTGCGGGATCATGCGCGGTTGGATTGGCGGACCCGATGCCGCTCACCGGTGTGATCCCGGCGGCGGCGAACTGAGGTGCGAAGCGCTGCAGAGTCTCTGGGGTGAAGCCGCTGAACACCAGCGGCGTGTCGATCGGGGTCAGGAAGTCGCGGTATTGCTCCAGGCCAGCGGCATCGCCGGGCGCAGAAGTTCTCGAGGCTTCGGCATGCGTCTTGGCCGAAGCCGGTTGCACGTCGGCAGGCCGGCTGTGGTCGAGTTCGCTGATCTCCAGCATTTCCGCGATGGGAGTGACCCCGGCAATCGGCTCTTTGGCGAACTGGCCGATGCGGAACGCCAGCGCGCCCAGCAGCTTTCCATCCACGTACACCGGGCTGCCGCTCATGCCGGCCACCACGCCCGTGTACTCGGGCTTTTCCCCGCGCAGGCGCACCAGGATGACGTTGCTCTTGGGGCCATTCACGTCCCGGAGCACACCCAGGATCTCGACCTCCATCGCTTCCGGCTGCGTGCCCTGGAAGACGGTGTACGCCACTCCCTTCATGCCGGGACGCACCTGGTCCACGCTCATGAGAGCATTCAGGGGAGCGGTGCTGGAGGGTTCCGAACTTGCCGAAACGGTGGCGGAAACGGCCAGCGAGAGCAGCAACGCGCAGAGAAATGTTGGCTTCATACCATCCGGTTACACTTCTTTCCGGCAACAACGAGGGAATTGTGCGGAAAGGAGGCTCGAAAGTCTGGAATTGTGCATCTATACTAGCACATACATATCCTCCGGGGATGGCTGCCATGGCGCACGATTCCAGGTTTTTTCGCTGCATCGGTGCAAGGTTTTTCGCGGTAATTTTTACCCTCCTGCTGGTGGGCGCCGGAATGCTGGCGCTGCCGCTGCTGGGGCAGTCCGGACAGTCGGGCCCGTCTTCCGGCCAGCAACAGCCGGCCGAGCCGCCGGACGAAGCCGGCGGTCCGCAGAACGATGTCGGCCCCATGGTGATTCCCAAGAAGAAGGATGAGCCGCCGCCGGAAGAAAAGCCCAAGCCTCCCCGGAAACCAGAAGGCATGCCGGAGTACTCCCTGCATGTGGAAGCGACGCTGGTCAATGTCCCGGTGCTGGTTACCACCAAGGATGGCCAGTTCATTCCCGGATTAAAAGCGGAGAACTTCCGTGTCCTTGAAGACGGAGTGCAGCAGCAGATCTCGGGTTTCAACCAGACCCAGAGCGCGCCCATCACCGCGCTGCTGCTGACCGAGTTTGCCGCCAACAACTATTTCTTCATCCGCGACTCCCTTACCGCAGTCAACGCGTTCGCCCATTCGCTCAAGCCGGATGACTGGATCGCGGTGATGTATTACGACATGAAGCCGCACATCGTGGTGGATTTCACCCAGGACAAGCAGGAGGTCTTTGGCGCCTTGCACCAGCTCCAGATACCTACCTGGAGGGAAACCAACCTGTTCGACGCTCTCTACGAGGCCATCGACCGCCTGGACCGCGTGGAGGGCCGCAAATACATCATCCTGATCTCCAGCGGCCGCGACACCTTCAGCAAGCTGAACTATGACCAGGTCCTGAAGAAGGTCCGCGAGGCGCGCAACACCACCATCTTTGCCATCAGCACCGGGCAATGGATGCGCGCGGCCAGCACCACCGACTGTACTCGAACCAGCATCGACGTGATTAATCCCTGCTCCGACGTACGGATGAATTACCTGCAGGCCGACAACCAGATGAACACCTTCGCCCACATGACCGGTGGCCAGGCATACTTTCCCCGGTTCCAGGCAGCCTTCCCCGAGGTGTTCGCTGACATCGCCCATTCCATCCGCAACCAGTACATCATCACTTATCACCCCACCAACACCAGGCAAGACGGCAGCTATCGCAAGATCAAGGTGGAGCTGACCGATGGTGACGGCCACCCGCTCAAGGTCCATGACCAGAAAGGTAAAGACTTGAAGTATCTGATCGTGGCCCGCGACGGCTACAAGGCTAAGCAGACGGTGGAGTAGCGGCTCACCGAAAACGGCGCAGGGCGAGCGCGTATGCCAGGTTCAGGGGCAGAGTCCAAAACAAGCCGATGGGCGAACGAGACAAACGCCTGCACATGCCTGCCCACGAGTAGAAGCGCCGGTTGGCATGTTGATATCCGGCCAGCAACTCCTTCGGACTCATCTGCTTCGGCTGGAAGACCACATCCGCCCGTCCATTGTATTTGCTCCAATCGCGGGTAAGGATTCTGCCTTCCGCCTCCAGCCGTTGGTACAGCCCCGTCCCGGGAAATGGGGTCAGAATATTGAAGGTCGCATTCTGCACTCCTGCCTGCTCGAGGAAGTCCAGGGTATCGTCGAAGATCGCGGGCGCGTCGTGGTCAAAGCCAAAGACAATACCCGCCTGCACGGCAATGCCATGGGAGTGGATCCGCTCGATTGCCGGGGCATAGTCGGCCACGCGATTGAAGCCTTTGCGGGCCCCGTCCAGGCTTGCCTGAGAGATGGATTCCAGTCCGATAAATAGCTGTTTGCAGCCGCTGCGCGCGGCCAACCCCAGGAACTCGTCGTCCCGAGCCGCCTGAATGCTCGCCTGGCTGCTCCACCACTTGCGATGGGGAACGAGCGCCTTGAAGAGCGTCTTGGCGTACTCCAGATCACTCGCAATGTTGTCATCCCACAAAATGATGACCTTCCCCGGGAAAGAGCCGTACTCCTCAGCCACTGCCTCTACCGGCCGCTTGCGCAGCCGGCTCTGATACATTACGGCGACAACGCAGAAGTCGCAGCGGTGCGGGCAGCCCCGCGTGGCAAACAGGACTCCTCCCGTATGATCACGGCGGTGAAACAAGTCTTTCCGCGACATCGGAGCCTGTTCCAGGGATGGAAGCTCGGTCGCACAATAGCGCCGGCGATGTCGCCCTGCTTCAAAATCCCGGAGAAACTGCGGCCACCCGGATTCGGCTTCCCCGACAAAGATCACGTCAGCGTGGGCCTGCGCCTCGTCGGGCATCAGGGTCACATGCGGTCCGCCGAGCACCACCGGGATTCTCCGGTGACGGAAGCCGGCCGCCATGGCGTAGGCATGAGGCGCGCTTGGGGTGTGGAAGGTGATGGCCACAAGGTCCGCTGGCGTTGAGCAATCGACAGCCCTCACCGCCTCATCGATGTGCACCACGTTCCATTCCGGGGGCACAAGGGCCGCAAGGTACGGCATCGTGATCTGCTGGAAGTTTAAGACCCGAGAGCGCCGAACTCTCTGGATCTCCGGCGAGGAAGCTGTGATCAGAAGGAGGGTTCGTGCGGCGGGTGGCATTGTTCTGGCTCGATTCCTCCTGCTGGCATTAGCTTATACCCGGCCCCAGATGCTGGCGGAGAACGATTGATTTGCAGCCCGGACTCAGGTCAGTGCAGGTGGAAGAGTTGGTCCAAGGCGAACATCAGGCCGACGCCCAGGAACACCAGCAGCGCCATTTTCACGCCTTGCTCTTTGTTGACCTCCGGGATCAGGTCGGAAGCCGCCACGTAGATTGTGACCCCGGCGGAGAGCGAAAGCCCGGCGCCCAGGAAGCTCTGCAGCGCCGACATCGCCAGCACGCCGGCGATGGTGGAGGCGCCCAGCAGCGCGGAGGATCCCCAGGCGATGCCGCGGCTGCGTCCACTGGCCAGCATCACCGAGGCCACCGTGAATCCCTCCGGGATCTTGTGCAGGAACACGGCCAGGAAAATCACCCATCCCAGCCATTCCGAGACCAGGAAACCGCTGGCGATGGCGATGCCGTCGAAAAACGTGTGCGCCACCAGGCCGACGAGCACGGAGAAGCCAGTGTGGGCGCCCACGAATTCATGGGCATGAGTTTCTTCGCCGAAGTGGAAATGAGGCGTGACCGTGTGCTCGAAGAAGTGCACCAGCAGATATCCGGCGAGCACGAACAGCGGCCCGCGCGCGCCCGCCAGGTGAATGCCCTCGGGCACCATCTCCAGCAACGCCGCGGCCAGCATGAACCCGGAGCCCAGGGCGACGAAATATTTCAGGTAGTGCCGCTCCCAGGTTCGGTGGGCGATGAGAGCGCCGCCGAAAACGTCCGCCGCAGCGGCCGTCAGGCCCATCACAAGGCTGAGGAGAATGGGGTGCATGCGAGCGGGAAGAATAGCAGATGAGTACTATCCCGAGTGCCGCACGTGCACCACATCGCCGTCCTTGACGATGTAGTCCTTGCCTTCGAGTCGCAGCGTGCCGCGGGCGCGGGCGTTGGCTTCCGAGCCGGCTTCGAGCAGCGCGTCCCAGTGGATGACCTCGGCGCGGATGAAGTGCTTCTCGAGATCGGTGTGGATGGCTCCCGCCGCCTCGACCGCGCGCGTTCCGCGCGGGATGGTCCAGGCGCGGCATTCGTCTTCGCCGACGGTAAGAAAGGAGATCAGTCCCATCAGCTCGTAGGTTGTGCGGATTAGCCGCACCAGGCCGCTCTCCTTCAAGTTGTAGCTGGAAAGGAATTCGGCGGCTGAGGCGTCGTCCATTTCCGCCAGTTCGGCTTCGACTTTGCCGCAGATGGCCGTGGCGCCGGCGTTGGGGCGCGAGGCGATCTCCTGGACTCCGAATTTATCGACCGCATGCTCGAGGTCGCTGCCGAGATCGGCGCTCTCGCCCACGTTCAGCACATAGAGAATCGGCTTCTGGCTGAGAAACATGAACCCGCGCAGGCGCTTGCGGTCTTCCGGCGCCAGTTCCAGCTCGCGCAGCGGACGCTCGCGCTCCAGTTGCTCTTTGGATTTCACCATCAGCTCGTGCTCTTTCTCGAGCTCCGGCGAGCGCATTTTCTTCAGGTCTTTGACCAGACGCTCCATGCGCTTTTCGATCTGCCCAAGATCGTTGACCATCAGGTCGAACTCGACGTTGCGGGCGTCGCGCGCGGGGTCGATGGCGCCGACGTGTGGCACGGCCGGATCGTCGAACGCGCGCAACACGTGCACGAGAGCATCCACGTTGCGCAGCGCGGTCGCGTACGCGGTGTCCTTGAGCGCTTCCTGGCCGATGGCGGCCACGTCCGCATACTCGATGGAAGCGTGCATGGTCTTGCGCGGGTTATAGAGCGCCGCCAGCTTGTCGAGGCGTTCGTCGGGAACGCGTGCGATGCCAATGTGGGCCTCGCGTCCGCCGTGCGCTTCCACGTGCGCCTTGGTGAGGATGGTGAACAGCGATGTCTTGCCTACCTGCGGCAGGCCAATGATGCCGGATTTCATAAGAGGGTCTTATGATAAACGTCGCGCCACCAGAAACAGCACGATAAGCCCGAGAATCAGCACTCCGGATTCCAGGCGTGAGGACCAGACGTGAAGCTGGTTGAAGGCGATGCGGCGCGCGTCGGCGAGGGGCACGAGATCGATCTCGCCCATCGCCGTGCGCATCGCCAGCAATTTCGACGAGACCACGAATTGCGAGATCGCCGTG
>Ga0335077_10002637_pt1 | contig 21484 bp, 19 predicted proteins | sample Lox_Sample_31_FD_207151 | JGI IMG/M metagenome (GOLD analysis project Ga0335077, IMG submission 207151) | Soil microbial communities from Loxahatchee National Wildlife Refuge, Florida, United States - Lox_Sample_3.1 | ecosystem: Environmental > Terrestrial > Soil > Wetlands | place: USA...
GGGGCGATGAACCCGGAAGTGCTCGCGCGCAGGGCGTTCCAGATCCGGCGCGAGCGGCCGTTGCGGGTACCGTTCGCGATCGCCATCGTCAACCCGGAAAGAGCGCGAGCGCAGTGAGGCAGCGCGCGCGATGTTCGGGCCCGCTTCCCGGCGCGACCGTCTCGGCCGGCAACCGCAGCCCGTAACGCATGTGCGCCGCCTCGGCGTCGAGGACCCAGCGCGCCAGGCGCGCAAGACGCATCTCGACGTCGAGCGTGGCAGGCAGCGCGAGGTAGTCCAGCACCAGTTCGCCACCCGCCTCGGCATCGAACAGCTTGACCGACAGGTCGTCGGAGCGGGCGGCGAGTTTCCAGGCGATCATCTTCTGCGGATCGCCGCGCTGGTAGGGGCGCACGCCGGCGAAATCCTCGCCGCTCGTCGCCATGCCGAGCCCCCTCTCGCCGCTGCCGAGCGCCATCGGCAGCGGCGGTGCGTCCTCCTCCGGCTTCGGATAGACGATCGCGTCGAGTGCCGGCCGCAGGTAGGCCCACGCCTGCCACAGCCCGAAGGGAAAGACGGTGCGGATGCGCACGCGCGGGCAGGCACGCCGGCCGCGCCGCCGTGTCGGCAATGCCAGACGCACCGACTGCGCCGACTTGGCAGCCACGTCGACCCACGGACCGGGCGCAGGAGGCTCGCTGCGAAACAGGCCGCCGCGCCTGCGCCGGGTTGGCAGCACAAAGGAGAAGTTCAGCGCGTAACGCGCTTCGGGCGTCGGATTGGCGAGCGCGATTTCGAACGAGATCACGTCGCCCGCGAACACCGGTTCGGCACTGGCGCCGCGCACCGTGATGCGCGCGAGGTTGCGATGGGTGTGGTACATGCCGACCGCGGCCATGCTGGCCACGACGAACGTGAGCAGGAAACCGAGCTGCAGGCCGTAGTTGATGGAGCCGAGCAGCAGCACGAACATCGCGGCGCCGAAGAGCGCGCCGGCGCGCGTCGGCAGGATGTAGACGCGCTTGCGGTCGAGCAGCACGTCGCCGGCTTCGCGGGCGTCGCGGCCCGCGATCCAGGCACCGATGCGGATCGACCAGGGATGGGTCGTGACGCTCATGCCGATACCCGCCACCCACTCACGGCAAGCGAACCGCCTGGATCAGTTGCGCCACGAGTTCCTTGCCGTGCAGCGCGCGACCGCCTTCGCGGGTCGCGGCGTGCAGTCGATGCCCGGCGACCGCGGGCAGCACGTTCTGGATGTCCTCGGGGATCAGATGATCGCGGCCATCCAGCCAGGCCCAGGCGCGCGCGGCGGCGAGCAGCGCGATGCCGGCGCGCGGGCTCAGCCCTTCGGCGTATTTGCCGGAGGCGCGGGTGTGGGCGAGCAGGGCCTGCACGTAGTCGAGCAGCGCATTGGACGCGAACACCGCCTTGACCGCTGCCTGCGCGGTCAGGAGGTCGGTTGGTCGCGCCGCGGCGGCAAGGTGCTTGAGCATGTCGCGCCGCGACTCGCCCGCGAGCAGCGCGCGTTCCGAAGCACGATCCGGATAGCCGAGGCTGATGCACATCAGGAAGCGGTCCAGCTGGGACTCCGGCAACGGGAACGTCCCGACCTGGTGCAGCGGATTCTGGGTCGCGATGACGAAAAAGGGCTGCGGCAGCGGGCGCGACAGGCCGTCGACCGAGACCTGGCTCTCCTCCATCGCCTCCAGCAGCGCGCTTTGGGTCTTCGGGCTCGCGCGGTTGATTTCGTCGGCCAGCAGGACCTCGGTGAAGATGGGGCCCGGGTGAAAGACGAACTGGCCGTTGACGCGGTCGTACACCGACACACCGATCACGTCGGAGGGCAGCAGGTCGCTGGTGAACTGGATGCGCCGGAACGGCAGGCCGAGCGAGATCGCGATGGCGTGCGCCAGCGTGGTCTTGCCGACGCCCGGTGCATCCTCGATCAGGAGGTGGCCGCCGGCGAGCAGGCAGGTGAGGCTCTGCCGTATCTGCAGGTCCTTGCCGACGATCACGTTTCCGATGTGCGTGGCGCAGTGGCGGAGCTTTTCCAGCATTAGACTTGCCTCAAACGGCTCTCCACGCCGAGTCGCGCGTCAGGGAGCGAGAACAGTAGGGAAGCGACAGGGAGCAAAGGGAGACCGTGACAACAGGCCTGTTCACGCATCGCGCATGCGGTGCGCACGAAATGGGTTCCTGGCATCCAGAGAGTCCGGAGCGCCTGGCTGCGATCAACGACCACCTGATCGCGGTGGGACTTGCCAGCCATCTCGCCCCGTTCGAAGCTCCACCGGCGCCCCTCGAAGCCGTCGTGCGCGCGCACGCGGCCGACTACGTCAGCGGGCTGGTGTCCAGAATACCAAAGCACGGCTATGTTCCGCTCGATCCGGACACGTCGATGAATCCCGATTCGTGGGAGGCCGCGCTGCGTGCCGCGGGTGCGGTGATCGATGCCACCGACCGGGTGGTCTCCGGCGAACTGGCCAACGCGTTCTGCGCCATCCGGCCGCCGGGGCATCACGCGCTGGCGAGCGGGGCGATGGGCTTCTGTTTCCTCAACAACGTGGCGATAGGCGCATTGCATGCGATCGAGCGGCACGGGTTGAAACGGGTGGCGGTGATCGATTTCGACGTCCATCACGGCAACGGCACGGAGGACATCCTCTCCGACGACGACCGGGTGCTGATGGCCAGTTTTTTTCAGCATCCCTTCTATCCCTACACGGGCACCGAGAATCCGGCGAAAAACATGCTCAACGTGCCGCTGCCCGCCGGAACGCGGGGAGACCGGGTGCGCGAAGTGGTGGAACAGGTCTGGATGCCGCGCCTGCAGGCGTTCGAGCCGGAGATGATCTTCATCTCCGCCGGTTTCGACGCGCACCGTGAGGACGACCTCGGCCAGATGGGCCTGGTCGAAGCCGACTATGCCTTCATCACGAGGCAGCTGGTGGACCTCGCGGCGCGCCACGCCCGCGGTCGCATCGTGAGCTCGCTCGAAGGGGGCTACAACCTGAGCGCGCTGGCGCGCAGCGTCGCGGCCCACGTGCGCACGCTCGGAGGCCTGTGACGCCATGCCGAACCCGATCTTCGACCAGGGCCTGGACCGGAACCAGGCCAACTACGCGGCGCTGACCCCGCTCACCTTCCTCGAGCGCGCCGGCAGCGTTTATCCGGAACTGCCCGCCATCGTGCACGGCACGGGTGCGCGGACCATTCGCCGCGACTGGCGCCAGACCTATGCCCGCTGCAGGCAATTGGCCGATGCGCTGACCCGGCGCGGCCTCGGTCGCGGTGACACGGTCGCGGCGATGCTCGCCAACACGCCGGAGATGGTCGAGATGCATTTCGGCGTCCCGATGGCGGGCTGCGTGCTCAATGCGATCAACACGCGCCTCGACGTCGCGTCGGTGGCGTTCATGCTCGGCCACGGCGAGGCGAAGCTGTTTTTCGTCGACCGTGAGTTCGCAGCGATCGCCAAGGCGGCGCTGGCGCAGAGCGGCCGGTCGATCGAGGTGATCGACGTGCTCGATCCGATCTACGAGGGGCCGGGCGAGCGTCTCGGCGGGCTCGACTACGAGGAGTTCACCGCAGCCGGCAGCGTCGAATTCGCGTGGTCGCCGCCCGTCGACGAGTGGGACGCGATCGCGCTCAACTACACGTCGGGAACGACCGGCAATCCGAAGGGCGTCGTCTATCACCATCGCGGCGCGTACCTGAACGCGGTCTCCAACGTTCTCGTCTGGGCGATGCCGCACCACCCGGTGTACCTCTGGACTCTGCCGATGTTCCACTGCAACGGCTGGTGTTTTCCGTGGACCGTCGCCGCCCAGTCGGGCGTCAACGTCTGCCTGCGCAAGGTGGAGGCGAAGGCGATCTTCGATGCGATCCGCGAACACGGCGTCACCCACTACTGTGGCGCCCCGATCGTGCATTCGCTGCTGATCAATGCGCCCGACGAGCTCAAGGCGGGCAGCGCGCGACGGGTGAAGGCGATGGTGGCAGGTGCAGCGCCGCCGGCCGCGATGATCGAAGGCATGGACCGGATCGGCTTCGACCTGGTGCACGTGTACGGCCTGACCGAAACCTATGGCCCCGCCACGGTGTGCGCGAAGCAGGCGGGCTGGGACATGCTCGAGGTGGGCGAGCGCGCGGCGAAGAACGGTCGCCAGGGCGTGCGCTACCCGATGGAGGAGAGCGTCACGGTGCTCGATCCCGAAACGATGCGCGAGGTGCCCGCTGACGGAGAAACGATCGGCGAGGTGATGTTCCGCGGCAACATCACGATGAAGGGCTACCTGAAGAACGCGGCGGCAACCGCCGAGGCGTTTGCCGGCGGCTGGTTCCACTCGGGCGATCTCGCGGTGCTCCAGGCCGACGGCTATCTGCGCATCAAGGACCGCAGCAAGGACATCATCATCTCGGGCGGCGAGAATATCTCGTCGATCGAGGTCGAGGATGTGCTGTACCGCCATCCGGCCGTGATGCTCGCCGCGGTGGTCGCGCTGCCGGACCCGAAGTGGGGCGAAGTGCCCTGCGCGTTCGTCGAGCTGAAGGAGGGCGCGCAGGTGACGCCCGAAGAGCTGATCGCGCACTGTCGCAAGCACCTGGCCGGTTTCAAGACGCCGAAGCAGGTCGTGTTCGGCGCGCTGCCGAAGACCAGCACTGGAAAGATCCAGAAATTCGCGCTGCGCCAGCAGGCGAAGTCCGCGAGGGCGATCGACAGTTAGGTGAAGAGGGACTCGATGAACGCGCCGGAGAAAAATGCCGAACTGGAGCCGCTGGTGCTGGAGCGGCGCGCGGGCGGGGTGGCACACGTCACGCTGAACCGTCCCGACCAGTTCAATTCGCTGTCGGAGGAGATGCTGGCGGCGTTGCACGCGACACTGCAGAAGATCGCCGCCGATCCCGCGGTGCGCGTGGTCGTGCTCGGGGGCGCGGGCAAGGCCTTCTGCGCCGGCCACGATCTGAAGCAGATGAAGGCCAACCCGGACATCGACTACTACCGCAAGCTGTTTGCGGAGTGCACCCGCGTGATGATGCGGGTGCAGAAGATGCCGCAGCCGGTGATCGCGCGGGTGCACGGCATCGCAACGGCGGCCGGGTGCCAGCTGGTGGCGATGTGCGACCTTGCGGTCGCCTCGACAGAGGCGCGGTTTGCCGTCTCCGGCATCAACGTCGGGCTGTTCTGCTCGACGCCAGGGGTCGCTCTCTCGCGCAACGTCGATCGCAAGCGCGCCTTCGAGATGCTGGTCACGGGCGAGTTCATCGATGCTGTGACGGCCAAGCATCGCGGCTTGATCAACCGTGTTGCCGCGCCGGAGGCACTCGATGCCGAAATCGCCAGGCTCACCGACGCGATCGTCGCCAAGCCCGCCGCGGCCATCGCACTCGGCAAGGATCTCTTCTATCGCCAGGCCGAGATGGGCATCGAAGCCGCCTATCAACTCGCTGGCCAGACCATGGCGTGCAACATGATCGATCCTGTCGCCCAGGAAGGGGTGCAGGCGTTCATCGACAAGCGCAGGCCGGAGTGGGAGCCGCCGCAGGCGTGATCGCGGTCGTCACCTACGGGCCGGGTTTTGCGTCGGGGTGCGCGGAGGTGCTTGCAAGCGTGCCGGAATGGTTCGGACGCCCCGCCTCCAACGCTCGCTATCTGGCCGACCTCGCGCGCCATCGCTCATGGATCGCAGTCGCCGAGGGCACGCTGATCGGGGCGATCACGCTCACCGAACCGCAGCCTCGATCATTCGAGGTCCATTTCCTGGTGGTCGCCCGCGCCTGGCACGGCCGCGGCGTTGGCACCGAGTTGCTGCGCACAGCCGAAGGCGCCGCGGCAATGCGTGCAGGGCGCTGGTTGCACGTGAAAACGCTCGGCCCTTCCAACCCCGACGCGAACTACGCGCGGACGCGCCGCTTCTACCTCAAGCACGGGTTTGCGCCGCTGTTCGAATCGACGACGCTCTGGCATGCGCGCACGCCGGCGCTGGTACTCGTGAAAGCGCTCGCAGCCGCCGGGAATTGAACGGCGGGCGCTCTACGGCAGGTTCTCGCGGGTGTCTTTCGCTGGCGCCGGGCCGCCCGGTTGCGGTGCCGCCTGGCGGGCTTCTTCGGACGCCTTGGCCGACGGCGGAAGCGCGAGCGCGTAAAGCGACAGCGCGATCCATCCGGCGATGAAGCTCGCGGGCAGTGCGCGTAGCGCGAGCAGGCCGAGCGTTCGTTCGTGGCCGGTCGCACGCAGCGCGCGACGTCCACTGCGCAGAACCACGCCGACCCAGCCCGCGAGTACTGCCCCGGCCAACGCGAGCCCACCAAGCAGGACGCGCCAGCCCGGCACCGGCGAATGCCACCCGAACACGAGCAGGATCACGAACGCATTCAGCACCAGTCCCTGGGAGACCAGCAGCCGGTGCAAGTGGTGGCCGAATGGTCCTTGTTTGCCCGCGGCCGCAGCCTGGGCGCGATCGAGCTCGCGTTCGAGGTCGCGATGCCGCAGCGGCGGTGCGGCGCGCACCGCGGCTTCGATCCTGATCGTCGCCGGGCGGGCTGCGTCGGCTTCCTGGCGCGTTGCACGCGGTGCGGGCGGCGCGGCCATTCCGCGGGGGGTGATGGGTGTGTCGTCCGATTCGTCGGATGCGGCTGCGTCAGGGCGGGCGGCGACGAGGCGCATGAAATCCGCAGTCGGGTTGGCGATGTCGAAGTTTTCGTCAGGCACCGCCTCGCAGTCATCGACCGATCGGGCGAGCGCCGCTAGCCCCTTCCCGTCGCGCGCGCACCGCGGCGCGAAAAGATGGGCGCTGCGCGTATCGCGCGCGGCGCCCGTACGACATTCGGATGAGATGTTCGGATGAATCGGATCAGGCAGCGATCCGCAGTGCGGCCGAATTTCCCGCGCCGACCGCCGGTGCGTGCCGCGCCTCCGGACGCGTCGAGACGTCCAGGCGCAACGTGAGGCAGTATGCGGCGCCGCCCGACCGGTTGAACGAATCGAGCGACACGACATGCGGCCGGTAGCCGCGCTCGCGCAGCTGGGCGCGCAGCCGCTCGCTCGCATGGCACAGCACCACGTCGTCGCCCAGGCTGACCGAGTTGACGGCGAGATGGTGCGCATCGTCCTCGCTCGCGTCGATCAGCCGGTCGCGTCCCGCGAGTTCCTCGACCAGCACCTGGCTTGCCGCCGACAGCGCGGGCCTGAACCACAGGATGTCGCCGCGCGGCAGGACGCAGAAGCAGGTGTCGAGGTGATAGAAGCGCGGATCGACCAGCTCCAGCGCCACTGCCGGCACTCCGTAGGCATCGGCGAGCACGTGATGCATGTCGCGGCTCGAGCGTTGTCCGTAACCCGTCCACAGCACGCCGCGGCTGCGATCCCAGATCGCATCGCCGGCGCCCTCGAAGTACAGGCCTTGCGGGGGGGCCAGGATCGCATCGACCAGGCCGCGCTCGCGCAGCGCCTCGAAGAAAGCGCGGTCATGCGGCTCCTCGCCCTGCCGCTCGGGGCAGAGGAAGCGTGCGAGCATCACCTTGCGATCGAGCACCACCGCGGCGTTGGCGGTGAAGACCATGTCCGGCAGGCCGCGCTCCGGGTGTTGCACTTCGATCTCTGCACCGAGCGACTCGTAGGTGTGCTTCAGTTGCGCCCACCCGTTGCGCGCGTCGCGCGCAAGGCGGTCGGCGGAGACCTGCCAGTTCGCCGGGTCCATCCACGGATTGATCCGGTAGCTCACCTCGAAGAAATCCGGTGCGCTCATCATCAGGCGCGCGGCCGGCGTCGCCGCGCCCGCTGCACCCTTCAGCGCCGCGCGTTTGGCGGCGATCCGGACCGTCTTCGCATCGGTCGCGCGTGCGGGCGCCGGCTCGAATTCGTGCAGCGTCTCGATGAACATGTCGATGCCCCAGTCGAGCGCGGCGCGCTGAATGGTGAGCGGCGGGGCGAAGCGGATCACCGTTTCGTGCGTGTCCTTGGTAAGCACGCCGCGTTCGGCCATGCGCTCCACGACGGCGCGCGCCGAGGCGAGCCGCGGATCGAGATCGACGCCGACCCAGAGGCCGCGTCCGCGCACGGCGCGGATAAGCGGCGAGTCGATCGCCTGCAGCCGAGCCATGAGATGGGCACCGAGCGCCGCGCTGCGTGCGACCAGTTGCTCGTCTTCGATGACGCGCAGCGCTTCCAGGCCGACGGCTGCCGCAAGCGGATTGCCGCCGAACGTCGAGCCGTGACTGCCGGGTTCGAACAATTCCATCACCTCGTTGGTGGCGACGAAGCAGCTCACCGGCAGCAGGCCGCCGCCGAGAGCCTTGCCGAGGATCAGTCCGTCGGGGCGGATTCCCTCGTGCTGGAACGCAAACCAGCGCCCGGTGCGGCCGAGCCCGGATTGCACTTCATCGAGAATGAGCAGGATGCGGCGTTCGTCGCACAGCTTGCGCACCGCGCGCAGGAAGCCGTCGGGCGGCACCACGATGCCCGCCTCACCCTGGATCGGCTCGAGCAGGACGGCGCAGGTGTTGTCGGTGATCGCGCCCGCCAGCGACCCGATGTCGCCGAAGTCGAAGTGGCGAAAGCCGGGCGCGAAAGGACCGAAGTCGGCGCGATAGGAGGGCTCGGTCGAGAACCCGACGATGGTGCTGCTTCGGCCATGGAAGTTGCCGCGCGCGACGACGATCTCGGCGCGATCGGCGGCAATTCCCTTGACCCGATAGCCCCAGCGCCGGGCGGCCTTGATGGCGGTTTCGACCGACTCCGCGCCGCCGCTCGCCGGAAGCGCACGGCCGAGGCCGGTGAGCTGCACCACCTTCTCCAGGAATGGTCCCAGCGCCGCGGTGTGATAGGCGCGCGAGGTCACCGCGACCGCATTGGCCTGCTCGACCAGCTTCGCGACCAGGCGCGGGTGCGCGTGGCCGTGACTGACCGCCGAATAGGCGCTCATCATGTCCAGGTAGCGACGCCCGTCGACGTCCGTCAGCCACTCGCCCCGGCCCGATTCGAGCACGACGGGCAGCGGCGCGTAGTTGGGTGCGGCGACGGTCTGTTCGAGGGCAATCGCCCTGGCGGCATTCGAGCGGGGCGCGGTCATGGCAGTGTCCTTTGTCAGCCCGACCAGTCTATGGAGACCGCGAAACATCTAAGGACGACTCGAACCGTGCACAACGCCGCCTTCGGCGACCGCCGGTGCCTGCAACCGCAGACTCGGCGGCCGTCTCGAAGGCGAGGCGGGCCGCACCGGTTTGGTGGACCTTCCGCGCCTTTTTCGCGGTGAAAATTCGCGTTGGCTCGCGGCGGGGTTCTCTCTACGATGCTCCTCATGCGCCCGCCGAAGCCGGAATTCGATCACCGCCACCCGGCCTTGGCTCCGCTCCTGGCGGCAGGTTTCTCCCCCGGCCGGCTCGAGCAGGTGCTTGCGTTCTACGACGAACCGCACCGCGCGTATCACGATCGACAGCACCTGCTGGAGATGTTCGACGCATCGATCGCCCTCGGCGAGCAGCTGTCGGCGGCGCAGTGCCTGGCGTTGCTTTTCCACGACGCGATCTACGTCCCGGGAGCGGCACGCGGTTCGAACGAATTGATGTCGGCGCAGCTGCTGCGCGTCTACACGCCGGGCCTCGACCGCACTATCGTCGATGCGGCGTGCTCGATGGTCATCGACACCGCCGAGCACGTCGCGCGCAGCGCTGAAGCCGAGCTGGTGCTCGACCTCGATCTCATGCGGCTCGCGGCGCCGCCGCCCGACTTCGATCGATATTCACGCATGGTGTTTGCCGAGCAGCGCTCGCTGATCGCGATCGCCGACGACGCGGAGGCTCTCGCCTTCTTTGCCGCGCGCCGGCTCCCGTTCTTCCAGCAGCTGCTCGACAGGCCGTCGATCTATTGCACCGCCGTCGGACGGCGCCACTTCGAGGTGTCGGCGCGCGCGAATCTGCTGCATGCGATCGGGCAGGTTGCCGCGGCGAGGCCGAACGCCTAGAGGCGACCGATGTCGACCGAAGTTCCCCTTCGACTGCCCGCTGCATTTCGTTTGATGGCGCGCCTTGCGCCCCCCACTGGGCGTGCTCGGTGCTCAGAAGAAATACCTTGCCAGCACCTGCGTGATCCACTGCTGCGGTAGCGCCCCGTACTGACTGAGCGGTGCGCCGTCGTTGCGCTGCCACTGCAGCGCGAGGTCGAGCTGGGTCCAGTGGTAGCGCGCTTCGACCCAGGTCTGCCAGCTGTGGTCGACCGTATCGACGAACGCGTAGCTCGTCAGGTCGAAGTGGTTGAACAACGCGTCCTGCCAGAACGCCCTGAGAAAAAAACGGCGCCGCGTCGGCGGATCCTGCACGGCGGCGACGTAATTGCGATAGGCCACGTAGACCGGCAAGGACCTGCGTCCCAGTTCGTCCCAGGCATCGCCATCCAGCGCCGCGCCGCAGTATTCGTATTCGACCGTCAGCGAGAGCTTGTTCGCCGTCGTGTACGTGAGATTGGTCGCAAGGCGCGAGCGGAAGGCCGTGTCGCTCGGCAGGGACAAGGCCTGGACGAAGAGCGACGCTGAGCGACCGCCGGACCACTCGAGGCTGAGCACGGTGGCGTCGTTGAGCAATGTGGTGAGGTTAAGGCCGAACTGAGGCGGCTGGCCGACGGTCCCGAACAGCAGCCATTGCGGGTTGAACTGGTCGGACAGCTGCTGGCTGACGGCGACGAGCCAGCGGTTCGATCCGTTGGTGGCGCCCAAGTCGGGATCCAGCGCGCCGTTGTTGGGATGGTCGGCGAGCTTCGGCGAATACAACGCGGTCAGCGATCCGCCGGTCCAAAGCGCCTGCCCGCGAACCGCCACGGTGCCAAGTCGGTTTTCGCGCTGGACCGCGGGGTCGGCCGAAACCGTCGCGCGAACCGCGTCAGTACGGAAGAAATCGGTCGGGTTGTAGGCGTAGGCAACGCCGTAGCGGGTGTTGATGCTGCCCAGGTCGGCGATCCGGTCCGGCCGTGGCAGCCAGCTCAGATACGCTTCCTGCAGCGTGTTGACGTTGTACTGGCGCGATGGCTCCTGCTGCCACCAGGCGTCGAACCGGTCGGCGAACGCGACCCGCCACTGCGGCGCGACCACCGTGTCGTACGACGCACCGAGCGATAGCCGCTCGAACTGCTGCGTGGCATCCGTCGCGCGCAGCACCGCCAGGTTCCACGCGGCCTCGGTGAACAGATGCCAGTCGCGCGCCTGCTCGGCCGTGGTGACCGTCTTGTCGGCGAGGCCGAGCGCGGCGGCATCATCGTCGGCCGCGAACGCGGGGGTGGTGGCGAGCAGCGCGACCAGGCACAACGCGCGCACGGCTTACTCGGGTCGGAAGCGAGGCAGGTAGTCGCGCTGGAGCCATTGTTCGGAGACCTCGCGCCAGGCGAAGTCGCTGTAGCGCATCACCGTCACCCACTGCGGATTCAGGCCGTCGATGATCACCATCTCCGTGGGGCGTTCGACGCCGAGCTGCAGCTGGTAGCGACGGTAGTAGGCGGTCTTGAGCAGCCGGTCGCTCTCGGAAAAAAAGCGCGCCTTCACCGGGCGGTCGCTGGAGACGTCGATCCACATCTCGATGTGGTGATAGGTCACGTCGGGCGACACGGCCGCGAGCGCGAGCTTGTAGCAGTGGCGGTTCACACGCTCGCCGTCCTGCGTGTCCTCCTCGGCCAGGAGCTCGGCCTTGTAGTCCTTGGCGAGGTTGACCGTGACGACGTCGCCATTGGCGGCCTGCCCGAGCAGCCGCTGCTGCGGCGACAGGCGGATGCTGGCCTTGCTGGCGGGATCGAAGAACCAAAGGTCGTTACCGCTCTTCAGCATCAGCTTGTTGGCGTCGCGCGGCGGCGCCACGAAGCGGATCAGGCTGCGGAACTGGCCGCTGGCCGGATCGGCCTTCGAGTAGACCGCGAGCGTGGTCGAGTCGGTCTGCTTGCCGTCGCGGTATTCGATGAGTGCGACCGTGAGGCCGAACGGCTGTCCCGGGTTGCGGATGGCGTCGCTCGCGGCAAGGATCTCCTGCGCGTTCGGTGCGGCCGCCGCGGTGACGTGCCCAGGAGCGAGCGCCGCCCACAGGGCGACGATCGCGCCGTACGAAGGGCGGCGCGTCGACTCAGACATGGCGCAGCGCGTCCACGATGTTCATGCGCGCCGCTCGGCGCGCCGGCCACCACGCCGACAGCGAAGCGACGACGATCAATCCGAGCGCGCAGCCGGTGATCAGGCGCATCTCGCCCCACACGCGGACCGTCAGCGGGGTCGGGTCGACCTGGCCCGGCGGCAGCCACGTCAGGCCCGAATGGTTGACCAGCCAGGCCAGGATCAGCGCCAGCGCTACACCGGCCAGCGCGCCGATCAACCCGAGCAGCGCACCCTCGCAGACGAACAGCCGGCGCACGCCCGAACGGCGCAGACCGACCGCGCGCAACGTGCCGATTTCAGTGGTGCGCTCGACCACCGCCATGCTCATGGTGTTGCTTACGGTGAACAGCACGATCGCGCCGATCAGCAATGCCATGAAACCGAAGATCGCGGCGAACAGGTTGTTGGCCTGGCCGTAGAAGGGATTGAGGACTTCGAAATCCTGGATCTCCAGCGGCTCGTCCTTGAGTGTCGTCGCCAGCAATTCCTGCAGCCGAGCGCGCGCCGCCGGAATCTGGTTCGTATGCTCGAGCTGCAGGACCACCGCGGTCGCCTGCGGCGGATCGGCGCCGTAGACCAGCCGCTGCGCCTGGACGAGATGCAGCCCGACGTAGATGTCGTCGAACTCCTTGATTCCCTGGGTCACTGCCTTGAACACGCGCAGCGAGGCGACGTTCGGCGCGCCGTGCACGTTGGCGGCCAGCAGTTCGATGCGTGGCTCGCCCCCGCTGGTCGTGCCTGCCGGCTTCGCCTCCGCCGCCAGCGCGGCGATGTCAGGCGGCGTGTCGGGACCCTGGGCTGGCAGGCTTTCCGGCTGCTTGCAGTTGGGGACGTCGAGGGCCTTGCAGAGCTGCAGGACCCGCGCGACGCCAATGCCCACGATGACCGCATCATCGGGGGTGCCCGACAGCGCGACCGGCCGGATCTCGAACGGCAGGTGGTAGTCGTTCCACTGCACCATCCGGTTCTGGCTCTCGACGACCACGCCGGTACCGACGACCGTGCGCGAGACGCTCGCCGCGAAATTGCCCGCGATCCCGCCGAGAGAGAGCGTCGGCGTGACGACGCGCAGCATCGGCGCCAGCACGGGGTCGTGCGCGACGACATCCATCACGTGCTGGTAGTGCACGATGCCGAACGCGGCCGGATTGCCGCTGCCGTAGAGGAAATAGTCCTTGTGCTGGATCTGCAGGTGACCGGAACGACGGACGTATCCGGTCTGCAGGCCGTACGTGATGTTGCGGGCGTAGCCGCCGAACAGCAGGATCGTGACCGCGCCGATCACCATTGCGAACAGCGTCATCAGCGAGCGGCGCCGGTTGCGCAGCAGGTTGCGCAGTGCCAGCCGCAGCGTATTCAAGCGGGCGTCCCGGCGGGTGGCGTGCGCCGCTCGACTTTCTCGATGCGACCGTCGCGGATCATCACCGCATCGTCGGCTGCGGCGAGCACTTTCGGATCGTGCGAAGAAAACACGAACGAGACCGCGCGCTCGCGCTGCATGCGCCGCATCAGCTCGATGATCGCCGCGCCGGTCTGGCTGTCGAGATTGGCGGTCGGCTCGTCGGCCATGACGAAACTCGGGGCGGGCGCGAGGGCGCGCGCGATCGCGACCCGCTGGCGCTGCCCGCCGGAAAGCTGCCCGGGGACGTTGCCGGCCCGGTCGGCCAGGCCGACCGCCTCCAGCAGGGAATCGACGCGCTGCTTGCGCTCGGCCGCCGGGACGCGCGCCAGCAAGAGCGGGTATTCGACGTTTTCGAACACCGTCAGCACCGGCAGCAGGTTGAAGCTCTGGAAGATGAAGCCGATGTGCCGGGCACGAAAGTCCGACAGCGCATCGTCGGAGAGCTTGCGCACCGCCTCCCCGGCGACGAAGACCTCGCCCTGGTCGGGCTGGTCGATGCAGCCGATCATGTTGAGCAACGTCGACTTGCCGCTACCCGAAGGACCGGAGACGACGGTGAAGCAGTTGGGGCGGATCTCGAGGTCGACGTCGACCAGCGCCGGGACGTCCACGGCGTCGAGGTGATAGGTCTTGCTCACGCGGCTGAGGACGACGGGCTGCACGTGGTTCGAAGGTCGCTTTTGCTTCTTTCCGGCGGCAAATATCCGCCAGAACGAGATGCGCGACCTTGACGCAGAGCAACCGCGCGGCGCGTACCAGGAGATGGCCTGCGGCCACGCGCCAGGCGATTGCCTTCAACCATCGCGGCGACCAGCTCGTCACCGCGAGCGCGGACGGTTCGTTGCGCGCCCGGGACGCCCGCTACGGCGAGGCGAGTTGCGGTCGCGAGATCGTCGCGCTGGAATGGCATTCCGACGCCGTCAACGACGTGCGCTTTGATCCTACGGACAACGCGATCTTCACCGCCAGCGACGACGAGAGCGGCACGCAGCAGGTCCGGCACCGTGACAGGTCGTGCGCAACTGCAGTCGAGTTCGCTCATCTGCGCGGCAGGCTGTTGGAATCCAGTCCCTGCCGGGCGCGAACTACCCGACGCGGCTGCGCAAGCGCGATGATGAACCGCGGGGGCGCCGACGGCGTATGCTGAAAAGGCCTGTTCGCAACGGGGAGGCGGGCATGAGGAGCGTTGCGCAATTGCTGACGACCAAGACAAACGTGGTCCGGTGCGTCGTGACCCCCGCGTGTGTGGCGCAACGCAAGCGCGGTCATGTGCCCGCACATTGTGCAGCGCTCGAGCGGCCGGCGCCATGAGTCACCGCCACGCGAACGTGATCCGCCAGATCTTCCGCGATCCGCCCAGCGGCAACGTGCACTGGCGCGATGTCGAGTCCCTCCTGCGGCATGTCGATGCGGCGCTCGAGCCGATCTCCGGAGCCAGGATCCGGGTCAAGCTCAATCGCATGGAGGGCGTCCTGCACCGCCCCCACCACAGCAACGTTCTCACCGTGAGCTCGCTCATGCACCTGCGCGAGTTCCTGGCGCGCGCCGGCGTGACCCCGTCTTCGTACGAAGCGGAACACGGCCAGTAGCCCGGCAAGCATGGGGAGCAGTCGCCTGCCCGGGGTGATCGTCGCGGCTCTTCTCGCTGTCCTCGGCGCCGGCACGACAGCCTTCGCCCAGCGCCCGCCCGAACCTCCGTACCTGCCCGCTGCCGCGGGCCGCGCGCCCGCGCAGGACCTGACGCTCTGGCGCAATGGACATTGGGTCCACGGGCCGCACGACGGCCAGGCGGGCTGGTGGTGGGTCGTCGGCGCGGGCGGCGCGGCGGTCTGGTATCTCTACTCCGCGCCGGTCCAGCCCTATCCGGACCCCTGGGCGTCACCCGCCGGGGCGACGGCACCGCCTGCTGCCGGAAGCACGTCGCTGCCATCGACCCGGTCCTGGTACTACTGCGAGTCGTCGCGCACCTACTACCCGTACGTCGCGACGTGCCGGGGCGGCTGGACCCCGGTCCCGGTTACGGCGGGCACCGATCCCGCGCCGCGATAGACCGCATCCTCGGAGCGAGACGACGACCCTCGCAAGGTCCCGCTTTGACGAAACCTGGCGACGGGCTCTCGCCCCCGATACAAGGCGACGTCGCGGGGCGCGACGGCGTGGTCTGTTGCGTCCCATCAAGGGTCTGACAGGTAGCGACAGCGAGAATTCTCTGTTTGGGTGAGTGTGCTCTGGACAACGTGGACGCATCTTCTTCGCCCTCGATCGTGCATGGCCATGCGGCCGGGGATGGCGCGCTCCCTCGAGCCGGTTCGCGTCCGCGGCGGCGCATGCTCTGGGTCGCCGGTCTCGTCGCGATCGTGGCTGCCGTGGCTGCGCTGCTGCTCTGGCGCAACGAGAAGAGCGCGGTCAGGGAGTACGTCACGGTGGCGGCCGACCGTGGCACGGTCGCGCCGACCGTCATCGCCAGCGGCACGGTGAACCCGGTCACGACGATCCAGATCGGCACCTACGTCTCCGGCGTCATCCAGAGCCTGTCGTGCGACTTCAACACGCGCGTCCGCGCCGGCCAGCTATGCGCCAAGATCGATCCGCGCCCGTACCAGACCGTGGTCGAGCAGGAGAGCGCCGCGCTCGCGACGGCCCGCGCGCAGCTCGACAAGGATCGCGCCAACCTGGCCTTTGCCAAGGTGATCCTCGACCGCGATAGCGACCTGCTCAAGCGCAACATCGTGTCGCAGGAGACCGTCGACACGGCGAACAACGCCTACGAGCAGGCGCGCACGCAGATCGCGCTCGACGAAGCCGCCGTCAAGCAGCACCAGGCGTCGCTCGATGCCGCGCGCATCAACCTCGGTTACACGAACATCGTGTCGCCCGTGGACGGCACGGTGGTCTCGCGCAACGTCACGCAGGGCCAGACCGTCGCGGCAAGCTTCCAGACGCCGACGTTATTCCTCATCGCGACCGATCTCACGCAGATGCAGGTCGACACCAACGTGAGCGAATCCGACATCGGGCGGGTGCAGGAGGCGAACGCGGCCACCTTCACGGTCGAGTCGTTCCCGGACCGGCCGTTCGCCGGCACGGTCACGCAGGTGCGACAGGCACCCCAGACGGTGCAGAACGTCGTGACGTACGACGTCGTGGTGAGCGTGCCGAACCCCGAGGGCGTGTTGAAGCCGGGCATGACGGCGTCGGTGCGAATCGTGACCGTGCGTCACGACGGCGCGCTGCGTGTTCCCTCGCAGGCGCTGCGCTATCAACCGAGCGGCAACGAGGCTGAAGCCGCGGGCGGCGAGGGTACGAAAGCGGCCGGCGCGGCACGGCCCGGCAGGACCCGCGGCCGCGAGGCGGTGGTCTGGGTACTGCGCGACGGCCGGCCGCAGCGTGTACCGGTCGTGACTGGCCTCGACGACGAGACCTTCATCGAGGTGCTCGCGGGCGACCTGCACGCGGGCGACCCGGTGATTGTCTCCGAGCGCAGCGGCGCGGCCGCGCACGGCCAGGCGACGTCGTCCGCACCGCGGATGCCGCTCAAATGACGCCGCCCGATCGCAGCGCGGATCCCGCGCGCGGTGTCGTCATCGAGGTGCGCGACCTCACGCGCATCTATCGCACCGGCGACGTCGAGGTACGGGCGCTCGACGGCGTCAGCCTGACGATCGCGCGCGGCGAGTTCGTGGCGATCATGGGTTCCTCGGGCTCCGGCAAGTCCACCCTGATGGCGATCCTCGGCTGCCTCGACCGGCCGTCGGGCGGCCGCTACCTGTTCGAAGGCACGGATGTCGCCGGCCTGCCCGAGCCGGAACTGGCACGGATTCGCAGCGAGCGCATCGGATTCGTGTTCCAGAGCTTCAACCTGCTCGCGCGCACGAGCGCGCTCGAGAATGTCGCGCTGCCGCTGTTCTACGCGCCGGCTTCGGCCGCCAACGCGCAGGAACGCGGCGTGCGCGCGCGTGCCGCGCTCGCGTTGCTCGGGCTTGGCGATCGCGAGCGCAACACGCCGGCGCAGCTCTCGGGCGGCCAGCAGCAACGCGTCGCCATCGCCCGGGCGCTGATCAATGCGCCGAGCCTGCTGCTCGCCGACGAGCCGACCGGCAACCTCGACACGCGCAACTCGCACGAGATCATGGAAACGCTGGTGCGCCTGAACCGCGCGCAGGGCGTCACCATCGTCGTCGTCACGCACGAGCGCGACATCGCCGACTATACGCAGCGCGTGATCACGATGCGCGACGGCCGCGTCGTGTCCGACCAGCCCAATGCCGCGCGGCCCGACCTCGCGGCCGGCGCGGATGGCGTGCCGCCGTCCGGCGCGCGAGCGGTGCGGGCGCAAGGCGAGGGCGCGCCGGCGCGCCTCCAGGCCGGCCCCGCGTGGGCGTTCGGCCTGATGATCGTCTCGGCCGCGATGCAGGCGCTCGGACGCAACAAGATGCGTTCGGCACTCACGATGCTCGGCGTCTTCATCGGCGTGGCCGCGCTGATCGCGATGGTCGCGGTCGGGCAGGGCGCGAACGAGGCGGTGCGCAAGCAGATCGAGAGCCTGGGCACCAACCTGTTCGTGGTCGTGCCGGGCGCGACGACCTCGGCGGGCGTGCGCTCCGGCTTTGGCAGCGCGTCGACGCTGACGGTGGCCGATGCCGAAGCGATCCGGCGCGAAGCGCCCTCGGTCAACAGCGTGAGCTACCTGATCCGCCAGTCTGGCCAGGTGCAGTACGGCGACCAGAACTGGACTACCAGCGTCCAGGGCGTCACGGCGAGTTACCCGCCGATCACCAACTGGCGCGTGCGCATCGGGCGCGCCCTGACGGAGGACGACGACCGCGGCACCGCGCTCGTCGCCGTGATCGGCGAAACGGTGCGCCGGCAGCTCTTCAGCGACTATGAAAACCCGCTCGGCGCGGCGATTCTCGTGCGCGGCATGCCGCTGCGCGTGGTCGGCGTCTACGAGGCGAAGGGCCAGACCGCGTGGGGCCAGGACCAGGACGACCTGGTGATGATTCCTTTCGGCACGGCGGAGAGAAAAGTGCTCGGCGTCGCCGCGCCCAGCCAGCAGGCGACGACGAACTCGCAATATCCGCCGCCCCCGAATCCGTTCGGCGTCCAGCCGCGCCTCACCGGCTACGTGAACCAGATCTACGTGCAGGCGGTTGCGCCGACGCAGATCCATGCCGCGATCGACGAGGTGACCACCGTCCTCGACCGGCGCCACCGCATCAGGGCAGGCGACACGCCCGACTTCAACGTGCGCAACCTGAGCCAGATCGCCGACGCGGCCGAAGGCAGCAGCCGCGTCATGGCGGCCCTGCTCGCGGTGGTGGCGTCGATATCGCTCCTGGTGGGCGGCATCGGCATCATGAACATCCTGCTCGTCTCCGTGACCGAGCGCACGCGCGAGATCGGCTTGCGCATGGCGATCGGCGCCCAGCGCGTGCACGTGCTGCTGCAGTTCCTCGCCGAAGCCGTGTTCCTGAGCGTGGTGGGCGGCGTGGCCGGGATCGTCGCCGGCGCCGTCGTCACCGAAGCGATCGCGGTGGTGGCGAAGTGGCCGACGCTCATCGCGCCGTCCGCGATCGCCGGCGGGTTCTTGTTCTCCGCCGCGGTCGGGATCTTCTTCGGCTACTACCCGGCGCGCAAGGCGGCGCACCTGAACCCGATCGAAGCTCTGCGCTATGAGTGAACGCCGGTGCGGACGATCGCGCGGTGCATCCTGCCTGCCCGGGGTCGCGCTGGCAGCGCTTCTTGGCGGGTGCGTGGCGGTCGGGCCGGACTTCGTCGTGCCCGCCGCGCCGACGATCGATCGCTACACCGCGAGCGACCCGGAGGCCATGAATGCGGGCAGCGTCGAGGCGGGGCAGAAGATCAGCCGCGGCGCACCGGTCGAAGGGGCATGGTGGCGCCAGTTCGCCTCGAGCGACCTCGACGCGATCGTCGCCCTTGCGCTTCAGGACAGCCCCGCGTTGCAGGGCGCGCAGGCGACGGTGACGCAGGCGGAGGATCTGCTGGCAGCCGCGCGCGGCGGGCGTTATCCGCAGGTGGACCTCGACCTGGCGGGGGCACGGGGCAACATCGCCGCCGCCCGGAACGCGGCCGGCGTGGTCAGCACCTCGAGCGTCGGGCCGTCGCTGTCGTACGCGCTCGACGTGTTCGGCGCGACGACACGGCGCGTCGAGCAGGCCGAGGCGATGCTCGACTACCAGCGCGCCCAGTTCGACGCCAGCGCGCTTGCGCTGACGAGCGGCGCGGTGCTGCAGGCGATCGCGCTCGCCTCCGCTCTCGAGCAGATCCGAGCCGTGCAGGACATCATCGCCACCGACGAACGCAACCTCGAACTCGTGCGCATCTCGCAGGCAGCCGGGAAGTCGGCGGGGCTCGACGTGCTGACGGCCGAGAGCGAGCTCGCGAGCGATCGCGCGCTGCTGCCGCCGTTGCTGCAGGAAACGAGCGCCGCGCGGCACGCGCTGGCCGTGCTCGTCGGCAAGGCCGCTTCCGAGTGGGCGCCGCCGGATCTCGATTTCGCGTCGCTCGCGCTGCCGCAGGAACTGCCGCTCGTGCTGCCGTCCGACCTCGTGCGCCGCCGGCCCGACATTGCCGCCGCCGAGGCGGCGCTGCATGCCTCGAATGCCGCCATCGGCATCGCGACGGCGCAGCTCTATCCGGCCGTGACGCTTTCGGCTGCGTGGACCGCCGCGTCCGTCGGCGGCGCGCTGTTCGCCAGTCCGGGCAGCGCGTGGGACATCGCCGCGAGTGTGGTGGCACCGTTGTTCCACGGTGGAACGCTGCGCGCGCAGCGCGCGGCGGCGATCGATGCGTATGCGGCACAGCTGGCGGCGTACCGGCAGACCGTGCTGCAGGCGTTCGGCCAGGTGGCCGACGCACTGCACGCCCTGGGCAACGACGCACTGCTGCTCGACAGCCAGCGCAAGGCGCTCGATGCGGCGCAGGCGACGCTCGACCTGACCCAGCAGAGCTTCCAGGCCGGCCAGACGAGCTTTCTGCAGATCGTCGTAGCGGAGCGCCTCTATCAGGAGGCGCGGCTCGGCTACGTCCGCGCAAAGGCGCAGCGGTACATCGATTCGGTGCAGCTTTTCGTGGCGATGGGCGGCGCGCCGACGGGCGAAACACCGCAGGCGGGCCGCTAACGCAGCCGCAGGGCGGCGAGGGCGAGCGCCGCCGAGCCGAGCAGCGCCATCATCGTGTACTCGAAGGGATGGTCGAGCAGGCCGCCGCCCTTGAGAAAGAGGTCGCGGATCACGACCAGGTAATAGCGGAGCGGATCGAGCCAGCTGAGCCACTGCAGAAAGGTCGGCATGTTGCGGATCGGGAAGGCGAAGCCCGACAGGATCATCATCGGCATGATGAAGAACGCGGCGGAAAGCATCGCCTGCTGCTGTGTCGCGGCGTAGCTGGAAAGAAGCAGCCCCAGGCCCTGCGTCCCCAGCAGGAGGACGAGCGTGGCCGCCACGAGGGCGGGTAGCTGGCCCTGGAAGGGGATTTCGAACCAGAGCACGGCGGTGGCGGCGATCAGCATGGAGTCGAGCAGCCCCACGCATGCGACCGGGACCATCTTGCACACGAGGAACTCCAGGCGCGCGACCGGCGTCACCATCAGGCGCTCGAGGGTGCCGAACTCGCGCTCGCGCACGACGATCATCGCGCTCAGCATCATGGTCGACACGAATATCACGTTGGCCATGATCCCGGGAACGAAGTACCAGCGGTCCTCGAGGTTCGGGTTGAACCACGCGCGCTCTTCCACGGTGACCCGCGGCGCCGCGCCCGAGGCCGCGAAGGACGCCTGCGCGACGATGCGGCTCAGCTCGCCGGCGATGAGCTGGGCGCTGTTGGGATCGGACCCGTCGGCGATGAGCTGGACCACGCGCCGGGTCGAGAGATCCTGCGCGATGTGCAGGATCACGCGCACCTCGCTGCGGTCCAGCGCCGCGCTGGCAGCGCGCATGTCGGGCAGCAGGCG
>Ga0335077_10002638_pt1 | contig 21484 bp, 20 predicted proteins | sample Lox_Sample_31_FD_207151 | JGI IMG/M metagenome (GOLD analysis project Ga0335077, IMG submission 207151) | Soil microbial communities from Loxahatchee National Wildlife Refuge, Florida, United States - Lox_Sample_3.1 | ecosystem: Environmental > Terrestrial > Soil > Wetlands | place: USA...
GCAATTAGCATTTAGCCCTGAGAGGTCTGGATTCGGAATCTACGGCCAACAGCCACGTTCCTATTTCTTGCGATTCCCCTGCGTCATGCTCACGATCGGCCGCCGGACCGGCACGATCGCACCTCGGGAAGGGTCGGCGGCGGCGCTGGCCCGCGACAGCACTTCTTCCTGGATGTACTTCACGAAGTCCTGAATCTGGCGCTGCATCTCTTCCATGCGCTCCCGCATTTGCAGGATGATGGCGATGCCGGAAATGTTGACCCCCAAGTCGCGGGCCAGCGACAGAATGAACTCCAGGCGCAGCAGGTCTTCATCCGTATAGAGCCGCGTATTGCCCTCGGTGCGCGACGGCTTCAGCAGACCCTCGCGCTCATACAGCCGCAGCGTCTGCGGATGGATCTCATACATCTCGGCCACCGCCGAGATCATGTACGCGCCCTTGGATTTGCGTTTGCTGGGCATGTTGTGTGAACGAGATTAATGTACAACAAGCATTGCGAAGGTTCCTACCGGCAATGCCGCAGGAGACTCATCCGTAACGATAAGAGTCCTCCCTCACACGATAGAATCGTCCCTCACAATAAGCCGTCCTCCAAGATAAACGAGCGTCATCCCGAAGCCCGGCGCTTTCTCCAGCCGGGCGAGGGATCTGGCGTGCTCCACCACCGCTCTCGACCCTGCCACTGCACGCCCGCCTCCACCGGCCTGAACACAGCCGGGCGAGGGACTATGCGCGCTAGGTTGGCGGGCGTCCCTCACAAGCAACTTGGAGGAACCGCAAAACTATGCCAGAAAAGCTCATGCACAGGAAAGCCATTCCCCAACTCGTAGTCCTGTTGGTTCCGTTTCTATCGGCACTCGCCGCCGCACAAGGGAAGTCTGCTGACGCCGACAAGATTATTTCTCTGGAAAAGAAGTGGACCGAGGCCTACAAGGTGCGCGATATCAGCCTGCTGGGAACGCTGCTGGCGGAGGACTTCGTCATCACCGTGGAAGACGGCAGCACCTACGGCAAGGCCGGCTATATCAGCCACACCGCCGATTCCACAGTTCACGTGGAGGTCGCGGCACTGTCAGATCTGAAGGTGCGCCTGCACGGCAACACCGCGGTGGTCACCGGCGCCTATCACGAAACCGGAGAATCCAAGGCTAAACGCTACGAATATCGCGACCGCCTGACCGACACCTGGATGAAGCTGGATGGCCGCTGGCAGGTGGTGGCCTCGCATTACAGCGTGCCGCTGGCGCAATGAAACGCTGGGCGGCCTCCGAGTCAGGCTGCCGCGAAGCGAACGGCAACCCAGTCGAAGGCCCCCTATCATCCCAGGATTCACACCGGCGAGCTCTCCATACCCTCAGCGCCGGAATGCGGCGTCCCCCAGCCTCGCGGAGGAAGTCGCTTCGGATTCCACGGTCACCCGCAGCACCTGAACTTCGTCGCGTTCGCGCTCGACGCGGCACTTCGCTTTGACTGGCTGCCCTTCGAAGCCCTCGACTGCGTCGGCATTGGCAATCGCCCAGCGCTCCCCGGTTTTGCTGCTCAAGAGCGTCTTGCCATCCTCGCTGATGGTTCCCACGATGGTGACGGTGCGGGCAAGCGTCCAGGAGGTTTGCCGGGCTGTTTGCCCGGCAGGCTCAGGGCTAGTGGCTTGGGCCATGCTCAAGGTGGACAGCAGCAGTATCGGCGCCAGAGATAACAATCGGAATCGGGTCACGGGTTCTCCTTGGAAGGATCGCTGCCCGGCAGTGTCTCAGGGCCTGTACCCTTCGGCGAGGACTGTTCCCTGGCGCGATCCGAATTGCGCCAAGCTACCACGAGACCCGAAATTCGCGGCTCACCTTTTTTTGTTCGCGCCGATAGAATTTTCTTATACGAGAAGAATTTCTGGCTCGCAAAGAATAGATCGAGCTGTTCCGAAAGTGCGCGGAACCAAAAAAGTAAGGCGGATGGCCCTGGTTGGGGTCCACCCGCCTGGTGGCTGTGTAATTCCGAGGAACTACTAGGCCAATATTTCCGCCGCTTCCTGCTTGTCTACGTCCATCACCAGTGGGATGCCACTGGTACGCGATGCGTCTGGCGTCAACGCGGCGATATCGTCCGCGGTGATGTGCTTCAGCCCGAACTTCCGGGCGCCCGCCATCAGTTGCCGCAGGCCTTGCGCGACCCGCTGATAGTAGGTGTAGAAGCCGATCGCTCCCGTAGGCAGCTTGTTGAAGCGGTCGCCGTACTTCTCGCGGAGTTCGGTGGAGGCGACGAAGATCTCGTCCACCGTCGTCCCGAAGCGCTCCACGTAGATCGGCAGGTTCTGGCTTTCGATGGCTTTGCCGATGTTCTTGGCCACCATGGCCGCCGCCAGCGGGCTGCGCGCCCAGGCGATCATCTTGACGTAGGGTGCGCACAGCGCGAATCCCTTGAAGACCTGGTCTTCGAAGGTGAAGCCGCCGGCTAGCGCGATGGGCGGAACGTACTGGCCCTTGCGCTTCAGTTCGTCGCAGTACTGGCGCAGCAGCGAGTGCAGCTCGATTCCCGGAATGCCCCACTCGTTCATCATGCGCCAGGGGCTCATGCCGGTGCCGCCGCCGGCCGCATCCACGGTCAGCAGGTCCAGTTTCGCCAGCGAAGCGAACTTCACCGCGCGGGCCAGATCGACCGGACGATACGCGCCGGTCTTCAGGGTGATCCATCGAGCGCCAGCTTTGCGCAGTTCCTCAACCCGTTTGAGGAACCCATCCTTCGTGACCATACCGACACGCGAGTGGCGCTCGAACTCATGGAAGGCGCCTTTCTTGAAGGCTTCGATGACCACGTGATTGGTGGGATTCGGCAGCACGACATAGCCGCGCTTATGCAGTTCCTGCGCCTTGGCGAGGTCCTTGATCTTCACTTCGCCGCCAATGTCCTTCGCGCCCTGGCCCCACTTCAATTCCACGGCCTTCACGCCCAGCTTCTTGATGGCAAATTCCTGCACGCCCAGCATGGTGTCTTCGACGTTCGCCTGGACAAAGACTTCGCCGTAGCCATCCGTCTGCCACTCACGGAAGCACTGGACCCGCCATTCCAGGTCGGAACTGGAGATCACCTTGCCATTGTCGAACCGCGAATCCATGTCCATGCCGACCACGTTCTCGCCAACCGCGATGCCGGTGCCGGTGATGGCTGCGCCCACGGCCAAGCCGGGCCAGTTGTTCTTGGCCACGTTGGTCGAGCCCATGGCGGCCACGGTGAATGGCAATTTGTACTTGATGTCATTGTTGGCGCCGATTGTGGTTTCCAGATCGACGGCCGGGAACAGGGCCCGGTTTGAGTCTTCCTCCATCCCCCACGCGCCGGCGGCGCGGCCCAGGATGGTGAAGTGCGACAGGTCCACCGGATAGTCTTTTTGGGACGCGGTGGTGATGATGCCGAAGGGCTGCGGATAAATCATCTCGGCTCCGCGATAGGCACTCTTGCCGATATCGCACATGCCGATGCAGCCATCGACGCAGGTGGTACACATTCCACTAAAAGGGCTGATCGAATCTTCGGTACGATTCTTGGTCAGCGTGGCGGCGGAAGCATTCAGATGCGTTAAGGTCATGGCAGTTTCTCCACTATTTCTCCACGATGTGGGTAAATTCTTTCGACTTCACCTGCACATCCTTGCGGAATGGTCCGCCGATCTCGCAGGCATGACACGGATCCAAAAAACACATTGCGTTGTCGTAACTCTGGAAACAAACCGTAGAAATGTTCAGGCAACCGTTGCACAGCGTGCTTTCGGCTTGCGGCCCCTGGCAGCGCGATTCGCACACCGGACAGATGTACAGGCAGGCGCCGCACTGGCGGCAGAGATCGCTGGTGTGGTCGAAGGGGCGCGAGACGCTGCGGTTCAAGCCGCGTCCGGCAAAGCCGATGGCCCCGGCCGCCATCTGCTGCTCGCACATGCGCACGCACAGGCCGCACTGGATGCAGTTCTCATCCTTGGCTTCATAGCGGCATTGCCGCACGCCCATCGCCGATGCCATGTCCTGAATGCGCTTCGAGGACGGGCAGGTGGCCACGTACATCTCCACCAGTAACTGGCGCGCGCGTTCCACCCGGGACGAATGCGTCCATACCATCATGCCGTCCTCGGCGGGCAGGCAGCAGGAAGCCTGCAGCTTCTTTCTGGTGCCGTTGCCGTTACTGGTAGCGACTTCCACCAGGCACAGACGGCAGGCTCCGTAGGGTTGCAGGCCATCGTCGTGACAGAGCGTGGGAATCGGAATTCCGAGGAAACGTGCCGCGTCCAGCACGGTCGAGCCGCGTTCGACTTCCACTTCGATGCCGTTAATCGTCAGCTTTGGCACGGCATTCTCCTTTGAGCCGTTCTCTGCTCTCTCTGCGGGTTCTTTGCGCTCTCTGCGACTGCCGCGGAGCACGCTGAGAAGCCCGTTAATGAACCAATACCGCCTTCGGTTGACACACCTCGATGCAGGCGCCGCACTTGATGCACTTGCCGGTATCGATGGTATGCGGATGATCCTTCTCGCCCAGGATCGAGTCGGTGGTGCACACCCGCACGCAGGCATGGCAGCCATCGCAGACCGTGGGTTCAATCTCGTACACGATCAGCTCGCGGCAGACTTTCGCCGGGCACCGCTTTTCGCGGATATGCGCGATGTATTCGTCGCGGAAGTAGCGCAGGGTCGAGAGCACCGGATTGGGCGCCGTCTGACCCAGGCCGCAGAGCGAAGTCTCTTTAATCATCCAGCCCGCGTCATCGAGCAGTTCCAGGTCCTCTTCGTTACCCTTGCCTGCGCAGATGCGGTTGAGGATTTCTTTCAGCCGCTGCGTGCCCTCGCGGCAGGGGAAGCACTTGCCGCAGGACTCCTCTTCCAGAAACTCCATGAAGTAGCGGGCGAGGTCGACCATGCAGGTGTCTTCGTCCATCACCACCATGCCGCCGGAACCCATCATCGAGCCCGCGGTGGTAAGCGCTTCGTAGTCGATGGGAAGGTCGATCATGTTGGCCGGAATGCATCCGCCGGACGGGCCGCCAATCTGGATGGCTTTCAGCTTCTTACCCTTGGGCACGCCGCCGCCGATGTCGTAGATCATTTCGCGCAACGTGATGCCCATCGGCACTTCCACCAGGCCGGTGTTGTTGATCTTGCCGACCAGCGAAAACACCATGGTGCCCTTGCTGCGGTCGGTGCCGATCGAGCTGTACCATTCCGAGCCTTTGTTCATGATGACCGGCACGCTGGCCCAGGTCTTCACGTTGTTGATGACCGTCGGCTTGCCCCAAAGGCCCTTCTGCACTGGAAAGGGCGGACGAGGATGAGGCTCACCCACCCGCCCTTCGATGGACGCAATCAGCGCGGTCTCTTCACCGCAGACAAACGCGCCGGCGCCTTGCACGAGGTGGATCCGGAAATCCAGGCCGGACCCGAGTATGTTCTTGCCCAACAGGCCGGCTTTCTCGGCCTGCTCCAGAGCGATTCCCAAATGTTCGACGGCGAGTGGATACTCCGCCCGCACATAGATGTAGGCTTCGCTGGCCTCGAGCGCGTAGGCGCCGATGATGATGCCTTCGATCACGCTGTGCGGATTGCCTTCGAGCAAACTGCGATCCATGAATGCGCCGGGATCGCCTTCGTCGGCATTGCAGATGATGTAGCGAGGCCGTGTGGTGCTCTTGCGCAGCGCCTCCCACTTCATCCCGGTGGGAAATCCGGCTCCGCCACGTCCGCGCAGGCCGGCCTTCTTGACCTCGTCGACAACTTTCTCGCGTGAGTAGTCGGTCAACACCTTGCCCAACGCCGAGTATCCGCCCACCTTGATGTAGTCGCGGATGTCACGGGGATCGAGCTTGCCATTGTTGCCGAACAGAATCCGCTGCTGGCGCGCGTAGAACGGAACGTCGTGCTCGTGCAGGACGCGCTCGCCGGTATTGGGATCCTTATATAGAAGTTTTTCCACCGGCTTGTGGCCGTTGGTGACGCTGTTCACGATGGCGACCGCGTCCGCCTGGCTCACGCCGTTGTAGAAGACCTTCTCCGGCCACACGATCATTACCGGGCCTTTTTCGCAGAAGCCGTGGCAGCCGGTACTCTTGACGTCGATCGTACCCGCCAGCCCGCGCTTCTCGAGTTCCTTGTGCAGCGCCTGCAGCACGTTCTGTGCTCCCGAGGCGTTACAGCCGCTGCCGGCGCACACCGAGATGCAGGGCCGCACGGTTTCGAAGGCTTCCAGACACAGCCGCTGTTCTTTCAGTTCGTGTGGCGACTTAAGTTTTTGCATGGTGCGCCTCGTCCGCATTCACGGCGGCGGGTTGCTCCGCCGGCTTCTGATATTTCTTCAGCAGTCCCGGTACCCTGGCCTGAGTGAGGTGGGGATGGGTATTGGTGTTATCGACGCGCGCCACCGGAGCCAGACCGCAGCAGCCGATGCAGCGCACCGTCTCCACCGTGAATTGCAGGTCTTCCGACGTGCCCGGGCCGGCCATCTTCAGATCCCGGAGGATCCGGTCCAGCACTCGGGGCGCTCCCCGCACGTGGCAAGCAGTTCCCAGGCATACCTGAATCACATGCCGTCCGCGCGGCACCAGGCTGAAGCAGCGATAGAACGTTGCCACCTGGTAAACCTCGGTCAGCGGCACCCGCAACTTCTTCGAGATCTTCTTCAACACTTCCTGCGGCAGGTAACGGTATGTGTCCTGGACGTCCTGCAGTATGGGTATGAGGTTGGTTCTTTGATCTTCGTACTGCTCTAGTAGCGGTTCCACTTTCTGCATTTCGACTTGCGGCATAGTGGCAGCCTTTATCGGGTTATTACTGCGTGTCCGTGGCCGGAGCTATTCCTTATTGCTCCGGCGCCAAATGGGCATCTGCGGATTCCAGTGATGGACCTCTTTATCGAAGTTCCGGTCGGCGGGGCCCTTGCCGATGGTTGCTCCCGCTGGAATCAGCGTCGCACTTTCAGCGAGGTAGCCCTCGATCTCCCGGCGTAGTTCCGGATTGCTGAGCAGCGCCGGAATATCGGACGCCCGGAACTTACCTTCTCCCTGGCACAGCGGGCACTTGCGTAATTCGTCGGCCATGGTGCAGCCTCAAGCGCGGAATCCGTTTTCCCACGCGGCTGGTGCGCATCCAGCCACGTCCCGATTAAAGCCTCGCCCAGGCAATACCGGCAGTGACTCTTACCACTCGTCAGCGTGAGGAGGCTCACACTCGCGTGTGCGCTGTGTCCGCCGCGCGACTTCGATCAACCCAGCGAACTTCTGCGGGCAGCAGATCCTTCGTTCGAGCAGAAGCGCAGAATCAGGCGAATCGCCGAAGCTGAGTCCGGCGGCGGGTTCAGCGGGTGCGCAGGTTCCCCCGCATTACCGGAAGTACTTGGAGGATCGAGGATTACCGCTATTCGATCCGCCTAGCCCCTTCCGGCTATTGACAGTCAAGGCGGGATTGAATAATCTCAAAATCGTTTCGCAGGTAGTGTTTTCCATGAAGCGGTGGGCCTGGGCGCTCCTCATCTTCGAGTTGGCATTGTTCGCGCTGATCCTGATTCTGCCTCAGGTGGATCTGCCTGATTTCACTTTTCACGGCGGCACTGCTCCCGTCGTGATGAAGGCTCGTCTCTCTCCATCCACCTTGCGCCTCGCGGTTTTCACAGTGGCGCAATTGTTCTTGGCTATGTTCTTCCTGAGCCGCCGCACGGAGTTAGCCGGTGAAACCCCGCTTTCGGCACTTCAGCCGCGATTGTCGTTGCTCTGCACCCTGCTTTGCTAGCCGTTTTTCCTCACTTCTTACTCACCCTATTCAACTAAAAATCAGTTTGCTCCGCGTGGGCGTGTATTCCTTCTTCTGAGGGTCGCGGAGCCCCGGAGCAGCCGCTCCGATTGCTGCGACATCTGGGACCCTTGCTCGGGCGGACCCGGCAACGCAATCGTGGCAGCGGCTGCTCCGTTTCGGTTTTTATGTGGGGAAATCGAGTCTGGCCCGGGGGAAGCTAGCGGGCCCGCGCCAGCACCAGCGTGATGTCATCCGGCTGTTCGTTGGCTCCAATCCAATCATCCACCGCCGCGGTCACCACTTCACTGATGCGCGCCAGCGGAAGATGCCGGTTCTCTCGCACCAGATCCACCAGGCGGTGCTCGCCAAATTCTCCAAAGTCGTTTTCCGGTTCGGTTACGCCATCGCTGTAAGCCAGGAAGATTTCTCCCCGCTGCACCTGTACCGAGCCTTCCTCATAATTCATATTGTCGAAGAGTCCGACCACCGTGCCGCCCCGGTCCAGTCGCCGGATGTTGCCGTTTTCGCTGACCATGACCGGCGGCAAATGCCCGCCATTGCTGTAGGTTAGGGTGTGCTCCACGCCGTCGTAGATTCCCAGAAACAGCGTCGCATACTTCTCCAGCGGAGTGCTTTCGAACAGCTGGTGATTGAGCAGGGACAGCAGATATCCCGGCGAGGTCTCGGCTCCATTCGACCCTGCCAGCATCAACTCCGATTTCGCTGCGGCTCCCACCGCGACCGGCTCCCGCAACAGCGGGATTCCCTCCAGACTGTAGGCGCGCACCGCCGAATGAATCGTCGCCATGAGCAGGGCCGCCGAAATTCCCTTGCCGCTGACGTCCCCGACGGCCAGGATCAGCTTGTCCGAATTCAGGCACAAGAAATCGTAATAGTCGCCGCTGACGGTGCGTGCCGGCCGGCAAAACCCATGCACCTCCAGCGATTCCAGCTGCGATACTTCGCGGGGAAACAGCTGCGCCTGCACTTCCTGCGCAATGACCAGTTCGTTTTCCAGGCGCTGTTTCTCTTTCTGCTCTGTCAGCAAACGCTCGATGGATTCCGTCATGGAGTTGAACGAGGTCTCCAGTGCCGCCATCTGGTCTTTCGTCTTCACTTCGATGCGATGCGAGAAGTCGCCACGGTTCACATGCTGCGTGGCCCCATACAGCTCCCCGACCGACCGGGTCATGGTGCGCGTCAGGCGCACGCCAACCAAGAGTGCCAGTAGTTCGATCACGCCGAAGATGATGGCCACGAACAACAGAACGAACTCCACCGCGGGAGCAAAATCCCCCAGGGCAGCGAACAAGCGCCCGTAAAGCTTGGAGAACCGCGTCTGAACGCTGATGGCCGCCGGCTGCGAGGTGTCGCCGGTCGCCCAGTTGACCACGAAAATGGATGTGGCAAACGTCACCTGGTTGTCGAACGACCGTACCGGTGGCGGCAGCGAGCCCGCCGTGTAGGTGGGTGTCAACGGTTCTTTGCCGGTATCGAGAACGTAGCTACCATCGGCTTTGCGAGTGGTAACGCTTACGCCCGGCGATGCTCCTCCGCCCACCGCCACGCCGGAGGACGGCGCTGTCGGCACCGTGTCGCCCACTTTTTGCAGATTCAGCCCTGAGGCGTAGAGCGTGATTTCGCCCAGGTCCGTCGCCAGTTCCTGCAGCAGTCGCTGGTCGAGAGGCTCGCTGGAGATGACCGTGAGCGGCTGCTCGCCGCCCAGACTGATCCCCACTCGCAGGTAGAGCTTGTCGTGGTCCCGCACCACGTCATGGAAAGGCAATTTCAGGAATTCCGGCAACACTGGCGGCGGCGAATCCTTGACGCCCTCGGGAAGACTCGTGAACAGCAGTTGCCGGCCTTTCCATGCCATCACCTCACGATCGGCCCATGCTTTATCGGATTGACGCAGTTCCTTGACCAGCGAAGTGTCCAACTCCCGGCCTTGCTTCAAACCCGACGCCAGTTCATGAGCCACCGCGACGTTGGCCGCGTCCAGGCTCGCCAGTTCGGTATGCAGTCCCGTGGTGACAATGAAGGTCGCAAACTGCCCGGCGAACAGATAGAAGGACCCAAGCGCCAGCGTCACCAGCAGCACCACCGGAATGACTCCGATGAAGACATAGGTGACGATCAACCGGTTGCGCAGCCGCCACAGCACTCGCGCCCGCAGCCACCGAAAGCCCAGCCAGAGGAACAGCCCGACTGCGACCGAACTCAGGAAAGTGACCCAGCCCCCCAGGCTTTCGCCATATTTCACCCGGAAGAGTCCGAGAATCTCCTGCAATCCAAAGAGCAACAGATCCAGCCCCAGGACATACCACGCCGCCCGCGCCAACCTGCTGGCAGGCAGCAGGCCCATTTCGCGTAACCGGTAACGCAGCAGGCGGTAGGGAACTGTCATAAATCCCCTCGATTATAGAAGACCGGACCTCAGACTTCGGACCTCCGCCCAGACCACCTAGCCGAGGTCTGGCGTCCGAGGGTTCTAGATTTCCGGATAAAAGTCGAAGAATGCTTCCAGGCTGGTCTTCAATTGCTTCTCGATTTCTTCCTTACTGCCCTCCAGCACGTGCATCGTGACGTGGGCATCCCGCCCATTCTTGAGTTTGAGCGTCGCCTCTCCGACTTCCGCCAACTCATCGGCGGGCAACAACCGCATTCCATAAACCAGTGTAAGATTCGCCATCTCCCTATTGTAAGGGTGGACGCGAGCCAGTCTGCGTTTCCGCAAATGCCTTCGCGTTCCTTGCGATTTAAGATTTGGCATCTCTCATTTAGAATGCCTTGCGTGTTCCCAAAGACATTTCTAGTGTGCCTTGCCCTGGGGGCGCCGATGTTCGCGCAGCAGTCTCAACCCCAGGTGAAGGTGAACGTGCTCAACGTCTGCGCTCCCTCTGACGAGGAGAAGCAGGAGATCAGCTCGGCGCTCGCCCGCGTTCCTAAGCAACCGCTCTTCAGCCCGGATTTCGAAGTGGACCGCGGGCGTTCGACGATATCCGGCGATGCCAACCCAACCCAGCCCGGGCCAGGCTCGCCGGCCGCTCCGGCTTCTTCCTCGGCCGACTGGGTGCGCATCCGGCGGGAATTCTCCGTGCAGGCCCTGTTCTCGACCGCGCAGTATTCTTTCAGCAGCGACGGCAGGACCATGACCGAGGTGCTCGTGCTGCGAGTGCGCGAGCCCAAAGACTTGCTGATGCTGTCGATCGAAGACAGCGCTTCCGCCGTGACCACGCCCGCCGCCATGCTTTCCACCAGCACGCCTGCGACTCATGTGAAACTGGAGCGGGTCGGAAAACCCTCGGTGGTGCTGGCCCGCTGCGCCGGTTCCGAAGGCGGCCCGCCGCCCGATCAAAGCGCGTATGATTCCTTGTTTCGCGGCGCGTCCGCAATCATGAACAACTACCGCGGCCTGCTGGATGCGCGCGCCACGGTTCCAGCGGAGCTGGGACGGCTGAGCGGGAAACGGACTGAGCCCAGGCCGCCGGCCAGGAATCCCGGCAAGAACTGATAGGTGAATCGAAATCTGAAATCCGCAATCTAAAATCTGCAGTCGAATTTCGACGCTATGGACATTCGCAACGTTGTCATTATCGGCTCCGGCTGTGCCGGACATACCGCCGCACTTTACACGGGCCGCGCTAACCTCAAGCCGCTGGTTCTCGAGGGCCACGAGCCCGGAGGCCAGCTCTCGTTGACTACGCTGGTGGAGAATTTCCCCGGCTTTCCCCAAGGCATTCAGGGGCCCGAGTTGATCGAAAACATGCGCATGCAAGCTTCGCGATTCGGAGCGCAATATCAGCTCGGCCACGTGGTCAGCGCCGATCTGAGCCAGCGACCGTTCAAGCTGCAAGTGGATCGCGAGACCCTCCATACCCGGGCCCTGATCATCGCCAGCGGCGCCTCGGCCCGCTGGCTCGGACTTCCCGGCGAGCAGGCGCTCATCGGACACGGCGTGTCTTCCTGCGCTACCTGCGACGGCTTCTTCTTTTCCGGCAAAGAGATCACCGTGATCGGCGGCGGCGATTCCGCGATGGAAGAAGCATTGTTTCTCACCCGCTTCGCGACTAAGGTGACCCTGATCCACCGCCGCGACCAGTTCCGCGCCTCCAAGATCATGCTCGAGCGCGCCCAGGCCCACGGCAAAATCGATTTCCTCCTCGACACGGTCGTCGACGACGTTTACGACGTCACCAAACAGGAAGTCACCGGTCTCCGCCTGCGAAATATCAAGACCGACCAGGCCTACGACTTTCCCACCAGCGCGATGTTTCTTGGCATAGGCCACATCCCCAACGCCAGAATATTCGAAGGCCAGCTCGATACCGACCACGACGGATATCTGGTTACCAGAGACTTCGTTCGTACTCGCGTGCCCGGAGTTTATGCCTGCGGCGACGTGCAAGATCGCCGCTACCGGCAGGCCATCACCGCCGCCGGTACCGGTTGCATGGCCGCGATTGAAGTGGAAAAATTTCTCGAAGCAGAAGGTCACTGACAACTAAGAACCGAGAATCGATGAACTACAGAACACTAGGTCAGACCGGACTCATGATAAGTGAAATCAGCTTCGGCGCCTGGGCCATCGGAGGCACCAGCGAAGCCGCCGGCACGCAATGGGGATGGGGAGAAGCCCCCGAGGCCGAAGCCATTGCCGCAGTGCATCGTGCCCGCGATCTCGGCGTGAACTTCTTCGATACGGCCGACGTCTACGGCAACGGCCGCAGTGAAGAAGTTCTCGGCAAAGCTCTCGCCAATGACTGGGGCAAGGTATTTATTGCCTCCAAAGTCGGCAACGTCGTCCGCAACGGCATCGGCGGAAAAGACTGGAGCCGCCAGCACATCGTTCAATCCTGTGAGAACAGCCTCAAGCGATTGAAGAAAGACGTCATCGATCTCTACCAGCTCCACAACCCCGAAGTGCGCGACATCAAGAATGGCGACTGGCCCGAAACCATGGAGCTATTGCAGAAGCAAGGCAAGATTCGCTGGTACGGAGTTTCCGTATTTCTCCCGGAAGAGGGAATGGCCGTGCTCGAACGCGGTCAAGGGCACGCCATTCAGCTTGCCTACAACGCGTTAAGGCTGGAGATGGAAGAAAGCGTTCTGCCGCTGGCGCAGAAGAAAAACGTCGGCATCATCGCCCGGGTGCCGCTTTACTACGGAATTTTGGCGGGCAAGTTCAATCCCGATTCCACTTTTCCAGCCAACGATCACCGCTCCCACACCTTGGCCCCGGCCACCATGCGTCAGCTCGTGCCACGCGCCGAGAAGATTCGCGAAATCGCGGCCATTCCCGCCGGCGACTCGGCCCGGTTCGGCCAGTGGTCGCTCAAGTTCATTCTGGCGCATCCCGCGGTTTCGACGGTCATCCCCGGAGCCCGCAATCCCCTGCAGGCCGAAAAGAACTGCAGCGCCTCCGACGGAAAGCCGCTTCCGGTAGCTCAGGTCAACGCAGTCCGGGAGATGTGGAAGAACGATCAGTATCTGCGCACGCTGCGCACGGGGCTGTAGAACGTGAACTCCCGCGAGCGTCATTTGAGTGCGGCGTAGTTCAGCCGTGCCGAGGATCTGGCGTGCGGCGCTTAGGGGGCATTGTTTCTTATGTACAATGTCGCCCGAGCGAGGTAAGTGCGGTGTACTGGAGACGTACCTGACCAGGCCGAGCCAGAAACGACATCAGTAAGAAATCAGATCAATTGGATCGAGGAGACTATGATGGCAGCTCCAGTCTGTACCCACACCAACCAGATCCACAAAGTTACTCCCAGCGGCAAAGGCTGCAAGGAATGTCTTGAGATGGGCGACACCTGGGTCCACTTACGTCTCTGTCTAAGTTGCGGCCACGTCGGCTGCTGCGACTCCTCCAAAAACAAGCACGCCACCAAGCACTTCCACCAGACCAAGCACCCCATCATGCAATCCTTTGAGCCCGGCGAAGACTGGCGCTGGTGTTACGTGGATAACATTTACGTCGAGTAAACGATTGCAGTGCGGATGATCCGACCAGCGTCCGTACGGGGTTACAGCCCTGGGCGGCGGTTTTGGCGCCCGCGTTGTGTTTGACTCACTCCCTCGCTGCACCTTCTTGCTCCCGCGCACTCGTACATGTCCTCCGGCGCGTCACCGCGGTAATCTTGCGGCACCGTTCCTCTCCCGCGCACACTATTCCAAACATGGAGTTTTCCCGCACCCAGATCGGAATCGCGGCGGCGGCCGGAGGGCTGCTGCTGGTGATCTTCTTCGGCTACCTGATCTGGCTGAATAACCAGGGCCCGGTGCTGGCGCGCTCCGAAGATCGCGACCCGCTTTCCGGCATTCCGAACACTATCTCGCTCAACCCCTTGCGAGATCGCACCTCGGAACGCGAGGCCACCAAGTTTATCCGCGCCATGCGCGACGGCCAGTGCAACCAACTTCTGGCCGACTGGGAAAAGGACTATCGCAAGAAGTACGCCAAGTTTATTTGCGATTCCGAAGCCAAGCACCCGCTGGTTTCCTGGGAACTGGTGGAGTGGGAAGACGCGCCACCGCTGCGCATCCTGCACTACCGCGGCAAGCGCCGCTACAACCCCGGCGAGAAAAACGCCTACAAGGAACTCTTCTCCGTCACCCTCGAAGACAAAGCCGGAGAATGGGTGCCCACCAAGTACGACGCCATGTATTGAGAAGCAGCTTTCAGCCGTCAGCCCCGAGCAACAGCAACTTCTATCCGCCCGCTGCCGCTTCCTGCCTTGCCGGCACTCTTCTCCGCATCAACGCCCAGATCACGATCTGCGCGGTGAGCACCGCCGAGGTATCCAGCAACACATCCCGCATGCTTCCGGTCCGCGAGGGCAGGTAAGTCTGATGCCACTCGTCCAAAGTGGCCACCAGAGCCGACATGAAGAAAGCCACCCGCGCCCAGTGCCACGACCAGTAGGGATTACGTGGCTGCGGCAAGGTCGCCCGCCACGCTCCGAATAGCAGCCAGCTTAGCGTGAAGTAGCCGACAAAGTGTCCGACTTTGCGGAAGTATTCGTTCCAGATTTCGAACTGCGCGCGTCCTACTCCGGTGAGAAAGTGAAAGATGGGATACAGAATGTTTCCCGTGTTGGTAGCCGACAACCAATTTGTGGACTCGATGGCGATCAGCCCCAGCCACACCAGCGCCGGGATCCAGGCTTTCCATATCCTCTTGCGTGCGGGATTCAAGCGATAGGCTTCCTGGGGAAGACGAAGATCTGCCCGGCCACGCTCTCCCGCAGATTATTCGAGCACATAGTTGGGAGCTTCCCGGGTGATCATCACGTCGTGCACGTGGCTCTCGCGCAGTCCGGCCGAGCTGATGCGCACGAAGCGGCTCTTCTGCAGCAGGTCGGCGATGTTCGCGCAACCGCAGTAACCCATGCCCGACTTCAGCCCGCCCACCATTTGGTGAACGATCATCGAAACTGATCCGCGATAGGGAACCCGGCCTTCGATTCCTTCCGGCACCAGTTTGGCGAGGCGGTTGGACTCTTCGCCAATCACCGGCATGGCGGTGGAGGCGTCGCCGTCGGTGTTCTGGAAGTAGCGTTCGCTGGAGCCGGCCGCCATGGCGCCCAGCGACCCCATGCCGCGATACGACTTGAAGCTGCGGCCTTGATAGAGAATCAATTCGCCCGGGCTCTCGTCCGTGCCCGCGAAAAGCGACCCGATCATCACCGCGCCGGCGCCCGCCGCCAGCGCCTTAGTGATGTCACCGGAATACTTGATGCCGCCGTCGGCAATCACTGCGATGCCCGCGTCTTTCAAGGCGCGATGCGCCTCGGCGATGGCTGTGATCTGGGGCACGCCTGCGCCCGTGACCACGCGCGTGGTGCAGATCGATCCCGGACCAATGCCGACCTTCACCGCGTCCACACCCGCCCTGGCCAGCTCGCAAGCGCCGTCGAACGTGGCCACGTTCCCCGCAATCAAATCCACCTCAGGCAGCTTGGATTTCACCAGCTTGATCGCATCCAGCACGCGTGACGAGTGGCCGTGCGCGCTGTCGATGGCCAGCAGATCCACCTTGGCCTTGGCCATCTCCTGCGCCCGCTCGAGGAAGTCTCCGGTGGCGCCGATCGCCGCGCCTACGCGCAGGCGTCCCTGCGAATCCTTGGCGGCGTTCGGATACTTCAGCTTTTTCTGGATGTCCTTGACCGTGATCAGGCCTTTAAGGTTGTACTTGTCATCGACCACCAACAGTTTCTCGACCCGATGCTCGTGCAGGATCTTCTCTGCTTCCTCGAGCGTGGTGCCGACCGGGACGGTGATCAGGTTGTCCTTGGTCATCACCTTGCTGATAGGAATGTCGAAGCGGGTCTCAAAGCGCAAATCGCGGTTGGTCAGGATGCCGACCAGCTTCTTGTTCTTGGTAATCGGCACGCCGGAAATTTTGTACTGGCGCATCACTTCCAGGGCGTCGGAGACGCGGTCGTCCGGCGACATGGTGACCGGATCGACGATCATGCCGCTCTCCGAGCGCTTCACCTTGTCGACTTCATTCGCCTGCTGCTCAATCGTCAGGTTGCGGTGAATCACGCCCAGTCCACCCTGCTGGGCCAGCGCAATTGCCATGTGCGACTCGGTAACCGTGTCCATCGCGGCGCTGATGATGGGGATATTCAGGCGAATCTTGCGCGTGAGTTGCGTCTGGGTGCTGGCCTGCGCCGGCACTACGTCGGAGCGGGCGGGCAGCAGCAACACGTCGTCGAAAGTAAGCGCTTCCGGAACCGGGAAGTGAATCATAGGTCGTCTCGGTGAAACCAATAATCTTCCATTTTAGAGAGCGCTGCCCCATTCAGCAAATCGCTTGCAATTCCTGCCGCAAAAATATTAATGTCGCCCTGCCCGCAGTGGAGTGCTCCTATGTATCGAATCCAGAAGAAGCAGTGGAATACGCTGGTCAGTGTGATCGCAGTCGCGGCCATGCTTTGTCCTGGGCCGGCCGTTTCGCAGGAACTGCCCGGCGCCACCATCCGTGTGAATACTCGCCTGGTGCTGGTGGATGTCGTGGTCACCGACAAGCAGGGCCATCCCATCAACGGCCTCAAGGCGGAGAATTTCACGGTGCAGGAGAAGGGCAAGACGCAGAAGATCGCGTTTCTCACCACGCCGCAACAGGCGCAGCCGGCGCAGCCTCCGCAGCTCGGACCCGGCATTTATTCCAATAAGCCGGAATTCCGCTCGCCGGGCGGCCCCATTACCGCGATTCTGCTCGATGGCGCCAACACGCCATTCAAAGATCAGGCTTACGCCCGTTCGCAAATGCTGAAATATGTCCGCGACGAGCTCAAACCCGGGCAGCGCGTCGGGGTTTTCACTCTGACCAACTCACTGGGAGTTTTGCAGGACTTTACCAGTGATCCGCAGATACTGCTGGCTGCTTTGCAGAAGTTTCAGCCGCAGGAGCAGAGGCTGCAGAATGCCACGCCGTTGACCTCGGGTGTCACCTCCGCGGACGGTGGCCTGCACGGTGGCGGAGCCCTCGAGGTTGGCATCGCGCAAGCCGTGGCGGCGGCTCAGAATTTCGAGAACCTGCAGGTGGCGTATCAACTGGAGCGGCGCGTGGAAGTCACTTTGCAGGCCATGCGCAGCCTGGCGCGCATCCTGGGTGGCATGCCGGGCCGCAAGGAAATTATCTGGCTCACTGCCGCCTTCCCCTTCGAACTGATTCCTCAGAATCGCGATGTGAGCGAGGCGGAACTGCTGGCGGATTTGCCCAACGTGAAGCAGAAAGGTGTCGATACCCTGGCGGCTGGTTCTATGGCTGAGAATTCCCGCGAATCGCATGTGCAGGAAATTCGCGACGTGGCCAGTCAGATGGCGAATGCGCAAATCGCCATCTACCCGGTGGATGTGCGGGGCTTGGCCAGCGGCATGGAATTTGAGAAGGAAGACGCTTCCAGCCAGATGGGCGCGACTATGGCCAGCCGAGCCGTGGTCAGGATGGATGACATGACCGCCAGCCAGGAGACGATGCGCGAAATGGCCACCGAGACCGGCGGCAAGGCTTACGTCAACCAGAATGAAATCAAGGAGGGCGTCGCCCTCGCACTTGCCGACAACGCCGCCGCCTACACCATCGGCTACTATCCCGAGGACAAAAAATGGGACGGCAATTACCGGGCCATCAAGGTGAAAGTCGATCGCGATGCCGAAGTCCGCAGCCGCCGCGGCTACTTCGCCATTGATCCTACGCAGGTAAAAGACAAGAAGTCAGAGCAAGGAGTTGTTGAAGCTTTGCACGACGCTGCTCCGGATACGCAGGTCAGCTTCAGCGCGCAGGTCAAGCCTGGCGACAAGGGCAAGGTAAACGTCATGTTCCTGGTCGATCCCAACACTATCTCGGCCGACGATGCCTCCGGCGGCAGCAAGAAAATCAACTTTGTTTTATACGCGGCCGTTTTGTCGCCGGAAGGAAAGATTCTTGAGAATCGCAGCCTGAAGGTGGACCAAACCTTCGACGCTGCCACCTATCAAAAGATCATGCAGCAGGGCGGCATGCTGGTGCCCATGGACATCGATGCGCAAGCGGGAAAAAACAAGCTGCAACTCGTGGTTCAGGACCAAAAGACTGGCCTGGTGGGCAGCATCAACGCAGAGATGCCGTAGTCGGCGTGTGAAGAGCCGGAACTGATTGTGCTTTGAAAGCTCGAGGCTTGGAGCCGCGCCTCCATGCCTCCAAAGCCCCAACTCTAGTACGAGACCTATCCCGAAGCGCGGTGTTTTCTCCGGCCGCGCGAGGGATCCGGCGCGGACCGGCAATATCGTGGGTCGAGAATGCCGGCAGCGCCAGGTTCTTCGGCTCAGCTCAGGGCAGACCCTCGGCGTAAGAGTCTTAATGGCAAAGCCCAGATTAGTTTAATTTCCGACTATCGCCGCGAATCGGGTTAAAATAAAAGCCCTCCCCAGAGGTCCTCCTCTATGCAATCTCGGTATCGAAACTGGCCGCTGCGCGGCGCAGCTCTATTAAATCGATTCACTGTGATCGTGGCCCTCTCCTGTTTCGCTTTCGCGCAGCGGGCTACCATCGACATCACTCCCGGCCACGCAACCAATTCCTTCAGTCCACTTCGTGCGCTCGGCGCCGGCATCGATCGCGATCCGCTCAACTCGGTGAAGATTCTGTACAGTCCCGCCGAAGTGCAAGAGATGCTCACTGCGGGATGGGGTGGCATCAGCTACCGCCTGAACACCGAACTCAGCCTGCAGGCTTGGCACTGGAATCCCCGCGGCAAGTGGAGCGATCCCGCCGGACAGGGTTACTTCGTCGGCGATGCCAACAGTGCCGGCTCCATCCGCCGCTCTTTCGGTTACAACCTGCCGCATCGCGGCGTCACCGCCAATTACGGCACCGGCGGCGGCTACTCACGCCTCGATGATGGCGATCTCGCGACCTACTGGAAGAGCGATCCCTACCTCGCGCAGCCCTACACAAGAGAGAAAGACTCCCGGCATGCGCAGTGGATCGTGATTGACCTCGGCGACAAGATGGTGGTGAATGCCATCAAGATCGCCTGGGCCGATCCCTACGCGACCGATTATCAGGTCCAGTATTGGACCGGCGATGACGCCATCGGCGATCCTGGCAACGGGAAGAACTTTCCCCAGGGCAAAATTACCGGCGGACAGGGCGGCACGGTCACGCTGAAGCTCGCCAACCATCCCGTCAAGGTGGAATACGTCCGCGTCCTGATGAGCGCGTCCTCCGGCACCTGCGACACGCATGGCTCCTCCGATCCCCGCAACTGCCTTGGATTTGCGATCAATGAGGTCTACCTGGGCGAGGTATCCGGAGGCCAGTTTAGCGACTACATGACGCACGAGGCCGACGGCGGTCAGACCTGGACCTACTGTTCGTCGGTGGATCCGTGGCACGATCCCTCAGGCATCGCCAAAGATGACGGCGAGCAGCCGGGCTTTGACCTGGTGTTCAACAGCGGCTTGACGCGCGGACTGCCGATGACGATTCCGGTTGCCATGCTCTATGACAACCCCGACAATGCCGCCAACGAAATCGCCTATCTTGAAAGTCACGGCTACGCCATCAACTACGTCGAGCTCGGCGAGGAACCGGACGGCCAGTTCGTTCTGCCGGAAGACGATGCAGCGCTCTACGTCCAGTGGGCAAACGCGATTCATGTCGTCGATCCCAACATCAAGCTGGCCGGGCCGGTCTTCGAAGGCGTTAATGACGACGTCCCCGCCTGGCCCGATGCCAAGGGCAATACTTCGTGGTTTAATCGTTTCCTGAACTATCTCGACAGCCACGGCCACCTCCGCGACCTCAACCTAATGACCTTCGAGCACTATCCGTTTGGCCCGTGCCACATCCACTGGGACGATCTTTATCTCGAACCAAAGCTGGTCAAAAGAATCGTCAGAGTCTGGCGCGACGACGGCCTGCCCAGTGATGTTCCCATGCAAATCACCGAGCTGAATCTCGCCTGGGACACCGCCACGCAATACATGCAGCCCTTCGCCGCATTGTGGCTGGCGGACTTCGCCGGCTCGTTCCTCACCGCCGGTGGACAGGCACTCTTTTACTACCAGTGGGAGCCGCTGCCTATGTATCACGGTTGTGGCGGTTGGGGAACCTTCGGCATGTTCAATGTGGATCAGAGCTACACCATCAAGCAGAACGTTGCCCAGTTCTTCACCGCGCAGATTCTCACCCAGGAATGGGCCGAGCCGGTTGACGATACCCACGCTGTCTATCCCGCGGCGAGCGATGTCACCGACGCCAGCGGCAACATTCTGGTGACCGCCTACGCCGTTCTGCGGCCCGACGGTCAGTGGGCCGTGCTCCTGGTCAACAAGGACCAGAACAATTCACACGCCCTGAAGCTCCGTTTCCGCAACGGCGCCGACGGCAGCGAGCACTACTTCGAGGGAGACGTCACCCAGATCAGCTTTGGAAGCGACAACTACCTCTGGCACGCCATGGGAGCCGACGGCTACGCCGATCCCGACGGCCCCGCCGTGACGACCACTCAGCCCGGCGGCAAAGGCGTTGAGTACGCGCTTCCGGTAGCGTCGGTGACGGTGTTGCGAGGAAGGGTGAAGTAACGACGACCTCCGCCTCGGACTCCAGACTTCAGATTTCGGACTTCGCTCCCAGACCTCGGCCTGCCAATCTCGGGACCCGACCCTCGGACCACCACTGAATGCGGATTGCTGATACCGGGAATCATCCCGAAGACCGGCGCAGTTCAGCCGGGCGAGGGATCTGGCGTGGAGCAGCTCGGGCCCCCAATTCAGTCCCCCGACTTCGGACTTCAGGCATCAAACTTTAACGCGTATGTTTCTGGGAAGATCACTGCGCTGACGAGAATCGATTGCGGAAGTCCGAGGTTGGCCGTCCGACGTCGGAAGTGCGAGGTCCGGTCTACGCTACCTGCAGAAGTTCTGGATATCCGGAGGCGGCGGCGCGGGCAGCGCGTCAAATTCTCCCGGCCATCCCGTGCATCCCTTTGCGACCACCACTCGCGAAGTTACCTGCTGCCGGTCGCGCGCCTCGATCTTGGCTTGTTCCACCTTCGCGGTGCCAAGTGCAGCTTCCAGTTGCGCCAGGTGATCCGCCACCGTAGTGCCCGATTGAGCGCTCAGCAACAGCCAGATGTAGGCGTCATACTTGTCGGGATCGACCCCACGGCCGTTTTCCAGAAGCAATCCCAACTGCTGTTGCGCTTGAGGCAATCCCTGCATGGCCGCCTTG
>Ga0335077_10002639_pt1 | contig 21480 bp, 15 predicted proteins | sample Lox_Sample_31_FD_207151 | JGI IMG/M metagenome (GOLD analysis project Ga0335077, IMG submission 207151) | Soil microbial communities from Loxahatchee National Wildlife Refuge, Florida, United States - Lox_Sample_3.1 | ecosystem: Environmental > Terrestrial > Soil > Wetlands | place: USA...
AAGAGAATCGGCTACCGTGGTCTTATCATCACTGACGATCTCGACATGGGCGGAGTGCTGGCTGCCGCTTCTATCGAAGAATCCGCGGTAGAAACGCTTCGCGCCGGCGCCGACATGTTCCTCGTCTGCCAGAAGGAAGAGAGCGTGTGGCGGGCCTTCGAAGCCGTGTACAAGAAGGCCGAGAACGACAAGAAGTTTGCCCGGCTGGTTGTGGAAAGATCACGGCGCGTTGCAGCCGCAAAAAAACAGCCGACTGCTCTTAAGGCCCGGATGGCGCCAGCTCCGTCCCCCAAGACCGTGGATCGCCTCCGGCGGCGTATTTGGGAATTCAGTGAAGAGGTGCGGGCGAATGCGCTGGCGCTCGCCGAGGTCCCCTCGTGATTGTCTCCGGAGTCATGAGTGGCACGTCAGTCGACGGAATAAATGTCGCCCTGACACGGATTCAGGGACGCGGCTTCCGCTCGCGATTCGAGCTGCTCGCGCACTATCAGTTCCCTTACCCGGACAATGTGCGTCGCGCCCTGCTCGCGACGATGAACGCGAAAGCGGCAGGCGTTGCTGATCTCTCACGTCTGAATTTTCTGCTGGGCGACCTCTATGCCGACGCTGTGCGGGCTGCACAACGCCGCGCGCGCTTGGAGTGCGAACTCGTCGGCTGTCACGGGCAGACGCTATATCATCAGGGTGAAGCCCGGCCGTTCCTCGGCCGTCGCATCTCCTGCACCTGGCAGACGGGCGAAGCAGCCGTCATCGCGGCGAAACTTGGCGTGCCCGTCGTGTCGGATTTCCGCCCGGCTGACATGGCCACCGGCGGCAAGGGCGCGCCACTTGTTCCCTTTCTCGACTACGTTCTCTACCGCCATCGCCGTTACGGGCGTATTGTGCAGAACCTCGGCGGTATCGGAAACTTGACGGCCATTCCTCCGCGGGCTCGGCCGGAAGATGTCATTGCATTCGACACCGGCCCGGGCAACATGGTGATTGACGCCGTCACCGAGCACCTTTTCGGTCGCCCCTACGATCGCAATGGAAGGCTGGCGGCGCGGGGCGAGCCGATCGAGCGCGTACTGCAACAACTGCTTCGGCATCCCTTCTTCCGGCGTAACCCTCCCAAGACCGCCGGGCGCGAGCAGTTTGGCCGCGAGTTCGTTCGCGAGTTTCTGCGAATGTGCGGACGCGCTGACGACCATGACATCGTCGCGACAGCAACAGCGCTCACCGCACGATCCATCGGCATCGCGGTGCGCAGGTTTGTGCTGCCGCTGGTCGGGCCACCTCTGCGATTTCGCGAGTTCGTAGTTTCCGGCGGTGGCGCGAAGAACCCAACTCTGATGCGCATGATCCGCGAGGAGCTCGCCCCGCTGAAGGTACGTGTCCGCACCAGTGACGAGATCGGTCTGCCCGCCGATGCAAAAGAAGCGGTGGCGTTCGCATTATTGGCATATCAGACGTGGCGACGATTGCCGTCGAACGTTCCTTCCGCTACGGGCGCCGAGCGGCCGGCCGTTCTGGGCAAAGTGAGCTATGTGTAAGCGGGGTGAATTGAGGCAGGATAGGGGTCCTTCGACTCCTCAGTCTTCCGCAGTGCGGACGACTGCGTCGCTCAGGATGACCGTCCTGATGTCGGCGCTTTTGCTCTTGATTCCCGCCTGCTCCCGCAAGCCCGACCCCGACACGCTGATCATGATCATCGAGAACAGTCCGACCAACCTCGATCCACGGGTCGGAGTTGACGCCCAGTCGGAGCGCATTGACGAACTGCTCTTTGATTCACTCGTTCGCCGCGATGAGCATTTCAACCTGACGCCTTGGCTGGCGGAAAACTGGGAGATTCCTGACCCGCAGACCTACATCTTTCATCTGCACCACGGCATCCGCTTTCATAACGGCCAGCCACTGACGGCGCGCGACGTGAAGTGGACCTTCGACTCGCTTATCGGCGGTAAGCTGCGCAGCGCCAAAGCCAGCACTTACGCGCCGGTTGACCACATCGACGCTCCCGACGAATACACCGTTATCTTCCACCTGAAACAACCCTTCGTCCCATTACTGTGGAACTTGTCCGACGGGGCCATCGGCATTGTGCCTTACGGCAGCGGCGAGGAGTTCAACGCTCACCCCATAGGCTCCGGGCCGTTCCGATTCATCAGCGCACAGCAGGACAAGGAAGTTGTAATCGAGCGCAATGCAGACTACTGGGCGACACCCGCCAAGCTCGCGCGCGTGGAATTCAAGGTCATTCCAGACGCCACCACGCGCGCGCTCGAGTTGCGCAGGCACAGCGCCGATGTCGCCATTAACGCTCTGACGGCAGACACTGTTGTGACGCTGGAGCGTGATCGCGGTCTCACCGTGACCGAGTCGCCCGGAACGATCTATGCCTATCTGGCGATGAACCTGCGCGACCCCATCCTGAAGGATGTCCGTGTGCGCCGTGCCATCGCCTACGCCATCGACGTGCAGCCCATCATTCACTACCTGCTTCGCGATCAGGCGCGGCCGGCGTATAGCGTTCTGCCGCCTCAACACTGGGCCTATGACGGAGATGTAACGAAGTATCCGCACGATCCTGGCCGCGCGAGGAACCTCCTCGACGACGCCGGCTATCCTGCGGTAAACGGCGTCCGCTTTCACATTACGATGAAGACCTCGACGGATGAGTCCGCCCGCCTGCTGGCCGCAGTGCTACAACAGCAACTGCGCGAAGTCGGTATCGCCCTCGACATCCGCACCTTCGAGTTCGCGACGTTCTTCGCAGATATCACCAAAGGCGCGTACCAGTTCCACTCGTTGCGCTGGGTGGGCGGCAACCTCGACCCTGACATTTTTGAACACATCTTCGGCTCCAACAGCTTTGCTCCCAGGCGCGCCAACCGCACGTTCTATTCCAACGCTCAGGTGGACCGTTGGATCCAGGAAGGCCGCAGCACGCTCGACCAGCAGAAGCGCAAAGTCTTTTACGATCAGATCCAGCAGGTTCTGGCCGAAGATCTGCCCTACATCAACCTCTGGTATCTCGATAATGTGCTGGTGCACACCAATCGCGTGCACGGCATCGAGGTCGGTCCCTCTGGTAACTACGATTTCCTGCGCACGGCAGAGCTTCTTCCCTGAGCGGCCGCTCTCTTCTCGCGTGTTACCATCGAAAATTAGCGCTAACAAAGGACTACGAGCACTTTGCGCATACTTTTTGTCGGAGACATCTTCGGTCGCCCGGGGCGCACCATCGTTCACGAACACCTGTCTGAATTGCAGCAGCAGCACAGCGTGGAGCTCACCATCGCCAACGGTGAAAATGCTGCCGGCGGCTTTGGCATCACGCCGCAAATTGCCGAAGAACTGTTCGAGCTCGGAATCGATGTCATCACCACCGGCAATCACATCTGGGACAAGCGCGAGATCATCGATTACATGAACTCAGCCAATGGCAACGAAGCGTCGCTGGCGCGGCGGCTGTTGCGCCCGGCGAATTATCCGGCGGCCTCACCCGGCTTCGGTTGGTACCAGGGACGCACGCGCAGTGGTGTTGACTACGCCGTTATGAATCTGCAGGGACGCGTGTTCATGGGCAGCAACGATGATCCTTTTCGGGTGGCCGACGAGTTGTTGAAACGGATTACGGCCAGGGTTGTTGTGGTGGATATGCACGCAGAGGCCACTTCCGAGAAACTGTCTCTGGGTTGGTATCTGGAAGGCCGAGTGACGGCCGTGCTCGGCACCCACACCCACGTTCCTACTGCCGACGAGCAGGTGCTGCGCGGCGGCACGGCAGTCCAGACAGACGTGGGCATGACCGGGCCCTTCGAAGGCGTGATCGGCGTGCAGAAGGACTTGATCCTGCAGCGCTTCCTTACCAACATGCCGTCGCGCTTTGAACCCGCAACCGGCGACGTGCGGCTGTGTGCAACCCTGATCGACTGTGACGCAAGCACCGGGCGGGCGACGGGCGTGCAGAGAATCATGCTGCGGGCAACCTAGCTGTCAGCTATCAGCTATCAGCCGTCAGCTAAACCTTTGGTTCGATCACTGACTGTGACCCTATCATTTCTGGGCAATTATCGCTCCTGGTGCGCGCCTGCGAGCCCTTGCCAAGCTGGGTCTTGGCTGAAAGCTGACCGCCGACGGCTGACAGCCAGTTGCTAGTTGCCAGTTGCTGCTTTACTCTTCCCCCGTGTCCCACTCTGACGAACTCTGGATGGAAGAAGCTCTCCGCCAGGCCCAGTGCGCACTCGCGTTGGGCGAGGTGCCCGTAGGGGCCGTCGTCGTGTGCGATGAGCGCGTTGTGGGCCGTGGTTGCAACCGTCCGCTAAGTACCAACGATCCCACCGCACACGCGGAGATCCTCGCACTGCGCGAGGCCGGGAAGGCTATCGGCAACTATCGCTTGGTCGACTGCGATCTCTACGTCACGGTCGAGCCGTGCGCAATGTGCGCCGGAGCCATTACACATGCACGCATCCGGAGGCTCATCTACGGAGCTGAAGACCCCAAGGCCGGGGCGGTGCATTCCATGCTGCAGGTCCTGAACCATCCCAGGCTCAATCACAGAGTAGAGGTCGTCTCTGGCATTTTGGCCTCGCGTTGCATGGACCTGCTGCAGACGTTCTTCAGGGAGAGGCGCAAGGCTGAGGCATCCACCTAAGAACCAGCCGCCTAACCAGTTTCTAAGCGACCGCTGCGATCTCTGCTATCATCGATTTGACCTCGTTTCTCGCGCGGAGAGGTGCGTGAGTGGTTGAAACGATCCGCCTCGAAAGCGGACATACCTGAAAGGGTATCGGGGGTTCAAATCCCTCCCTCTCCGCCATTTATCCATTCTTCCGAATCTGGCTCTCCACTAAGCCCAGACCGCACCCTATATAATCGGACGTTTCCACCGCTAGAGAATTCAATTGGCACTCGACCAGAAGATCTACGACCTCCGACGCGACAAGCTGAAGCAGATTGAGGCGCTGGGACAGCTCGCCTATCCCTATCGCTACGAGATAACGCACACCCTCCCGCAAATTCTCGACAACTATTCGGCCAAAGCAGGCCCAGAGCTCGAAGCCGCGCGCGTCAACGTCAGCGTAGCCGGACGCATCATGTCGATTCGCGTACAAGGCAAGGCCGGCTTCGCACACCTTCAACAGGGCGGCAAGCGCTTGCAGATTTACGTCCGGCTCGACAACGTCGGCGAGAAAGGCTTCCAGCTCTACAAGCTGCTCGACATCGGCGACTACATCGGCGTGAAGGGGTATCTATTCCGCACGCGGACCAACGAGCTCACGGTACACGTTGAAGAAATCACATTTCTGGTGAAGGACTTGCTGCCGCTGCCGGAGAAGTGGCACGGCCTGCAGGATGTCGAAACGCGCTATCGCCGCCGCTACGTTGACCTGACGATGAATCCCGAGGTGCGCGATGTATTCATCAAGCGCGCCAAGGTCGTGCAGGCGCTGCGCCGCTTCCTCGACGCCAACGGCTTCATCGAAGTCGAAACACCAATGATGCATCCTATCGCCGGCGGCGCGGTGGCCAAGCCGTTCATCACCCACCACAACACGCTCGACGCCGACTTGTACCTGCGCATCGCGCCTGAGCTTTACCTGAAGCGGCTGGTGGTGGGCGGCATGGACCGCGTGTACGAAATCAACCGCAACTTTCGCAACGAAGGCATCTCAACGCAACACAATCCCGAGTTCACCATGCTCGAGTTTTACATGGCTTACGCCGATTACCACGACATGATGGACTTCACCGCCGAAATGCTTGGCCAGGTGGCGCGCGATGTGAACGGCGCAACTGTCACCCACTTCAACGGCCACGATCTCGATTGGAGCCACTTCCAGCGACTCTCCATGCGCGAAGCCATCATCAAGTTCTGGCCGGAGAACGCCGTTCCTGCGCCGCAGATGAGCGACTTCTCCAGCGCCGAACAGCTCGCGGCCATGGTGCATCGCTACAATGCGGCCAATCCGCACATCCCCTATGATCCGTCTGCGCCCAACGGCAAGACCATCGCTGACCTGTTCGAGTTCGTCGCCGAACCGCACCTCATTCAGCCGACGTTTATCTACGATTTTCCTCTTGCCATCTCGCCGCTCTCCAAGAACAAGCGCGAGCCGGAGGAGAATTCTGACTGGGTGGAACGCTTCGAGATTTTTGTTGGCGGCTTGGAGGTCGGCAACGCCTTCAGTGAGCTCAACGACCCTGAGGAGCAGCGCCGCCGCTTCGAGCAGCAGTTGGGCGAACGCACTCGCGGTGACGAAGAAGCCCACCAGATGGACGAGGACTACATCCGCGCCTTGTCCTACGGATTGCCGCCAACTGCGGGCGAAGGTGTCGGCATCGACCGCCTCACCATGTTGCTGACCGATTCGCGCTCCATCCGCGACGTCATTCTGTTTCCCTTGCTGCGGCCGTTGAAGCACGGGGAGGACGATGAACTTGAGGGCACGAGCACGGCGACGGAAAGCTAGATTTCTCCTATTGGGCGCCCCTGAAGCAGGCATTCCGAAACTGTACTTGGAAGTCTCCGCCCCGCTGATGGTCACACCTTAGTGGCTCTTGGAAATTTCTATGTCACACAAATGACGCCGGAATGGATAGAATCTACCCAGTTACGGTGGGGCGTCGTTTCTTTCCACCGTTGCGTTGATCTCGCCTTATGGCCGACGAACGCATCCTGGTCGTGGACGATGAAGATCTCATTCGCGAGATCATCTGCTCCGTCTTGAACCAGGCCGGGTTTGCCTGCGATCCGGTTGCCTCGGGGAGCGCAGCACTGACCACTCTACAATCCGACGGCAACTACTCGGTCGTTGTATCTGACGTGGTCATGGACGGCATGGATGGCCTCACCCTTCTGGCCAAAATCAAACGCGATTATCCCGACATTCCAGTCGTTATGGTCACCGCGGTACACGACATCTCAGTCGCGCTGGCGGCCATGCGCAATGGGGCTTACGACTATCTGCTGAAGCCATTTGAGCGCGAGCAACTGCTGGCTAGCGTGCGCCGCGCAGTGGAAAACCGCCGTCTCAAAGCGGAAAACCTCGCCTATCAGACAAAGCTGGAATCGCTGGTCTCGGCCCGCACCGATATGCTGCGCCAGGCGCTGGCCGATCTGGAGCGCTCCTACGATATAACCTTGGAAGCTCTCGGCGACGCACTTGACTTGAAGGATGCCGAGACTGAAGGCCACTCCAAGCGGGTGACCGCCTTCACCATTGCGATCGCGCGCGCCATGGGACTTCCCCAGGACCGGGTTCGCGTCATTGCGCGCGGGGCGTTCCTGCACGACGTCGGCAAGATGGCCATTCCCGATGCCATCCTGCGAAAACCCTCACGTCTAAGTCCCGAAGAGCAAGTAGTCATGCGCAAGCATGCCCTGCTGGGGTACCAGATGCTGAAGAAGATTCCCTTTTTGCACGAGGCAGCCGACATCGTGTATTCCCATCAGGAGCGCTATGACGGCAGCGGCTATCCCCGCGGCTTAAAGGGTGACCAGATTCCCCTCGGGGCACGGATATTTGCCATCGCCGACACCTTCGATGCCATGACTTCCGACCGGCCGTATCGCGCCGCACAATCCATCCCCTCCGCCCGGCGGGAGATCGAACGCCAGTCGGACAAACAGTTCGACCCCGAGATCGTCAAGGTCTTTCAGTCCATTCCCGAGCACATCTGGTCGGACCTGCGCACGGAGATCGAGGCCCAGTCGCGCACCAAGCGGTACGGCTTGGGCAAGGCCTCTCGCAACTGACGGCTGCTATCTGCCAGTTGTATGATGGGCGGGTTTCCGGAGGCGCTTATGAGCACGGTTTTGTCCGACGCCGAGATTCAGCAGGCCCTGCAGAACCTTCCCGGCTGGGTCAGGAACGGCAACACTATCGAGCGCACGTTCCAGTTCGGCAACTTTGTCCAGGCCATGGATTTCGTCAATGAGATTGCGGAAGCGGCTGAGGCTGTCAACCACCACCCCGACATCCACATCAACTACAGCAAGGTCACGCTGGTGCTCGTCTCGCACGACTCCGGCGGCGTCACCCAACGCGACATCCGCATGGCGGGTAAGATCAACGAGATCGCGACCCTCTAACACTCCGCGTCGCTGTCCGGCAGCGGACGCCCATGTTTGTTCTGAAACACATCTGGTTTACGAGGTGTCGATCGAGCACCATCTTATCGGCTTGATCTCCAATGAGATACCGCTTCCTGGGTTATGGCCTGCCGAGTGCAATTCCGCTCTTGGATAGGGACCGCTTACCATGCATATCTTTCTGCAGGACCTGCGTTATGCGTTGCGGCAATTGCGCAAGTCGCCGGGATTCGCAACCGTTGCCGTATTGACTCTGGCCCTTGGCACCGGCGCCAACACAGCGCTGTTCTCCGTCATCAACGGAGTCCTGCTCAACCCTCTGCCCTTCCCGCAATCTGATCGTTTGGTCATGCTTTACGAAAGCAAGCCCAACTTTGACCAGGGTTCCATCTCCTATCCGAACTTTCGCGAGTGGCAGAAGGACAACCACACTTTCTCCGCGATCGCGGTTTCCCGGCCGTACGCCGTCAGCCTCACCGGCGTGGGCGAAGCTGAGCAGGTTGACAACGACTTCATCTCCTCGGACTTCTTTAGCGTGCTCGGCGTTAAACCTCTGCTGGGGCGGACGTTTCTGAAAGGTGAAGACGAGATCGGCGCCGCACCGGTCGCCCTAGTCAGCGAAGGCCTCTGGAAGCGCAAGCTGGGCGGGGCGCCTGATGTCCTCGGCATGGGTCTTACACTCGACGGCCGCCGCTACACCGTCGTAGGTGTCATCCCGGAGAGCTTTCACCTGTTTCATGACTACGCTCTGTACTTGCCGATCAGCCAGTGGAACAACCCCCTCCTGACCGACCGCGGCGCGGGCCTGGGCATGCATGGAATCGCCCGCCTCAAACCGGACGTAACCGTGGCGCAAGCCCAGGCTGACATGGATACGGTCACGCGCAACCTGGCCGCTGCCTATCCCGACGCCGACAAGGGCATCGGAGCCAAGGTTGCCCCCCTGAAAGCCCAGATGGTTGGGCGCATCAAACCGATTCTGCTGGTCCTTCTGGCCGCCGTTGGATTTGTCCTGCTCATCGCCTGTGTGAACGTTGCCAATCTCCTGCTCGCCCGGGCAACGGGACGGGCGCGCGAGTTCGCCATCCGCCTCGCCTTGGGCGCCGGTCAGGCGCGCCTGGTTCGGCAGATGCTGACGGAGAGCGTTCTCCTGGCGCTGACCGGAGGAGCGCTCGGCTTGCTGCTGGCACATTGGGGTACTCGCGGCGCCTTGGCCGCGCTGCCCGCCGCGTTGCCACGCGCGTCCGAGATCGCCCTTGACGCCCGCGTCCTGGCCTTCACTCTGGCAATTTCATTGCTCGCCGGAATTCTCTTCGGCCTAGTGCCCACTCTCAGGACCTCCCGACCCGATCTACACGACACGCTGAAGGAAGGCGGACGTGGGGCCAGCAGCGCGCGACACCGCGCCCAGGATATTTTCGTCGTAGCGGAAATGGCGCTCGCGCTGGTGCTGCTCGTCGGCGCCGGGCTGTTGCTGCGCAGCCTGATGCGCCTGTGGAGCGTGAATCCGGGCTTCAACCCGCAGAATGTTCTGAGCTTCAGCGTTGCCACTCCGCCTTCCATGGTGAAAGCCAAGCCGGATGCCGTTCGTGCCACCCTGCGCGAGCTGGAGCGCAACGTTGCCGCTCTTCCCGGAGTTAAGGCCGTCTCGCACACCTGGGGCGCTGTACCCATGGAGTGGGATGATGAAATGGTTTTCTGGCCGGTCGGGCAGCCGAAGCCGGCAAGCGAGAACGACATGAGTTGGGCCCTCGACTACATCATCAGCCCGGACTACTTAAAGGTCATGGGGATCCCCTTGCAGCGCGGCCGCTTCCTCACTGAGCAGGATAAAGAGCACGCCCCCGTGGCTGTGGTGGTTGACGACGTCTTCGCCCAGAGATACTTCCCAGGCCAGGACCCAATCGGAAAAAGCATCAACCTGCAGGAGTGGGCAGCGCCGGCGGAGATTGTTGGAGTAGTCGGGCATGTCAAGCAGTGGGGACTCGATGCTGACGATACTCACTCCCTGCGCGCCCAGCTTTACCTCCACTGTCTGCAAATGCCGGACAGTTTGATGTCCGGAAACTTCACCGGCACCCGCATTCTGCTGCGCACCGACGGAACGGTGCCCACTTCGCAGGTCTTTGACTCCGTCCGGCGCATGAGCCGCGAGATCAGCAGCGAGCAGGTCATCTACAGCACGCAGACGATGGACCAGCTCATCTCCGAAACGTTGGCGGCGCGTCGTTTCTCCATGATTCTGTTGGGGACCTTTGCAGCCCTGGCACTGGTGTTGTCGAGCGTCGGAATCTACGGAGTAATCTCCTACCTGGTAGCGCGACGCATGCAGGAGATCGGCATTCGTATGGCACTCGGGGCCGACCGCGCCGACGTGATGCGCCTTGTCCTGCGCGACGGAATGAAGTTGGCACTTGCCGGCGTTGGCATCGGCGTCGTATGTGCGTTCGCATTGACCCGCGTGATGACGAAGATGCTCTATGGCGTCACCGCCACCGATCCTCTTACGTTCGTCTCTGTCGGGACTCTGCTCCTCCTGGTCGCGTTGCTAGCCTGCTACGTTCCGGCGCGCCGCGCCATGCGCGTGGATCCAGTCGTCGCTCTTCGCTACGACTGACGCCATCGTATCTGCGGCCAGTGTAAGAGCTGGCAACACTGAGCATGCACAACTCGACGATGGCGCTAATTCTGGTGTCGTAAACCTGCCCGCCGGTACTACTGGAGCTAGTAGGTCTTTTGTTTACATCTGCGCTGATTTTGTTGCAATTGCGCGGATTTTGTTGCACCAGCCTCTAGCTGCGATTGTAAGGAAGTGTCCCGCTCATATACCATTTCTTCAGACACACTCCTGCCTGATTAGCGGACCTTTCATGAGCTCCTTGCGTAAAGCATTGATCATTGCGGCCAGCTTGGCTGTGCCGCTCGGGCTACACGCCGCCGACAAAGCCAACAAGAATGCGGCCAAGCCTCCGGACTCACCAATCTACGTCCTGACGAACGACGACGGCATTCAGCACAGCTACGTCGGCTTCTATCTGGCTGGAGGCACACAAGACGCGCCGACACTGACCTATCAGAAGACCATCAACACGTTACGCAAAGGCATCGGCGGAGGCTACTTCGCCATCCCGCGCCTGAACATGTTGCCGGGTCCGTCCCCGCAGTGCCTGTATGCCTCCAACGCCGCTACCGGCGACATTACGTCCATTGACCTCCAGGCCCAGAGCCTGGCGGGAGTGTTCGATGCCTCGGAAAACGATGTCGGAGACGCTAACGGCATTGGTGTGGTATTGAATGCCAACTATCTCTATGCCGGCTACAGCACCTCGAACACCATTGCCACTTTCTCCATCCAGCCGGGATGTCAGCTCACGTTCCTCAGCGACATCGCGGCCGCCGGGCTAAACGGAGGCTCGCCGTCAGGAATGGCGTTGCATGGAAACATTCTGGTGGTTGCCTACGCGGATGGCTCCATCGAGTCGTTCAACATTGCCAATGGAGCGCCGGTTTCCAACGGAGACGCGCAGAACTCCACCGGCTTTGCCCAGGCCTATTTCCCGGAAGGCGTGGACATCACGCAGGACGGTCACTTCGCCATCTTCGGCGACTCTTCGGTGCCGCCCACGGTGGAAGTGTCCGACATATCCTCGGGCAAGCTGACACCTACCGTGCTGTACACAGTCGCCACGCCCACCAATGCGGTTGCGCCGGGGCTAAGCTCGGCAGCGGTGCGGCTCAGTCCGGACCAGTCGCTGCTTTATGTCACCAACAACGACGGCGGCACCGTGTCGGCCGCTTTCTTCGACGCGAAGAGCGGCAGGGTTTCGCGCGGCTGCACTTCGCGCAGCCTTCACGGCTTCTACGACCCGTGGGGCTATATCGGTTCCATCGCCACTCGCGACACTACCGGTACAGGCGGCCTCGTGTACGTGGCGGAGTACGGTTTTTCATCGTCCTACATCGGGTTCCTGGAGGTGCACTCGGACGGCATAACGTGCACGCTCACCGAGGCGGGCGCTTCTCCGGTGCAGGACCAGTTCACCAGTGGATTGTTATCGATTCAGGTTTACCCGCCGCGGCCCTTCTAGCGCGGACTTAACTTTGGGAGTCGGAATGCGCTCACTGTTACAAGCTGTCTTACTTATCTTGATCTTCGGAGTTTCCAGCGCCTGGGCACAGATCAGCCCTTGTCCGCTGCGGCCCGCGCCGGGTAGTCCGATCGTCAATCCTCTGAACCTGTACAGCCAGAACGGCTCGCTGACCCTGGACCTGACCCTGAAGAACGGGACCGACGCTTATGGCTTCATGCACTATTGCTACATCTACATGTACCAGGGCCAGTTGGTCGAGGCGCCTACGCTGCGCCTCAATCCTGGCGACCAGCTCGTCCTGAACCTGACCGACAGCATCTCCGCGCCTTTCAACCTTAAGCCCAAAGCCCACATGCACGGAGCCATGAAAGCGTCCGGTACCAAGGGTGCAAGCGATCCCTGCCTTGCTACCGAAGTGCTGCCTTCGTCCACCAACATGCACTTCCACGGCATGAATGTTCCGCCGGTCTGCCACCAGGATGACGTCATCAACACCCTGCTGCAGACCGGCGATCCGCCGTTTCAATACTCCATCCAGATACCCAGCAACGAACCGGCAGGCCTCTACTGGTACCATCCACATCCTCATGGCTACTCAGCCACCCAGGTCGTGGGCGGGGCCTCCGGCGCGATTGTCGTCGAAGGCAACAATCCTGTGACTCAGGGTCTGAACGAGCGCATCCTGATTGTGCGCGAGCAGGTAAAGACCGGCCCGGCCCGCGATCCCGACGCCAATACGCAGATAACCTTGAACTTCGCTCCGGCCATTGCTCCCGAGGGAGCCCTCCCGAACACCATCAGCGTCCAGCCGGGACAACAGGAATACTGGCGCTTCCTCAACGCTACGTCGAAGCAGTTCATGTCGCTTCAGCTTCTATACGGAACCACGCCGCAGCAGCTTGAGGTCCTGGAAGTCGACGGGGTTCCGCTTCAGTCCCCGATTTACGAGTCCACCGTCTACGTACCGCCTGCAGGCCGCGTGGAGTTCATCATCCCCGCGCTTCCCGTGAACGAGACCGGCTCGTTCCTCACGCTTGGCTATGACACCGGTCCCATTGGCGATCACAACCAGTATGACCTCCTCGCCGATGTGCTGCCCAACGGCGTGCAGCAGCCGGCACATCCACCCTTCCACCCGGCCAAGGCGCCGGTCGATCGCAAGCGCTTTGCCGGCCTGGCAACGCTGACGCCCACCACCACCCGTAACCTGTACTTTTCCGAGCAGAGCGTCGGGACCAACGGCGGCACTCAGTTCTACATCACCTTGCAGGGACAGAAGCCGCACGTCTTCCACATGGACGATCCGCCGACCATTGTCACCAACACCGGATCGGTCGAGGATTGGACCATCGAGAACCACTCCGGCGAGGTGCACGCCTTCCACATGCACCAGATCCATTTCCTGGTGATGGCGATTAATGGCGTGCCCGTACCCAATCCCGATCTTCAGGACACCGTCATTGTTCCGCCGTATTCAGGCACCGGCCCGTATTCCAGCGTCACTGTGCGCATGGACTTTCGCGATCCCAACATCGCCGGGACCTTCGTCTATCACTGCCACATCCTCGACCACGAGGACGGCGGCATGATGGCCAAGATCCAGGTCAACCGCGCCAACTAGGGAACTCGTCCCGGAAAGCCCCGCCGAATTTAGAAAGGCCGCAAAAATCTCAACAGCACTAGTGAGTCACCTTCCAGACGGTGCCTTTGCCGTATTTACCGCAACCGTAGGCCCCACCCCCACCGGTTGTGCCATATACGTTGCGGTTGGCGTCGAGCCCAAGTGCGCCGGTCGGAGAGAAAGTGTCCGAGCCGCTGTCCCACAGGGTAGCGGAACCGTGGGTCGGAGCAGGCCGCAGCATCCCAAGCCCACCCTCAGCCACATCCATCGGCGAGGTGCAGTTGTCTCCGCAGCCCCGGTCATACCGCCCGTTCGCCCAGTACACGTCCCCAATGGCATCGACAGCCAGGGCGGTACTCCATGAATACGACCAGAACGTGCCAAAAGAACCAACCGCGCTAAACACCCAGCTTCCGCGGGAGGGTGAGAGTAAAAACTCCTCCAAGCCACCGTTGTCGTAGGTATAGCCAGCAAGCCCATAAAGGTCGCCAACGCCGTCCTGAACGAGGCCATTGGGATTTCCGCCGTCGCTTCCGCCCGTAAAGCTGTAGATCACGTTCTCTGTCCAATTGCCTCTCGAGGGTGGACGCACTAATTGAAAGACCGCACCGGCGTTGTAAGCGCCTCCCCAGGTCGTTGTCCCGTAGAGGTTGCCGTCAATGCCCACCACCAGGGAGCCCGGGGAGTTTCCGTCACTGCCTCCAGTGAAACTGTACAGAACCGTCTCCGTCCAGTTGCCGCCGGACGGAGTCAACTCAAACACAGCGCCTTTTCCGTAAGCGCCGCCAGTGAGTGTCGTGCCATATAGACTCCCCTCCGGGTCGAAAACCAGGCCGCCGGGATTGGCAACATCGTTGTTGCCAAAGGGCTCGTACACCAGACTTTCAATCCACGGACACGAGGAGCTGGCGCAGGGAGTCGGCGACGGCCTCAGGCTGTAAACGAAGCCATTGTGGCCGCTGTTATCCCACGCCGCGCCGTAAAGAGCCCGGTCGGGCCCGATGATCGGCGCATAGGAGAAAGTCCCGCCGTTAAAGGTGTACAGGGTATTGAACAGCCAACCCTGCGTCGTCGAAACGACTTGATAGACGATATCGCCTATGGCTCCATAAACATTGCCTGCCGCGTCCGCCACCACACCCGTCCAGGGACCACCGGCACCCCAAAAACCACCCTCGTTGCCAGTGAAGTTGTAGATGATCTGCAAATTTCCACCCGATTGGAAGCAGCTGGGGCATCCGTCACGGCAGCCATTCCCGGTGATGTCGAAGGCTTCAGAAGGGATGGTTCCCACCGCGCTCTCGTAGGCTTGCGACGGGCCGCTGTTCTCATCCCAATACACCGGGTCGCCGCTGGGCACGGACGCGTTCTGCACGTTGACCCAGTAGGTGTTGCCCTGAGTCACAGCGACGTTCAAGTTCGTCGCCGAAATCTTGTCAATGTCGTAACCATACTGATTGGTGGAAATAAACGTGTCTTTCAGGCTGCTGCCGTTGACCGTGCCCGAGCCCAGGACCGTCCCTCCGTTAGGCTGGGTGGTAATCGACCAATCCACCGAGCTCAGTGTGTCACCGGGGAACTCCCAGACGCCGAGATCAAAACCAGTGACAGTTGTGCCCCCGGCTACCAGGCTATCGCTGACGATGTAACCGAAGTTAATGGTCCAGGCATCGGTCGTGCCATTGACCGGGCCGTTGTCGTAAATCACCCCGCCGTTCTGTGGCGAAGGGCGGCCAGTGCGAGTGCCAAGCGCCGCCCGCAGCTTGTTCATCGCCGGCGGCGTCGCCGGATGCAGCTTGGCAGCATACCCCGGCAATGCCGCGGCCTCGCGCGCCGTGGGTGGGACAGGGTTCTGCGCCCAGGCCGGAAACGCCGCCAGCAGTACGATCAGCACGATCGCCGCAATCAGTGCGAGCGTGAACAAAATGGAACTGCGAAACTGTGATTTGTCGCTCATGGCGTCGCCTCCTGGGATTTGTGGGCGCGCTGCGATAGCAGGGTGCAAAGGTAGAGACTCCTTTGCCGGTTAGCGAGGATTCTCTGCTCTCGGTGAACAGCGGGTCAGTGATGCCCGCCACAAGGCAATGTGATAGCGCGGCGAGCCACAGCCGCGTGCTCCGAGATCGATGGAATCTAGACGCCTGGCGGTCGGACCCACGTCCTGACCTGCCCCCGCCAGATAGCTCGAACCGGTTTCTTCCCTTACGGTGCGAAGTAGCTGGAGATGTCCAGGATCAGGTCGGTCGGAGCCGTGCCTTCCTCCGCGTAAGCGTCGATCTTACCCGCCTTGCCGGCGGGCACAATCGCCATGTTGGAGCTCAGGATACCGTCGTATGAGTTCAACGTGGACACCACCGGCTGCTGCTGGCCATCAGGCCACAGGCTCAGGTAGCCCAGTACGCCTTTAGGCCACCCCGCTTATTAGCACATTAGTGGCCGTGATAATCATGATTATCATGATTATCTTGATTATCACTAGGTGATTATCTTGATTATCATGATTATCACATCGAAATATGACATTAAGTCATTTATAATCTGCTAGTTAAATGTGTTTCGTCCCGTCAAATAGCGCATTTGCGCAAGATTTTGGGGGAGGGGTTTTGGAGGTCCCAATTCTCCACCCTCAGCCTGCCGAAATCGGTGGTCTTAAGCTAGCCCCGAAAGCTGACAGCTCGCAGCTCAAACCTCACAACTGAAGCTGCCAATCGGCCCTTTCTCCCGAACGCGCCCGAATCGTATTACACTCGTGCCCATGAAGCGTCTAGAAAGCAGCATGAAGACACGCAATCGATTCCTCGCCCTGCTCGGGCTGTGTTGCCTGCTCCTCACTTCCCTTCCGCTGGCCGCGCAGGACCGCACCTTCGCTCCTCAGCCCAACACGGTTTGGGTTGGCGCGGACGGCAAGTTCGAGTCCGAGCCTGACACCGCGCTGGTGCAGTTCAACATCTCGGCGCAGGAGCCGAAGCTGGCCGACGCCAACCAGCGCGCCACGCAAGCTGCAGAGCAAGTGCGCCAGCTCCTGCGCAACAACGGCATCGACCCGAAAGAGGCGCAGGTTGGGCGGTTCGCGGTGCAGCCGGTTTACGACTACCGCGATCCGAAGCGCAAGCTGGTCGGCTATCGCGTGGACACTGACATCAGCGTCAAGCTCAAGGACTTCAGTAAAGTCGGGCCGATTGCCGAGGGCCTGGCAAACATGGACACCAGCAACCAGTCAATTACCTACCAGCTCGACGACATCGAAGCGGCCAAGATCAAAGCCGTAGAAGACGCGCTGCGCCGCGCCCGCAACGAGGCCGATGCTGTGGCTCGCGCCAGCGGACGCACGCTGGGCGAGCTCTCCTACGCGTCGGTGGACGCCTTCGAGCCGACTCCGATTCGCCCGATGGCGTTCGCCAAGGAGGCTGCGCCGATGGCCGCCGGCGCCGCTCCGCCCGCTCCGACGGCTGAGTTTGGAGCGCAGAAGATTACGGTCACGGCGCATGTGAACGCCCTGTATGCGCTAAAGTAGTAAGTGCGCGACTTTGGTCTCCGGCCCGCGTTTGAGCGTGCAGGCACTTGGAAGGCTGCGGAGGCAACATGAAGTTCACGATCCTTGTGGTTGGCGCGCTGCTGGCCCTCGGCGCGGCCACGCTCTCGGCGCAGGAGGACGCGCAGCCGCAGATTACGCCGCGTCCCAAGCCGCAGGCGAACGGAACCGTTGGTCCCAACGCGGTTACGCAGTCTGGTCCGGCATCCAAGTCTGCCCCCGCCTCCGCCAAAGCGGCTACCGCGCCCGCTGCCCAGGACACGCCGCAGCTAATCGTGCAGAACCCGCCCGCGGCTCCCAAAGACGAAGCCGTGCCGGAGTCCTTCACCGTGCCGGCGGGAACGAAGATCCCGCTTGTATTGAAGCAAGGTATCAACACCAAGAGCGCGCACGTAGGCGATCCGGTCTACGCGCAGACGTCGTTCCCCATCACTCGCAGCGACCACGTTGTGATTCCGGCAGGGACCTTCGTACAGGGCGAGATTAAGCGCGTACAGCGCCCGGGCCATGTTAAGGGCCGCGCCGAGCTGCTGATGGGCTTCAACTCGCTGATCTATCCCAACGGCTACACCGTGGTGCTGCCGGGCGCAGTCCATGGAACACCCGGCTCTGCAGACAATGACGTCAAGGGACAGGAAGGAACCATCCAGGGCGGTAGCCACAAAGGGGAGGACCTGGGGAAGATCGCCGCCACCACAATTCCCGGCGCCGGCATCGGGGCCATTGCCGGCGAAGGCAAAGGTGCTGCCATTGGAGCTGGAGTAGGCGGCGCCGTAGGCCTGGCTACCGTGCTCTTCACTCGCGGGCCGGAAATTCAGTTGAACGTCGGCGACTCCATCGAGATGGTGCTGGAGCGTAACTTGACGCTGATTGAAGAGAAGATCCCCAAGCTCGTCATCGGACCGCAGCAGACCGCACAATATCAGTAGATCAAGTGTTTTGCTCGAATTTGCATGAATTGCTCGAGCGCGTCGCGCCAGTCGTCGGCGATGCGATGCGGATCCTCTCCCGCCTGAAGCGCTGTGAAAACTGCTTTGTTCACCAGCAACTGGTTCATGCGGTCCATGTCGAACCCGAGGCGCGAGAGCTTGTGCAGCGCGGCCGCGAGCTCAATTCCCAGCTCCGGTGCGTCGAGCGTCTCGCGATCCATGAGGATGATGTGGACGCCACTGCACTGTTGGCGCGCGTATGTGCCGGTGGCCGGAGTGAAATTGGTAGGCACGAAGCGCACGCCGGCAATGTTGCGTGCGTTGAGGTAAGTTGACAACTCTACGGCGTCGACCCACGGCGCGCCAATCAACTGGAAGGGCGCGTCGGTGCCGCGGCCAACCGAAACGTTGGTGCCTTCGAGCAGGGCGACTCCGGGATAAAGCGCCGCCTGTTCGAGACTGCGAAGATTGGGCGATGGATTGATCCAGACCTGTCCGGTGGAATCGAACCAGTCGCCGCGCAGCCAGCCCTTCATCGGCACTACAGTGAGATTGGCGTTGATGTTCCGCTCGCTGTTGTAGAGCTTCGCCAGCTCGCCGATCGTCATACCATGGCGAATTGGAACCGGATGATAGTTGACGAAGCTCTCCTGTCCGGCATCGGAGACCGGCCCCTGAACGTAAGCGCCCGTGATCGGATTGGGCCGGTCGAGCACCACAATCGGCTTGCCGGTTTTAGCGGCAGCCTCCAGAAAGTAGCCGAGCGTGGTTTCATACGTGTAGAAGCGAGCGCCTGCATCCTGAATGTCGTAAACCAGCACGTCGAGGTTGCGAAGGACATCAAGCGGAGGACGGCGCTTGGCATCGGTGTCGCCATAGACGCTGTAAACCGCTACGCCGGTCGCGGCATCTTTACGGTTAGGAATCTCAGCACTGTCTGCCGTGCCGAAGATTCCGTGCTCGGGCGTGAAAATGGCCGCCAGTTGCAGCCCGGAGGCGTGGTACAAAACGTCGATCGTGCGCTGTCCGCGCGAGTCCATGCCCGTCTGGTTCGTGACCAGTCCAACCTTGGGCGAAGGTGTTCCGTTCTTGAGCGCGTCGAAGTTACGCTGCTCGAGGACGTCGATCCCGTTGAGCACTTGCCCATTGCGCACCACCACGCGCCGGGCCGCGGCTGCAGCCTCGTTATATCCGGTGATGCGCGCCACCCGCATCTTTTGCTCTTCGCTCGGTGCTAGCTGCAGCGCTGCAGCAACCGCCGTCGCCACCTCCGTACGAAGGGAAATCACGTTTCCGTACTTAAGGTGAACGGCGTTGGTGAGCAGAATCACGTACGTGTTCGTCGTGGGATCAATCCACAACGACGTTCCGGTGAAGCCCGTGTGGCCGAACGAGCCAACCGGCAGCAGATCGCCGCGATTAGAGGAAAACGGCGAGTCAATGTCCCAGCCTAGTCCGCGAACGTTGGTCATGTTCGGCGGCTGCTGTGGCGTGGTCATCTTCTCGACAATCAACGGTGACAGTATGGGCGCGCCGCCGTTCAACAATGCCTGGGCGAATTTCGCAAGGTCATCGGCGGTCGAGAACACTCCGGCATGGCCGGCAACTCCGCCCATCGCCCGCGCCGTGGGATCGTGCACAATTCCGCGCAACGGTCCCGCACCTCCGTTTTGCGCGGTGGGAGCGATACGCGGCTTCCACGTCTCCGGCGGATTGAACATCGTCATGGTCATGCCCAGCGGCCCGAAGACGTAGTTCTGCGCGTACTGGTTGAGCGGCATGCCACTCACGCGCTGTACCAGTTCGCCCAGTACGATGAAGTTGACGTCGCTGTACAGGAACGTGGAGCCGGGCGGATTCACCAGCTTCTCAGCGTTGGCGCGCGCAAAGGCTTCGTCCTGGCCGCGCCAATATGGTTTCAACTCAAGGTCAGCACGCAGCCCCGAGTAATGCGTCATCAACTGGCGCACTGTCACATCGCCCTTGCCGTTCTGCCCGAACTCGGGAATGTATTTCGCCGCCGGGTCGTTCAGTTTCACCTGGCCGAGCTGCACCATGCGCATCACGCTGGTTGTGGTCGCCAGTACCTTGGTCACCGACGCGATATCGAAGACCGTGTCAGGCGTCATCGGCTCCTTCGACGGATCTGCAGTGCGATTGCCATAGGCCTTGCGATAAACCACCGAGCCATTGTGGCCAACCAGCAGCACGGCTCCGGGAGCATCTCCTTTCTCCACCGCGTCTCGCAGCAGAGCATCCAGTGGTGCGAAGCGCGCCGGATCAGTAGCTGTGGGAGCTGGAGGTGCAGTTGCAGTAGCCTGAGGATTCTGCGCCACGACCGGCGCATTGGCGGGAAACAAAAAAAGCAGTGGCAGCAGGGCGACGACAGCCCAGCGAAGACGAAGACTCAATGGATGAGAACCCTTTCCAGTTCGACGAACATGCTGAGTAATGGCGAGCAGGCTATTATAAGGGTGCGCTCGCATCCCGCACATCTGTGAGGTTGCTCTGCAGCAAGCATCACAACAGCTTGACGCGCCTGGTCCTGCGTTCGCCGATCAAGACAAGCAGTTTGCGCGGGCGTTCGCGACAATTCGCGACGGCATCGCGCAGCGTGCCTTCCCGGGCGCAGCACTGGCCGTTACGTATCGCGGATCGCTGGTAGCTTCCCGCGGATTTGGCCACTTCACCTACGACGACGGCGCAGCAGAAGTGCAGGCCGACACGATCTTCGACCTGGCTTCGCTTACCAAAGTTGTTGCAACCACCGCCGTCGCCATGCTGCTTTACGAACGGGGTCAACTGCCGCTGGACGCCGAGCTTGCGGAGTTCCTGCCTGAATTCATATCCCTCGCGCCACGCCATCAACAGGGCGATCGAAAGGCGGTGACGATACGCATGTTGCTGGCACATTCCAGCGGGCTGCCGGCCTACGAGAAGCTGTTCCAGTTCGCGCAGTCCCGCGAGGAATTAGTTCGTGCCGCGCTCACCACTCGCCTGGTGGCGCCACCCGGCGAGCGCGCGGAATACAGCGACATTGGATTCATTCTGCTCGGCGAACTATTGGCGCGCCGGGCCGACTTGCCGTTGGACCTCTTTGCACGGCAGGAAATCTTTACTCCTCTAGGAATGATGCACACACGTTTCAATCCGCCTGTGGAATGGAAGACCGACATTCCACCAACTGAAGACGACGTCACCTTTCGCCAGCGCGTAATTCAAGC
>Ga0335077_10002641_pt1 | contig 21474 bp, 18 predicted proteins | sample Lox_Sample_31_FD_207151 | JGI IMG/M metagenome (GOLD analysis project Ga0335077, IMG submission 207151) | Soil microbial communities from Loxahatchee National Wildlife Refuge, Florida, United States - Lox_Sample_3.1 | ecosystem: Environmental > Terrestrial > Soil > Wetlands | place: USA...
CTGCGCCACGCGAGCCGCCAACAGCCGTGCGGCCAGCCGGCGCGGTTGGAGAACAACCACCTGGCCGTTCCGCAAAAAATCGTGGTGCAACAGCATCTGCGGCGCCTGCGTGGATTTGCCGGAGCCGGTGGGCGCGGATAAAATCAGCCGCCGACCGGCTTTCAACCGGGCGACGATGTCGCGTTCAATATCGTAAATGGGCAGACGGTCAGCCATGCGCGACGATTTTCCAGCTTACGCCAGAACCCAGCCGGGTTTGATTTCCTCGTCCAATGCTGAAGGCGGAATTTGCCGGGCCAGTTTTTGTTCGGCCAAAATGCCGATCATGGCCGCGTTGTCGGTGCAGAGGTTTTTTTCCGCGAGGCGCAGGGTGAAACCTTCATTCGCACATGCCCGCGCCAGTTCGCGCCGCAGCGCGCGATTGCAGGTCACGCCGCCGGACGCCGTCACACAATGCACGCCATTGCGTTTTGCCGCACGCAAAGTTTTGGTCACGAGCACCTCGACAATCGCCGCCTGAATCCCGGCGCACAAATCGCGCACGGATTGCGCCTGCTGCAACAAATCCGGATGGTCGCGAAGAAAATAACGCACGGAGGTTTTCAGGCCGCTGAAGCTAAAGTCGTCGCTCGCGTCGTTGAGCAGCGGGCGCGAAAAATCGAATGCCTTTGAATTCCCCAGTTCCGCCAACCGGTCTATCTCCGGTCCGGCAGGATACGGCAATCCCATCAGCTTGCCCGTTTTGTCGAAGCATTCGCCTGCCGCGTCGTCCATCGTCGAGCCGAGCACGGAATGGTTCAATTCCGATCCCACGAGCACGAGCAAGGTATGTCCGCCGCTAGCGATGAGCGAAACATTAGGTTGAAACGCAGAGAAATCGGCAGAGAGGAATTTGCCTGTGGTGTCGCCCCTCACCCCGTCCCTCTCCCCATGCGATGGGGAGAGGTTGTCCGAAGGACGGGAGAGGGGCGATTCCGTTGCCACAATCCACGGCGAATACAAATGCGCTTCGTGATGATGGATGCCGAGGAACGGTTTTTGCAGGACAAACGCAACCGCCTGCGCGGCCTTGAAGCCCACCAGCAAGGCCGCGGGCAATCCCGGCCCCTGCGTGGCGGCGACGGCGTCAAGCTGTTCAGGTTCCACTCGCGCTTCCCGCAACGCCGCTTGTGCGACGGGAATCAAATTCCGCAAATGTTCGCGCGCGGCAAGTTCCGGCACGACGCCGCCATATTCAGCGTGCAGTTTGATTTGCGAGGAAATGACATTGGCCAGCACCCGGCCGTCGCGCACAACGGCGGCGCTGGTTTCGTCGCACGAAGTTTCTATCGCCAGAATGGTCATGTTGATTCCGCCGCAACGCTTCGACGCATTTCGTTTGGGCGTTGAAGTATTATGGCGGTTATTTCGCCGCGACTTTTTCGCGCTCTGAAAGCTTGCTGTAAAGCAACATGCCCTTGAGCAAATCTTCGGCGCGTTCCAGTTGCACGTCCTGGATTTTTTCCACCTGAGCGCGTTCTTCCGGACTCAGCGAGGCCAGACCGCCGGGCATGCTCTTGAGGATCAGGGCGCCATCCTCCTCCTCGGTCATGGGCACGATTATGTCCGGGGTGATGCCGTGCTCCTGAATAACCCGGTGGCTCGGCGTGTAATACTTGGCGGTCGTGAGTTTGAGCGCCGAGCCGTCGTCCAGCGGAAAAATGCTTTGCACGGAGCCTTTGCCGAAGGTCTTCTCGCCGAGAATGATGGCGCGATGCAGATCCTGCAAACAGCCAGTGACAATTTCCGATGCGCTGGCGCTGCCGAGATTGACGAGCACGACTATGGGCATGCCTTTCAATTCGTCGCCGTGGCCGTCGGCGCGCCGGGTCGTGTCCTCACCGGGATCGCGTCCTTCGGTGGTGACAACGACTTGTCCGTGCGGCAGGAATTTGCTGCAAACGCTGACCGCCTCGTCCAGCAGGCCGCCGGGATTTCCGCGCAAATCGAGAATCAGCGCCTTCATGCCCTGCGCCTTCAACTTTTTCAATGCAGTTTCAAGCTCGCTGCTGGTGTGGTCGCCAAATTGCGCGATGCGGATGTATCCGATTTTGTCCGGGCCGAGCGGGAACTCCTGGCTGCCATTGATGTCTTTTACCATGTCCTGGGTGATGATCGCGCGGGTGAGAGTGATGTCCTTGGTCAAGCCGGACGACGGACGCTGGATCGTCATGGTTACTTGTGTGCCCGGCCGGCCGCGCAGCTTTTCCACCGCCTCTTGCAAGGACAACCTTTCCACGCTCAGGCCGTTGATTTTCACAATCCGGTCGCCGGGCAGGATGCCCGCGCGAAAGCCCGGTGTGCCGTCCATGGGCGTGACCACCGTGATATAATGGTCCTTCATGGTGACCACCAAGCCAAGGCCGCCAAACGCGCCTTCCGTGTCGCTCTGCAATTCCTGATACTCCTGCGGGTCCATGAACTCACTATGCGGATCGAGCGAGTTGATCATGCCCCGGAGCGCGTCATAAACCAGGTCGTGATACGTCAGGTCCTGGCCGTCCACGTATTCCGCGCGGACCTTTTCCAGCACGCTGGTAAAAAGCTCCAGGTTCGGATAAACCGAATCTTTCTGCTCCGCCGCATTGGCCGAGCTTAAATAAATGCGCGCGCCAATGACCAGATTCAGCAGCAGCGCCACAATGACCAATCCATAAATCAAACGTCGTTTCATAAGCGGGAGAAAATTATCACAGCCCTGCGAAATTACGAATCAAGTTTCGCTTTGCAACAGCATTGCAACAAACGGCAAATCAGCCGGCACGGTGACTTTGGGGTTGGGCGCGATGCTGGACACCAGCCGGACCGGCTGGCCGATCAACTCACATGCCGCCGTATCGTCCGTGAACACCAAGCGGCGGCGGCGGGCCTCCGCCAGCGCGCGGCGAATCACTTCGACGCGAAACGCCTGGGGCGTTTGCACAGCCCACAATTTCGAACGGTCGAGCGTGCGTTGAATCAAGCGGCCGTCGGAGGATTCCTTAAGGGTATCCGTTACCGGTTGCGCCGCCACCGCCGCGCCGGTTTCGTCCGCCGCCCGAACCGTCGCCGCAATCAATTCCCCGCTCGTGCAGGGCCGGGCCGCGTCCTGAATCGCCACGATCTCCGCCGTAACAGACAAAGCTTCCAACCCGTTCCAAACCGAATCCTGCCGCTCCGGCCCGCCCACAACGATGCGAAACGGCTTTTGCAGATGAAACCGCGATGCCAGTTCCGAGAACGCCTTTTGCATCCCGTCGCGCACGACAAGAATGATTTCGCCGATGCACTGCGCGTCGTTGAATTTTTGCCACGTATGAGCCACGACCGGGCGCCCGGCCACCTCAAGGAACAATTTGTCCACGCCCGCGCCCATGCGGGCGCCCTTGCCGGCGGCGACAAGAATGGCGGCGTTCATTTTTCAAAGTCTAAAGTCCAAAGTCCAAAGTCCAAAGCCAAAACTTAAAGGCCCTGACCTTGGACTTTGGATATTGAACTTTGGACTAATTTGCAGGCTTCCAATCTAGCACTTTCAATTGCACCGAGCGGGTGCCGTTGAATTGATTGACCTGTGGCGCGAAGGCGAGATCAAATTTTCCAACCGGCAACGATTCAGCGCCGCCATGCCACCAGACGGCTTCCAAGATGGTAGCGCCGTCCGTCACCCACATCTTGACGTGTCGCTTGTCCGCGCCAATACGCTGGAGCGGCCGGGCGTGCGTCAGATTACGCGCGCAGAATTGCACGCAGGGATTCCCCTGCCCCATCGGTTTCAAACGCGACAGTTCGCCGAGCATTTCCAGTGTCATTTCGTCCAACCCCACTTCCGCGTCGAGGCGGAGCGGCGGTTGTAAATCCTCCGGTTTCAACGCGCGCCGCGCCAGTTCATTCAACCGCTCGCGCAACGCGCCAATTTTATCCGGGTGAACGCTCAATCCCGCCGCCATCGCGTGTCCGCCGTGGCGCACCAGCAAACCGTTGCATTCGCGCAATGCGGCGGCCAGGTCAAAACCGAAGATGCTGCGGCCCGACCCGCGCCATTCATCGCCTTCACCGCCAATAATAACGGTGGGCCGGTAAAATTCCTGCAACACCCGCGACGCCACGATGCCGACCACGCCGATGTGCCAGAGCAATTGGCCCTCCACGATGACAAAATCGGTTTGGGGATTGAATTTGGCGCGCACCGCGCCGGTGACTTCCTCAACGATGCCGCGCTCGATTTTCTGGCGTTCGCGGTTCCGAACGTCGAGGCTTTGGGCGAGGGGCAGCGCTTCGGCCAAGTTCCGGGCGAGCAACAGATTCAAGGATTCCTCGGCGGTTTCGAGCCGACCGGCGGCATTGAGGCGCGGCGCGAGTTGGAAGCCAACGTCGTAAGTGCCCAATATGGGGGGCGATTGCGCGGCCTTTTTCAAGGCGACCAGTCCGGGCCGTTGCGTCGCGTTCAACCGCTGCAAGCCAGCGGCAACCAGGATGCGGTTTTCGCCGACGAGCGGCACCAGGTCGGCAATCGTGCCCAGCGCGACCAAATCGAGCAGCGGCCGCAGATCAAATTCCGCCGCGCCAGGGAGGCTGGTTTCGCGTCCGCGTTTGACCAGGGCGTGGGCTAGTTTGAACGCGAGGCCGGCGGAACATAATTCAGTCGAAGGTCGAGGGTCGAGAGCCGAGGAACAGCCAGTTTCCGGCGCTCGACCATCGACTTTCGACTCTTGACCGTGCCATTGTGGATTCACCAGCGCCACCGCTTCCGGCACGGGTGACGAAACCTGGTGGTGGTCAAGAACAATCACGTCCACGCTGCGGCCCCGCAGCCAACGAATGGTTTCGACCGCAGTCGAGCCGCAATCCACGGCGAGCAAAAGCGTTGTCGGAAACTTTTTCAGGCAGTTTTCGACTCCTTCCCGGCTCAAGCCGTAACCTTCGTCCATGCGGTTCGGCAGATAGCAATCCACCTTCCAGCCGAGCGCGCGCAAGACTTCGGTGAGCAAGGCGGTGGAAGTCACGCCATCCACATCGTAGTCGCCAAAAATCACGAGCGGTTCATTTCGCTCGCGGGCGCGAAACAACCGCTCAACGGCAATGGTCATGTCCGGCAGGAGGAATGGGTCGGCGAGATTTTTCAGCCGTGGGTGCAGGAATTTTTCAATGACGGGCAATTCGCTGAATCCACGGTTGATCAGGCATTGCGTCAGCAGCGGCGGGATTTTGCGCTGCGCCGCCAGTTGGCCGGCCAGCAGCGGTTGCGGCGGTGCAATGGACCAGCTAAATTTCATTTTGTCCGACCGCAGATTACGCGGATGAACGCGGATTAAAATAAAAAATGAGCCGGTCGCGGGAATCATCTCGTCCGCATTATCCGCGTCATCCGCGGTTCATTTGCTCTTTTCACGCCGCGCAGCGGCAACGGACAACACAATGGAAAGGAAAAAGATTGCCGCCACGATCAGCAGGGAAACGCCGGTGGGAATTTGAATTTGAAACCAGCGCGGTGTCGGGCCGTGCGGCTCGACCAGCATTTTGGCGCCGACGAAAACCAGCACCGCCGACAGCCCGGCTTTCAAGTAACGAAAATAATCCAGCGCGCCGGCCAGCACGAAGTAAAGTGAGCGCAATCCCAGGATGGCAAAGACGTTCGAGGTGAAAACGATGAACGCTTCGCGCGTCACGGAAAACACCGCGGGAATGGAATCCAGGGCGAAAATTAAATCCGACGTTTCCACCAGCACCAGCGCCAAGGCGAGCGGGGTGAGCGCCCGGCGGCCATTCAGTCGCGTGAAAAGTTTCGCGCCGTCAAAGTCGTGCGTGACGGGAAACAGTTTGCGCACGAGCCGCAATGCAAGATTGTTTTCCGGTTGCGCCATTTTTCCGCGGCTGAAGACCATTTTAATGCCGGCAAACAGGAGAAATGCGCCGAACACGTAAAGCACCCATTCGAACTCGTGAATGAGGGCCACGCCGGCGGCAATCATCGCGCCGCGCATGGCGAGCGCGCCCAAAATGCCCCAAAAAAGCAGCCGGTGTTGCAGGGCCGGCGGCACGCGAAACCAGGCGAAGAGGAGCGCCATGACCAGGATGTTGTCGAGCGAAAGCGAAAGTTCGATGACATAGCCGGCGGCAAATTGCATCGCCGGTTCGCGTCCGCGCCAATGCGCCAGCGCTCCGGCAAACAGCACGGCCAGCGCGAACCAGAACGCCGTCCAGGCCATGGCTTCCTTGAATCGAATGACGCGCGCCGTGCGATGAAACAGGCCGAGGTCCAGCGCAAGGAAGAACAGGATGCAAACGAGGAAAGCAAACCAGTACCAGGGTGTGATGGCAGCCGGGTCCATTTGCGATTTACCATTTACGATTTACGCGCCGACTGCAAATGGATTCGTCAACCGAGAATCACGAATGATTTCACACTTTCTCCGGCGCCGTGCTTTGTTGGATGGTCACTTGAGACGCGCCGGTGGCCGGCCGTTCGCCTTTGTGCCACCAGAGGACGAGCGCGCTGGCGATGTAGATGCTCGAATATGTGCCGGTGAGGATGCCGATCAGGAACGTGAACGCGAAGTCATTGATGACGCCCCCGCCGAACAGATAGAGCGACATGGTGGCCAGAAACACCGTGCCGCTGGTGATGATGGTCCGGCTCAGGGTCTGATTTAACGACTGGTTGATGATTTCGCGGAAGGTGCCGCGGACGCCCAATTTCAAATTCTCCCGGATGCGGTCAAAAATCACGATGGTGTCGTTGATGGAGAAGCCGATGATGGTCAAAAGGGCGGCAACGACGGTGGTGTTGAACTCGCGCCCGGAAATGCCGTTGGAGATGCAGTAGCAGCCGATGGTCATCAATACGTCGTGAATCACGGCCACCACCGCGCCGACGGCGAAGGAAAATTCATAGCGGAACGCCACATAGACCAGGATGCCGAAAAGCGCGAGCAGGCAGGCGACGATGGCCGATTGCAGCATTTGCCGACCGATGATCGGGCCGACGTGTTCCTCCCCGATGGGCTTGAAATGCGCCGCCGGGAATTTTTGCTCCAGCGCCTGTTCGACTTTCTGCGACGAGCCGAAGGCCGTCGTCACGCGCAACTGCGGATTCCTGCCGGAGGCATCAGTTTGATACTGGATTTGCGACCCCTTCTGGCCCATATCAGTCAGCGCCGAGCGGATTTGTTCGACCCCGACTTTTTGCTGGAAGCTAAAGGTCGTGCTGTCGCCGCCCAGGAAGTCCACACTCAACAGCTTGTCGCCCCGGACAAACAGGCCATAGCTCAGGCCGACGAGAATGATCGTCCATGACAGAACAAACGCCGGTTTGGCGAGCTTCATGAAATCGAGTTTCACGCTGCGGATGATGTGCAGCATCGGCAGCGACTTGATCCAGTTGCGGTCCAGCAGCCAGTTGAAAATCAGCCGTGTGACCACCAGGGCGGTGAACAAACTGGCCGCCACGCCAATGGTCAACGTGACGCCGAAACCCTTGACGTCGCCCGTACCCATGAAAATCAGGATGACCGATGAAATGAGCGTGGTGACGTGCGAGTCGAAAATGGTGCCGAACGCGCGGTCGTAGCCGGCGACAATCGCCCCACGCAAGGATTTGCCCTTGGCCAGTTCCTCGCGGATGCGCTCGTAAATCAGCACGTTCGCGTCCACCGCCATGCCGACGGTCAACACCACGCCCGCGATGCCCGGCAGCGTGAACGTCGCGCCGATGGAGCACATCACGCCGAGCAGGATGATGATGTTGGTGACCAGCGCCATGTTCGCCACGATGCCCGCCAGCATGTAGTAAACCAGCATGAACGCGGAAACCAGGATGACGCCGACGACGGATGCGTGAATGCCGCTGCTGATCGAATCTTTGCCCAGCGTCGGGTCAACATCAGAAGACGAATCAATCCTGAGCGGGGCGCGCAGGGGATTTTCAAGGACGTTCGCTAATTGCTGCGCCTCTTCAGGGGTGAAACGCCCTTGAATTACTCCGCTGCCGTTTTCTATAGGACTGTTAATGACCGGCGCGGAATACAATTGACCGTCCAGCACGATGGCCATCTGGTGGCCGACGTTATTGCGAGTGACATCGCCGAACTCTTTTGCCGCCTTGTCGTTCAGCGTGAAATCAATCTCCGGTTCGCCCAGGTTGCCGCGTCCCATCATGGCGCTTTTTATGATGTCGCCGGCCAAGCCATCCTCCGCCTTTTTCTTCACCACCAGATATTCCGTGCTGAATTTGTTATTGCCCAACTGTTCAATCATCTTCATCTCGGCATAGCCGGGCGGAATGGGCGCCAGCACCTTGCCGGTTTGAGGATCAACGAGTTGCGAACCGTTATCCGCCACCATCCGGAATTCGAGATACGCGCTGTTCGTGATCTGCTCCATGGCGCTTTCCTTGTCGGCCTGGGACAGGCCGGGCAATTGGATTAAGATGCTATTGGCGCCCTCCGGTTGAATGATCGGCTCCGCCACGCCAAAGCGGTCAATGCGTTTGCGCAACACTTCGATGCCTTGCGCCAGCGCGCCGGAGACATCGGGATAGTTTGTGACCGTGACCACCTGCCCCGAGGAATTCGTCCTGGTTTCGGTGACCGCCAGCTTGCTGACGTCCATGCTCACGAGATAGGACGTGCCGCCCTGCAAATCGAGGCCGAGCTTGATTTTGCCGGAGGCATCGCGCTGAAGCTGGTTCAAAATGTAGGTGTTCGGATAGAGCTGGTTCTTCGCGTCAATGAATGGGAAGTAAGGCTGGATGTTATTGGTGCCGATGGCCTCCTGCAAATTTTTGAATTCGAGGCCGGGCTGCGCCTTTTGCAGCGTCGCCAGCCGCGTTTCGATGCCCTTGAAGATTGCGTCCCGGTTGACGGCGCGCGTTCCAAATGCCTTCACCAGGCCCATGCTGGTGGGCGGGTACATTTCGTAAAACGACCAGCAGACTAGGAAGACAACGAGGATGAATTTCCAAAAATCGTTTTTTTTCATGAACGCGCCTGGGAATCGGCCGGGCCGCTGGATTCGAGAATTTCCGTCACCGAAGCCTTGGTGACTTCCATTTTGGCGTCCGCCGAACGCAACGAAACGGTTTTGTCCTTCACCGTGATAACCAGGCCAACGATGCCGCTGGACGTGACCACCTTGTCGCCCGACTTGAGATTTTTAAGCAACTGGGTCTGCTGCTTGGCGCGCTTTTGCTGCGGACGAATCAGGATGAAGTAAAATACGATGATCAACAAGATCATCGGGGCGAACGTCATCCAGACGGGCTGCTGCGACTGATTGCCCTGTCCCGATGAGGGTGGTGACATCAACGCCAGAATTTCATTCAAATGGCTTATGTGCATACTCTGAAAAGTGGTCGCTCACTGTAAGCAAGTCCGCGCCCATGAGCAAGCGTTATCGGCGGGCTTTCAAATAGGCGGGTGTACTTCGCTACCATTTCATAGCGCAGATTGGCAATCTGCTGTATCGCCGAATGAAATTCGGCAGGGTGTTGAATAGCTCACACGCCTGGCGGATTGCCAATCCGAGATACGGCAGACAGGCTGTCTGCGCTACCGGCAATGCGCCAAATCCGCCGCGTCATTGACCGTAGGAAAGCGCGTTGTCAAACTCGCTAAACAATTTATCGTCCCCAGGGTCGGATGATCCCTTTGACAAGTGCGCGTCCACCCACTTGCCCTGGTAAGCGAAAAAATAATTTACGTTTGGCTGGTTTTGCGCGGTGTAGGCGACTTTAATGAACTTGTCCGTCCTTTCAACCCTGACCGATTGCGCATCTATCAAGGAATTGTGCGCCATGTTCAACCAAAAGAAATTGTAAACCGGATCATTGCCGGGAAGGTTGTTCTCCGGGTCTTCGACGAAAAGGATGAAATTGAAACCACTCGGCCCTGGCAAGCCGCGCAGAACAAACTGGCCGTTGCTCTCTTGTTTTTGCCAATCGCTGAATCCCAGGTCGAGGATGGTCAGTTTCCAATTCTGATTGGGTATGGGAATAGCCAGATATTTGCGGGCGGCGGTGGGTTGGTTTCGGGTTCTTTCTTTAGCCCGTTCGTTTTCCTGTTGTTCCTGAGCCGCCAAATGTTGCGCTTGCTCGGCCTGTAATTGTTGGGTGTAGGCGAAATAAGCCGCGTCGGCCGCGCCTTCTTTCTCCTCCTTTTTAATAACACCGGCCGCCAACGGCTGATATTTGTTTCTGATGGCCGGAGGCAGGTCTTCATATTTGACCTTCATTTCCATGGTCCCGCGTTGCAGGATCAGTCCGTCGCCAAGGATTTGGACCACGGTCGGATTGGCCAAGACATCGCCGAATTTGTTGGTGATGGAAAGGGACAACCGGTCGCCGACACCGGAGACCCCCGGAGCGGCGATGGTTGGTTTTACCACCAAAAGTGAAATCACCGCGGCTGCCAAAAACGCAAGCGTTCGTCTCATAAAACTCCGGTCCTGACAGCCGTTTTCATGCCGTAAATGACCTCCCTGCCTTCTGGGCAGCCCCGGCTTGTTTTCAACCGAGGTTGGCCATATTGCGTTGGAGAACCGGTCTCTGCGCGCTTGCACCGCCGCCACGGGTGAAATAATTTTGCCCGATGGAAACGCCGAACGTCAGCGAAGCCGCCACAGCAATTCAAGAACAGTTTGGCTGGGGCTGGGTTTATTCGAGTGTTTGAGGACGTTTGTCACGGGTTTGGCCGTGTTCAGCGGTGATTAAATCCGCCTTTGTATGAAAATGAAAACCGACTTGAAAGACCGCTTTGCCATCATCATGGCCGGCGGGCGCGGCGAACGGTTCTGGCCGTTGAGCCGCGAGAAAGCGCCCAAACAACTGCTTACGTTGCTCGGCAAAAAATCGTTGTTGCAGGAAGCTGTTGGGCGCGTGCTGCCGCTGGCGCCGGCGAAAAATATCTTTGTCATCACCAACGCAACCCAGTTGCCCGAAGTCAGCCGGCAACTTCCGAAGCTTCCAAAACAAAATCTTATCGCCGAACCAATGGGCCGCGACACGTGCGCTGCGGTCACCCTCGGAGCGGCGCTGGTGGGCGCGCGATCCACGACGGGGGTCATGGCGGTGTTGCCCGCCGATCACGTGATTCCGGACGCGAAGAAATTTCAACAGGTCTTGTCGGACGCATTCGATCTGGCCGGCCGCGGGCGGGCGATTGTGACCATCGGCATCAGGCCGACCGAGCCGGCAACCGGCTACGGTTATATTCGCGTGGGCGAGGCGCTGCCGCCCCCGCAAGATGTGAAGGCCTACAAAACAATTTTCCATCGCGCCGAACAATTTGTGGAAAAGCCGCGCTTTGACCGCGCGCTGGAATACGTCAACAGTGGCCAGTATCGCTGGAATGCGGGCATGTTTGTCTGGTCGTTTGTGACCATCACGGAAGGCTTGCAGAAGCATCAACCGGAGATGTATGCGGCGTGTCAGCGTTGGTTCAAGGCCGCCAGCCGGCCGTCCCGCAGCGGCGGGATCGCCAAAGTTTTGGCGAAGGAATATCCTGACATCAAGAAAATCTCGATTGACTACGCGCTCATGGAACACGCGCAAAACGTCATCGTGGCCGATGGGGCATTTGAATGGGACGACCTCGGTTCGTGGACGGCGCTGGCGCGCCATCTCAAAGCCGACCCGGAAGGCAACTGCGCCGTGGCGGATTTCATTCACGTGGACGGCGCGCGGAACATCATCTACGACGCGCGCGGTAAAAACCGGCGCACGCCGATTGCCGTGGTGGGTTTGCGTGATTCCATTTTGGTGCAAACGGACGACGCGGTGTTGCTCGCGCACAAAAACCAAGCGCAAAAAGTAAAGGAACTCGTCCGGAAACTGGCGGCGGATTCGAAATTGAAAAAGCTGGTTTAACCACAGATGACGCGCGCGGTTTTGAACAAAAAGGTTGCTTGCCGACGTTGTCAATCGTTGGTTTGCTAGGGCGAAATGAGCCGGCCCTATGAAGAAATTTTGAGCGGCGAAACCCTCCCGCGTTCCGCTCCGGGCGCGCGGCATGAAATAATCTGCGAACGCCTGCACAAGCTGATGACCGCCAGCGTGGCCAACCTGCCCGCCACGCAATTGCTGGCCCCGCGCACGAAAGTCCAAGTTTCGCGTTCGACAGCGATTTGCCCCGACCTCGCGCTGGTCACTGTGGCCACCGGCAAACTCTGGCTCGCGGTGGAAATTGTCAGCACGGACGACCATCAAGCCGACACGGTCGTCAAAAAGCAACTTTACGAGGACATTCGCGTGCCGCGGCTTTGGATGATTGATCCGCGCTATGACAACGTGGAAATTTATCACTGTACCGAATGGGGACTGGCACTGAAGGGCATTCTGGCCGGAAGTGAAGTGCTCGCGGAAGCCTTGATTCCTGAATTCCAAATTGTGGTCGCCGAGCTGTTCGCCACGCAGGCCTAGGCGCGTTAAATTAATACTTGCGCTTTTTATTGTTTGAATGAAAGTGAGGGGTAAGGTGTCTTAATGCTGATAACTAAAAAAACTAAATATAGCCTATGAAAAACTCCTCACTGACATTGAGCTTGGCGGTCGGACTGCTGCTGGCCTTCGGCACGACGGGTCTGTTCGCCAAAGACGCGAGCAAGGAAGTCACCATCACCGGCACTATGGTCTGCGGCAAGTGCAAACTGCATATCACCAAAGAGTGCCAAGACGTGCTTCAAGTTGAAAAGGACGGCAAAACGGTCAACTACTTCCTGACCCAAAACAAGGTGGCCACGGACTTCCACCCTAACATTTGCCAGAATGATGGCGAAAAAGTCACTGTCACCGGCACGGTCAAAGAAAAGGGTGGCAAGGAAATGATGGTCGCCTCCAAAATCGAACCAACCAAATAGTTTCGTTGAAGCGCTGAAGCAGTCCGCTATTGAGCCGTTTGGCGCTTCAACATTTTTCCGCTTCAACGCTTCAAGGCTTTGGCAGTTTGAGTGCGGTTGAATTTCACACAGTCCGCATATTTCACGCCGTTGCCGCCAAAAATATCCAACGCCGAGCCGATGGTGAGGTGTATCTTCCCCTGCCCCAGGCGCGTAACTTCTTCCAAATCACGCAGCGAGTTCGCACCACCGGCGTAGGTCGTGGGGATCGGCGTCCAACGGCCAAGTTTCTCGACCAGTTCGCGATCAATGCCGCGGCACAAACCTTCCATGTCCACCGCGTGGATGAGAAATTCCGCGCAGCTCCCGGCGAGTTTTTGAAGCACATCCGATGAAATGGCCAGTTCCGTGAACTTTTGCCAACGGTCAGTGACGACAAAATAATCGAAGGACGAAAGTCGAGGGTCGAGGGGTTCAGTTCTTTTCCGGCTCTCGACTCTCGACCCTCGACTCTCGACTTTCTTGCGGCAGCTTAAATCCAGCACCAATCGTGATTTGCCAACGGCTCTGACCAGTTCGTGAAGCCGTCTCTCATCCAGGCGGCCTTCGTGAAAAACCCAACTGGTGACGATGACGTGCGAAGCGCCAGCCTCGAGCCATGCGCGCGCGTTTTGCGCCTTGACGCCTCCGCCGATTTGCAGTCCGCCCGGGAACGCCGCCAGTGCCGCGCGCGCCTCGGCCCCGTTGCCGGGACCGAGCATGATAACGTGGCCGCCGGTTAACCCATCGCGTTTGTAAAGTTCGGCAAACCACGCAGCCGGGCGGTCGGAAACAAAATTCGTGCGCAAGCCGGAATTGCCAAGCGAACCGCCGACGATTTGCTTTACTTTGCCTTCATGCAGGTCAATGCACGGACGAAACATGGCGCCAGCCTAAAATCGCCGGGCACCCGTTCCAAGCGCCAATTTAACTGATAGACTGGCGGTTTTATTTGGGTGGCTGAAAGTACGACTAACCGTTAATTGTTCCTTGTTATACAGGAAAAGTAAATTTAATTCTATTGACATAAATCCGGTGATTTGTTAATCAGTTGTTTGGCAGTAAGCCTGTTGAGCGAATGATAAGTCATTGGATGTAAAAAACTCTGACATTGTGGAGAGACGTATGAAAAGACTTTCTATTATTCTGATTGTGGCGGGAGGTTTGATGTATTGTTCCATCGGCAGGGCAAATATCACCAACGTGTTTTGCCAAGACGATGGTGATGGCGCAGTTACTTGTGGTCCGTACACGTGGACTGGCAATCCAATAGTAGGCGTAACCATGGACGGAACCCAGTACTCGGTGCCAGGCCAGACAGCAGGCCATATACTTGGAACCATTGAGACAGACGGGAGTGATGATCCATCCCTCACGTTGAACAGTGACATTAATAATGACACCAGCTTCGCTTGGACTGCTTACGACGTAAACGTGTACATGGACACAACCTTCACACTTTCCGCCGTGGACGTGACCGTACCCCCCGATTGGACGGCCACCATCATCCAAAGCCCAGTTTATGTCGGCAGTCCTCACGGTGCGTACGAGGGTAAAATTGAATATGACATCGGAGTCGGCGGAGCGCCGGTCGCAATTGGCGATGATTTGGATTTCGGCTACACGATCAGCGGCTTTAGCGGTAACACGTTATACAGCTTTACCCAGGAGATGATTCCCGTTCCTGAACCCACCGCGTTCGGTTTTTTGGCGGCGGGCGCACTTTTGTTGGGAGGGCTAATGGCTGTCCGGCAGCGGCGCAATCGCGCTTCCTAGCCTTGGGCAATCAGAAAGCACTTGAAGCCTCGCTTTGCCAAAAGCGGGGCTTTTGAATTTTTCCAACCGTTGACTGTGCTCCGCTGGCGTATCGGGAATCGCCAGAGGTGCCCATGCGACTGTCGCCTCGACAGTTAACAGCAAATTGCTATTGTTCCCTGGTGCAATCGAATCGGCCATTGACCATTGCCGGACGTGAATTCCGTTCGCGGCTCATCTTGGGCACGGGAAAATTTTCGTCGCCTGAAGCCATGCGCGACGCGCTGGACGCCAGCGGCGCGGAAATGGTCACTGTTGCCCTGCGCCGCGCCGATTTGAGCGGCCGGCGCGACCCGTTTGCGAACATTCTGGAATTTATTGATCCGAAAAAATTCTTGTTGCTGCCCAATACCAGCGGAGCAATAAACGCCGAAGAGGCCGTGCGGCTCGCCCGGCTCGCCGCCGCCGCCGGGTTGCCAAAATGGGTCAAACTCGAAATTCATCCCGACCCGCGTTATTTGCTGCCAGACCCGATGGAAACCTTCAAAGCCGCCGAGATGCTAGTGAAGGAGGAATTCACGGTTCTGCCGTACATCAACGCCGACCCGGTTCTGGCGAAACGGTTGCAGGACGCCGGTTGCGCGACGGTGATGCCGCTTGGTTCGCCGATTGGCTCGAACCGCGGCGTGCAGACGCGCGACCAAATCCGCATTATCGTCGAGCAGGCCACCGTGCCAGTTGTCGTGGACGCCGGTCTCGGCGCGCCCAGCCACGCGGCGGAGGCCATGGAACTGGGCGCAGACGCCGTGCTCGTCAACACCGCCATCGCAGTTTCGAGCGATCCTAACCGGATGGCCGTCGCCTTCAAAAACGCCGTTGAAGCCGGGCGCGCCGCTTACGAAACCGGCCTCGCCGCGCAACAGGAAACCGCCAGCGCGACCAGTCCTTTGACTGCGTTTCTCGATTGACCGAAGGGGTTTGGCAGGGAGAGTTTTCCGTGACAGTGACACTGGAATTCTAGACACGAGGCAAACTTTTTCCGGCTACCAGCGCAAACCCGTTACCCTTGGAACCATCTGGAAATTAAAAACTTCCTTGTGCCGGCCGCTTCTTCACCTGACTTGCGTCAGCCACTTGTTTTTGGGAACCACCGTGTCTCAATAATGTTGTGGCATTAGAGTTGCTTGGCTTCACACTTAAAATGATTATTCGTTCAATCACAATCGCCGTTGCTGTTCTCGCCGCATCCACTCTGGCTGGACTGGCACAGGCTTGGACGAAAAACTCGCAGGACTGGGGCCAAAGCTCGCAAGCCCGGACAGCAGGTCTGCAAACTCAGACACGAGACCCGCAAAGTTGGACGCAAAATCTCTATGCCAATCTTGACCTCGGTGGTGTTTACCAGCAGGAAGACACGACCTTGTATCAGTCAACCAGCGTTCCAATGCACACGACGTTCAACCTTGGCATCCGTGGAGATATCGTCCTGGGTTATAATATCAACCAGTCATGGGCGGTGGAATTTGAAACGGGTGTGCTCTGGAATTCCATGGATGAAGTTGGTGGCGTTTCTTTGAGTTCCATAGGTCAGAGTTTTGACACATACACCGGTCCCTTTCTGGCAAACGTCGTTTACAAAGTTCCACTCAAAGGCCGATTGTATCCCTATGTGGGAATTGGTGTGGGCGGGGCCGCCGCCATCGCTTCATTTAACACCGGTGGATTTACTCCAACAACCTTGGGCGATTACACCTTCGTCTTCGCCTGTCAAGGGGAGGCTGGCTTGGAATACAAATTAACCAAAAGTGTTTCTGTTGACGTCGCCTATAAGTTTTTGGGCACGACAAACCCAAAGTGGTACTTCAGTGAAATTCCTGATCGCATCGAGGAAGATGGTTTTTACACCCACGCCATCGTCGTCAGTTTTACCTGGAATTTCTAAATTCAACTTAAACCAGCTCGCTCCGTGCGCGCCATGGTTGTTGACCGTCAGCACGGAAATTTTTTGCTGCCCGCCGCCTTTCAATTCTTTGTTTCCTTCACCGGCCAATACGGGTTAAAAGATGGCTGTGAATCACACCACATTATCGCTTGATCGCGTCCAAAAACTGCTGGCCGCCGCGCGCAAAACCCGCGTCCTGGTCGCCGGCGACGTCATGCTCGACCAATTCATCTGGGGCGGCGTCTCGCGTATTTCACCCGAAGCACCGGTGCCCGTCGTCGAGTTCGAGCGTGAAAGCTTCATGCCCGGCGGCGCGGCGAACGTCGCGCGCAATCTGGCCGCGTTCAATGTCCCCACGGAACTTTTTGGCATGATTGGCCGGGACGAAAATGGCGCGCGTTTGAAGAAGCTGCTCTGCGGACAAGACATCCATTGCGGTGGGCTGCTCACCAACGCCGCGCGCCACACCAGCGTTAAAACCCGCATTGTCGCACAACAGCAACAGGTCGTTCGCATTGACCGCGAAACGCGTGACGGCTTGGACGCGCGCCTGACTGGACGGTTGCTAGGTGAAATTAAATCCAAACTTCCGAAGGCCGACGCCGTGATTGTCGGCGATTACGGCAAAGGCGTCGTTACCCAACCATTACTCAATGAAATCAAACTGCTTTGCCGCGCGCGTGGTGTATGGTTGAGTCTCGACCCCAAGCCGGTTCACCATTTGAACCTGGCCGGCTTCTCGCTCATCACGCCCAATCGCAAGGAAACCTTTGAACTGGCAAATTTGCCCGATGAAACCCGCCACCCGGATCCGCTGGCCGACAAAAACCTCATGCTTGCCGCCGAACGCCTGCACAACGAGCTGCACCCGGCGGTCTTGCTCATTACCCTTGGCGAACTGGGCATGCTGCTCTGTCAGCGCGGGCAAAAGCCGTTTCACATCCCGACGGTGGCTCAGGAAGTGTTCGACGTTTCCGGCGCAGGTGACACGGTCATCGCTGTCTTCACGCTGGCGATCGCCGCGGGCGCGTCACCGTTGGAAGCGGCGGTTCTATCGAATCATGCGGCGGGTATTGTTGTCGGCAAGGTCGGCACGGCCACGGCGTCGCCGGAGGAATTGCTCAAAAGTTTTCGCCGCCGATGAATTCCGAAAAAGTCACCGTGGAAATGATTCGCGCGATGAAAAGCCGCGGCGAAAAAATTGCCGCGCTGACGGCTTACGATTTTCCCACGACGAAACTCCTCGATGAAGCGGGCATTCCGCTCATTCTCGTCGGCGATACGCTGGGGATGGTTGTGCTGGGTTATCCTGACACGACGCACGTAACAATGGCCGAGATGGAACATCACGTGCGCGCCGCCGCGCGCGCCCAACCGCGCGCCCTGCTCGGCGCGGACATGCCATATCGCAGTTATCAAACGCCGGCCGACGCCGTCAGGAACGCGAAACAGCTTTGCACCGCAGGCGCGGAATTTGTAAAAGCCGAAGGCGGCCGCGAAATCCTGCCTCAAGTTCGCGCAATTATTAGCGCCGGAATTCCGTTTTGCGGCCACCTCGGCATGTTGCCGCAACACGTTTTGGAGGAGGGCGGCAAATATCGCATCAAGGGCCGCGATGATGAAAGCCGGGCGAAGTTGCTCGATGACGCGGTGGCGTTGACGGCTGCGGGTGCGTTTGCCATTGTGCTCGAAATTGTCATTCCGCCCGTCGCGAAGGAAATCACGCAAACCATCTCGATTCCCACCATCGGTATCGGCAGCGGGCCGGATTGTGGCGGGCAGATTTTAGTGACGTACGATTTGATAGGCATGTTTCCTTGGTTCACGCCGCGTTTTGTCAAGCCGCGGGCGAATTGCGCGGCGGAAATCAAGGCCGCCGTGGCCGCCTGGAAAAATTCCTTCATTTAATCTTAAAACTTTTCATTGGCCCAAGTGTTGCTTTAGACAGGTTGAAATCGCATGGAATTGGAATCATTGATTGAATCGGCGGCGGGCAATGGCGCCAGTGACTTGCACCTGGAAGCCGGAATGCCGGCGGCCTTGCGCGTGCGCGGCGCATTGCGGGTGGTGGGCGAACCAATTGCGCCGAAAATGCTGATGGAACTGGCGCGAAACCTCACCGGCGAAATCCAGTGGCCGGTCTTCCTGGAGCGCCGTTCGTATGATCTGTCCAAAACGATTCGGGGCGTCCGTTGCCGGATTAATGTGCTGCAAACTTCACGCGGCGTTGGCCTGGCCATCCGCCTGCTCGGCGCTTTTCAGGCCACGGTTGAAAAACTCAATCTGCATCCGGATCTCAAAAAACTCGTCAAAAACACCCACGGCCTGATTCTGGTCTGCGGCCCCACTGGCAGTGGCAAATCCTCGACGTTGGCCGCCTTGATCCAGGAAATCAATCTCACCGAAACCCGGCATATCGTGACGGTGGAAAGCCCCATCGAATACACCTTCCGCCCGCGCCGCGCCTATATCCGCCAGCGTGAAGTGGGACGTGACACGCCGAGTTTCGAACAGGCCCTGCTGGACGCCCTGCGCGAGGACCCGGATGTGTTGATGGTGGGCGAAATGCGGGACCCGGAAACCATGCGCCTCACCTTGAGCGCGTCGGAAACCGGCCATCTCGTCCTGGCCACGGTGCATTCATCCACGTGCACTGAGGCGTTGCAACGCGTGGCTTCGGCTTTCCCGGCGGAAATTCAAAGTGCCGTCTGCGCGCAATTGTCCGATTGCCTCGTTGCAGTTATTTCACAGCGGCTCCGGTTCCGGCAGGATTTGAACATTCGCGTTCCGGAATGTGAAATCCTGATGGCGACCCACGCCGTGAAAAATTTCATCCGCACCCGCGAATTTTTCAAGGTTATCACTGCTATTGAAACCGGCGCCGACCACGGCATGTGGACCTTTCAGCGTTATGCCAAATGGCTGGAAACCCGGGGCAACTTCTTCATCCCTGGCCAGAATGCGGAACCCGCCGACAGTGAACCGGCTGAATCGGTCCCGGCAGTTCCCCCGTTGCCGACCGCGGCCATGGCGCCAAAGCCGGAAAAGAAAACCAAGCCTCCGGGTCTGCCCGAAGGCGAAAGCCGGCGGATTGAAATCGAACCCGTCGAAGGCGAGTTTGGGAAAATTCTCAAGATTAAGAAACCGCAGTAAACCGGACTGGCATAATAGACCGGCCGGGATTTATCTTGTGTCTATGCCAGGGACTGCGCTAGTCCTTCAAGAACCACTATGCACCGACGTGACTTCTGCAAATTAATGGCGGCCAGCGCCGGTTTGGCTGCATCTTTTCCTCTGGCCCTTGAACTTGGGCAGGCGGCAGAACTTCCAGCGACCACCGACGCCGGCTCGCCGACCAGCTTCCCCGTTTCCGATTGGGACGCGGTGGTAAACGAATATTGGGGAACCAGGTACGACCAGGCGGGACCGGGCACTTGGGACGGCGTGCCGTTGCAATCACCGTCAATCTCAGGATTGGCCGGAGACGGTCCTTTCCAGCCGGAGTGGTCGTCGTTGCTCAACTACGAAGCGCCCGAATGGTATCGCGATGCCAAGTTCGGCATCTGGGCGCATTGGAGTCCGCAGTGCGTTCCCGAGGACGGCGACTGGTACGCCCGCAACATGTATATTCAGGGCCAAGGACAATATGATTATCAGCTTCGGCATTACAATCATCCCTCAAAATCCGGCTACAAGGATCTGTGCGCCCAATGGACCTTGTTGAACTGGGAACCGGAAGTCTTGATTGAACGTTACCAGCGCGCGGGCGCCCGGTTGTTCCTCGCCTTGGCCAATCACCACGACGGCTTTGATACCTGGAATTCAAAGCATCATGCCTGGAACGCACAAAACATCGGCCCGCGCCAGGACGTCATTGGTGCTTGGGCGGCGGCGGCGCGCAAACGCGGCCTGCCCATCGGCGTGACGGTTCACGCCGCGCGCAACTGGTGGTGGTTTCAGGTATCGCATCTTTGTGACAAAACCGGTCCGCTGGCCGGTGTGCCTTACGACGGCCACCTGACACTGGACGACGGCAAGGGCCAATGGTGGCAGGGCTACGACCCACAGGAACTTTATTGCCGCAAACACGGCGGCATCCACGAGAATCCTGATGAGGCGTACGTCCGCAACTTTTACAACCGCGTCCGCGACCTGGTTGACCAGCACGACCCCGACCTGCTGTATTTCGACAACGGCGGGTTGCCGCTAGGCTGGGCGGGCATGAACCTGGCCGCTTATTTTTACAATCACAACCTTCAGACCCGCGGCGGCAAGCTAAACGGAGTGATTACCATCAAGCACGTGCCGGCCAATCAGGCCAAGGCGGTGGTGGCCGATTACGAACGCGGCGTGACCAGCCAGATGATGCCTTACGCCTGGCAATCTGAAACTTGCATCGGCGACTGGCATTACAACCGGGCACGGTTCATTGACCATTCCTACATGAAACCGGAGCAGGTCATCCATTGGATGGCCGACGTCGTCAGCAAAAACGGCACGTTCATCCTGAACATTCCCGGCAAGCCGGACGGCACCAACGACGCCGATGAAATCGCCATTCTCGACGCCATCGGCGATTGGATGCGCACCAACGGCGAGGCAATTTATGCCACGCGGCCCTGGAAAATTTTTGGCGAAGGTCCGCACGCGGCGAAAGAAAAAGCCGTCAGCGGAAAACGTGTCGCCGTGATGGACGCCCAGGACATCCGCTTCACCCGCAACAAGCGCGGCGACGTGGTCTATGCCATCGTGCTCGGCTGGCCCGAAGGCGACTTTGTCATCAAAAGCCTCGGCAAAGCGTCCCCGGTGCAACCCGGCAAGATTCACCACGTCGAGATGTTCGGCTGCGAACACAAGCTCAGGTGGACCCAGTCGCACGAATCGCTCACAGT
>Ga0335077_10002642_pt1 | contig 21471 bp, 19 predicted proteins | sample Lox_Sample_31_FD_207151 | JGI IMG/M metagenome (GOLD analysis project Ga0335077, IMG submission 207151) | Soil microbial communities from Loxahatchee National Wildlife Refuge, Florida, United States - Lox_Sample_3.1 | ecosystem: Environmental > Terrestrial > Soil > Wetlands | place: USA...
TCAACTCGGTTGCGCCGGGAAAATATCGAGTCGGCATAGCGCCGCCGGGTGGGTTGGTCGCCAGCGAGGGCGGCCAGGAAGTCACCGTACACGAAGGCGAAACTGTCACGGTGGATATTCAGGGGAACCGGTAGAGCTTTTCTTCAATGTCACCTTTCGTTGGCCCGAGGCACGCGCGCGTCCCTTCAGGGCGCGCGTTGTGCGGGAATTCTCAACAGAAGCGGAGGTTTAAAGCTCGATCCAACCCTCCGCCGGAACGCTCACCGGCGGCAAGCCGTCGCGCGCGACGGTCACTCGAAAGCGCTTTCCGGCGAGCGGCGCGCTCATCTCGATGATGCGGCCCTGGGCGATGGTGGTTTGCGCGCGTCCCTGCTCGAACTCGATTCCGTATTTCAGGCCGCGGTCGGCGTCCAGACGCACGTACAGATTCTCCGAATTTGCGCCATAGAAGACTTCGCGAACCGGAGACGCATCTCCATGCATTGCGCCGGAGCGCCGGTCAGGACGATAGCGCCCCGCTCCTAGCCATTCGAAATACGAAGTGACCTCGCCATCGACGATCGCGTGAATCGAATTGGAGGGCGGCTCGCGATATTCGCCGGGCTGCGCTTTGAGGATCGGATAGGAAAGCTCCTGCGGCGGCGTCATGCCCAGAGCGCGATAGACATTTGAAAGATGATCGCGATAAAGCTGGTCGAACTCCGGCCGGTTTTCGGAGGCGTGCTCGGGACCGTACCACCAATTCCAGTCGCTGCCCTCGGAGATCAGCAACTCCTCGCGCGCAAGGCGCCGCATGTTGTCGGCAGCGTCGGGCTTCTTGTCGAAGGCCTCGCGCGCGTCGAGCAGAAACTTCCACGCCAGGTTGTCTTCTTCCGCACCGATCCAGATATCGAAGTTCGCGTTGATCCACGATCCGGGAAAAATTCCGCCGAGCGGGCGCGGTTCGAATTTCTTGAGCGCCTCGGAGACGGTCAGGGCTTCCAGATCGTGCGACTCGAAGATGCGCCGGTACAGCTCGCGCAGGAACGGACGGCCGTTCTGGTCATACCACTCCCAGGCATTTTCGCCGTCGAGGATGATGGGAACGAGCGCGTCGCGGCCGCGCGTGTTGTTGCGAATCTGCGCCAGAAAATGTTCGGCGGCGTCCTGCGCCGGCATGTGCTGATAGGTGAACCCGATCAGATCGCTCAGCCAGTGATCGCGGAACAGCATGCGGACCTCGCGCCCGTGCTGATGCCACAGGTACGCCTGATACGTGAGATCCGGACCGGCGTCCTGGTTCAGGGTTCGCGCCAGCACTCCGTTGTCGCTCGCGGCCCAGGCGAATCCGCAATCGGCCGCGAGTCCCAGCGCCTCATCGGAAACGGATCCTTCCGACGGCCACAGGCCGACGGGCGCCGCTCCCAGCTCGTCGGCGATGTAGGAGCGGGCGCGGCAGAGCTGCTCGCGGGCATCCTGCGGATATTGGAATCGCGGCGGCAGCGTGACGCCGGGATGCGAGACCGCCGCGATATCCGAGTCGGCGATGAGCGGCAGAATCGGATGATAAAACGGGGTGGTCGAAATCTCGATCTGCCCGCGCGAGGCGAACTCGCGATACGTGGGGAGAACGCGCGCGAGCGCCTCCTGCTGCTTGCGCGCCATCAGCGCCTGGTCTTCGCGCGAATAATCGCGGCCCTTGCGCACCAGCTCGACGAGCTCCGGATCGTGCGCGCGCTGATCCTCGTCGAACCAGACAAGCTGGCTGAGCACCTGCAAATCGCGCAGCTCCTGAATCGAGCGGCCGCGTGATTCGTACAGCTCCGCGTAGCGCGGAAAGCGCTGGATCATGTGCGGGACGTTCGCCTGGAAAAGGTACTTCAACATGAAATTGCGCTGTGCTTCGCTCAAATCCTCGACCGGCGTGACGGCGACCTGAAGGAACGGGTCGGAGGCGCTCCCATGCGCGTAATCCTGAATCTGCGCGATCATCGACGGGACCAGGTTGAAGGTCTGGTGAACGGCGGGAACCTCTTCGAGAATGCGAACCATGCCCGCGTAATCTTTGAGGGCATGGAGACGCGTCCAGGGCAGCTTGTACTCGCCGGTCCACAGGTCCTTGTAGAACGGCTGGTGCATGTGCCACAGAAAACAGAGCGTGGTCATTGCGGCGAGGCACCCCTATTCGCCGCCGATGCACGCAGATGCACGCGGATATACTTGCATATGCGTATATCGGCGTGAATCTGCGGTTTGACTAGATCAATGTCGCGCCGAAAAATAACTGCGGACGGGTACTGGGGGCTGAGTACCCTTGATCGCGATCCACAAAATAGCATTTAATTCATCATCGTCGATCTCGTCGGCTTCATCAAAGTCCATTGCAGCCGAGCGCGCCGCGGTCTGCGATCGCGGCGGATTTTTTTGGGTGAGCGAGATGCGCGGCTGCTCGACTTCGTAGGTCTTGTTGTTCGGCGCGGAAGCGAAGGCTTGGATCAGCGGCCGCGCGCCGGCGTCGTACTGCGTCATGGGCCGCAACCCAAGAATCAGCTCCATGGTGCGCATGATGGAGGACTGGTTGTACATGCTGCTGTCCACCATCCCGCGCTGCGTGTAGGGCGAGATCGCCAGCATGGGCGAGCGGTGCGAGTCCACGTGGTCCGGTCCGTTCTGCGCGTCATCCTCGATCACGAAAATCGCCGTCGCCGGCCAGAATTTGCTGTGTGAAACGCCGTCCACGATCATGCCCAGCGCGTAATCGTTGTCTGCGAACAGCGACAGTGGCGCCAGTTTATCGGGCGTGGTGCCATTCGTATGATCGTTGCCGAGGCGCAGGATCATCAGGTTGGGCATCTTGTCCTGCGCCTCGAACTGTTTCAAATCCTCGAGGAAGGTTTTGGCTCGGTCCACGTCGGGATAATTCAGATCGAAGTTGCGGTAGCGCATGTTGGTGACGCGTACCAGCGCCGGATCGTTGACCTTTTCGATCTGGATGCCGTCCGGACCGGCCTGCGCTTTGTTCTCCGCCCAGTAACCATAATTGCGGACCGTAAGACCGGCGGCGAGCGCGTTGTTCCAGATGTATCCCGCGGGAGGCGAATTGGCCGGCTCCTCGCCTTCGAAATCGTAATGCTTGCGGCGGTTGGCGTATTGGTTGGGCCACAGCTTCTGGACGTAATCCGGCGCGATGGAGGCGGTCGCCCAACTGTGGCCATCCGCGCTCACGTCGCTGTTGACGTAAAAATTGTCGAACAGGACGAACTGCCGCGCCAGCTTGTAATGGTTCGGCGCGGCGGATTCGTCGAACAAACACAGCGAGGGGTCGCTGTTGCCCTTGCCGATCTTTCCGAACACCTGGTCGTAGGTGCGGTTTTCCTTCACGATGTAAATCACGTGCTCGATAGGCGAGTGTTTGCCGGGCCGCGAGACGATCACGCTAGCGGGCAGATTGCTGATATCGAGATCGTCGTCGCTGTAATGCTGCTGCGCTCGCGCGGTCTTGGTGTACTGATCAAGCGCGTCCTCGCTGAGCGGATCGATCACGGACAGCGTGCCGGTCTGCATGACGCCGACGTAGTAGCGGCGGTTGTCGCCACGTTGGACATTGGAAACCTGCTTCGGACCGGAGTAATCGGGATTGGCGTAGCTGCGCAGACCGCGGCCGTTGAGCACCAGGATGCGGCCGTCGGTGAGCACGCGCGCAGCCGTCGGATACCAGCCGGCGGGAATAAAGCCGGAGACGCGGCTGCGCGCTTCGGAAATGTCGGCGACCGCGACAGCATTGGCGTCCGAGCACACCACGTACAGCGTCTTCTGGTCCGGACTGAGCGCCACCGCGCTGGGCGTCATCCCCAGCGGATGCATCGGCGTCATAGCGATATTCAACGTTTCGGCGAGCCTCATCTCGTTCGAGCCGCTGATGTTGACCACGAAAACGAAATTGGTGTTCGCCGCGGCGACGAACAGGCGGTACGGCGCGGCGTCCTCCTCGCCTTCCGGCTTGCGATTGCTCAACACCATATCCGTGGTGTGCGGACCCAGGGCGACGCGCCCGAGCTGCTCGCCGCTCGCGGCATCGTGAAGATACAGGCTTCCATCCGACCAGCTCGAAACGAAAACCGATTTTCCGTCGGGATGAAACAGGATGCGGTAAGGGCGCCTGCCGGTCTTGAACAAATTCTTCACGCGGCCCGAGGACACGTCGATGGTGGCGACCGCGTCGCGATACATGTCGGCCGCATAGATGGTCCTGCCGTCGGGCGAAAGCGCCACATCGCCGATGAAATCCTGCCAATCGCGCTTGGCCTCGGGAACCACCACCAGCTCGCGCGCCGGCGCAATCTTGCCGTCCGCCGACAGCGTGAACTCGAACACGGTTGCGCGCGATCCGCCGCCCGCGTAGATCCTGCCGTCGGGCGCAACTGCCAGCCCCAGCCACGCATCGGCGACCGACACGCGAGAAACCTCGTGCATGTCCGACGCCGCCAGCACGATGATCGACGGCGGCTTGTATCCGCCGTTCAACACCAGCAGGTATTTCCCGTCTTTCGAGAGCGCGATCGACATCGGCAGCGTATCGAGCGGAACTTGTTTTCCCGCGGGCTTGATCCGCCACCCGCTCGACACGATAAAGCTGCCATCCGGCTGCGGACCCACCTGGTCGCGCCAGCCCGGCTGCGACGAAAGCGCACCCGCGCAGATCGCGATGAGAACGAGACCCGAATATTTTTTCATGGAACCCTCCCGCTGGTCAGCTACTCCGAATATCTCTGGGCGATCGGGAAACGCCGCCCGATGCCGAAGGCCTTGGTGGTCACTTTCAGTCCCGGCGCCGCCTGCTGGCGCTTGTATTCATTGCGATCCACTTTCGACGCGATGCTCTCCACCAGGTCGAGCGGCAGGCCCATGCTGGCGGCGATGTCGCGCGGCGTACGGTACTGCTCGATGTAGGCTTCAAGAATCGGATCGAGCACGTCGTAGGGCGGCAGCGAGTCCGTATCTTTCTGGTCGGGCCGCAGCTCGGCCGAAGGCGGCTTGGTGAACACGGCCTCCGGAATCGCGCCGTTGTGCCGGCGGTTGGCGATGCGCGAGAGCGAGTACACCATGGTCTTGGGAACGTCGCTGATCACCGCCAGGCCGCCGCACATGTCGCCGTACAGCGTGCAATAGCCGACCGCCAGCTCGCTTTTATTGCCGGTGGTGAGCACCAGCGCCCCGGTTTTGTTGGACAGCGCCATCAACGTCACTCCGCGCAGGCGGGATTGCAGATTTTCCTCGGTCACATCGGGTGCGCGCCCGGCAAACTGCGGCGCGAGCTCCCCGATGAAGCGCTCATACACCCCGCGAATCGACACGATCTCGAACCGGATCCCCAGGCGGTTCGCCATCTCCCGCGCGTCCGTGACGCTGCCTTCCGACGAATACGGCCCGGGCATGCCCACGCCGGTTACGTTTTCGCGACCCACCGCTTCCACCGCGATCGCCGCGGTCAGCGACGAATCGATGCCGCCCGAAAGTCCGATCAGAACACGGCTGAACCCGCACTTGCGCATGTAATCGCGCGTGCCGAGCACCAGGGCCTGGTACACAGCTTCGCATTCATCTGTGAAATCCTCATGAATTTCCCCGGTTCCCGTGGCGCTGTCGAAGATCACGAGGTCTTGCTCGAACGATCGTCCACAGGCGACCATTTGCCCGGCGCTGTTCATCGCGAAACTGGAGCCATCGAACACGAGCTGGTCGTTTCCGCCCACCTGGTTTACGTACACCACCGGCCGCTTGTAACGCCGCGCAGAGGCGCGGTAGATTTCGCGCCGAACCTCGCGCTTTCCCATGTTGTACGGCGACGCATTGATACAGATCATGATCTCGCCGCCCGATTCGAACATCTCCTCCACGGGATCGCGCTGGTACAGGCGGCGCTTCCAGAACTGACGGTCGTTCCAGGCGTCCTCGCAGATGGTCAGCGCGACGTCCTTGCCGCGAATGCGGCACAGCGATTCGCGCTCGCCGGGGCGGAAGTAGCGTGCCTCATCGAAGACGTCGTAGGTCGGCAGCAGCATCTTCGTCTGGCGGAAGGTCACGGCTCCGTTTTCGAGCAGCGCCGCGCAGTTGAGCGCGCGCTTTCCGACAGTCGAATGGGACCGCGCCACGTACCCGCACACGATGCTGAGATCGAGATCCGCCGATTCCTGCGCCAGCCGTTCGAGCTCGCTCTCGCTGCGGTCGATGAAGCTCGGCTTTTCTACCAGGTCGCGCGGCGGATAGCCGGTGATTGAAAGCTCGGGGAAGACGGCGAGCTCGGCGCCGCGGCGGGCGGCCTCGCGGGCCGCGTTCAGGATGAGCCCGGCGTTGCCGCGAAGATCGCCGACCACCGGGTTGATTTGCGCCAAGGCAATGCGCATGGAACCTTTATTCTACTTTCTGCCTCCGTCCTCTGCTGTCCGAGGCCGATCCCTTGGGGTCTTACGGGTTGACCCGATGGCCGCCTTGCGCCACACGTGATATCGTGGCGTGTACAGGCTTGGAGGCCACTTGTGAAACGCTCACTGTTTTTGGTTTTTGCATGCGCGGCTACCCTGGCGGTCGCCCAGGATGAAACACCCGTTCCCGAGATCCCCTTCGACTCGGTCCCCAATTTCCTGAAGCTTCCCCCGAGCATGAATCTCGGCGAGGCTTCGGGTGTCGCGGTCAACTCGAAACATCACATTTTCGTGTTCTCCCGCGGCAACACCACCGGCCCGGCTTACGGCGCCGCCGCCGCGCAGATTCTGGAGTTCGGCCCCGACGGAACGTTCATCCGCGAGATCGGAAAGAACCTCTACGCGTGGAGTTTCGCCCACGCGATCCGCTTCGACAAAGACGACAACCTGTGGGCCATTGATAAAGGCTCGGACATGATCGTGCGTTTCAATCCGCAGGGCCACGTGACCATGGTGTTCGGACGCAAGAAAGAGGCGTCGGATGAGGGCTCTGAGCCGTGGAAGCGCGTGCGCCCGCCGCGTCCCGCCGTCGACGGCCAGTTCCGCCAGCCCACCGACGTCACCTGGGATCCGGCCGGCGACATCTTCATCAGCGACGGCTACATCAACTCGCGCGTGGCGAAGTTCGACAAGAACGGCCGCTGGGTGAAACAGTGGGGCGTTCCGGTTCCCGATGAGGATCGCGCCAATCCCAAGCCGAACGAGCTCAACACGCCGCACTCAATTGCGTCCGACGCGAAAGGCAACATCTATGTAGCCGACCGCGGCAACCGCCGCATCCAGGTATTCGATTCCGACGGAAATTTCGAGCGGATCATTCAGATCAACGTTCCGGTACCCGACGACGTTCAGCCGTGGATGGGTCCCAAGCCGAGTGCGGAGGGAGCCAAGCGCCAGAGCGGCGCGCCGTGGGCCATCTGCATCACGCCCGGTCCGACGCAGTATCTCTACAGCGCCGACGCGTACCCGGGTCGCATCTACAAACTCACGCTCGACGGCAAGGTGCTGGGTGAGTTGGGGACCTCCGGTCGCCAGTTGAAGGAATTCGGCTGGATTCACGAGCTCGCCTGTCCCTCGGAGAATGAGATCTACGCGGCGGAAATCCTGAACTGGCGCGTGCAGAAGCTGATCCTGCACCCGGCAGGCACGGAAACCCAGACGACGCGCAAAACCTCCGCGACGCCGCACAAGTCGTCGTCGGCAGCGGCGGCGAGGAACTAGGCTACTGAAGTCCGGCGCGCTCTCGACGTGACGAGGCTGGGTGGAAACACGACCTCCGTACCCCGCCGTGACCGGCGCGGCTATCCCCTAAACGATCTCCCGGCCGCTCAACTCGCGCGGCCTTCCTCAGGGCGAGGCGGCTAGCAATTCGTTGAAATTGCGAGGGGCGGGCTGCTCGGGGCCAATTCGCGGCGCACATCTGGAGCGGCGGCTTCGGATCGCAAGGTTTCCGCGGGTGTTCGTGCCGATGCACATCGCCAGGATGAGCGTCACGGTCAGCGTGAGAGTCCGGTTGCGGACGAAAAGGCGGAGCGAAGCGTACATGACCTTAGTACCGAAAAAGCCGCCGCCTTTTCCCGGTCTTTTTGTGGATTCGCTCAAAAAAACCTTGCCAATCCCCGAGCGGATACGGCATATTTGAATTGGGCGTAGCGTCCATATATGGGCTGGGATCTTCGATGCCAGAACTCAGACCGGATCATGAGATCCTGTACCTCACCGAATTGCTGGGCCTCAAGGTTTACGACCTTAAGGGGCACAAGATCGGTGTGGTCAAAGACGCCGCCCTGGTTCCGCTGATCGATCCGGCCCGCATCGACCGCTATCTGGTGGGCAATGGTGGGAGCTGGCTGACCGTCCGCCACGATCAGATCGAATCCATCTCGCTTGAAGGCATCCGCCTGCGTGACGAAAACCTGACGCCGTACCATTCCGATGAGTACATGCTGCGCACCAGCCGGGACCTGCTCGACCAGCAGATCATCGACGCCCAGGGCCACAAAGTGGTCCGCGTGAATGATGTAACGTTCGAGTTCCGGCGCGACCCGGGCGGAGATCGGCTCTGGGTGCTGGAGGTCGATATCGGCATTCGCAGCATCTTCCGCCGCGTATTCAAGGGCATTCTCCCGCCGCGGCTGATCCGCAAGCTGCAAGTGAACATCGCTCCCCACTCGATTCGCTGGGAGTTCTGCAACATCCTGGAGCCGGATCCGCAGCGGCGGCTGCGGCTGAACATCTCCAACCGCTTGCTCGAAGGCATGCACCCGGCCGATCTGGCCGATATCGTCGAGGATCTCAGCCCGCAGGATCGCGAGGCGATCTTCGAAAACATCGACAGCGAGGTCGCCGCCGACGCTCTTTCCGAAGTCGATCCCGATATCCAGGCCAGCATTCTCGAATCGCTCGAGACGCAAAAGGCGGCCGACATCGTGGAGGAAATGTCGCCCGACGAGGCCGCCGACGTGCTGGCGGAGCTTGAAGAGAAAAAAAGCGAAGAAATCCTCGAGGAAATGGAGCACGAACCCAAGTCCGACGTCGAGGAACTGCTGGAGTTCGAAGAGGACACCGCGGGCGGCATGATGAACACCGAATACGTCGCCCTGCCGGAGGACGCCACGGTGGCCGACGCGCTCAGCACGCTCAAGGATCACGAAGAGTTGATCGAGACCCTGAATACGCTGTTTCTGACTGATTCGGAGGGGCTCCTGAAAGCGTCGGTTCCGCTGGCGCGGCTGTTTCTGCACCAAGGCTCGACGCCGCTGAAGACGCTGGCCGCGGAAACACTGATCTCGGCGCCGGTGAACGAGCATCAGGACCGCGTGACGGAGCTATTCGACAAGTACAACTTGCTAGCGTTGCCGGTGGTGAGCGAGGACGGGCAGCTTTCGGGCGTGATCACGGCGGACGATATCATTTCGGTGTTGCGGCAGCGGTAACGCGCGCTCGCGCCTACAATGTGGCATGCTTTCCGATGTGAAGTTCGCGCTGCGTGATTTCGCGAAGAATCCCGGGTTCACCGCGGTCGCGACCATCGTTCTAGCGCTGGGTATCGGCGCGAACACCGCCATGTTCAGCGTGCTTGACGCGGTGCTGTTGCGCGCGCTGCCGCTGCGCGATCCCGGCCGCACGGTGATGGTGTGGGAGAAGAATCCGGCGCTGGGCGATTTTCTGGCCGAGCGCGTGCCCACTTGTCTGAGCAACATTTTCCAGTGGCGCGCTCTCTCCCATTCCTTCGACGCGATGACCACGTACGAATCGGCGAATTTCAATCTCACCGGCGTGGACCAACCGGAGCCGCTTGAAGGGGCGCGCATCGAAGCCAACTTTGGCGACCTTTTTGGGGCGCGGCCGGTGTTGGGACGCATGTTCGCCGCGGGCGACGATCACGTCGCGATTCTTACCCACAAGCTGTTCCAGAAGAGATTCGGCGGCGATCCCAAAGCGCTGGGCCAGACCATTGAGCTGGACAAGGCCGCCTACACGGTGATCGGCGTGTGGCCCGCGTCATTTCATCTTCCGGCGATGTGGACCGGGATGCAGCAGAACAATCCCCAGGTGTGGCTTCCCTTGAACATGCATCCGACCGACGAAAAGGCGCTGAAGGAACGGACCAAATTCGTTTATGCGCATCTTCGCCCGGGCGTGACGCTCGAGCAGGCGCGCGCGGAGATGAGCGCGATCGGCACGCGCCTCGAGCGCGAAGATCCCGACCTGAACAAAGGATTCAACGTGAATGTTTTCCCGGTGTCAATCGAAGACGTCGGGCCGGACCAGCGCAAGTACGTGTGGATTTTGCAAGGCGCGGTCGGATTCGTGCTGCTGATCGCGTGCGCAAACGTCGCCAATCTTTTGTTGGCGAGGTCGATGGCGCGTCGCAAGGAACTGGCAGTGCGGATGGCGATGGGCGCGAGCCGATGGCGTCTGGCGCGGCAGATGCTCGCCGAAAGCCTGCTGCTCGGCCTCGGTGGAGCGGCGGCGGGACTATTGGCAGCATACGCGGGCGTTCGCGCAATCGTCGCGCTGGCGCCGAAGGACACGGCGCATCTTCAAGACATTCATCTCGATCCGCTGGCACTGGGATTCACGCTGGCAGCGGCGGTGGTGACAGGAATCATTTTCGGACTCGCGCCATCGCTCGACGCGGCCGGGCGGAACGTGAACGAGGCGTTGAACCAGACGGGCCGCTCGGGCGCGAGCGGATTGAAGAAGCGGCTGCGCAGCGTGCTGGTGGCGGGCGAGGTCGCGCTCGCGCTGGTGCTGCTGGTGGGAGCGGGACTGCTGATCCGCACGGTGCACGCGATGATCGCTTCGGACCCGGGATTCCGGCGCGACGGACTGTTGAGCGTGCGCCTCAAGCTGCCGCAATTCCAATATCCGACCGAAGGGGCGGCCGCGCCGTTCTGCCGGCAGATTCTTGAAAAAGTATCGGCGATGCCGGGGGTAATCTCGGCCAGTCTGGCGAGCGGGCTTCCCATGCAGGATCTTTCGATCAGCAGCTACAGCTTCGATGGCGCGCCTCCCCCCGGCGCAGGTCCGCAGCCGAACGCCGCGGTCCGCCGCGTGAGCGAGGATTACTTCCGCACCATGATGATCCCGCTGCGCAGCGGACGCGGGTTCACGCACGCCGAAGCGGAAGACCCGAAATCGCCCTCGATCGTGATCAATGAGACCATGGCGAAGAAGCTGTGGCCGGGCGAGAGCGCCATCGGCAAAACGCTGAAGCTGAGCGATCAGCGCCGCGCGGTGGTCGGCGTGGTTTCCGATGTGCGCCAACTGGGGCCGGAGCAGTCGATCAGCCCGGAGATTTACGTTCCGTCCATGCAGTACCAGCAATTCACCATCGTGGTGCGCAGCGAACTGGCGCCTGCGGGCCTGATCGCGTCGATCACACGCGCGGTGCACGAAATCGATCCGGATCAGCCGGTCTCGGACGCGAAAACGATGAACGAAGCCACGGCGGAATGGGCGTCGGACCAGAAGTTCGTGATGAGTCTGCTGGTCGCGTTCGCCGGGCTGGCGCTGGTGCTGGCCGTGGTGGGGCTGTACGGCGTACTGGCGTACTCGGTGAGCCAGCGGACGCGCGAGATCGGGATTCGCATGGCGCTGGGCGCGAGCAACGGCGACGTGCTGCGGCTGGTGGTGCGCGAGGGGCTGACCCTCGCGGCGATCGGAGTCGTGATCGGCGCGGCGGGCGCGTTCGCATTGACCCGGCTGCTCGAGGGGCTGATTTTCGGCGTGAAAGCGTCGGACCCGTTGACGCTCGCGATTGTTGTGGCCGTGTTGCTGGGAGCGGCCCTGGCGGCGAGCTCGATTCCCGCGCGCCGGGCAGCGAAAGTGGAGCCGGTGGAAGCGCTGCGCATCGAGTGAGACGTTCGCAGATTTACGGGACTGTTTGCGTTAGATCAGCGTGCATCTGCCGCATGTAGCTTGTGCTCGCGCAGATCTGTGAGAAGGTCCAGCCACACATCCATCCCCGCGCCCGTTTTCGACGACACCGGCAGGATCCGCATTCCCGGACGCACGCTTTGAATGTTGCGATGACACAGCTCCGCGTCGAACTCGACCGCCTCGGCCAGATCCATTTTGGTGATGACGGCGATGTCGGCGGTGTTGAAGATGGTCGGATACTTCAGCGGTTTGTCCTCGCCTTCGGTCACCGACAGCAGCACCAGACGCAAATCTTCGCCCAAATCGAAGGACGAGGGGCACACCAGATTGCCGACATTTTCGATGAACAGGAAATCGAGCGGCGCGGGAAGCCAGTTGTCGAGCGCGGCGCGGACCATCATGGCGTCGAGATGGCAAACCGTTCCGGTCACGATCTGTTTCACCGGCGCCCTCGACCGCGCCAGGCGCGCAGCGTCGTTTTCCGTCGCCAGATCGCCAACCAGCGCGGCAACACGATAGCGCGGCTGAAGAAGCGTCAGCGTTTTTTCAAGAAATGCGGTTTTTCCAGAGCCAGGGCTGGAAACCAGGCTGACCACCGCGACGTTCTTGGCGCGAAATTCGTCGCGTAGCCCGCGCGCCAGCACGTCGTTTTGCTTCAGGACGTTCTTGCGCACCTCCATCAGGCGCGGCGTCATTCATCCACCTCCAGGGCGAATACTTCGAGCTCCCGCCCGGCGAGGATTTGCGAAACGGGCGAACGGCACTCCGGGCAGGTGAACCACTCCGACGCATCGACCGTCCGCTCCGCATCGCATTTCGAGCACCAGGCCGTGATGGGGATCTCCTCGATCATCAGCCGCGAGCCTTCGAGCGGAGTGCCTGCAGCGGCGAGATCGTAGGAGGACAGCAGCGCGTCCTTAGCGACGCCGGAGAGCCGACCGATCCTCAGGTGAACGGCGTTCACGTGCACGCCGCGCTGAGCGGCTTCCTCGTTGGCAAGCTCGACGATGCTGAGGGCGATGGAGAGCTCGTGCATCAGTCGAAACCCCTCATACGATGCAGGCGCGGCCCTGCCAGCCGATCTGGGCGGGCTTGCCGTCTTCCACCAGAACCGGTATCGTGCGCTGCCCTCCCGTAAGAGCTTGCAGGCGCGCGTACGCGTCGCGATCTTTTTCGACATCGTATTCGATGAAGTCGCGGCCGTTTATTTCGAGCGACTCGCGCAGGTCCGCGGTGTACGGGCAGGACGCGGCGCCGTACAGCTCAAGCTTCGGCACGGGCGAGACCCTCCAGTTGTTCGCGCAGCACGTGGTAAACAGAAGCCTGCACTTCCTGAATGCGCGGGATGTAATCGGAGCGGACAATCAGCGGAAAATCCGCCAGCCCGCGGCGGAAAATTTCGCCGCCATCGTAGCCGAGCAGGGCCACCGTCAGCATGCCACGTTTACGGGCGTCCTCGAGCGCAATAATAATGTTGCGCGACCCTCCGCTGGTTGAGATTCCCACGGCGACGTCTTCGGGCCGCGCCTGGGCGATCTGCTGTCGCAGGAAGATCAGCTCGACGCCGACGTCGTTGGCGATCGCGGTGAGATTGGCCGGCTCCATGGAAAGAGAAATGGCAGGGATGGGCCGCCAGCCTTCCGGCGGCAGGACGCAGTCGAGCGCGAAATCGTTGGCATCGGTGGCTGAACCGCCGTTTCCGAACACGACGAGCTTGCCGCCGCGCACCAGGCGTTCGTGAATGGCGCGCGCCGTTTCGCCGATCTGTTCGGATTGTTCTTCAGCGAATCGCGCACGCAGAGACGCGTCATCAGCGGCTTTCATGCGAATCGACTGGGCAACCTCGGCGAGAATGTTGCCGGTCTCCTGGCGCTCGCCTCCCAGGAAAGGATAAAGAAAAGCGGCGTCGCCGGCGTCGCGGCCCAGCTCGCGGTGCTCGAAAAACACGTGCACCGTCTCCCACAGCGTGTGGTACAGAATTTCGACCAGCTCCTGATGATGGAACGGATTCGCGAGCGGATCTGGAAGCGAGTACGAACCTTCGCCGGGGAGCGCGAACGTCATCGCGCCGCGCGTATACGCCCAGTCGAGCGCGGACGTGACCTCGGGATCTCCTTCGGGCGGTCCGAATCCCATAACCACATCTTCGGGGCGAAGAATCGCTTCGAGCCATGGGCGGAATGCGATCGAAAGATCGAGCGCCGGCAGCGCGCGCTTGCCGACGATGATGGGGTGCACGAATTCGACCGAGACGTGCTGCGCATCGGTGGCGAACGGGCCGCGGCCGAAGGCCAGCAGGCGTCCGCCGTTCAGGAATCGCTCCGACATTTCGCGGCACGCGGTGGCCAGATGGTGCGCCTCGCGATCGAAAAATTCCGCAAATAGCCGGTTGCGTTCGTGAAGGTGCGCGGAAACGTCGGTTGAAAGAGCCGGCATCAGCAGATTCTCGGGAGCGGGTCGCCGACCAGCATGTCGATCACGCGCGCGCCGCCGTAAGCAGTCGAGACCACGACCGTGCGCGCGGGCTCAGCGGCGATTTCGCCGATGACGGCCGCGCACTCGCCTCCCGGCGTCGCGTGCAGGGCCTCAAGCGCACGGTCCACGCGATCGGCCGAGACTACAGCGAGGAACTGGCCTTCGTTGGCGATGTGCAGCGGGTCCAGCCCGAGCAGTTCGCAGGCGCCGCGCACGAAATCGCGCACGGGGATTTTTTCTTCCGCCAGCACCACGCCAAGTCCGCAATCGAGCGCCAGCTCATTGAGCGAAGTGGCCACGCCGCCGCGCGTCGGATCGCGCATCCACTTGATGCCGCCGCCCACGGCCTTCGCCAGCGCGTCAACAAACGGCAGTACCGGCCGCGTGTCGGAGCGGAGATCCGCGTCGATATCGAGCTCGCCGCGGGCGAGCAGAATGGTGATGCCGTGATCGCCGATCGGGCCGGAAAGGATCACCTGATCGCCGGGCTGGACTCGGCGCGGAGAAATTTCGAGTTCCGGAATCGCTCGCCCGACGCCGGCCGTGGTGATGTACATGCCGTCGGCCTTGCCGTGTTCAACTACTTTCGTATCGCCGCCCGCAATGGCGACGCCGGCTCGCGCTGCCGCGGCCGACATCGCCCGGATTTCCGCTTCCAAAATCTCCGTGGCGAGGCCGGCTTCGAGGACGTAGCTGACCACGAGCGCTTCGGCTCGCGCGCCGGAAACGGCGAGATCGTTCACGGTTCCGTTCACAGCCAGTTCGCCGATCGATCCGCCGGGAAATTTCAGCGGCCGGACGACGAAGCTGTCGGTGGTGATGGCAATGCGCGCGCCGTCGATACTTAAATGCGCGGCATCGCCGAGCGGGTCGGTCGAAGATGGGAACAAGATCGGCGCGAACAAGCCGTCGATCAGCCGGCGGCTCGCTTTTCCGCCGGCGCCGTGCGCCATTTCGACTCGCGCGTCGCGGAAACGGATTTTGCCGGGCGCGGTCATTGCACGCTGACCGCGGCCTTGCGATGCGCGTAGTTGAAATACGCCGCACACGACCCTTCGGCGGAAACCATCAGCGCGCCGATGGGATGTTCCGGCGTGCATTCGTTGCCGAACACCTTGCACTGCTCGGGCCGCAGGACGCCCTTCAGCACTTCACCGCACTGCGCGGCCTTGGGATCGGTCACGCGCACGCCGGGCACCGCGAAGCGCCGCTCCGCGTCCCATTCGGCGAACTCCTCGCGAATGCGCAACGCGGATTGCGAGATGAATCCCAGACCGCGCCATTCAAAATACGGGCGCAACTCGAACACCTGACTGATGGCTTTGAGCGCCGCGCGATTCCCTTCCCACGGCACCACGCGGCCATACTGATTCTCGACCTCCGCCGTGCCGTTGTTCAACTGGCGCAGCAGCATGACGATGGATTGCAGGATATCGAGTGGCTCGAAGCCCGAAACCGCGATGGGCTTGCGCTCGTTGCGCGCGATCCATTCGTACGGCCGGCAGCCGATGACGGTCGAAACGTGGCCCGGTCCGATGAACGCGTCGATGCGCATGTCCGGCGAATCGAGAATCGCACGGATCGCCGGAATGATCGTCACATGGTTTGAGAACACCGAAAAATTGCGCACGCGGCTTTCGCGCGCGCGCAGCAGCGTGAGCGCGGTGGATGGGGCAGTGGTCTCGAACCCGATGGCGAAAAACATCACGTGCCGGTCCGGATTCTTGATCGCGAGCTTCAGCGCGTCGGCCGGCGAATACACGATGCGCACGTCCATCCCCCGCGACTGGTATTCGAGCGGGCTGCCCTTGGTTCCCGGAACGCGCATCATGTCGCCGAACGCGGTGAAAATCGTGCCCGGCTGCTCCGCTATGGACAGGCCGTCATCGATGCGTCCCATGGGAAGAACGCACACCGGACAACCCGGACCGTGGACCAGCTCGATGTTCGGCGGAAGCAGGTCCTTCAGGCCGAAACGATAAATCGCGTGCGTGTGGCCGCCGCACACTTCCATGAACCGATAATGGCGCGCCGGATCGGCGAGCCGGCGGATCTCCTCGGTAGCGCGAGTGATCAGCTCGGGACGGCGAAATTCATCCACAAATTGCATGCTGCATCCTTAATTACGAGAATTACGAGCCGTCGTGCATCCCGTAGCCGCGGACCTCGGTTTCAGCGGCCTGCGATTCGCCCAACATTTCGAGCAGCCCGATCTGCTCGCGCGCGCGCTCCTCGCTGATCTTGTTCATGGCGAAGCCGACGTGAATCAGCACCCAGTCGCCTACGCGGCCGGGGTCGTCGGCATCGATCAGGCCCAGATCGACTTTGCGGCGGACGCCGAGCACGTCCACGAGCGCCAGCGGATGGTCGCCCGCCAGCAGATCGACAATCTTTCCCGGTATCGCAAGGCACATGACGTTAAACACCTCGGCGCGAGCGCGTCGCGCCCACTTCACCAGCTTAATCCCGCGGCCCGGCCGGAACAACGCGATGCCTGAACTGTCGCCGTTACTCGCGGCAGACCAATTGCATTCCATCCCCGCGGAGACTGAGAAAAGCGCCGCTTGCCTTGTCGGGGCGCGCGAATTCACCCAGTGCTGCGTACTATGCCGCAATTTCCAAATGTCGATCCGATTCCCGTTCCCGCGCCGATCTGGCTCGTCAAGCTGCTTCACGACCTGACTTTCGCCTTGCACCTGAGCGCCGTAGGTCTGTTGCTCGGAGGCCTGACGCTGGCCGTCCTGTTCTCGCTTCTCGGGCGAATGCGCCGTTCTGTCGAGATGACGCAGGCCGCGGGGATGATCACGCACCGGCTGCCGACAATCATGGCGTTCGTAATCAACCTCGGAATTCCGCCGCTGCTCTTCGCGCAAGTCCTGTACGGGCGCGCGTTGTATACCAGCAGCGTCCTGATCGGCGCCTACTGGATTTCCGTGATCTTTCTGCTGATGGCCAGCTACTTCGGACTGTACATGGCCGCGCGCCGCGCCGATTCGCAGCGCCCGTGGACCGCGCCGGCGTTCGCATCGCTCCTGCTGGTGCTGGCGATCGCGTTCATTTACTCGAACAACATGACGCTGATGATCCGGCCGCAGGGATGGGTCGAGATGTATCAGGCAAATCCCTCCGGAGTGCAGCTCAACAGCGCCGATCCATCGCTGCTCCCGCGATGGCTGTTCATGATCGCCGGGGCGTTTTCGGTGACCGGAGCCGGGTTGATCGTGCTTTCGCTGCGCAACGGCCTGAGCGATGGGCTGGCGCGATTCCTGCGGCGCTGGGGCGCGATCTCCATCGCGGTGGGCGTGATCGACCAGGCAGCGTTCGCGCGGATGACCATCGCGCAACTGCCGGTCTTTGCGGATGTCCTGAAAGATCCCCTGTTTTCGCCGTTCGTCTACGGATGGATCGCGACCGCCGCATTGCTGATCGTTCTGGGCGCGCTTGCGGCCGCCGCAAAAAGCGCAGTGATCGCGATCGGATGCGCGCTGGTCGCGTTCCTGAACGTCGCTTCCACGGTGATGGTGCGCGACGGAATTCGCGATCTGACCCTGCGCGCCGCCGGATTCGACGTGTGGAACCGCCAGGTGTCCACCAACTGGTCGGTTCTCGGACTGTTTTTGATTTTGTTCGTCGCGGCGCTGGCGGTGATCGGATACCTGATCGCCGTGGTGGCGAAGGCGCGCCGGATCGAGGAGAAATATGCCTGACGCAAATAGCCGGCGAACGTTCGTTCAGATTGGAGTGGGGATGATGGGGGCTTGCTACGCGGGCGCGGTCGGATATCCGGTGTATCGCTACCTCGCGACGCCGTCGGTCCGCGCCCGCGCACAGGGGCTGGTCACGACAGTTTCGATTCCCGCCAAAGACCTGCCCGGGCCCCGGTCGGCGACGATGTTCCTTTTCGGCTCGCGCCCCAGCGTGCTGATTCATCACGAAGACGGCCATTTCGTCGCCTTCGACGCCGTATGCACGCACCTGGGATGCACGGTGCGCTTCGAGCCGCAGAATCATCGCATCTACTGCCCGTGCCATGGCGGCACTTATGACATGAATACCGGTGCGGTGATCGCTGGACCACCGCCGCGCGGGCTGACGGTGTATCGAGTGGAGGTCGCCGATGGCAACGTCGTCGTTTCCCGAACCTAAGAGCGGAGTTTACAACTGGGTCGACCAGCGGCTGGGATTGTCGGAAATCCTGGCGCTCGCCCGGCACAAGACCGTGCCGCAGCACAAATACTCATTCTGGTATTACTGGGGCGGAATTTCGCTGTTCCTGTTCCTGATGCAGATTCTGACCGGCATTCTGCTGCTGGTGTATTTCCGGCCCGGCAAGGAAGCCTTCGAATCGGTACGCCAGATCACCTACGACGTCGATTTCGGATGGCTGATCCGCTCGGCGCACTCCTGGTCGGCGAACCTGATGGTGCTGGCCGTCTTCGTCCATATGTTCTCAGTGTTGTTCATGAAGGCGTATCGCAAGCCCAGAGAGTTCGGATGGTGGAGCGGCCTGGCGCTGCTGGGTTTCACCCTGCTTTTCGGATTTAGCGGCTATCTTCTGCCGATGGACGAGCTTTCCTATTTCGCGACCAAGGTCGGATTGCAGATGTCCGGCATGATTCCCGGCGTCGGCAAGCTGATCACGGACATCGTGCGAGGCGGCCCGGATGTCGGCGAGACCACGGTGCAGAGATTTTTCGCCTTGCACGTGGTGATTTTGCCGTTTCTGTTCCTGCCGATCCTGCTGTTCCATTTATTCCTGGTCCAGAAGCACGGCAACGCGGTCCCGCCCCAGGAAGCTGCGCGGCCCGCCTCCGAGCGCAAGACCGTCCCCTTCTTCCCCAACTTCTTCACCATGGATCTGGCGATGTGGCTGATCGCGCTGAACGTGTTGACTATCCTGGCCACGCTGTTTCCCTGGGACCTCGGCCCGCCGGCCGATCCGCTCTCGCCGACGCCGGTGGGCATCCATCCAGAGTGGTATTTCATGGCGCAGTTCCAGATGTTGAAGCTGCTTGGCAAAGTAATTCCGGGGCTGACCGGTGAAGTTGTCGGCATGGCGCTGGTCGCCCTGATTTTGATCTTCTGGGCCGCGATTCCGCTGTTCGATCCCGAAAAAGCGAGCGGCCGCCGGGCGCGGTCGACGGCATGGATCGGCTGCGGATTGCTCGCCTCGATGCTGGTGCTGACCATCTGGGGTTACCTAGGAGTCTGAGTATGAACTATCCGGTTTGGGACGTTCCCATCATCGGCAGCGTGTGGGTGATCGGCCTCATCGCGATCTTTCACGTGATGATCTCGCATTTCGCCGTCGGCGGCGGCTTGTATCTGGCCTTCGCCGAGCGCAAAGCGCGCCGCGAGAAGCGCGCGGACTGGCTCGAAGTGATCCGCGCGCACTCCAAATTTTTCCTGATCCTCACCGGAGTCTTCGGCGCCATCTCCGGCGTGGGCATCTGGTTCTCCATCGGCCTGGCCAGTCCGGAAAGCACCAGCACGCTGATCCACAATTTTGTTTTCGGCTGGGCCATCGAGTGGTGCTTCTTCGCGGTCGAGATCGCAACCGTGATGGTGTACTACTATACCTGGGATCGCGTGGACGAGAAAACGCATATGACGCTCGCGTGGCTGTACGCCGGCTCGTCCTGGTGCACGTTGGTGATCATCAACGGAATCCTGACATTCATGCTGACACCCGGCCAGAGCTGGCTTGCGGTGGCCGGGACCGGACAGGAAGCCTCGAAATTCTGGTTCGCGTTTTTCAATCCCACCTACTGGCCCAGCCTGGTGCTGCGCACGCTGATCTGCTTCGCGCTCGCCGGAGTGTGGGCGCTGGTGACCGCCAGCCGCATCGACGGGTTCCAAAAACCGGCGCTTAAAACCGAAGTGATCCGCTGGTCGAGCAGATGGCTGGTGCCCGCGTTTCTGCTGGTTCCGGTCGCGCTCGCCTGGTATCTGTTCTCGATTCCCGAAAACAGCCGGCATCTGATGCAGGCCGGCATCAGCACCATCGGCTCCGGCATGTTCACGCAGGTGACGCGGGCCGCGCTGGTGACCACCATGGCTTCGGCGACCATCCTCGCCGTGGTGTACTTCATCGCGTGGCGCAATCCGCTCGATTTCAACCTCGCCCACGCCGGCGCGGTGCTGTTTCTCGCGCTCGCCGCGACGGGCGCGACCGAGCACGCGCGCGAGATGATCCGCAAGCCTTACACCGTCAACCAGTTCATGTATTCGAACGGCGTGCGGCGAGCCGACGTCGCCAAATTCAACGCCATCGGATTCACCACTCAGACGATCTGGAACCGCGGGCAGATGGAGACGGGCGAGCTGATGTTCCGCGGGCAGTGCATGAACTGCCACACGGTCGACGGCTACCGCTCCATGCGCCGCCTGCTGCACGGCCGCGACCGCAAGGCGATCTCCAATATCGTGGGCATGCTCCACGAAAGTCCCGCCACCTCGCCCTACAAGAATTTCATGCCGCCGCTGGTGGGGACGCCCGAAGAAATCGACGCGCTGATCGGTTACCTGGATCGCCTGGAGAATCCTCCCCTGAACCGGCTGGTGGGACAGCGCTGAGTCTCAGGAACACAACGCCGCGCGCAGGTCTTCCGGCAGCGCCATGGGGCGTTGCGTCGATCCGTCGATGCACACCACCACCACCTTTCCTCGCGCCGCCGCACGCCCCTCGACCGATATATCGAAAGCCAGCGTGAATGACGTGCGGCCCACGCGATCGACGGTCACGGCGATATCCATCAGATCGTCAAACACCAGCGGCGCAAGATAATCGCATTCCACGTGAACCCTCGGGAACGCCATGGTCCGGGGGCCGATTCCGTGGTACGCGATGCCGCGGCTGCGCAGGAACTCGGTCTCGGCCGCGTCGAAGTGATTCAGCAGGGAAACGTAAAAAATCCGGCCGCTCGTGTCCGTATCGCCAAAGCGGACGCGGCTGTGCCAGATGAAAGGGTTCACGGACATCTTGTGTTACGATACAACGGTATTTGAAGGGAACGCCACGAATTCCGGACGAATGACGTGGCTCCAAAAATCATGCGCCTCTCCGACAAGTACACGCTCGACCGCGGCAGCCTTTACCTCACCGGGATTCAGGCCCTGGTGCGCCTTCCGATCGACCAGATGCGCC
>Ga0335077_10002643_pt1 | contig 21465 bp, 19 predicted proteins | sample Lox_Sample_31_FD_207151 | JGI IMG/M metagenome (GOLD analysis project Ga0335077, IMG submission 207151) | Soil microbial communities from Loxahatchee National Wildlife Refuge, Florida, United States - Lox_Sample_3.1 | ecosystem: Environmental > Terrestrial > Soil > Wetlands | place: USA...
CTCGGCGGTATTCTCGGAAAGCGCTCCCTCGGCCGGGACATGTTGCTCCGGATAGAGGCTGCAATACGGGAAAGCCTCCGCTATGCCCGGATGCACCCCGACGAGGTCATGGAATATTGCAAACGGCACAGCCAGGAAATGGATGAAGCGGTGATGAAAAACCACATTGATCTCTATGTAAATGATTTTTCTTTGGATCTCGGCACAGATGGGTTGCGTGCAATCCACAGGCTCTTCGGAGAGGCGGAATCGCGGGGAATTTTTTCACGTTCCAATAAACCGCTCCTTGCCGACGAATAACATCTTGATAGCTTTTTGACTTCCACCTCGGTCTGGCTTCTGCGGTTTCCGAAGCAGGACCTGATGCTGCTGAGAGCTATTGCTTCTTTTTATTTGCAGATGCGACAGGGCTGTTTGCCACATCCCCGCTTTATGAACTGGTATGGAGGCCTGGTTATTCGCCAGGCGAACCGATTGGCCGGCGGGTTGCCCCGAGCAGCCGCCAAGCCAGGAGACCTTGGTTGTCCCGGGCGATTACTGATATCCCCGATCCGAAGAGACGGGGTCTTGAGATGTTTGCGAAAATATCGTGATATGGGTATTCTGAGGAACGAATTCCCGAGGAGGTCACATGATCAGTTGGATACTGCTTGCAGTGCTCGCCTTGTTGCTGGTCTGGCTCATATTGATTTACAATGGACTCGTAGCGATCCGGAACGATATGCAGAGCTCGTGGAACCAGATTGACGTCCAGCTCAAGCGGAGACATGATCTTATCCCGAACCTCGTCCAGACCGTGAAAGGGGCCATGGAGTTCGAACAGGACACGCTCGAAAAGGTGATCTCGGCGCGGGCCAAGGCCGTTTCGGCTTCCACACCGGCTGCCAAAGCGGAGGCGGAGAATATGCTCACCCAAACACTGGGGAAACTTTTTGCGGTAATGGAGAACTATCCTGATCTCAAGAGCAACCGGAACGCGATGCAGCTCCAGGAGGAGCTTACCTCCACGGAAAACCGCATTGCCTTCGCCCGCCAGCTCTACAACGACCTCGTCGCGAACTTCCGCACGAAGATCCAGGTCTTTCCGAACAATATCGTTTCTTCAATGTTCAACTTTCAGTCCGGGGAGTATTTCGGCGCAGACGAAACAGCCCGTGCCGTGCCGGCAGTGGACCTGAGCTTAAGGAAGTGAGGCAGATGACAAAAGACAGTGTACAGAAGACGGCCTGAACCCGTGCCTTTCGGCGCATCACTTCAGCCTGGGTATGTCATCTGACTTTTATTTTCTGATTATCCCATGCCCCTGACTTATATCGACATAGAGCGTAAGAAAAGCTGGCGCATCTGGGTCTTCTTTCTTTTCCTCATGATGCTCTACTTCCTCGTTCCCGTTCTCTTCGCCGCGTTTTCGCCGTTAAACGCCTCGCCGCGGTTCTGGTTCATTGCCGGCATGATTGCCCTGCTCGTGGCGGGAATTCATTTCTTGTTCTCGGCTTATGATACGGTTGCCGTTGTAACCAGGAGCTTAAGTGCCCAGCCTCCGGACCCGCAGGACGATGTGCATACAATGCTCATTGACGTGATGCAGGAAATTCACGTGGCCACGGGGAACAAGCGATCGATCCGATGCGTCGTCATTCCCTCGCTGTCGATGAATGCGGTTGCCGCGGCCGACCTTAAGGGTGAGGCCGTCATCGGCATCACCGAGGGGCTGCTCTCCCGCCTCACACGGTCACAGCTTGAGGCCGTCATCGCCCATGAGGCGTATCATATCCTATCCGGCGACTGTATGGAGACAACCATCGCGGCGAGCCTTTTCGGCACGTTCACGTCAGCAGTCGAGAAACTTGACGATGGTACACGTGGCCGGACACTTGCGTCCCCGTCGTTTTCCCTGGCCAGACTTCTGCTGAAGCTGACCTATCTTCTGAACATGCTCATTTCGCGCGAGCGGGAGTACCGCGCCGACGCGGCATCGGTCCGCATGACCCGGAACCCCATTGCGCTGGCCGAGACTCTGCATCTTCTGTCGCGGAGCTGGCGGGGGGCGGGATTCATCGGGAGCGGTTTTGAGATGCTCTGTATCGTCAATCCCGAAGCTACCGCACTGGACGAGAGGGAAGGTTTCTGGGCCGATCTTCTGTCAACCCATCCGCCGCTGGCCAAGAGGATTGATGTCCTGCTCCGGATGGCGCGTATCAGTCTTTCCGACCTCGATGTGCGGTCCGCGGCGGACAACGCATATGCAGGGACGGGTGCGGCGAAAGAGAACAGTCAATCCTATTATGCGATGAATCCCGGTCAAAAGTGGCAGGGACCTTTTTCCCTGCTGGAACTGGGGACCCTCCCCTGGCTCTCGCCTCTCACCTGGATCAGCCGGCAAAAAGATCAAAAAGCTGACCGAGCGTGGAAAGATCCGGCAGTGAATGCCCTTTTTGCAGCGAGACTTTCAGAACCGGAACATCCACCGACGAGCTTTTTATGCCCTGTTTGCCGGCAGCCGCTCGTCATTGAATCCTACGAGAGTACGCAGATTAACCAATGCCGCTTTTGCGCCGGGATTCTTGCAGAAACTGACAAAATACCGAGAATCATCGCGCGCACTGGCAGGGATAAACCCTGCTCAGAACGTATTACTTCGCTGGCAAAAACAGTGGTAAAGGAAAACCAGCTCAGACTGGCGCGTCAAAAGCTGGCAAGAACGAGTCAAGCGGCGACGCCCCTGCTCCCCTGCCCCAAATGCGGGAAACCCATGTACCGGGGATTCTACAGCCTCGCTCATCTTATCGAGATAGACCGGTGCAGTTTTTGCAACCTCACGTGGTTCGGTCAAGATGAACTGGAAATGCTGCAGTGTTTGATCGAAAACAGGATTGTGCCTGATATAGGGGAAACAACGGAGTCAATTCCTTCATCGTGAAAACAATTTCGACGCTCTCCCTGTCGCGCGCCGGTGCGGTTCCTATCGTGCAATACCGTGAGTGAGATTAAAAACTAAATGATCACTGTCAAGCTATTCGCCATACTCAAAGACAAGGCCGGCACCTGCGAAATCCAGCTCCCGGGTAAGACTGAGACCGTATCAGACCTGCTGCGGCAGATGTCCCAGAAACTTCCCGTCCTATCAGGCATCCTTTCCTCGTGCGCCATCATGGTCTCGGTGAACCAAGAGTTCGTAAAGCACAATGCTCTTGTCAAGGACGGCGATGAAGTTGCGCTCATGCCTCCTTTCTCAGGCGGGGACGAACGGTCCGGCCGCATCCGTATTCAGCAAAAACCCTTCTCGCTTGAACAGGAAGTCGAATCGCTTAAGAGGTCTTCAACCTCGATCGGCGCGATCGTCACCTTCATCGGCACGACGAGGGATGTCTCCAGGGGAAAAGTAGTCGCGAGGCTTGAGTTCGAACATTATCCCGGCATGGCGGAAAAGAAACTGGAGGAGATCAGGACGCGGGCGGTTGCTAACTTCGGCGTCATCGACGTGACGATTGTGCATCGCATTGGAACGATGCCGGTGGGCGAGGATATCGTGCTGATCGCGGTCGCCGCGGGCCACCGTGACGAGGCGTTCAAGGCTTGCCGGTTCTGCATTGATGAATTGAAGAGGATTACCCCTATCTGGAAGAAGGAAACAACGCCGGAAGGAGAGGTTTGGGTGGAGGAACATCCGTAAGATCTACCGTTCAAACCGGATAAACAGTTTCAAACGTTTAATCGGTTTGAAAGGCAATTATCACTTCTTTGCCGCTCTTTTCCCGTTCTTCAGAAACACCACGCAGGTAGAACAGTCGTTTTCCATCCGGCACCGGGTTGTTTCCCAGCAGGGTTTGCCCTTATCCGTGAAGGCCGTGCATACAACCCGGCGTTCATCAGGACAGTCCTTGATCTCCCAGCAGGGCGCGTAGTCGAGAAGCTTCTTGATGCCTTCAATGCTGATTTTTTTGGAATGAATCAGTTCGCGGATACACCTGAGCCATTTGATGTCATTCTCCGTGTACAATCGGTTCCTGCGCTCCCGCGTCGGGAGAATCAATCCATGTTTCTCGTAAAGCCGCAGGGTCTGGGCCGTGGTTCCCACGAGCTTGGCGGCCACACCCATGGTATAGAGAGGCGCGTCCTTGTCTTTTAATACATCCAAACCTTCTGCCGGCATAATTTCCTTCTTCCCCCAGAATTTCTAACGAATTATAAGGATCGTCATTTTATCCATGATGAGGAGTATGCCCATGACGATCAGAATGGCGCCACTCACTATTTTAATGACTTTAAAATGTCTTTTCAGCCTATTGAACGAAGACAGGAAGGCACTGATCGCGATGGCTGAGACGATAAAAGGTATTCCCAATCCAAGCGAATAAAAGGTAAGAAGCGCCATTCCTCTGCCCATGGTATCTGTTTCCATGGCCAGCGCAAGAACCGAGCCCAAGAAGGGACCGGTGCAGGGAGTCCAACCTGCTCCAAAAATCATCCCGACGATAAGTGTTCCCACGAACCCCGCGGGACGCGTCTTCAGCTGCAGCTTCGCCTCGCGCTGCAGAAAGGGAATATTCACCACGTCCATGACGAATATGCCCATGATGATGATGAGAATTCCGCCGGCAATCCGTATGACATCAAGATGCCGGGAAAGGACGCTTCCGGCAAGACTCGCCGTCGCCCCGAGCAGCACGAAAATAATCGTGAAGCCTGCGACGAATGAAAGCGAGTGAAGCAGGGTTATGTTCATGTTCCGCCTGCGCGACTCGCGGCTCACGAGCTCATCATAGCTGATCCCAGTAATATATGAGACATAGGAGGGTATCAGCGGCAGTATGCACGGGGAAGCGAAGGAGATGAGTCCCATAAACGACGAAAAAAACAGGACAGAGAACGTTAATCCGTGCGAAATATCCATGAACGGTACAATCCCCCTCGACCGGTAACCTGCATAATACCAAAGCTCGCGAAATAGAGTCAAGAAAAAGTTTATTATTTTCTAATTGATTTATTCTCAAATTGCCGTTATAAATGAATCTGGTTGCAACCATAGTTGTCTTCCCGTTGTTCTTTAAAGTCTTTATCAAAAAGAACGGGTTTGGAAATTTTTTATTGACAAAATTCCGCCCTTTGATTATTCTTTTTATCCCACATCACTTGCTCAAACTTGGAGGTCATTGTGTATATCGATCAACCTTTACGGAATTTCATGGATAAGCTGGCAAGCAAATCGCCCGAACCGGGAGGTGGAAGCGTGGCGGCGCTTGTCGGTTCGCTCGGTGCCGCGCTCGTCAGCATGGTTTCCAACCTGACGCTTGGAAAGGAAAAGTACAAGGATGTTCAGCCACAAATCGACGCGCTCCTGAAAGAATCGGAAGAACTTCGCAGAGAACTGCAGGATCTGATCCAGAAAGATACCGAGGCATACGGATCTCTCTCGGAAGTGTACAAAATGCCGAAGAACACCGACGCCGAAAAGGCGGCTCGGACCGCTAAGATGCAGGAGGCCCTCAAAAAAGCCTGCCAGGTCCCCTTCGAGATCGGCATGAAATCCCTCGATGTGGCCAAGCTCGCTGAGCGCGCCGCTGATATCGGGAATGTGGCCGCGGTGAGCGATGCCGGCGTCGCCGTGCTGCTGGCCCAGGCCTGCGCCCAGAGCGCGGCACTGAATGTTAAAATCAATGTAAACAGTATCAAAGACGAGTCCTATACTAAAGAAACCTGGTCCCGCATGGAAGGTGTTCTCACACAGGTAGCGGCTCTTGAAAAATCAGTGATGACAACGACGTACAAGAAAATGGGATGACATCCTCCCCGGCCTAAAGGTAGAGGATTCCCGAATCAGAATCTATTATTTCAGATCAATAAGCATTTGTCCATCTATCACCAAAATAAACTTATTTGGTGGTTTTGCAACCAGATTCTTTATATTCCCGCACTGAGAAACGGGGGTTTACAGCTCTGGTGATAACAATTCGAGCGGGCAAGCAAAAAGGGCAAGAAATCGTTCTCTTGACGTGCGTCTACTCTTCCCCTTGACGCTTGACCCATGACCCTTGGCCCTCTTACGATCCATAAGGAGCAACCATGCCAGCAAAACTATTAACCGGCAAAGAAGTAGCCCAGAAAATGGACCAGGACATCCAGAAAGACGTGCAGGAACTCAAGGCGAAAGGCGTCAATCCGACGCTCAGAATCATGATCGTGGGAGAAGCGGCCGATTCGGTCACCTACGCGAACAGCGCGAAAAAAATGGCTGAGAAAAACGGGATCGCCTGCCAAATCGAGCAGCTGCCCGGAGCAATGAGCCAAGATGATTTCGTCAGGATTTTGAAGGAACGGAACGCGGACAGAAGCATCAGCGGCATCATTGTCATGCGCCCCTTCCCGAAGCAGATTAGCGAGGACGTGGTCAAGCACATTCTGGCTCCGGAAAAGGATATTGACTGCTTTAACCCGGTGAATGCCGGCAAGATCATGGCCGGCGACATGACCGGATTCCCGCCCGCCACACCGCAGGCGGTGATGGAAATCCTCCGCTTCTACCAAGTTCCGATGAGCGGAAAGGAGGCTGTGATCATCGGTCGCTCGATGGTGGTGGGCAAGCCCATGTCCATGCTGCTCCTGGGAGAAAATGCCACGGTCACAGTGTGCCATTCCCGGACGCAGGACCTCCCCGGTGTCTGCCGCCGTGCCGACATCCTCGTGGCCGCCATCGGGAAGGCAAGAATGATTACAAAAGACTACATTAAAAACGGCGCCACGGTCATGGATGTCGGTATTAACGTGGAGGGAGATAAGCTCTTCGGCGATGTAGATACCGAGCCTGCCAAGGAAGTTGCCGGTGCCATTACACCGGTACCCGGCGGCGTAGGCACCGTAACTACGCGCGTTCTGTTAAAACACGTAGTAAAAGCCGCGAAATTGCAGAATCCGTAAAAAAGAGGAAAGGGGCAGGAGAGTAGCAAGGGGCAGAAGAAAACCGTGGAAACGTGGAAAATCTGTCAAAGATCCTCGTTACGTGGCCCTGTCCTTCTCCTCCACTGCGTCATTAACCACGTGCAGAAAATCCGCAATCCGGTAGGGCTTTTGTACAAAACCTGCTGCGCCCTGCATCAGCAGATCATCGGCATCCCTGTCATGACTGTACCCGCTTGAAATGATGACCGTAACATGGGGATTAACGCTCCGAAGTTGCCGGAAGACTTCCCTCCCGTCCATGCCGGGCATAACGATGTCTAGTACGACGGCCTTTATTTCCCCGGACTGATTCCGATAGAGCTCCACAGCTTCCTCTCCGCAGCCGGCGGTTAGCACACTGTATCCGAAGCGATTCAAAATATCCCTGGCAAGTTGCGTCACAAGCGGCTCGTCATCCACTACCAGAATCGTCCCGGTACCGCGACGTAGTTCCATCCTCTCCCCCTTTTCCGCGCAAGCATGCTCTCCGGTGCAGGCAATGAGGTTCACTTCGAACGTCGATCCACGGCCTGGTTCACTGCATACCTGAATAAACCCGTTGTGTTTTTTAATGATGCCGTACGCGAGAGCCAGTCCCAAACCGGTTCCCTTTTCCTTGGTAGTAAAGAAAGGCTCAAACATATGCTGCTGCGTCTGACGGTCCATGCCGATGCCGGTGTCGGACACGGATATGCGGACATAATCGCCCGGCGGGATATCGACGAGATACTGCACATCTTGTATCTCCAGCCGGACGTTTTCCGTACGGATGGTAAGCGTACCACCCTGCGGCATGGAATCGCGTCCATTGATGGTCAGATTCAGAAGGGCCTGCTGTATCTGGCCGGCATCACAGATGGCGGGCCGGAGATTTTTGTCAGTCGTAACGACCAGGGTTATATGTTTGCCGACTGTTTGTGTAAAGAGCGCTGCCACCTCTTCCACAATGACATTGACATCGTTGGGCTTTGCATCGTACTTACCGCCTTTTGCGAAAGCTAGCAGCTGCTCGGTCAGTTCCGATGCACGCAGCGACGCGGTCTCTATGATTTCGAGGTGGCGATACAATGGATCTCCTTCGGATAAATCCGCCTTAGCAAGGGAAGAGTATCCGAGGATGGACGCCAGCAGGTTATTGAAGTCATGGGCGATCCCTCCCGCAAGCGTCCCGAGAGCTTCCAGTTTCTGCGACTGAAACAGCTGCTCCCGAAGCTTGCGCTTCTCTTCATCGGCCTTTTTCCGTTCGGAAATATCCCGGATCACCGACCGGCTCACGAGAAAGTTGCCGTCTCCATCATAGACAGCGGAGGCATTCATCATAATCGGCAGCAGCGATCCATCTTTCCTCACCAGGGTCAATTCCAAGTGCTCCACCTTGCCGACCTTTTTTAACTCCGGAAACTTTAGGCGGCATGTTTCGACGCTGGCACCGGTTAATAGTTCTTCAATAAACATCTTCCCGACTACCTCGTCGCGGCGGTAGCCGAGCATGTCAAGAAAGGTTTTATTCACCTCGACGATGAGGCCGTTCCCGGCAAGAGAATAATATCCGTCGGGCGCATTATCATACAGGTCCCGGTACTTTTCTTCAGACTCCTTGAGCTTCCACTCCAGCCGCACTCGCTCCGTAACATCATTCAGTGTCTCGATGGCCCTGATGACCTGGCCTGACGAGTCATGAATGGGATACGCATGGCATTCGACGTAGATTTCCCTGCCCCCTTGATCATAGTGTACGTGCATGACCGTCTCGGGGCGGCCGGTTTCAAACACGACCCGGACCGGGCAATCATGCCCGTTGCCTGCACAGGGGAAATCAAAATGGTGCGATACTTCATAACAATGTTTTCCCACGACACGTTCGTTGGCATTTCCCACTTGATTGAGGTACCCCTTATTTGCCGAGAGGATGCAATAGTCCCTATCCACCACTACAACGCCTTCACCGATACCTTCGAGAACACTCGAGAGAAATGCGAGCGATTGTGCACTCTCCTCTTGAAGCCGCGCACTGAGAGTGACATCACGCATCAATTCGAGCATGCCGATTATTGCGCCGTCATTGCTTCTGACCGGCGAAGCTATTAGCTCCACAAGGATTTCTTTCCCCGGCTTCGAAAAATGGCGATGGGTCAGTTTGAGGGTCTTCCCGGAGCTGAAAACTTCCCGGAAAGGACAACTGGAGTCGGTCATCTGACAAGGGAAGTCCTGATGATGAAGGACCTTATGACAGGAATTGCCGATAAGATTTTCCCGAGAATCTTCTTGCATCCAAAGCAGGGCATCATTGACCATGGTGATGCGGCAGCTGTTGTCGATAATCACGATCGGATCAGGGATGCAGTTAATCAGATCCTGATAATGTTGCCGACTGTCGCGATCCATCTCCCCCCGAACCTCTGCTTTCTTATCGATAGATTGAATGATGAGGCCTGATATAGAACAACGAAGTGTTTGCATTCTATCATATTCCCTTGCGTGTCTCAAGTCTAATCACCCCGTCTGTCACCCCATGCTGTATCCCGAATTAAGAATGCTCTCATGATAATCTTTGCACCTCTCTCACTCCGTCATCCCTGCAAAAGCAGGAACCCGATAGGGCTGACAGTTGCACGCTGCTGCTTAGCGCTGGGTGCTGGATACTGTTCTACGTAACGATCAGCAATGAATCGGTACCTATGCCTGCTTGAGCATTGTATGCCTGTTTAAAACCACCGCTGGACTTTTTCATGATACGGCAGGCCAGCATCAAACTCACGCGGGGAGAGGATACGTTCCGCACGACCAAAAGAGATCTCGACATACGACTGATCTTCCAACAGAAGAAAGGCCGACCGTAAGTGCACATTCTCGCGTGCTTTTTCTCTTGCAAACGGCAGATGCTTTCGTATTGGATGTCTTGAGCCGACATTGGAAGTGTGCCGGGATAAATGTTCGAAGAAGTGCGCGTAGTGAAGTCGCTTGATGTGTAGCACCTAACACTCGGCAAGAAAATTAGACTGCGCTTCACGAGGACGACGCCGATGGATTTGCTGCCTCAGTTATACAGATGTTGAAACTGCCGTTCGCCAGTAGACCCGAGGTTATTTAAGATTTATTACCGACTGTCGAGAGATGTATGGATAACAACCTGATTTATTGGGATTTTTTATATATAACGGTGGTAGATGGGTTCACGGCTCGTCCGGCCGAGTATGCCTCGTATCCGGTTTGTGTTCGCCAGTTTACGAATTTTGCTCCACGCTTTCTACAGCTCCCGCCTCGCGGTGATGCCCATACGCTATGCTACTCCTTCTCCTCCTCAAGGTAGGCAGAAAACTTGCAGCTCTAATTTTTTGATCATGCTTCGGGAATCGGGTAGGAGGCGGGGCCGCCCCCGCCGTCCTTCCACACCACCATACGTACGGTTTCGTATACGGCGGTTCATGGTAGGCTAATCAAGTCCGAGCAGTTAGACTTGCGGATTGGTATTCTCTTCTACTGCCGCGAACGCTTGACGCTCCCTCTCCGTACTCTTGCAAGTTCCGCCTGCTACCCTCCGGGAGTCCTCCGGCATCTCAGCCTTCCTGTGTGCGTCTCCTTCGTTCATCGAAGCTTCGGCACCTTGCCGGCCTACCATGTTCAGCGCTTCATCCAGTTGGTTGCAGGACTACTACCGCCTCTCCTGACTTCTGTCGATTCATCCCAACACCTTACGGCATCGACAGCACAGGGCAAATCGACAGATCTCCCAGGGTAAGACGCATGACCTTGATCCCATATACCCGCCGCATCTACTTCCACACCTTCCGGATGGTTATCGGGCTTTGAGTTTTTTTGTCCTCTCGCCCAGGTGCGGCTGCCTCATATGCGGTTTCTGTTCGTCGGGCCGGGATTTTGCTTACAGCTTCCTTCGGATTCCAGGTCGCCCCCGACACCCTTGCTGTTCGGCTAACGGTTCCTTCCATCAAGGCTCGTAGAGGACTTGCACCGCCAAGTTACCGATCAGACACCATATCTGAACGGCCCGTATTAAAAGTACAGTGCGTCATGCCTGGCATACCACTAAAAAACCCCGGAGGATTATTCCTCCGGGGTCGTGTTCGCATATCTATGCTATGAGCACCGAAAGGGTGCGCATACCTTAGAAGTTGAGGGACAAAACTCCCTGAACGCCGTAAACTGGGTTAATCGTTCCTCCAACCGATCCAGCATTCGCGGTCGAAGTTGAATCCGGTATGCCAGGAGCTCTCATGGCACCGCCGGGCTTGTAGTAACCGAGCTGCCAGTTCCAGGTCAGGTTGTCATAGAGCTTCCAGTTGATGGACAAATCGGCTTCCGCTCCCACATCGGCGCTCGTCTGTGTATCGTTCGTCGCAAGTGCGAGAGGCGTACTGTCCTTCTCGGTTGCCATCAGGTACCAAAGATCGAGTCCGATGTTTACGCTCTTGGATACCGCAACGTTCGCACCAACGCTGACGGCCGTCGTGTTGGCGAAGCCGGTGTTCCTCGCGCCAGCGGCGGTTATGGTCTTATACTCGTACAGGAAGGTGTAGTGCGGATCGACATCCAAGAAGTTGATGAACTGTTGGACGTTAGGATTTGCAGCATTGGATACGCTAGGACATTCATAAGTGTTAGTGCAGAAAGCGGCTTTATCACCGGAGCCACGTGCAAGGGTAAACTTGAAGGTCACCGGATCTAGCGGTACGTCGCCCTGGATCACGATTTGATTACCGCTGAACTTAGGTTCCGTATTTATGTTGGTGTTTTCAAGGTGACCCGTCTGTAAATCAAGCTCGGCATGCAGGTCCAACGGACCGATTTTGCCTGCGTAATGTAAACCAAGGTTATAGAGATCCGTGCCCGCAACGTTCGTGAATTCCGGAACCGCACTGCCCAGAGGCGGATACGGAACGACTACACCAGCACCAGGACGCGCATTCACATTGGCGAGGTAGATACCAGCCGTATTGTTCTCATTGAACTTATACACATCGAGGAGCGCATAGGCGTCCACAGCACTGTCTGCTTCTGTGGCAATTGCTTTTGAAGCCACGATGTTAACGAAAGCCACCACGTTGTTGCCCGTCACATTGGCAATGACCCATGCATCGTCTCCGAAATGCTTGTTACGTAAGAACCAGCCCTCGCCGAGTGCCAGCATCTGATGACCAGCGGTTACATTCACCGGGATAACTGGCAGGTTGAAGTTCAACCATGCTTCCCGGAAGCCAAAATGGTCCGTTCCGGGGTTGGAGGAAAGGGAGTTACCAAAACCTGAGCCCTCTGGGTTCTCAATGTTGCCCCAGTCTTGGAAATCGTTCCAGAGCGCAATCTTGCCTTTCACGTCGTCGCCGGCCTTCATGTTCACGTCGAGCTCGATTCTCTCCTGGGTGTCAGCATAGGTGCCAGAAGGGTCGCCATTTTCAAAGCGCAGGTTGCCAAAATCACGGCTCCGAATCTGCACACTGCCGCCTACGCTTACCTCAGCCGCAGCAAAAGCCAAGGAGCCGAAGCAAACCATTGTCAGTATAACAAGTGCTACGAGAACCTTCTTCATCGTTTATCCTCCCTAAAATAGATTCGTTCCGATCGAGACCGAAACACGTCATAACCTTAAGTGAGTACGCGAAACAAAACAGCAGTGTTACCGTGAAACGACAGTAAATGAGTTCGTGACACCCCCCCTCTCTTTAGAAAATTCCTAACGAAACTGATGGTGCCGGGAAAAATGAGACCCTTGTTTAAATAACGAACTAATGTTAATTTTGAATTGTCGGGCAAGAATCGCTGTTTCTGCGAAAGACCGCGTGCAACCGCTCATAGAAGCAACGGTTTGCTTCTCATCGGGGATATGATAACGTTGAAGATATGTAGGTCTGTTAGTGGTGATCATAGCTAGTATAACTCGTTTGCATCTGCCACTATTACAAACTGCTACAGGTATCTGAGAAAAAAAGAATTGCTAATGCGGGTGTTTTGAAAAACTTTAGCCAAAATATATCAAAGTCGTATCCTTTAGTCAAGCGTTTTCTAGCTATTAACGGAGTGTTTCCAAAAGAGTTGCGGTTATGCGCAATTATTGCTCCCAAAGCGCCCATATCCCCTCTTCCAGACAGAGCGCTGCCGTGACGCATGACAGGAGGTGAAACGAGACTCCTGACATCATTTCGAAAATCCCCTGACGCGGGAGGCGGTTCGGTAAAAAATTTATAGTCGGTGCTGCCGATCACTGGCCTGGGGATGGAGGTAACCGGAAAGGTAGCCGCGCCTGAGCTATCCATGGGACCAATCCTGGTCGCGGTGGGCGGCCTTGTTTGTGCCGGAGCCGCGTTGAAAGCAAGCGTACTGTTTTGGCAACCGCGAGGGCTGGATGCTCGCGATATGCTGATTCCCCTTCATGGTCCTCTCGAACCTCCTCGGCACGGAAAACCGCCTCTTAAAATTTTTTTTCAGCTTCTTAATCCTGTTTTTTTGCTCCTCTGCCTTACGGGCAAGAAGCTGAAACACGAATTTCTGTCATCGTGCACGAAAAACGTCTGCGGCACTCGAATAACCAGTAATATCACCACGTTGCCCCATCGACAAGCTACTGCCTGCTCTCCTCCTGTCCGCAGACTACTTAAACTCCTCCTTCTTCAGCCCGTACCGGGCCATCTTCTCATGAAAGTTTTTGATATTGATGCCCGCGTGCCGGGAAGCACGGCTCATGTTTCCGTTGTACATTCTAAGCAGCCTGGTAAAATATTCTTTCTCAAACTTCTCGACAATCTCTGCCTTTGTCTTACGGAATGTTTCGATATCATTCCCCATCGGGGCCCGTTTGTCGTATTTCCCGCTGCCTAAGCGTTTGAGGTCGATTTTGGTGAGGGTATCCCCCTTTTCCATGATCACGGCTCTCTCAATAATGTTCTCCAATTCCCGGACATTTCCAGGATAGGAGTACCGCATGAGCGACGACAACCCCTCTGTCGAGATCGTGGCAATTCGCTTGTGGTTTTTTTCGCTGTATTTGTTCAAAAAATGAGCGGCAAGGAGCGGGACATCATCAAGCCGGTCACGGAGGGGGGGAAGCTTTATGGGTACAACGTTCAACCGATAGAACAGGTCCTCGCGGAACAGTCGTTCATTCATGGCGCGGTGAAGATCTTTGTGCGTGGCCGCAATAACGCGAACGTCGACCTTCACGGGCTGGTTCCCCCCAACGCGCTCGAACTCCCGTTCCTGAAGAACCCGTAAAAGCTTGATCTGCACCGGCATGGACATCTCGCCAATTTCATCGAGAAAAACCGTGCCTCCGTCGGCCATCTCGAACCTGCCGATCCGTTGGCGGATTGCGCCGGTGAACGACCCTTTTTCATGGCCAAAAAGCTCGCTCTCCAGCAGCGTTTCGGGGAGGGCAGAGCAGCTGACCGTAATGAACGGGCGATCCTTCCTCCGACTGTTGTAATGAATCGCGCGCGCAATAAGTTCCTTGCCGGTGCCGCTTTCGCCGTGGATCAGCACGGTCGCATCGGTTTCTGCCACCGTGCGCACGAGATGAAAAATTTCCTGCATCTGCGGATTTTTGCCCAGGATATTGCCGAGCTGATACCGCTCTTCCACGGCGTGACGCAGGTTCTCCACCTCCCGCGAAAGTTTCCTTCGTTCAACCGCATTTTTGACCTGCAGACTCAGCTCTTCATACTCAATAGGTTTGGTCAGGTAGCTGTAGGCGCCGTCCTTCATCGCCTTGACGGCCATTTCGATCGTACCATATGCGGTGACGACAATGACGGGAATTTCGGTTCTGTCCGGCCCTCGCTGCCGACCGTTTCGCAGGTGATCAAGGAACTCCATGCCGGTAAGACGGGGCATCTGATGATCGACAATAATGGCATCGAAATCCCGGCCCTCTAGCTTCTGGAGTGCGGCGGCGCCGTCTTCCGCGATATCGACTTCATAGCCTTCTTTCTTGAGATTGGCGGCCATGACGAGCCGGATATCGGGCTCGTCGTCAATAATGAGGAGAGACCCCTTCATAGCGGAGATTCCGACACGCGGAGCGGAGTGTCCGAAGGAGGACTGGCATCCGGATCAGCTTCCACTTTGAACGCACGACTCTGATCGCTGAATGCGTTTTTTACCGGAAGCCGGACCAGGACCCTCGTGCCTCCTGTTCCGGGATGCTCCATGACAACTTCGCCTCCGTGGTTTTTCATCACACGCTGGACGATGGTCAGGCCGAGACCTGTGCCCCTGACTCTGGTGGTAAAGAACGACTGGAATATCCGTTCGCGGTCCTGTTCCGGTATCCCCGGCCCCGTATCCTGAACGCGGATTTCCACCATGTTGCCATCCGGCAATACGGGGCCAAACGAAATGCCGAGCACTCCGCCCCCGGGCATTGCCTCAACAGCATTACGAAGAATATTCTGCAGCGCCTGTTCGATTTGCAGTTCATCGGCCTGGATGGGAGGGGTACCAGGCGCGGCATCCCGAACGACATTGATATGCTGGTCGCGGAGCTGCTCCAACAGGGAATCAAGAGCCTGGTCGATGACCTGTTCAACCTGAACCGTCGTCAGCCGCATGCGTAGCGGTTTCGAGACATACAGAAGATCCGAGGCAACCTGATTGACCCGGTTCGCCTGTCGTTTGATAAGGTCTGTGAAATTCCGGAGCGTCTCATCGCCGGGGTATTCCGTCGAAAGGAAATGCGCCGCTCCTATAATGGCATTCAGGGGGTTTCTCACTTCATGGGCGACGCGCGCCGACATCTCGCCGAGTTCGGCAAGTCTGCGCGACTGTTCGAGCCGCTCCGCGAGCCTGACTTTTTCCGTAACATCCTTGATGTATTCGACAACCTGAATCACCCGGTTGCCGCGGTTTAGGAGTGGGAATGTGCTGATTTCCACAACCCGCTCCTCCTGTTTGTTCGAAGGCCTCAGCAGGAGCCTTTTTGTTATCGAGGCGGGCTGTCCGGTCCGGAACGTCTCCTCGGCAGGGCAGTCATAAAAGATCTTTGTTCCGAAGGCGCAGGTCTCGAAGCACCGCGCTCCCGTCCTTATCTCCCGAGCAAGGAGCGTAGTCATGGACTTGTTCACTGCCGTAATCCGGAAATCACTGTCTACAACCTGGATGCCGTCGGTGATCCCGTCGAACACGGCCAAGAGTTTCTTGCGGGCATCGGATATCTGGTCCTCCATCTCCTTTTTACGGGTGATATCATCAAGCATGATCACAACGCCATTACCGACGGACCAGGCCATCCTGCCGATGGGATAGACGCTGTAACTCATGACCGTCCGTTTCCCGCGTCGAGTGATTAGGTCAAACTCAAGGTCAAGCGCAGCTCCCGCGGCCCAGACCGCATCGGAAATCCGCTCCCAGAGCGCACGGCGGCCGTGATCATCAAAGCCCATCATGCGGCCGATCTCTTTCATGTGCCTGCCCATAACCATCACACGGGGCAACCCGAAAAGCTTTTCCACCGCCGCGTTAAAAACTCTTATCCGCCCATCTCCATCCAGTGATATGATGCCTGTCGTTACGCTGTCCACGAGGCTACCGAGGTGCTGGAGCATCTCATTGTGACCGCTCCCGCTCTTCCCGGCACTCGGAGAGGACGTCGCCGCCTTCCTGATGTCTTTTCCTGTTAAGCGGATTCCGCAGGACGCTTTCTGCTTTACTTTCCGGACAACGTCGTTTTCATGGCTATTACTGAACTGTTTCTTTCCCATTTTGCTCCGTTTTGTCCATCTCGGCGGGATACTGGTAATAGGAATGCATCCCGAGTTTTAAAAGGCCCTTTTTGATCAGTCTTGTTGCCGACTCGGCGACGAGTGGATCGAACTGTCTCCCCGTTTCCCGTTCCAGTTCCAGAAGTACTTCCTGGCTCGAGATTGTCCCGCGGTAGGGCCGTTTGGAGACCATCGCGTCTATAGTGTCTGCGACGTTTAGGATCCTCGCAGCAGGTGAAATGTGATTGCCAACAAGCCCCTGAGGGTATCCCTTGCCGTCATAGCGTTCATGATGCTGATAGATCGCGCTCGTAATGGACGCTGAAAAGCCAATAGGCTCAAGAATTCTCAGTCCATGAGCCGGATGGTCTTTCATGATGTCGAACTCTTTACGGCTAAGGCGCTCCGGCTTACCGATAATCAACTCACTGATGCCGATCTTGCCGATATCGTGAAGAATCGAGGCAATATGGATTTCCTCAAGCTGCGACGGGCTCATCCCCATGTCCCGTGCGATTGCCACCGCGTATTTGGCGACATTCGTCGAGTGCCAGCGGGTGTAAGGATCCTTTGCTTCGACGGCGGCAACGAGGGCTTGTACTGTTCTAAAATAGCTTTCCCGTTGGTCTTCATAGAGCGCGGCGTTCTCCATTGCGGTCACTACCTGACTGGATAGAATCAGCACGATCTGGAGATCGCTCGTCGTAAAGGGAGGACCCGCAAACTTGCTTAGATTGAGCACGCCGAAAATCTTATTCTTGCCGATAAGCGGCACTGACATGGACGAGGCCGGAATGTCCTCGCGGTTGATGGCATCCATTACCTCCCGGTCCGCATGCTTTCCTTCTGAGATGATCAAAGGCTTTCGATGCTTGAGCACCAGCCCTGCCACGCCCTCCCCCATTTTTCGTCGCGCTTTCAACGCCATCTCCGTCGGCAAGCCATGAGAAGCGCGGATCAGCAGATTTCCGCTTGTCTCATCCATGAGCATCAGGGAGACACGATCCACGGCAAATTCCTGCACCAGCACCTCGGTTATGATCTTGAACAGGTGAGCGAGATCGATCTCGGTAACCAGAAGTTTGCTGATTTCAAAGAGTGGAATCAACGCCTTGAGTCTGATGTTCTCTTTTTTCAGCCTGCTCCCGCTGATCGCCCGGTTGACGGCTCCGAGCAGCTCTTCCTGGGTGAACGGCTTCATTACGAAGCCGTCCACGCCACGCATAAGGGACTCAATGGCGGTATCCAGCGAACCATGTCCTGTGATGAAAATTGTAAGGAGATCGAGGTTCCGGTCCTTGACACATTCGAAAAGCTCCAGCCCGTCCATTCCCGGCATTTTGATGTCCGTGATCAAGAGATCCGTCGGCGTGCGCCCGAGCTCCTCGAGGGCCATTGCCCCGTTTGCCACCGTCGTAACCATATATCCTTCCGAGCTCAGGATATGGTCGCAGAGGTCCCTGATTACATCCTCGTCGTCGACGATGAGAATTTTCTCTCCAGCCATGCAGTAACTCCCAAATATGAGTCTGTAGATTTCATTGCGTTTCCGGAGGCCACAGCGAGCGAAAGACGCTTAAACGCTTTTTCCCATTCCCGACTCTTTAGAATCGATGGTCTCTTTAGCCTCGCCTGCACCCTCGATTGGCAGGATTATGCGGAACATGGAGCCTTTTCCGACCGTGCTGTCAACTTCAATACGACCGGCGTGGTTTTGAACAATCATATAGCTGATCGCCAGCCCCATGCCCATTCCCGCGCCGTCCGTGTCCGTTAAAAAGAAAGAATCACGGCCCGGTGAAGCGTGACTAGGTTGTCCATGTAATCTGTCGTTTTAGCGACGTACAGTATTGCAGCAATGCTCCCGCCCCAGGAAACAAAGAGCACCAAGCCGAAACCGACGAGGATGCACTTTTTCATGAGATATCGCTATTGTTCTTTATCGTTTTCTACTATTTGTGAAATCAATTTACTCCCTGACGTTAGCTTATATCTGTCGGACAGGATTCCGGTCGGGATTCCCTGCTATTTCCGCATTGTTCTTGTTTCATGCAATTCCCTATCCCTCTTGCAGGAGCCAACAATCAACGACAGAAACGACACGTCCACATCGCCAGTTTCCCGTCTCAACAGCCTATATCTTCGTTGTCATCCGTGCCTTAGAGCCTCGGCCTTCATGCCGCGGGTATAAGGCACTGGTTGTGAAGCAATTAAATCGGTATTGTTTTTATTGAGAGATGGACAATTGTTCACTTCTCTGGGATAATCGACAAAAAAGGTCGAGCAGACGAGGGTGCTGCCCGGGAGGTCGTCCTCATTTGCGGTGATGGGAAGAGACATTCTTCTGCGCTGTGCATCACGGTTTCCCGCAATGATATATTGGGATATGAGGACAGCAAACACATATGCAGTATACATTGCCCGGCCCCCGTATCTCTTCATCGCGGTCATTCATTCCTTCCCGGAAGAAGAGGGCTCCGATGAGGGAGGTAACGAGAATAAGAGCCGTCATCATGAAAAACGAGACTCTGCATCCGATTCCAGTCCGCCACCGGAAAGCAATCTGACGCACATGCACCGCAATCCTCGAGGCAACGCTTTTAGCATCTGCCATGGGAGTTCGCGGAGTGTTACCCATATTAACACAAAATGAATTCCCTGTAAACGCAATTAAAAAAGGCAAGAGCGCAGGCTCTTGCCTTTTGATTCGTTGGATAATATGTCAGCAGCCGAACTGAATTGTCACAACCTATTCGAATTGACGGTCGTGGGGAATCTCTGGCTTATGCAGCCGCTGTCTTGGCTGCTTTAGCCTTTCCCTTGGACTTAGTGTCCCCGGCTTCAGTTTTTCCCCTTTCAACCAGTTCGATCACTGCCATGGGAGCCGCATCACCCGGCCGATTGCGGGTCGGGACGATACGCGTGTAGCCTCCGGTGCGGGATGAAAACCGCGGCCCCAGCTGAGCAAACAGGCTGCTTACAACGGAGTCATCCTGAATAAAGCTCAGAGCCTGACGTCGAGCGTGCAGATCCCCCCTCTTGGCGAGAGTGATCATTTTTTCTGCCAGAGGCCGGATTTCCTTTGCTTTGGCCGTTGTGGTTTCAATTTTTTCATTTTTCAGTAACGCGGTTACGAGCATTCGGAGCAGCGCTTTGCGGTGCCCTGAGTCTCTTCCAAATTGTCTGCCTGCGCATCCATGTCTCATTTTGTTTTCCCTGCCAATTTTAAGTTATATTATGCTTCACTCGGTTTTTCTGCCAACAGCCGTCTGGCCTCAGAGACGATTTTATCGTCAACCTTCATGCCCAATGAAAGTCCCATTTCTGCAAGAATCTCTTTTATCTCGTTTAATGATTTTCTTCCAAAGTTCTTGGTCTTAAGCATTTCACTCTCGGTCTTCTGCACCATCTCGGCTATGGTCTCAATCCCTGCATTCTTAAGACAGTTCGCCGCCCGCACAGAGAGCTCTAGTTCGTTCACACTGCGCAGAAGATTTTCATTGAACGATGGAACTTTTTTGATTTCTTCTTCCGTGACCGGAATTTCTTCTTCTTCCTCGGGCAAATGAATGAAGATCGAAAGGTGGTCTTTCAGCAGTTTCGCAGCGTGGGCAACGGCATCATCAGGCTTGATGCTCCCGTCTGTCCAGACATCGAGAACAAGCTTGTCATAATCCGTATCTTGGCCGACGCGGGCGTTTTCAACCTTGAAATTCACTTTGCGTATGGGAGAAAATATGGAATCGATCGGAATAACCCCAATGGCCTGGCCGGATTCCTTATTTCTGTCCGAGGAAACATATCCCCGGCCGCGACGAGCCCGCATCTCAAGCTCGAGTTTTCCATTCTTATCGATCGTCGCAAGGTGAAGATCGGGATTCAGGATTTCGACTTCGGCATCCGCCTCTATGTCTTTTGCTGTAACTTCTCCGGGCCCCTTGGATTTGAGGATAAGGGTCTTGGGCTTGTCCGTATGAAGCTTAAGTCTGACCTCTTTGAGGTTCAGAATCAGATCCGTCGTATCTTCGATCACACCCGGAATACTCGAGAACTCATGCTGAACTCCCGATATTTTCAATGAGGTAATAGCAGATCCCTCAAGGGAGGAGAGAAGAACCCGGCGTAGGGAGTTGCCCAAGGTAGTTCCAAAACCGCGCTCTAAAGGCTCGGCCGTGAATTTGCCATAGGTGTCGCTTATTTTTTTCGGGTCATATTGAAGTTTTTTTGGCATTTGGAAATCTTTGGCTTTTTTGAGCATGGGTCCTCCAGAACGGAGTGAAAAACTATTTATAAAAAAAACAAGGAGTGCCATCGTAAGGGGCACTCACGCAGTCCTCGGCGCCGTTCTCAGCATCAAAATGAAAATTATTTCGAATAGAGTTCGACGACAAGCTGTTCCTTGACGGTCGGCATCGTACTTTCATCCCTGACCGGCAAGGATAAAACCTTTCCTCTGAACTGTGCTTTGTCGATTTCCAGCCAAGAAGGAAAGCCTCGTTTTTCCACAGCCGCAAGGGTCTGCTGAATCTGCGCAATCCCCCTGCTTTTTTCCCGAAGCTCCACCACATCGCCAGCCTTTAGCAGATAGGACGGGATATTGACTTTTTTCCCGTTGACCAGAATATGGCCGTGGCGTACGAGCTGTCGTGCTTCTTTTTTGGAGCCGCAAAAGCCCATTCTCTGAACAACGTTATCAATTCGCCGTTCGAGGAGCTGCAACAGATTTTCTCCGGTGACGCCTTTCATGCGTTCAGCCTTTTCAAAATAGCCGCGGAATTGACGCTCAAGAACTCCATACACCCGCCTGATTTTCTGCTTTTCCCTC
>Ga0335077_10002644_pt1 | contig 21460 bp, 20 predicted proteins | sample Lox_Sample_31_FD_207151 | JGI IMG/M metagenome (GOLD analysis project Ga0335077, IMG submission 207151) | Soil microbial communities from Loxahatchee National Wildlife Refuge, Florida, United States - Lox_Sample_3.1 | ecosystem: Environmental > Terrestrial > Soil > Wetlands | place: USA...
CTGGCAGCCATCGAAGCGCACCGGAGCGTGCTCGAAGGTGAACGGACCGCGTTTATCGCCGTGGCATTTGAAGCACCCCGGCTCATTCGCCGCGAAGGATTGCTGCATCGCCGTGAAAATGCTCCCGTGCGGATTGTGGCAATCGACGCAGGTCATCGCGTTTTCGGGAACCTTGTGATGGAACGGACGCTGGAACTGCGCCATGACCGTCTGATGGCACCCCGCGCACTGTTGATTGATCTCGGAAGCGCTGCGCGCCACCAGCTTCGCGCCGTTGTCCGCATGAACCTGGTGGCAGGTGGTGCAGGGAACGCCGTCGCGCATGTGGCTGCTTTCGAGGCGCCCGGCATGCGTCTCCTCGTTGCGATGACACGCCAGGCAGATTTTATCCGCGGCGGCCGGCGCGACCTTCGCCGGATTGATGATCAGAGAAGCATCGCCCGATTCGGCGTGCTTCTGGCCCGGTCCGTGGCAAGCCTCGCACGTTTTCCCCTCCCAGCCGAGCCGTTTAATCGTGTCGATTTGGTGATGCGGGCTCTTGGCGACGGCGTTAAAAATGTCTTCGTGACAGGCCTGGCAAACGGCCTCTCCGACATAACCCGCAGCCTCGTCTTTGGAAACCTGCTCTTTGGCGGGCTCCGGCGCGGCGGGTTTTTCCTGCGCCGCGAGCACACCGCAAAACAAAATTCCCCCGGCAATTACGATGTTCAGTCGCATGATCAGTCTTGAATGTCTTAATTTCGTGTCCCGAGCTGGCGATTCTTCTCTCGAAAAATGCGGAAGCACCTAAGTCGCCACCCGATTTCGCCGAATTTCAGCCACATACAGGCCAAGCTGCGTGTTTTAACCCAGTTCCGGAATCGTGCTTCCCGGCGTTTCGACGAGGAAATCATGTGGAAAACGTGGCGCCGGGATATGATGTCGGAGATTGACCGGCGCCACGCCTATGGGGGTCAGAACGACGTGGTCGCGAAACCCGCTGTTCCGATGTTGCCTTCATGACAGCAATCGGCAATCCAGGAGCAATCTCATTCTTTTCCGTCGGCTTACCATTTTTGATTGCGCTGAATAACACAGTTCGTTGCATGCAGGTTGGGTGCTTTGGGTGGATATCGGGCGAAGGAAATCTTCAGAGCGTACGACGAAGAGTCGGTGCAACTGCGCCCGCTTCAGCGCACTGCTGAAGTCCCGGATCGGGCTGCGCTTCGAAACTGAGCGAAAAAACACAGCACGCCGGTCCACAGGCCGGGGAAGCTGCTGAAAAAGGCTCAAAATAATTCGCCCCAAAGTGGCTCCGCACTTGCGCTTGTGCTTCTAGAGGAACTGACTGATGAAGCGTACAATAATGGCGACCCTGATTGCATCCATAGCCGGCACCGGTGCGTGGTTGGTCGGCTTGTCAGAGCACCTCTGGCCAGCCCACCCCATGATCGCCACGTTCCTGCTCACGGTTGCCGTCTACGTTGCCGCCAAGCTGTGGTTGCCGCCGAGGATTGCCCTCTGATCCGCGGGTGTTTGTCTGAGCCCCGGACGGGACGTGTCTGGGTAAAAAAGGGGGACAGCCCGCTCTGTCCACTCCGTCGGTTTGCCGCCGGTTCAAGAGCTTTCAGAGCTGAATCGTGGCGATCACCACCCGGTCGGCGACCGAATAGCGCAATGCGAAACCGAGCTGCTTGCAGATCTCCTGCATAGCGCGATTATCCGTAAGGATCTGCCCGAAAACGCGATGCATCCGTTCCTTGCGCGCGATCTCCACCAGGTTGCGCATCAGTTCCTTGCCGAGCCCCTGGTCCTGCCACGGATCGCCCACCAGAACGGCGAACTCGGCATCATCGGATCCGCGCTGCCGCGTCAGCCTTCCCGCCGCGATAATGCCGTGATCCGCGGTCTCGGCCACCATCACGATTTCCCGGTCGTAATCGATGAAGCAAATGCGCGTCAGCCGCTCGTGCGAGACGCGAAAGCTCAGGTTCATGTGATGGAAGTAGCGCGAATAGACGGTTTCCTCGCTCAAGCTCTCATGAAAATGGACCATGGCCGGCTCATCCTCGGGCCGGATCGGCCGGATGGTCACGGGAGCGCCGTCGCGCAGGTTCCAATGCGTGACGTATTGCACCGGATAAGGCCGGATGGCGGTGCGCGGAAGCGCGTTTTCGGCGACGCTCCAGTCGTGCAGCACGATGCGCGCGTCGAGCGCGATGATGGTCTCGGGCGAAGCCAGCAGCGGGTTGATGTCGATTTCCTTGATCCGCGGCAGCTCCACCACCAGGCGGCTGAAGCGCACCATGACCTGCTCGAGCAGCGCGCGGTCCACCGCCTTTCTTCCCCGAATGCCCCCCAGCGCCTTGTAAATTTTGGTGCGCTCCATCACCCTCCGCGCCAGCGTCGTGTTGAGCGGCGGCAGCGCGTGCGTGCGGTCCCGATAGATTTCGACCAATTGTCCGCCGGAGCCGAACAGCAGCACCTGGCCGAACTGCGGATCGTCGCTCGAACCCAGAATCAGCTCGTAGCCGTCGCCGCGCGCGATCATCGGCTGCACCGTGACGCCTTGAAAATCTTCCGGCGCGACGCGCGAGCGGATGCGCTCGAACGCCGCGCGGATCGCGTCTGGGCCGCGCAGGTCGAGCTCCACGCCGCGCACCTCGGTCTTATGCGTGATGCTGAGCGAATGCAGCTTCAAAACCACCGCGCCGGGAATTTCTGCGGCGATGCGCACGGCTTCCTCGGCGCTCGGCGCGATCTCGGTGCGCGTCACCGGAATCCCGTAGGCGCCGAGAATTCGTTTGGATTCCTCCTCGGTGAGCAGAGTCCGTCCGGATTGCCGCAGAGCACCGAGGACCTGGTCGACGGCCGCCTGGTCGATCTCGGTTTCGGCCAACTCCGGAGTTTCATACAGCAGGCGCAGACTGTCGCTGTAGCGCCACATATCGGCGAAGGCGATGGCCGCGGTGTCGGGGAACGGAAAGGTCGGAATGCCGGCGGCATTTAGAATTTCTTCGCCCCGGGCGATGGTTGCCCCGCCCATCCAGCTCGCCAGTACCGGCTTCCCGTCAACCCTGGCGAAGGGCTTCATCCGTTCGGCCACTTCCGCCGGACTGGTGATGCCCTGCGGCGAGAGCGTGATCAGAAGACCATCGGCGTTGGGGTCCTTCGAGGCGATCTCGACGGCGCGTGCGAAGCGCTCGGGCGAGGCGTCCCCCAAAACATCAATGGGGTTGGCGTGGCTCCAGTGCGCGGGAAGGAATTCGTCGAGCCCGGCGAGCGTTTCCTTCGATAACTCGGCCAGCTCTCCGCCTTCGCGGATCAGCGCGTCGGTGGCGAGCACACCGGGACCTCCGGCGTTGGTCACGATCACCAGCCTGGGCCCCTGCGGACGCGGCTGCTTGGAGAGAACCTCCGCCATGTAAAACAGGTCGCTGATGCGGCGCACGCGCAGCACGCCGGACCGGCGCAGCGCGGCGTCCAGCACCTCGTCGCTGCCCGTCATCGCGCCGGTGTGCGAGGCGGCCGCGCGCGCGGCCTGCTCGGAATGACCCGCCTTCATGACGATGATCGGTTTGGTCAGCGCCACTTCGCGCGCCGCCGAGAGGAACGAACGCGCATCGCCCACCGATTCCATGTACATGAGAATCGCGCGCGTCTGCGGATCGTCGCCCAGATAATCGATCAGATCGCCCCAACCCACGTCGAGCATCGAGCCAATGGAAACGAAGGCGCTGAATCCCACCAGTTCGCGCAGGCTCCAGTCGAGAATCGAGGTGCACAGCGCGCCGCTCTGGCTCAGGAAACCGATGGAACCGGGACGCGCGATGGAGGCGGCGAAAGTCGCATTGAGACCGCTCAAGGGCGCCATCAGGCCCAGGCAGTTGGGTCCGATGATGCGCATGGGGTGTTGTGAGGACGACCCGCGCGCGGCCAGGATTTCGCGTTCGAGCTCGGCGCCGCGCTGGCCGATTTCCTTGAAACCCGCGGAAATGATGATCGCCGCGGGAACCTTGGCGGCGGCGCATTCAGCCACGATTCCGGGAACGGTCGCGGCGGGGGTAACGATAATCGCCAGGTCGACCGGAGCGGGCGCCGCGCCGATCGAGGGATACGTTTTTCGTCCTAATACCGTCGCATGCCTGGGATTAATCAGATAAACCGGTCCTGTGAAACTCGCCAGGTTTTCAATCACGGAACGTCCGGCGCTACGCGCGGATTCTGTGGCGCCGATCACAGCTACGCTTGTCGGCGCGAAGAATTCCTGAAGTGGACGGCGCATCAATTCGATGTTATATGCGCGACCCCGCCGTCGTCAGGATCGCTAAGGACCTCCTCGGCTTTCTCTGCCACTTCGGTCAGCATTCCGAGCCGCACCGGGTGGGAGTGGATCAGGGTCTGATACACCGGGGAGGCGTCCACCGAGCGAAGAACCGCCTCGCGTTTCCGGGCGGTCAAACCGGGCGCCTCCACGTCAATCGTGATCTCGCCCATCCCTGACCCGCTTGGCTCAGCCGAAACGCGCAGTTCCACCCCGTCAAGCGACATCCCCCGCGAGCGCAGATAGGCCACCGCGCGCTGCATCGCGCTCGAGCCCAGCGCACACAGCATCAACTCTTCCGGCGTCATCCCCGTGTCGTTGCCGCCGTCGTCAAATGATTTATCGCACGCTACCCGGTGAAATCGGGCAAACGCTTCGGTATGATGCTTTGCGCCGGGACGGATTCGAACCTGCATTGCGATCTCTCCTGTTTCGGGCTCGGCCCGATGACTCCTGGTATGCACTCGAACGGCCAATGGAATGCCGTTTGCATTTCATGAAACCGGGAGGTTCGCCAAATGAATATCGCCGTGGTTCTATGGCTGGCGATCGCCAGCACCGTGGTTGGATTGGCGGTGTACCGCAAGCTGGTATCGCGATTTGAAGACGATAGCCTGCACATGAGCGAGGCCGACAGGTCGCGCGTCACGCTGCAGGCCTTTGTCGCTCACCGGCTGGACGTCGTGGACAAGTGGGGCAAAACGCTGACCGTGTTCGCCATGATGTATGGCGCAGTGCTGTTCGCGATTTACCTCTATGGCGTGTGGATGAGCACTTTGCAGATCCAGTAGTGGTTCAGCGAATCCATGGGCTAAAAGCGGTGCCACGTCGCTCCGTGGTTCGTAGTCCGTGATCGGTTGCCGGCTGCGAACGTATCGCGCAGCCTCGCGAGACGCGCCGACGGACTACGAACTGCGTACTAAGGGCTTTTCGGCCTTGCGGAGTGTAAAGTGCTCGACCGTTTGTATGACTGCTAACGACCAGCTGCTCGAAACCATCGGCAATCACGGCTTGCTGAAGGATCTCGATCCGCACCACATGCATCGTCTGGCGGGCTTGGCCCTTGAAGCTTGCTTCGAGCCCGGCCACATCGTATTTCGCGAGGGTGACGAATCCACTTATTTTTACCTGATCGTTTCGGGTTCGGTCGCGCTCCGGTCGGGCGGCGAGCTCTTGCAGACCATCGGGCCGGGGGAAGTCCTGGGCTGGAGCTCGCTGATCGAAGGCGAGCACAAGCATTTTCAGGCGGTTGCCCTCACTCGCGTGATGGCGCTGGCCTTCGACGGCACAGAATTGCGCCACGTCGCCAACGCTCATCCGGATTTCGGCTACGCTCTGCTCAAGCGCCTCTTGCCGGTGTTGGTCCAGCGTCTGGAAGCCGCGCGGCACGCCCCATCACAACCGGCGTCGCATGCCTGCGCGTAATCACGCAGAATTTGGGTGAATACGCCGTGCGTTATTCCGTGCCAGAACACTCCGATCCGAAATCTCCTCAGATTTCTGCAAGATGACGCGAGATTCTTTGGCTCCTCGTTTGCACTCTCCTTAGAGCAGCGATGAATTTTGATGGCGGAGGTGGCGTATGTGCCTAGCTGTCCCCGGCAAAGTGTTGACGGTTGAAGAGGGCGACGCGGCGTTTCGATCCGGAAGCGTGGATTTCTGCGGCGTCCGCAGAACCGTCAATCTTGCATTCACCCCGGAAGTGAGGCCGGGCGATTTCGTCCTGGTTCACGTGGGTTTCGCGCTCACGCGCGTCGACGAGGAAGAAGCGGCGCGGACCTTCCAGTACCTGTCCGAAATCGGTGCGCTCAAAGACGAGGGCCTGGAATGAAGTACGTCGACGAGTACCGCGATCCCAAGATCGCGCTCGCCATCGCCGGCCGGATCCGGGAAAAGGTCACGCGCCCCTGGGTTCTGATGGAGGTTTGCGGCGGCCAGACGCATACGCTGATGCGCTACGGCATCGACGAGCTGCTGCCCCCGCAAGTCGAGCTGGTGCATGGACCGGGGTGCCCGGTGTGCGTGACGCCGCTTGAAATGGTGGATCGCGCGATCCGCATCGCGTCGCTCCCAGGCACAATCTTCGTTTCGTACGGGGATATGCTGCGCGTTCCGGGCTCCCAGGGGGATCTGTTCCAGGCCAAGGCCGGGGGCGCGGATGTGCGCATCGCCTATTCGCCGCTCGATGCGCTGGCGATCGCCCGAGCCAATCCCAACAAAAAGGTCGTGTTTTTCGGCGTCGGATTCGAAACCACCGCGCCGGCAAACGCGATGGCCGTATGGCAGGCTCGCGCGGAGGGGCTGACCAATTTTTCGATGCTGGTGTCGCACGTCCTGGTGCCGCCGGCCATGCGCCTGATTCTGGATTCACCGGCCAATCGCGTCCAGGGATTCATCGCGCCCGGTCACGTCTGCACCGTGATGGGCTACAGCGAATACGAGCCGTTGGTGAGTCAGTATCGGGTGCCGATGGTGGTGGGAGGGTTCGAGCCGCTCGATCTGCTCGAAGCGATTTTCATGCTGGTGGCGCAGCTCGAGGAGGGCCGCGCGGAGCTGGAAAATCAATACGCGCGGTCGGTGCACGCGGAAGGAAACGCGGCGGCGCAGAAAATCATGCGCGAAGTGTTCGAAGTTTCCAATCGCAAGTGGCGCGGGATCGGCGAGATCGCGGAAAGCGGCTACCGCCTGCGCGACGCGTTCGCGGCTTTCGATGCCGAACGCGTTTTCTCGCTTGAAGACGTTTCCGCCGAAGAGCCAAAAGAGTGCATCAGCGCGCTGGTGCTTCAGGGGTTGAAGAAACCGGTCGATTGCGCGGCGTTCGGAAAGCAGTGTACGCCGATGACCCCGCTGGGGGCGCCCATGGTTTCGGCAGAGGGAGCTTGCGCGGCCTACTACCAGTACCGCCGGCACGCAGTGAGCGTATCATGAGCGCGACCTTTATTTGTCCCACCCCGATCGTCACGCGCGACCGCATCGTGCTCGGCCACGGAAGTGGCGGACGATTGAGCGCCGAGCTTCTGCGCGAGGTTTTTCTCCCGGTTTTTTCGAATCCGGTGCTCGACCGGATGGACGACCAGGCGATTTTCGAGATCGGCCGCGAACGCATCGCCTTCACCACGGATTCTTTTGTGGTGAAGCCGCTGATTTTTCCGGGCGGCGACATCGGGTCGCTGGCGGTGCACGGCACTATCAACGATCTGGCGATGGGCGGCGCGCGGCCGCTGTTTCTAAGCGCCGCGTTCATTTTGGAAGAGGGTTTTTCGACGGAAACCCTGCGGAGGATCGCCGCGTCGATGGCGAAGGCCGCCGCAGGCGCCGGCGTGGCGATTGTCACCGGCGATACAAAGGTCGTCGAACGGGGGAAGGGCGACGGCCTTTTTATTAATACAACCGGGATCGGGATCGTGCCCGAGGGCGTCCGCCTTTCGGCGTCGAATGCGCGGCCGGGCGACCGGGTGATCCTGAGCGGCGCGATCGGCGATCACGGCATCGCCATCATGGCGCAACGCGACGGGCTGGAATTTGAAACCGAAATCGAGAGCGATTCGGCCCCGCTGCATGAACTTGTCGCCGACATGCTTTCCGTATCAAAAGACATCCGCTGCCTGCGCGATCCCACCCGGGGTGGGCTTAGCAGCGCACTGAACGAGATCGCCGCGACCTCGGGCGTGAGCATCCATATCGAGGAATCGAAGATCCTGGTTCGCGACGACGTGAAGGGCGCCTGCGAGCTGCTCGGCCTGGATCCGCTGTATGTGGCGAATGAGGGGAAGTTGGTCGCGATTGTGGCGCCGGAAGTCGCCGGCCAGATGGTCGACGCCATGCGGCGCAACCGGTATGGGTCGGATGCCGCAATTATCGGTGTGGTTGGAAATCAACATGCTGGCTTGGTGACCATGAAAACCGCCTTCGGCTCGACGCGCATTGTCGATCTGCTGGCCGGGGATCAGTTGCCGAGGATTTGTTGATAGGAGCGGTTTGAAGAGGAATTTGAAGGATGCACGAGATGGGGATCGCCAGTTCGGTGCTCGAAGCGGTGCACAGGGAGTCGCATCGCTACCCCGGGCAGCGCGCAACTAAAGTCGGGTTGCGAATCGGCGAGTACGCGGGCGTCGATCAGGAGTCACTACGGTTCTGCTTCGAGGTCCTGGCGAAGGAGTTGAACCAGGGAACCCTCGAACTCGAGATCGATTACCGCCCCGCGTCCGACGATCTGGCGATCTCCTTTATCGAATTGGAGGATACGGAAGAAGAACCCCCGCCATCACGGGCGGGGTTCACCGCGAACCCCGGCAGTGAGGCCGGGGGTGAATCGTCGGAGACAGCGTCGTCTGTACGAAAGGCCAAGGTATGAATCGGGTCACCATCGAGAAAAAAGTCCTAAGCGAGAACGACCGCATTGCGGAGCGTCTGCGTGATGCCTTGACAGGGACCGGCACGCTCGCGCTCAATTTCATCGGCTCGCCTGGGGCGGGCAAAACGGCGTTTCTCGAAAAGACGCTCGAGCGTCTTCCGGTTCATACCCGCGCTGCGGTGGTCACCGGCGATCTGCAAACCGAAAATGACGCGGTTCGCCTGAAGCGCTACGGCTTTCCGGTGCGCCAGATCACCACGGTGGGCGCCTGCCACCTGGACGCGCGCATGGTCGAAAATCACGTCGCCGACTGGCTGGAGGAAGGCATCGAGATTCTGTTCATCGAAAACGTCGGCAACCTGGTGTGTCCCACCAGCTACGATCTGGGCGAAGACGCCAAGATCGTGGTGCTGAGCTGCGCCGAAGGCGAGGACAAGCCGCTCAAGTACCCGGGAATTTTCCGCAAATCGGAGCTGATGATCCTGAACAAGATCGATCTGCTTCCGCACGTTCCGTTCCAGCTCGAATTGGCGCTCGAGAATGCCCGCAGCATCAATCCGGACATCGAAATCATTCAAACTTCCTGCATCACCGGCGCCGGCTTCGATCCGTGGATGAAATGGCTCGACCGCCGCCGGGCGCAAAAGAAAGCGTCGGCCACGCTTGCGGGTTCCACGAGTACACTGGCCGGGGCAAACAAATGACCTTCACCGAACCGAGCCACGCCCAAGGAGGCGTCCATGCTCACACCTGAAACTGACCTGAGCGGCGCGCTCAAACGCCGCGGCATTTCCCGAAGACAACTTGTTCAATTTTGCAGCGCCACTCTTGCGACGCTGGCGCTCCCCAATCGATACCTGGCACAGACCGTCGCAGCCGTCGGGAAGGCGAAAAAGCCGGTGCTCGTCTGGCTCCAGTTCCAGGACTGTACCGGATGCTCGGAATCGATGCTGCGATCGAGCCACCCCGACGTCGGCGACGTCGTGCTGGACCTGCTCTCGTGGGAATACCACGAGGTGATCATGGCCGGCGCGGGCGCCCAAGCCAACGCCGTTTTGGAACGCGTCGTGAAAGAGGACAAAGGAAAGTACATCTGCGTGGTGGAGGGCGCCATTCCCACCGGCGATGACGGCGTGTACTGCACCATCGGCGGCGAGAGCGCCATCCACATCGCCGAAAAAGTGTGCAAAAATGCGGCCGCGACCATTGCCGTCGGCGCGTGCGCGTTTGACGGCGGCCTGGTCCGCGCCAAACCCAATCCCACCGGAGCGTTGGGTGTTTCCGAAGCCGTGCCCGGCATCAAGGTCATCAACATGGCCGGCTGTCCGCACAATCCGGTGAACACCGCGGCGGTTCTGGTCCACTATTTGACCTTCAACGATCTGCCCGCGCTCGATCAGTACAACCGGCCGCTGTTCGCCTATGGGCGGGTGATTCACGATCAGTGCGAACGCCGCGCCCACTACGACGCCGGCCGTTTCGTCACCGAGTGGGGCGACGAAGGCCATCGCAAAGGATGGTGCCTGTACAAAATGGGATGCAAGGGACCCGCGGCGACCTTCAATTGCCCCACGGCGCAGTGGAACGACCACACCAGTTGGCCGATCCGCGCGGGCCACGGCTGCATCGCCTGCGCCTCGCCGCGCTTCTGGGATCACATGTCGCCGTTCTACCAGCGGCTGCCCAATGTCCCCGGATTCGGCGTGGAAGTCAGCGCCGGAGAGATCGGACTGGGCCTGACCGGCGCCGTGGTTGCCGGCGTCACGGCGCATGGACTCATCAAGATGATCAAACCGGCGCCCAAACCAGAGGAACCCGTGGCGACCGAGAACGGAAAGGAGAACTGACATGGCGCGCCTGGTAATCGATCCCGTCAATCGCATCGAGGGTCATCTTCGCATTGAAGCCCAGCTCGAGGGCGGAAAGGTTTCCGACGCCTGGAGCGCGGGAACCATGTTCCGCGGCATCGAGATCATTTTGAAGGACCGCGATCCGCGCGAAGCCTGGATCTGGACGCAGCGCATCTGCGGCGTGTGCACCATGGTGCACGCGCTGGCGAGCGTGCGCGCCGTCGAGGACGCCCTGGGCATCGATATTCCCGACAGCGCGCGCATCGTGCGCAACCTGATCGCCGGTTCGCAGCTGGTGCAGGATCACGTAATCCACTTCTATCATCTGCACGCGCTCGACTGGGTGGATGTCGCGGCGGCTCTCAAAGCGGACCCCGCGAAAACCTCGTCGATCGCGCAGTCGATCTCGGATTACCCCAAATCGAGCACCACGTACTTCAAAGGCATCCAGAATCGCGTCAAAGGCGTGGTCGACAGCGGCCAGCTGAGCCTGTTCGCCAGCGGCTACTGGGGCCATCCGGCCTATCATCTGCCGCCGGAGGTGAATCTGCTCGCGGTGGCGCACTATCTTGAAGCGCTCGAATGGCAGAAGGATTTTATCCGCATGCACGCCGTGCTGGGCGGAAAAAATCCGCATCCGCAGACCTTCCTGGTCGGCGGCATGGCCACCGCGATGGATCCGGCCGAGCCGTTCGCGGTGATCAATCCGGAGAACATCACCTTCCTGCGCAAGCTGGCGCAGGAGGCGCGCAAGTTCGTCGAGCAGATTTATATTCCCGACGTTCTGGCCGTAGCGCCGATCTATAAGGAATGGTTCGGATACGGCGAGGGCTTGGGCAACTTCATGAGCTACGGCGATTATTCGTCCGGCAATCAGAAAGACCCGAGCACGTTCCTGTTCCCGCGCGGCATCGTCATGAACCGCGATATTTCGAAAGTCCTGCCCGTCGACGCTTCCAAGATCGCCGAGTTCGTGAACCACTCCTGGTACGAATATACGGGCGACCACGGCGACGCGAAGCATCCATTCCAGGGCGAAACGATTCCCAAGTACACCGGTCCCAAGCCGCCGTTCGAGTATCTCGACGTGGACAAGAAGTACTCCTGGCTGAAAGCGCCGCGCTATGACGGCAAGCCCATGGAAGTGGGACCGCTGGCGCGCATGGTGGTTGGCTACGCCGCCGGCCAGCCCGATATCAAGGCGGTCGTCGACAGCACGCTCAAGAAACTGAACGCTCCGCCGACGGTGCTGTTCTCGACGCTCGGCCGCATTGCGGCGCGGGCTCTCGAAAGCCTGATCGTTGCGCAAAAAATGGAAAGCTGGGTGGACGAGCTGGCCTCGAACCTGGATCACGGGAAGGTTTCCATCTTCAATCCGGTTCGCTGGGATCCGGACACCTGGCCCGCGGGCACCACCGGCTACGGCTGGCACGAAGCTCCCCGCGGCTCGCTGGGGCACTGGGTCGAGATCGAGGGCAAATCCATCAAGAACTACCAGTGTGTGGTTCCCACCACCTGGAACGGCGGACCGCGCGACGCGAGCGGACAGCGCGGAGCGTATGAAGCCTCGCTGCTGAACACGCCCGTCGCCGATCCGAACCGCCCGCTCGAGATTCTGCGCACGGTGCATTCTTTCGACCCCTGCATCGCCTGCGCGGTGCACGTGGTGGACGCCAAGGGCCGCGAATACGCGAAGATTCCGCGGGTGGATTAAAGGAGACGCAACATGATATTCGCTCCAGAGAAAATCTCTCCAGGACCGGACCTTCATCACCCTCGCGTCGACGAGGGCAAGATGGTCGGCCTGTATGTCTGGCAATACCCGCTGCGGCTGGTGCACTGGGGAATCGTCATCTGTATCGGCGTGTTGAGCTTCACCGGCTATTACATTCACGATCCGTTCATCGTCGGGCAGATCAAGTATCCGTTCCTGATGGGCGAGTTCCGCTTCGTGCACTTCCTGTTCGGCATGATCTTCATGGCGCTGCTGCTCACGCGGATTTACCTGTTCTTTGAAGGCAATCGCTGGGAGCGCTGGCGCCGCTACGTTCCGCTGCGCGCGGAACAGTGGAAGGAGATGGTGAAAGTTGCGAAGTTCTACCTGTTCATCAATCCCAAAGCGGTTTCCAAGATCGGCCACAACGCGCTTGCCGCGTTCTCTTATGTGATTCTGTACCTGCTGGTCGCGCTTGAAGTGATCACCGGCCTGGTGATGTTCAACTGGCTCGATCACAACGCCGTGATCAATCCGCTGCTGGGCTGGATCCCGACCTTCTTCAACATACAGAACATCCGGCTGCTGCATTTCTTCCTGATGTTCGTGTTCATCAGCTTCGGAATTTTCCACGTGCATCTGGGCATGCTGATCTCGCGCGAGGAAAAGCACGGGCTGATGGACAGCATCTTCATCGGTTACAAAGTCATCCCCACCGAAGAACTCGAAGAGGACGACAAATTCGCAAAGGAACACGGCGAGAAATGAGCATTCTGATACTGGGGCTCGGTAATCTCGTGCATGCCGACGACGGCCTGGGGGTCCACGCCATCCACCTCCTACAACAGGACCCCCGGGTGCCGCCGGATGTGACCCTGCTCGACGGCGGTACCCAGGGCCTCAGCCTCATTCCGCATATTTCGGGTTTCAAGCGCGTCCTGGTCATAGACGCGGTTGATGTCGGCGAAGCTCCAGGAACTCTCCTGCGCCTGGAGGGGAAGTCTCTCGACAACCTTCCGGGCAAAGCCACCGTCCACGCCCTGGGCTTCGCCGACCTGATGATCGCCTTGAAACTTCTGGGCGATTCGCCCGATGAAGTCGTACTTATCGGCGTCCAGCCGCAATCGGTTTCCGACTGGAGCCCCGAGTTGACGCCGCCCATCGCCGCGGCGCTCGAAAAAATTCCCGATCTGGTGCTTTCCCAAATCGAGGCATGGAAAGGGGCGGCCTGTGCCTGCTGAGCTGCCCGGAAAGATTCTCGAGATCCAGGTCGTCCGCAACAACCGGCTGGGACTGGTCGAGTTCGGAGATACGCGCCGGCCGATCTTTCTTGACCTGGTGCCCGACGCCAAGGTGGGCGATTACGTGACCGTCCATGTCGGGTTCGCCACCGGCCGGATCAGCGAAGCCGAGGCGCTCAAGGATTCCGCCGAAGCTTACGAGGAGCCGGGCACCGCGGAACACGATCTTCAGCTTGAGGAGGCCGGCCCGGCCATGCGCCGCCGCGTAAAACCGCGATAATAATCAACCCCGCAATTAAAGGAGCGCGAGATGGTTCCCGATGAAATGATCGAATTCGCCCGGATTTATCGTGTCTTGAGCGAGCTCGATCCGGAACAGCTAAAAAAGGTCCTCCCCTTGGCCCAGGAGTCCCACTATCGTCGTGGGGAGTTGCTGTTTCGCGAAGGGGACCGGTCTACGCACCTGCACCTGATCGTCTCCGGCGACGTTTCGCTCGAGCTCATGGCCGGCGATCATTCCATCTCCGTTCAGACCGCCCATCCGGGCGAGGCCATCGGCTGGAGCGCGCTCACGCCCGGCAGCCGGACGCATTTTCAGGCGCGCGCTCTCGCGCCCGTGCAGACCGTATCGTTCGCCGGCGATCGTCTCCGCGAAGCCTGCGACCGCGATCCGGCCATGGGCTACGCTCTCACCAAGCAGCTTCTGGCGCTGGTCACCGACCGGCTGGATGCAGCCAGACTGCAACTGGTCGACGCGTACCTGACGCGCACCTCCGAATCCCCGCTTCAGCCGTCCCGCTAGATCATTCAGGTTCCGTGGCGCTCACCGTAATCGTGGCACACACTTCAGCCTGCGGGGTGCTCACTCGGCCCCGCGCTCGCGCCGACGCCCGGCGTTAACTCCGCACGCGACCCGCGGCCGCCCCCTCATGTACAGCAGTGCCAGACGGAGCCGCGCGCGTAAGCAAGGGTTCGTGCGCCACAGATCAGCGGAGCCTGCTCGCGGGCAGACTACCATGGTTGTATGCGAGCCTCGCTGCTCCTGGTGCCCTGCCTCCTCGCGGCTCAGCCCGACCCCCGCCAGTTGCTGCGCGACTCCATCGGCGCTATCCGGGAATACAAGAGTTATCAGATCAAGTCCACCGTATCGGTCATGATGCATGGCGGGCGCATCGAGAGCGATCTCGAAATGCCCTCCACCGTCTCGGTCCGGCGCCCGGACCGCATGCGCGTCGAATCCACCAGCCAGGCCGGCAGCTTTACCATCGTGAGCGATGGCGAACACACCTGGATCCTGCTGACCCCACTCAATGAGTACATCCAGCGCGATGCCGCGGCTCTGCCCGAAGATACGACCAGAGGCGGGATGCTCCCCGGAGGCCTCCCCAACATCAGCAGATTCGAAAAATCCGTCAAGATCGACGGCGAGCAGATCCTGAAGGTCGGGCCTGACCGGATCCCGTGCTGGATCGTCGAGACCGCCTACGACACCATCGAGCTTCCCGATCAAGGCATGACTGCGCGCGACGGAGTGCAGCGCGCCTGGATCAGCAAACTCCACCACGTGAACCTGCAAACCACGTTTCACGCGATCCTGGACCTTTCCGGCGCGGCGGTCCCCGTGAATCTGACCGAGTCCACCCGCACCACGTCGATCCGCTTCAATCCCGATCTGCCGGATTCGCTGTTCGCGTTCACGCCGCCTGCCGGTGCAACGCAAACCGACGACTGGACCTTGCCGGGCATGCAGAAACCCGCCGTGATCGGCAAGCCGGCGCCCGACCTGAAGACCAAGTCGCTGGACGGCGCGGATTTTGATTTGAGCGCGCTGAAGGGAAAGGTCGTGCTGCTCGATTTCTGGGCGGTGTGGTGCGAGCCTTGTAAGCGCGAACTCCCCGTCCTTCAAAAACTCGACCACGAATTCCACGATCAGGGGCTCGCCGTGGTGGGCGTCAATATCGACGACGAAAACTCGGCCATCGAGAAGTTCTTGAAATCGTTCGGCATCCCTTACACGATCGTGTCCCTTCCCAGCACCCACGACCTCATCAGCTCGCTTGCCGTCAACGCCTTCCCGACGGTCGTGCTCATCGACCGGGATGGAAATATCGCTTCCTATGAAGTCGGCGCGCGCGGGGAAGCAGCTTTGCGCGCCGATCTGCGTGAGCTCGGATTGGGCGCGGGTGCGACGAAGTGACGAACGTATTCGTAGGAATGTGTTTCATTTATTCGTAGGATCAAATTTGACAAGGGCCGAATTTCTTGATATTTTGCACTCGTCCGCTCTTCCAAACGATGAATTCATACCAACTTTTCGTGGTGGAGGACAACGAGGGCGACGTGGTCCTTATCAAGAGAGCTCTTCGCGACTACGGTATCGCCGCCCAGGTGACCGTCTGCAACGACGGTGAAAGCGCGATCCGTACGATCGATTGCGCCGAGGCGGCCGTCCCGGACGCCATCATTCTGGATCTTTCGGTTCCGCGGGTGCCGGGCCTGGACATCCTGCGGTGCGTGCTGAACCGGCCCCGCTTTTCGGACACGCCCATCATGGTTTTCACCTCATCGCCCTCGCCGGCCGACAAGCACCGGGTGGAGTTGCTGGGCGGCGTGCGGTATGTGCAGAAACCCAGCGGGCTCGACAATTTCCTCCGGGCGGTGGGCGAAAACGTTCGCTCCATGCTGCGGTTTCAGGCGAAGGCGGCCGGCACAGAGGCGCTGTAAATGAGTTCCGCGAGCGTCCGGCTCAACCGGACGATGCTCGGCGTCGCCGGCATCGTCCTGATTGTGATCGTCGGTTTTTCCTACGCGCAGTGGAGCCGCTACAACCGCGCCAACCAGGAGGCCGCGCAAACCACAGCAGCCCTGGACTCGATCGACCGGCTTCTTTCGGACCTGGTGGACGCCGAAACCGGCCAGCGCGGGTTTTTGCTCACGGGCGAAGATCGCTACCGGCAGCCGTACGATCAGGCTTCCGCCAGAATCCCGGGCGATCTGGCGAGCGTGCGAACCCTGGTGGCTGTGCGGCAGAGCGAGTCCGCGGCTGTGGACCGGTTGAACGCGCTGGTGGAGCAGAGGCTCGCCGAGTTGCGCCGGACCATCGCCGTGCGCCAGACCGGCGGCGCGGACGCCGCGCGCGCCGAGATGCTGCGCGACCACGACCGGCAGACCATGAGCGAGGTTCGCGCGTTGTCCACCCAGATCGAGCGCGATGAGCACTCCAGGCGCGAGCGGTCTTCGCTCGAAGGACAAGCCGCGGCGCAAACCGCGCTGCTGATCACCATCGCGGGATCGCTGGTGATTCTATTCTTTTTCGCGATTGGATTGGAGCCGTTTCGGGCGAGGGAGGGCGGGCCCGCCGAACGGCGATGGATTGTTCGCTACGGAGCAGCGATTCTGGCCGTGGCCGCGGCGACCCTGCTTCGTTTTGCCCTGGTTCCATTGCTAGGTAACGGCGACGACCTGGTCCCCTTCATCACCTACTTCCCGGCGGTTTTGTTCGCGGCGTGGTACGGCGGATTTCGCGCGGGCGCATTGGGCATTCTGCTGTCCGCAGTAATGGCGGCTTATTTTTTCCTGGCGCCGGTGCGGTCGTTTCGCGTGCGTAATCCCGGCGAGCTGATTTCGCTGCTGATCTTCGTGATCGTCGGGTTCGGAATCGCCTTCATGAGCGACTCGCAGCGCCGCGCGCTGGCCCGCGCCGGGATCGCAGAAGACGCGGAACGGCAGGAACGCAAGCGTTTCGAGACCACGCTGGCGAGCATTGGAGACGCCGTGGTCGCCACCGACGCGCAGGGGCGGGTCACCTTCGCCAATCACGTGGCGCTGTCGCTGATGGGATGGCCGGAGAACGAAATCGCGGGCCGGCGTCTTGAAGACGCCTTCCGCATCGTCAACGAATACAGCCGCGCGAGGGTGGAAAGTCCGGTGGCCAAGGTTCTGCGGGAGGGCGCGGTGGTGGGACTCGCGAATCACACCGTGCTCCTGGCGCGGGACGGCCGCGAGGTCCCCATCGACGACAGCGCGGCTCCCATTCACGGCCGCGGCGGCGCGATCGAAGGAACCGTGCTGGTGTTTCGCGACATCGGCGAGCGCAGGCGCGCCGAAAGCGCGCGGCAGCTCCTTTCTTCGATCGTCGAATCTTCCGGCGACGCCATCATCGGCACAGATCTGGACGGCGTGGTGACCACCTGGAACAACGCGGCGGAACGAATGTTCGGCTACTCCGCCGCCGCAATCACGGGAAAGCCGGCTTCGCTCTTGAACGCGCCGGATTGCCCGGACGAATCTCCGGAAATGCTGGGACGCATTCGCGAAGGACAGCGGATTGAACAATATCAGACGCTGCGGCGCACCAAGGACAACCGGGTAATCCACGCGTCCGTAACGGTTTCACCGGTCTACGACGGCGGCGGAAAAATCGCCGGCGCGGCGCGGATCACGCGCGATGTCACCGCGGAAGTGCTGGCCAAGGAGGAGATCTCCGAGCAGCGCGAGCGGCTCCGCGTCACTCTCAGCAGCATCGGCGACGCGGTGATCGTCACCGATCACACCGGCGCGGCGACTTATTTGAACCCGGTTGCCGAGGAGCTGACCGGATGGTCCACGGCGGACGCCTCCGGAAAGCCGCTCGAAGACGTTTTTCAAATCATCGGCGAGGAAAGCCGGGAACCGGTGGAGAATCCGGCCTCGCGCGCCCTGCGCGAAGGACGCGTGGTCGGGCTGGCGAATCACACCGTGCTGGTTGCTCGCGACGGGAAGGAATACGCGATAGACGACAGCGCCGCTCCCATCCGCAATGTTCGCGGGGAGACGGTCGGCGTGGTGCTGATCTTCCGCGATATCACCGGGCGGCGCGCCTCCGAACGCCAGCTTCTTTCGCAAACCGTCGAGCTGCGCCGCGCCAACGAGGAGCTCAGCCAGTTCGCATACGTGGTCTCGCACGACCTGCGCGAGCCGCTGCGCAACGTCATCAATTTCGCCGAACTGCTGGTGCGTGAGTACGGCGACGCCGGCGGCTCGGAAGCGGAGATTTACGCGCGCTTCATTCGCGACAGCGTGCAGCGCATGGAGCTGCTGTTGAACGATCTGCTCGCCTACAGCCAGCTGGGCGGGCCGCACGAACAGCCGCACCGGCTGTTGAACATGAACGAGGTCCTGGCGACCGCGCGCAACAACCTGGAAACCGTGATCTCGGGAAGCGGCGCGGAGATCACCAGCGACATATTGCCCGCCGTGTTCGGGTACGAAACCCAGCTTGCGCAGGTATTCCAGAATCTGATCGGTAACGCGATCAAGTACCGCTCCGCTGCGCCTCCCCGCGTCCACATCGGCGCGCAGAAAAAAGACGGCGAATGGATCTTCAGTGTTCGCGACAACGGGATCGGAATCGCGCCCGAATATCAAAGATTGATCTTCGGCGTCTTCAAGCGGCTGCACGGCCGGGAGATTCCCGGCACGGGAATCGGTCTGGCGATTTGCAGCAAAGTGGTCGACCGGCACGGCGGGCGCATCTGGGTCGAATCTGCGCGAGGACAAGGCTCGGAGTTTTTCTTCACCCTGCCCGCGACCCAGATTGCCCGGATTGCGCGCGCCTAGAGGATCTTCTGCGTTTCGCGACCTCGGGCGAGCGTTCCCAGCCGCTCGAGATTCCGCCAATCCGCCGCGATGCTATCCTGAAGTACCCACGTCTTGGTGGTTGTATGCAGTCCGAACGTTATTCCACGCCTGGCGGGATCGCCGTCACGCGATCGATTTCGAAAATTCCCTACGCGCGCGGCCTCCACGATCTGCTGCGCAAGCTGGATACGCAGCGCGGCGTGTATTTTTCCTCAGGCTACGAATATCCGGAGCGTTACGCGCGCTGGGATTTCGCCTCCGTCGCGCCGCCGCTTGAAGTCATCGCGGCCGGGCGCGAGATGATCTTTCGCCCGCTCAATCATCGCGGCGAGATTCTGAATCGCATCTTCGAGCCGCTGCTGCGAGAGCACCAGCATTGGGAAATTTTTTCGGCAGAGGGGGGAGCCCTTCGCGGCACGCTGAGACCGCTGCCCGCGCTGTTTCCCGAAGAAGAGCGCAGCAAGCAGCCCTCGGCATTTTCGATTCTACGGCGGATGATCGACGAGTTCCGCAATCCGCTCGCCTCGCGCCTGGCGCTGGTGGGGGCGTTCGGATACGACCTGTTGTTCCAGTTCGATCCCATTGAGCGAAAACTGCCCCGCGCCGGTGTTCAGGACCTGCACCTGTTCCTGTGCGACGACATTTATTTCATGGATCGCAAGAAGGAGCAGATCGAGCGCTTCCGCTACGATTTTTCGCGCGGCGCGCTCTCGACCGCGGGTGCGAAGGCGTCGGCGAAGCGCCTGAAGAAACCCAAACCCGCCGAATCCGCCCCCATCGTTTCCGATCACACCGCCGAAGAGTACATGGCGAAGGTCGAGACGGTGCGCGAAGGCATGCGCCGCGGCGATTATTACGAAGTCGTGCTGCGGCAAACGTTCCGCGCGCCGTACTCGGGCAGCCCAGCGGAATTGTTCGAGCGCATTCAGAACGCCAGTCCGAGCCCATACGAATTCCTTCTCCAGTTCGGCGACGAGCAGTTGATCGGGGCTTCGCCGGAGATGTTCGTGCGCGTGGAAGGACGTCGGGTGGAAACGTGCCCGATCGCCGGCACCGCGCGCCGCACCGGCGATCCGCTGCGCGACGCCGACAGCATCCGCGAGCTGCTCAATTCGACGAAGGAAGAATCCGAGCTGACCATGTGCAGCGATGTCGATCGCAATGACAAATCGCGCGTGTGCGAGCCCGGATCGGTGCGCGTGATCGGGCGCAGGCTGATCGAATCCTACGCGGGCGTGTTTCATACGGTCGATCACGTGGAAGGAACCCTCGCCGAAGGCTTCGATTCGCTGGACGCGTTCCTGACGCACATGTGGGCGGTGACCATCATCGGCGCGCCGAAGAAATGGGCGGCGCAGGCCATCGAGGATCTCGAAAAGGACGCGCGCGCCTGGTATGGCGGCGCGGTGGGAATGATCGCGCTTGATGGCGACGTGAACACCGGCATCACCATCCGCAGCATTCATCTGCGTGACAGCGTCGCGAGCTACGGCGCGGGCGCGACTCTGCTGTACGATTCGATTCCTGAAAACGAGAATCGCGAATGCTGGCTGAAAGCCACGGGATTTTTCCGCGCGCTCGATCCGCAACCCGCGCCTGCGAGCTATCACGCGGCTCGCGAAAACGGATCGGGCGTCCGGCTGCTGCTGGTGGACAACGAGGATTGCTTCATCCAGACGCTGGCCAATTACGCGCGCCAGACCGGCGCGGAGGTGATGACATATCGCGCCGGATTCCCGCTCGATCTGATCGAAAAACTGAGCCCGTCGCTGATTTTGATTTCGCCCGGTCCCGGACGGCCCGCCGATTTCGGTGTCCCTGATCTGGTCCGCCGCGCGGCGAAACTCGAAGTACCGGTGTTCGGCGTGTGCCTGGGATTGCAAGGCATAGTGGAGGCTTTCGGCGGTGAGCTGGGCGTGCTCGCGTATCCCATGCATGGGAAATCGTCAACCGTGCGGCATCGCGGCGAAGGCGTCTTCGCAGGGTTGCCAGAGGAATTCCGCGTCGGCCGCTATCATTCGCTCTATGCGATCCCGGAAAAATTGCCGGCGTGCCTCGAAATCACCGCCGAATCGGACGACGGCGTCATCATGGGCATCCGCCATCGCGACCTGCCGATGGAAGCAGTGCAATTTCATCCCGAATCGATTCTGACGCTCGACGGAAATTGCGGGTTGAAGCTGATGGAGAACGTGGTCCGCTTACTCGGCCACGCGCGTGTGGCGGCGTCGTGACGCGATCGTAGGTGTCCGTATAACGATTCCGCCTCGGTAATTCCCCTTAGCTTTCCGCGGATCGACTCGTACCGGCCACCTTAGTACTTGCTCACGCGCCGTACTTCCGTCATACTGAATGGGTTCACTATGGGACTTGATCCGA
>Ga0335077_10002645_pt1 | contig 21458 bp, 18 predicted proteins | sample Lox_Sample_31_FD_207151 | JGI IMG/M metagenome (GOLD analysis project Ga0335077, IMG submission 207151) | Soil microbial communities from Loxahatchee National Wildlife Refuge, Florida, United States - Lox_Sample_3.1 | ecosystem: Environmental > Terrestrial > Soil > Wetlands | place: USA...
CGCCCGGGCGCTGAACTCGGCGCAGGCCCGCACGGATGCCGGGCTCCACTGCACACTCGTGTGCTGCAGGCTGAACTTGACCACCAGCACCGCCGCGGCGCAGCGGTCGCACTCGACCCGCCGGAACGCGGTGTGCCGTTCGTCGGGCCAGCCAGCCCCGTTCCCGGACGGCATGGTCAGCTGGTCCGCCGCGCGGCGAGGTTCTCCGCGACCTCGGCCTCCCACTCGGCCACGGCGCGGGTGGTGTCCACCTCGAACTCGTACCGCGCGACCATCTCGGGCGTGATGTCCTCGACGTCGGTGTAGAACTGCTCGTACCAGCGGCGCAGCTGGTAGACCGGCCCGTCGTCGGCGCACAGCAGCGGGTTGTCGATCCGGGTCTTGTGCGTCCAGATCTCGACGTCCTGCTGGAAGCCGAGGCCGACGAACTCGGCGAACTTGGTGGCGAACTTCCCGGCGTCGGCGTCGGAGAGGCCGGGCAGCCGCTTGACGATCACACCCCACTGCAGCAGGAACGAGGTGGGCGTGACCGGGTAGTGGCAGTTGATCAGCACGCTCTCGATCGTCATGCCGTGGTAGTCGTGCCAGAGGTTGTCGATCATGTAGGACGGCCCGAAATACGAGGCTTCGGAACGCAGCGTGGAGTCCGGGCCGCCGGAGTAGTTCGAGCCGGCCTGGGCGTCGGGCCGCGCCCGGGTCCGCAGGTACTGCGTGGCGATGTGCCCCTCGAGCACGTTCTTGAAGGAGGTGGGGAAGGCGAAGTGGATGTAGAAGAAGTGCGCCATGTCGACCACGTTGTCGACGACCTCGCGGCAGTTCGCCCCCTCGACCAGGATCGAGTCCCAGGTCCAGCTGCTCCACTCGGCGGAGTACGCGCCCTCGACCCGCGGGATCGTCACATGCCCGGGCGGCGGATTCCCCTGCGGGTCGTGCCACACGAACAGCTGCTGGTTCTGCTCCAGCGTGAGCCAGGAGCGCGTCCGCGCGGCCGGCGGCACCCGCCGGGAGTAGGGGATCCGCTGGCACCGGCCGTTCCCGCCCCAGCGCCAGTCGTGGAACGGGCAGGCGATCGCGTCGCCCTTGACCGTGCCGCGGGTCAGGTCGCCGCCCATATGCCGGCAGTACGCGTCGAGGACGTGCAGCTGCCCCGCCGAGTCCGCGAACACCACGAGCTTGGTGCCGAACGCCTGCACCGCGTGCGGCCCGGAGTCGCGGAACCGCTCGGCCAGCCCCAGGCAGTGCCAGCCGCGCGCGAACCGGTCCGGCGGCGCGCCGCGCTCGATGGTCCGGACACCGGCGGTGTCATTCATCCGGGCCCTCCAAAACTCCAGGCGTATCACTAGACTAGAACATGTTCTACTCTAAGGGCGATGGCGAATGGATGCCGGAGGCAGATGATGAGCGTCGGGCAGGCGGTGGTCGCCGGGGTCCGCGACCTGCTGCCGGTGCTGCGGGAGCGGGCGCAGGAGGCCGAGGACGCCCGGGACGTGCCCGCCGAGTCGGTCAAGGCGCTGACGGAAACCGGGTTCTTCCGGCTGCTCCAGCCGGCCGCCCACGGCGGGTATGAGGCCGACCCGGTCACGTTCCTGACCGCGGTCCGGCTCATCGCCAGCGCCTGCGGGTCGACCGGGTGGGTCGCCTCGGTCCTCGGCGTGCACCCCTGGCAGCTGGCCCTGTTCCCGCCCCGCGCGCAGGACGAGGTCTGGGGCGCCGACCAGGCAACCCGGATGTCGTCGTCCTACGCGCCGACCGGCCGGGCCGAGGCGACCGGCGGCGGTCACCGGCTCACCGGGCGCTGGAGCTTCTCGTCCGGCTGCGGCCACGCCACCTGGGTGCTGCTGGGCGCGATCGCGGGTGAGGCCGACGGCAGGCCGCCCGACTTCCGCACCTTCCTGCTGCCGGCCAGCGACTACGTGATCGACGACGTCTGGGACACGGTCGGGCTGCGCGGCACCGGCAGCAACGACATCGTGGTGGACGGCGCGTTCGTGCCGGAGCACCGCTCGCTCAGCTTCACCGACGTCTTCCGCTGCGCCTGCCCCGGCCACGCGATCAACCCGGCGCCGCTGTACCGGCTGCCGTATGGGTCGCTGTTCTCCTACTCGATCACCACCCCGATCATCGGTATGGCGACGGGCGCCTACGACGCGCACGTGGCGTACCAGCGGGAGCGGGTGCGCGCCGCCTACACCGGCCAGAAGGCGAAGGAGGACCCGTTCGGGCAGGTGCGGATCGCCGAGGCCGCGGCCGAGCTGGACGCCGCATGGCTGGCGGCGGAGCACAACATGACCGAGCTCATGGCGCACGCCCGCGCGGGAGAGAAGATCCCCCTCCCGCTGCGGCTGCGGGTCCGGCGCGACCAGGTGCTCGGCACCGGCCGGGCGATCAGCGCGGTGGACCTGCTGTTCGAGAACTCCGGTGGCCGGGCGCTGAAGACCGGCACACCGATCCAGCGGTTCTGGCGCGACGCGCACGCGGGCCGGGTGCATGCCATCAACGACCCGGAACGGGCGCTGTCGATGTTCGGCCGCGGCGAGTTCGGCCTCGACCTGCCGCCCGAAGCGATGCTCTGACGGGAGCAGGCGATGACCATCGCACCGGCGGATTTCGCCTCCACGAGCCGGTTTTGCACAACGAACGGGATGCGGCTGCACTATCACGAGGCGGGGCCCGACAGGGAGGACGGGGCGCCGCCGGTGGTGCTGCTGCACGGCGGCGGGCCCGGCGCGTCCGCGTGGGCCAACTTCGGCCCCAACCTGCCGGTGTTCGCCGGTCACTTCCGCACGCTGATGGTCGACATGCCCGGCTTCGGCCGCTCCGACAAGCCGCCGGTGACCGGCAACTACTTCACGTTCGCCGCCGGTGCGCTGGCGGGCCTGCTCGATGAGCTGGGGATCGGGCGGGTGCGTCTGGTCGGCAACTCGCTCGGCGGCGGCACGGCGGTCCGCTTCGCGCTGGCCCACCCCGAGCGCGCCGGCCGGCTGGTGCTGATGGGCCCCGGTGGCCTGAACCTCAACGTCTTCGCCCCGGACCCGACCGAGGGTGTCAGGGCGCTGGCCGCGTTCCCGGCCGGCCCCACCAGGGAGAAGCTCGCCGCGTTCCTGCGGACCCTGGTGTACGACCAGCGGCTGATCACCGACGAGCTGGTGGAGGAGCGGTTCGCGGCCGCCAGCGACCCGGCGGCGCTGGCGGCCATGGCCTCGCTGGGCGCCTCGTTCTTCGACCCGGACACGGCCGAGCAGGGGATGCTGTGGCGGGAGGCGCACCGGCTGAGCGCCGAGGTGCTCCTGGTCTGGGGCCGGGAGGACCGGGTGAACCCGCTCGACGGCGCGCTGGTGGCGCTCAAGCTCATCCGCCGGGCGCGGCTGCACGTGTTCGGCCGGTGCGGGCACTGGGCACAGCTGGAGAAGTTCGACGAGTTCAACCAGCTCGTGATCGGTTTCCTGAAGGAGGATTCTCGATGAGGCACCCGGCATGCCGCAGGCGCCGGGCCGCCGTGCAGCCTTGCGCGCCTCCGGCACGACCACGCGTCAGCGGTGTCCCGGCGCCGAGGACCAGCCTCCCCACCGCGCCATCTGGCGCGCTTCCGGCACGACCAAGCGAAGCGCCCGCGAGGGAGGCAGAAATGAGAGAAGAATGAGCCTGATCCGCAGCCTGGGATATCTGCGTATCGAGTCGCCCGATGCCGGGGCCTGGCGGGAGTTCGGCGTCCGGGTGCTCGGCATGGCCGAAGGGCGCGGGCCCCAGGACGGCGCCGTGTACCTGCGGATGGACGATTTCCCCGCCCGGCTGGTGATACTGCCGGGTGAGCGGGACCGGCTGCTCGCCTCCGGCTGGGAGGTGGCCGGGGACGACGCGCTGGCCACGGTGGGGCGGGCGCTGGCGGACGCGGGGGTCGCGGTCAAGGCGGGCACGCCCGCGGAGCTCGCGGAGCGCCGGGTGGGCGGGCTGCTGCGGTTCGACGACCCGGCGGGCAACGCGCTGGAGGTGTTCGCCGGCGCGGCACTGGAGCACCGTCCGGTGGAGAGCCGGTACGGGAATCGTTTTGTCACCGGCCTGCTCGGGCTCGGCCATGTGGTGCTGCCGGTATCCGAGGAGGAGCCCACCCTCGGCTTCTACACCGAGGTCCTGGGGTTCCGGCTGCGGGACTCGATGCGGATGGCGCCGGAGCTGTTCGGCCGTCCCGCCGGGCCGCCGCTGTGGATGCGGTTCCTGGGCTGCAACCCGCGGCACCACTCGCTCGCGCTGGCGCCGTTCCCGGCGCCGGCCGGGATCGTGCACCTGATGATCGAGACCGCCACGCTCGACGACGTCGGCCGGGCGATGGACCGGTGTGCCCGGCGCGGCGCCACGGTCAGCGCGACACTCGGGCGGCACGCCAACGACGAGATGGTGTCCTTCTACGCGGCGGCCCCGGGCGGGTTCGACATCGAGTACGGCACCGGCGGGCGGCTGGTCGACGACGCGACCTGGGTGTGCCGGGAGACCACCGCGGTCAGCCTGTGGGGGCACAGTTTCGGCGCCGCTCACTGAGAGACCGGCGCGGCGCGTTAGGTTGCTGATGTGGATCAGCTCAGCCTCGGGGTGATGGCGCGGTCGCGCAAGGAGCACGAGCACCGGCTGGCCATCCACCCGCAGCACGTCGGGCGGATCGAGGCGGGGCTGCGGCAGCGCATCTACCTCGAGCACGGCTACGGTGAGCGGTTCGGCGTGCCGGACAGGCAGCTGGCGGCCCAGGTCGCTGGTTTGCGCACCCGGGACCAGCTGCTGGCGGACTGCGATGTCATCCTGCTTCCCAAGCCGCTGGCGGACGATCTGGCGGAGATGCGCGAGGGCCAGATCCTCTGGGGCTGGCCGCACTGCGTCCAGAGCGAGGACATCACCCAGCGGGCCATCGACCGCCAGCTGACCCTGATCGCGTTCGAGGCGATGAACCACTGGTCCGCCGACGGCTCGTTCCAGCTGCATGTCTTCCACAAGAACAACGAGCTGGCCGGCTACTGCTCGGTGCTGCACGCCATGCAGCTCATCGGGATCACCGGCGAGTACGGGCGCGCGCTGAGCGCGGGCGTCATCAGCTTCGGTGCGACCGGCCGGGGCGCGGTGACCGCGCTGAACACGGCCGGCGTGCACGACGTCGCAGTCCTCACCCACCGGGACGTGACCGCCGTCGCCTCGCCGATCCACTCGGCCCGCATGGTGCACTTCGAGCGCGACGCCGATGACCCGGCCCGGTGCCACGTGCTGGGCGAAAGCGGCCGGGTGCCGCTGGCGGCCTATGTCGCCGGGTTCGACATCGTGGTCAACTGCGTGCTCCAGCACACCAGCGCGCCGCTGATGTTCGTCACCGACGCGGACCTGGCCGCGTTCCCGCCCGGGGCTCTCATCGTCGACGTGTCGTGCGACGAGGGGATGGGGTTCAGCTGGGCCCGGCCCACATCGTTCGCGGACCCGATGTTCACCGTGGGCGGCGGCATCCACTACTACGCCGTGGACCACAGTCCCTCGCTGCTGTGGGACTCCGCCACCTGGGAGATCAGCGAGGCGCTGCTGCCGCACCTGGGGACCGTGCTCGGCGGCCCCGGCGCCTGGGACGCCAGCCAGACCATCCGGCGGGCCATCGAGATCCGCGGCGGCCACATCCAGAACCCGGACATCCTGGCCTTCCAGCACCGGGCCGAGCAGTACCCGCACCCGCGGGCCGGCCAGCTGGGTTAGCGGGCCGGCCAGCCGCCAGATGGCCAGGCGCACACCGGCTCGCGAACCGTGAGCGTGACCGCTGAGCCGTGCATGAGCTGCGGGTTTCCGTGGACACGGACCAGGGTTGGTGACGGCATGCTCTCGCTGCCGCAGCTGATGCTGATCACGGTGTCGTGGCCATGGAAGCTGGTGCTGATCACCCGGCCATGAGCGCCCTGGCCGTCCGTGCCGGGGTGGACATCGAGCTGTTCGGGGCGGATCAGCACGGTGACCGCCTGGCGGGGCTCGCCCAGGTCACCGCGGACGGCGAGGGTCCCCAGCGGGGTGTCCACCAGACCACGCCCGGCGACGCCGTCCAGGAGGTTCGCGTCGCCGACGAACAGAGCGAGGTCGGCATCGGCGGGGTGGTGGTAGAGATCCTGGGGCGTGGCGCACTGGGCGATCACGCCGCCGCGGATGACAGCGACGTAGTCGGCGGTGGACAGCGCCTCGTCCTGGTCGTGGGTCACCAGGATCGCGGTCGTCGCGGCGTCGCGCAGGATCGCCCGCACATCGGCGCGGACGGCGGCCCGCAGGTTCGCGTCGAGCGAGGCGAATGGCTCATCGAGCAGGACCACCCGGGGCGCGACGGCGAGGGCGCGGGCCAGGGCCACCCGCTGCTGCTGGCCACCGGAGAGCTGATGGGGATAGCGCCGGGCCAGGCCGGTGAGAGCGACGGCGTCGAGCAGGTCGCCGACCCGCCCGCCGCGGCGCTGCCCCCGGGGAAGGCCGAATCCCACGTTCGCCTCGACCGTGAGATGGGGGAAAAGACTCCCTTCCTGGGAGACATAGCCGATGTGGCGCCTGTCCGCGGGCAGATGGCACCGGCCGTCGTCGACGGTGACCCCGCCGATGGTGACCGAGCCGCGGTCGGGCCGGTCGAAACCGGCCAGGATCCGCAGCAGCGTGGTCTTGCCGCTTCCGGACGGCCCGAGCACGGCCGTCAGGGTCCCGGCCGCCACCGTCAGGTCCAGGCCGGCCAGCACCGGGTGCCGCCCGAAGGCCTTGTGCAGCCCGGCCACTGCCAGGTCGGCCGGTGGCGCTGGCGGGGTGCTGGCCGGCGGAGCGCTCACAGCGGCCTCTTCGCCCCGGCCGGCAGCCGGTCGAAGTAACGCCCGAGCGCGTAGCTGGGCACGGCGGCGATGGCGATGATCACGAGCGCGAACGGTGCGGCCTGCCCGTAGGACAGGTTCTGCTGGTACGCCCAGAACTGGGTGGCGAGGGTCTGGACGCCGGTCGGTATCAGGACGAGGGTGGCGGTGAGCTCGGTGACAGCGGCGAGGAAGACCAGGCAGAAGGCGGCGGCGAGCCCGGGGGCGACCAGCGGGAGGGTCACCCGGCGCAGCAGCGCCGGCCGCCGCTGCCCCAGCGAGGCGGCGGCTTCCTCCAGGGCCACCGGGGCGCGGATGACCGACGCCCGGACCCCGACCAGCGCCAGCGGGAAGAACAGGATGATGTACGCGGCGACCAGCAGCGGGGAGGTCTGGTAGCCGAGGCCGTGCGCGTAGCGCTCGGCGAAGTAGCCCAGGGCCAGGGCGATGACCAGGCCGGGCATGGCCAGGACCAGGTAGGTGCTGCGCTCGAGCAGGCGGCTCGTGCGGCTGCCGTGCCGCACGGCCAGCAGCGCGACCGGCAGCGCCAGCAAGGTGGCGGTCGCGGCAGCGGCGGCACCGTACAGCGCGGTGTGCCAGCCCGCGTCGGCGACGGAGACGCCGGCGATCGCGTGCGCGCCGCCCTCGAACACCCAGTAGACGCTGGCGCCGACCGGCACGCCGAGCGCCAGGCCCACCAGGGCGGTGAAGCCGGCCAGCACCGGGATCGTGGCCCGGCCGAGCCGCTGCCGGCCGGGCACCCGCTGGGCGAGCGCACCGGTGCGCACCGCGCGGCCCCGGCCACGGGCGGCGGCGTCCCCGCCGAGCACCATGACGCTGAGCGCGATGAGCACCAGCGACAGGGCACAGGCCGTCGGCACGTTGAACGAGAGCTGGAACTCGCTGAAGATCTCCGTGGTGAAGGTCTGGTAGCCGAGGATCTCGAAGGCCCCGTACTCGGCGAGAAGCACCAGCGCGACCAGCACGCAGCCGCCGAGGATGGCGCCGCGCGCCTGGGCCACGGTCACCCGCAGGAAGGTGGCGACCCGGCCGAGCCCCAGGCTGCGGGCGGTCTCCTCCTGGCCCGGGTCCGCGCTGCGCAGGCTGGCCGCCACCGGCAGGTACACCAGCGGGTACGCGGCGAGGGTCATGACCACCACGGCGCCGCGGAACCCCTGGGCCCAGGTGGTCAGCGACGCCCACCCGAAGCTCACGACAAAGTCCGGGATGGCGAACGGCACGACCACCAGGACCGCCCAGGCGCGGCGCCCAGGCAGGTCGGTGCGCTCCACGCACCAGGCGGCCAGCGTGCCGATCACCGCGCAGGCCGCGGTCACCACCACCAGCAGCCGGATGGTGTTCCACAGCAGGGTGGCCGTCAGCGGCCGCCAGATCAGCCCGGCGATCGTCGCCAGCCCGGCGCCGTGCGCCTCGATCAGCAGGAAGACCAGCGGCGCGAGCATGACGGCGGCAACGGCCGTGCTCGTACCGAGCAGCACCCACGGCACGGGTGCGCGGCGGCCCCGGACGGTCTCGCCCACCGGGGGACGGCGCTGCCGCGCACCCGGCCGGGCCTGGGTGGCGGTCACAGCAGCCCGGCCTGCTTGAGCAGCGCGATCGCGGCCGCCCCGTCGCCGAGCTCGGCGATCGTGATCGGATACGGCCGGAGCTGGTCAAATGGCGTCTCCGGGGCCAGGGTCGTCACCCCGGACGCGATGGGGTACTCGTAGCTGATCGACTTGGCGGGGTTCGCGATGACCTGCTGGCCGGCCCTGCTCACCAGGTAGGCCAGGAACTTCTGGGCGGCCGCCTGGTGCCTGGATGACCTCAGGACCGCAGCGCCCGACACGTCGATGACGTAGCCGGGGTCGCCGGGCGCGAGCGGGGCGATCTGCGAGTGCACCTTGGACGCGCCTAGCTCGGCGCGCATCCGGTACCAGTAGTACTGGTTGATCAGGCCGAACGCGACGCTCCCGCGGTTCACCTGGTCGGCGATGGTCTCATTGTCGGGATAGGTGTGGCCGGCCGCGTTGGCCTCGATGCCCTGCAGCCAGCTCAGCGCCCGCGCCCGGCCGTACCTGCGCATCACCGCGGTCACGATCGGCTGGAAGTCTGTCTCGGCGGGGGCGATGGCGAGCTTGCCGCGGTAGCGCGGGCTGGCCAGCTGCAGGACCGAGGCGGGCAGCTGGCTCCTGGCGATCAGGCTGGGATCGTAGGTGAGCACGCTGACCCGCGCCGAGACGCCGACCCAGTCCCCGTCGGGTGAGTTGTACCGGGCGGGGGTGCGGGCCAGGGTGGACGCATCCACCCTGGCGAGCAGTCCCTTGCCCTGCAGGTACTCAAGGGCGGGGGAGTTCTCGGTCCAGATGACGTCGGCCGGCGAGGCCGGTCCCTCGGTGACGATCTGGTCGGCCAGCACGTCCTCGTCATCGCTGCGCACGCTGACGGTGATCCCGGTGGCCCGCTCGAACCCGGAGATCATCGCCTCGGCGGTCTGCACGTGCTGGCCGTTGTACAGCGTGATCGCCAGGGCCGATCCCGACGCCGGCGATCCGCCGCAGGCCGCCAGGGTGCCCACGGCCATGATCCCGGCGGCCGCCGCCGCCCACCGGCGGATCGCGCTGGCCAGGGAGCCCCTAGGCACGCAGGGGTACAGACGACGCATCCACGCCTCCAGGAGGAACCGGCCGGCAAGGGGACCCGGGCCGGGGCGCCGGGCGCCCGGGCCGCTACCGCACGTGCGGGCCGATGGTGAAGCTATCCGGCACAACTGTTAGTTAGGTAAGACTAACCTTATTCTAGGGGTCGCGTCCTGGTTACCGGGCACCGGGCGGCCCGGTCCGGCGCGCGAGATCCGGGCCCGTCCGGCACGACAGCATCAACCAGGGGGCGGCACCGGCGGGATCTGCCGGTGCCGCCCTTCGTTATGAACGCCGGGGCGTTCGCGTCCCGCGGCCGTTACCCGGCGAAGTCCGCCGCCAGCTGGCTCAGGTTCGGGATGCCGAGGCCGTTCCCCTCGTTGAACAGCGCACCGGGGTTGCCGGTGTAGTAGAGGTTGTCGCTGCTCGTGCCGCTGGCCTGCAGCGGGGTGAACGGCGAGTTGCTGCCGGCCGCGAAGGCGTAGATGGACGGGTTCCAGAATCCGACCCGGTGCCCCAGGAAGGAGTCGATGACCGCCGTCGAGCCGTTCAGCTGCGGGGCCACGAAGCTGGTACCGCCCCAGCCCCCTTGCAGCACGGGCTCATCGACGCCAGCGAACGACGGCTCGTACAGCAGGTAGCCGCTGTACGGATCCGCGTTGGTCGACAGGTCCGGCAGCGCGCGCCCGGAACCCTGGCCCTGGCTCACAGCCGGGGTGGGGTTGATGGTCCACGCGGTCGGCAGGGTCAGCCCGGGGGCGAAGGACTGGAAATCGGTCGGGGTCAGGTACTGGACGGCGTGGAAGCTCTGCGTGCCCGACACGCCCTGCTGGTAGGAGGGAGTCGGCTCGATCGAGCTGAAGCCGCCGCCGCTGCCGCCGATGTTCGCCTCCGCGGTGTCCAGCAGCGACGTGCCGCTGATCGTCGCGATCGGCTGCCACAGGTAGTCCCAGCCCCAGGTGCGCTGGGCCGGCACGGTCACGGTCACGGTGCCGTCGGGGCCGGTCAGCTGCCCGGTCCACGGCAGGGTGGTGCCGCCCGCGGCGGTGATGAACGGGCTGTCGGGCGACACGTCGACCGACAGGTTGGTGGTGCCGAGGTCGTCGCTGGCGTCGTAGGCGCCCGCGTCACCGGAGGCGTCGAAGGCGGACTGTCCCTGCGCGGCCAGCTCCAGGAAGGCCTCGTCGAACGCGGCCGCGTAGGCGGGCGTCTCCTGGCCGGTCGCGATCAGCGCCTGCAGGATGGTTTCGGACGCGCCCCAGCTCGTCGACACGGTGCTGGCGGTGTTGTCGCTGGCCGCGGAGAAGAAAGCGTCGGCGAAACCGGGGTCGGTGTTCGGCGCCTGATAGACGATCACGTTGGCACCGGGAGCCAGCGCCCCCGACTGCTCCACGTCGAGGTCGGTCTCCCCGCTGCCGGAGCCGTCGCTGGGCGCGCCAGGACCGCCGTCCACGTTGACCACGGTCACGGTCCGGCCGGTGCTCGGCACGTCCGCGATGTGCTTCCAGAAGTACTGCGGCGCACCCGGGTCCAGGGCGGCCAGGGTGACGATGGCGATGGTCTGCCCGGCGCCGGTGGCGCCCGCCTTGTACAGGGGGTTCAGCCCGTAGTCGGCGGCGAAGTCGGACGGCAGGTTACATGCGCCGGCCAGCCCGGTGAGCGCGATGCAGCTGTTCGCGTTGCCCGCCTTCGGCTGCACGACGCTCTTGTTCACGTGCACCGCCTGGCTGCTGTACGGACCGTAGTTGGTCAGGCCGAGGATCGCCAGCACGTACCGCGCGATGCTGCCGGGCAGCATCGGCGACTGGGAGGTGCCGTGCACGGTCTGGGCCGGGATCGTGGCCGACCCGTGCCCGGACATCTGCGGCACGTGGAACTGCCGCTGCTGGACCGACAGCGCCTGGTCGAACTGGCCGGCGGTGCCGTTGGCCACCACGTCCACGTTGTCCGCGTACGCCTGGGTGCTGATGCCGAACTGCGCCAGGTAGCTCTCAAGCTGGGCGACGTTGGCCGGGGTCTGGCCGTAGGTGGCGGCGAACTGGCCGACCGACAGGAAGTTCGTGATCCCGTGCTCGACGGCGGCCTTCAGCTGCGGCAGGTTGCGCTCACGGAGGATGAAGGACACCGTTTCCGGGGTGCTCGGCGGGGTGTCCCCGAAGGCCGTCACCCCAGGCAGCGCTGCGACGTTGACCCCCTGCTGCACCGGCGCCTGGGCGCCGGGGCTGGGGCTCGGGCCGGGGGTGGCGGCCCGCGGCGATGCCGAGGCGCCGGGGGCCATGATCGCCATCGTGGCGAGCGCTGCGCCCGTCAAGAGGCTTAAGTAGAAGGAGCGGGTCATAAGCACGGCACCTCTTTCTGGTCCTGCCGCTGCGTTGCGGCCAGCCCTCCCGGCGTCTTGGCAGCCTGCGCCAGGGAGAGAAGCGCGGGCAGTGTATCGGATGCGGCTGAAGGTTTCCGGAGGGGCGGGGGTGGCAGTTGCGAAGGGCTGGGCGGCCGTGCTAACCGAGCAGGTAGCGGCGATTCAGCGGCACCTCGGAGACCGGTTCGGCGGCCAGGACGCGCCCCTGCAGTCGCACCGTCCCGTCGGCGAGGTCCACCTCCACCGGGGTGACGGCGGTGTTCGCCAGCAGGGCGGCGCGCGAGACCTGCCGGGTGCCGCGCACCGCCACGAACCGGCGGTGGCTGCCCAGCCGGCGCCCGATGCCCGCGGCCTGCGCCGCCGCGGACACGAAGGTGGTGGACAGCGCGGCGGAGGCTGTCCCCTGGCCGGCCCAGTGCGGGCCGTAGCGGCGGGGCTCGGCCCCCTCGACCGTGGCGTTGCCCGCCCCGATCGGCCCCCAGGCGAACCAGCCGCCCTTCAGCACCAGCTCGGGGCGGACGCCGAAGTGCGTCGGGCGCCACAGCACGATGTCGGCGAGCCGTCCCGGGCGCAGCGACCCGACCTCCTGCTCGATGCCGTGCACCCGCGCTGGCTCGGCGGTGTACTTGGCCAGGTACTGGAGCACGCGCTGGTTGTCGTCCTCCCCGGCGGCCGGCCCGCCGGGCCAGCCCTGGCCGGCGGCGCCCTGGCGCCAGAGCTTCATCGCGTGTGCCAGCTGCCAGGTCCGGCGGATCGTCTCGCCGATCCGCCCCATGCCCTGGGAGTCGCTGTTGATGATGCTGATCGCGCCGAGCTCGTGCAGCGGCCCCTCGGCGGCCATCGTGGCCGGGTGGATACGCTCCAGGGCCGCGTCGACGTCGTCCGGCACGCCCGCGGACCCGCCGTGCACCGCCAGGATCATCTCCAGGTGCTCCGCCGCGGTCGCCAGCCCGTAGGGGATGGTCGGGGTGGTCGAGGAGCACACCACGTTCGGCACGCCGGTGATCCCGATCAGGTCCGGGATGTGGCCGCCGCCGGCCCCTTCCACGTGGTAGGCGTGGACAGCCCGGCCGCCGATGGCCTCGACGGTGTCCGCCAGCTCGCACGACTCGTTCAGCCCGTCGGTGTGCAGGCACACCGTCACGTCGTGGCCGTCGGCGAGCCGCAGCGTGGCGTCGATGATCTCCGGGTAGGCGCCCCAGTCCTCGTGGATCTTCAGCCCGCAGGCGCCTGCCTCCAGCACCCGCTCGACCTGGCCGCCGACCTCGGTGCGGGCGCTGGCCTGCAGGCCCAGGTTGACCGGGAGGAACTCGAACGCCCGGAGCGTCTTGTCCATGACATACGGCGGCTCCTCGAAGCCGGCGGTGATCAGCGTGGTGATGCCGGCCGACAGGGCCACCGGGACCAGCCGGGGGGTGATCAGGTGCACGTGGCTGTCGATCCCGCCGGCGGTGGCGATCAGCCCGTAGCCGTCGACCGGCCAGGTACTGGGCCCGATCGTCAGCTCCACGCCCGCGGTGATGTCGGGATTACCGGCCCGGCCGATCCCCGCGATCCGCCCGTCCTTGATCCCGATGTTGGTCTTCACCACGCCGAGGAACGGATCGATCACCACCACCCCGGCGATCAGCATGTCCAGCTCGCTGTCCGGGGTGGCCCGGTCGAACTGCGCCTGCCGGGAGCGGAAATTCTTCGCATACCCCCACACCGGCTCGTCGCCGTAGCCGACGTCATCCCGGCCGACCCGCACCCACAGGCCAGTGTCGGCGAGGCGGACGAGGTCACCGGTGGTGGGCCCGAAGCGCCGCGCGTACTCCTCGCGTGACAGCCTCACTGCAGGGACCCCGCCGGGACCTGCTGGGTGATGCAGTGCGGCCCGCCGCCGCCCTCGTTCAGCGTGCTGCCGGGCACCGGGACGATCTCCCGGTCGCCGAACACGGCCGCGATCTGGGCCAGGGCGGCGTCGTCCTCCGGCGAGCCAGCGACCGGGACCACCACGCCCCCGTTGGGGAGGTAGAAGTTCATGTACGAGATCCCGCCCGGGGACCCGCAGTCGAGCTCGATCACCTGCAGGGGGCGGCCGCGCGCGTCGGTCGCCGCGGCCGCCCGGGCGGCGTTGTCCCGGCCGCGGTCGTGGTCGGGGTCGGTCTGCTCGCGCGGCGCCTGGATCATCACCACGCCGGGCCGGACGTACTGCGCGACCCCGTCGATGTGGCCGTCGGTGTCCCGGTCGGCGGAGTGCCCCAGCCCGAGCCACACGACCACCTCGGCGCCGAGGTAGTCCCGCAGCCCCTGCTCGATGCCGGCCCGGGACAGTCCCGGGTTGCGGTTGGGGTGCAGCAGGCACTGCTCGGTGGTGAGCAGCGTGCCCTCCCCGTCCACGAAGAACGACCCGCCCTCCAGCACGAACGGGGCGGCGTAGCGGCGGACGCCCAGATGTGCCGCGATCGCGGCCGGGACCTGCGCGTCGCGGTCATACGGCAGGTAGCGCCCGCCCCAGGAGTTGAACCCGAAATGCACGAGCGCGAGCCGGCCCTGCGGGCCGGAGACGAAGACCGGCCCGTTGTCGCGCATCCAGGAGTCGTCGATGGGGACCGGCAGGACCTCGACGCCGGCCCCGCAGTGGTCATGGGCCTCGCCGGCCTGGGCCGGGTCGGCCACCATGATCACCGGCTCGAAGGCGGCGATCGCCCGCGCAACCGTGGCGTAGTCGCGCTTGGCGTCCTCGAACAGCTCTCCCCAGATCGCCGCCCGGGTGAGCGTCGGCCATTCCATCAGGCACGCCTGGTGCGGGGCCCATTCGGCCGGCATGGCGAACCCGTCCTCACGCGGTGTGCTCATCGTCATCTCCGTAGCGCACGAGCTCGACCTCTTTCACCTCACCGGGGGCCCAGCGCACCGAGGAGCCCGCCGGGATGTCGAGCCGGAGCCCGCGGGCCGACTCGCGGTCGAACTCCAGCCGCTGGTTCACCCGCCAGAACGGGTAGTGCGAGGAGATCCGCACCGGCCGCGCCGATCCGTTGCGCACCGTCAGCCGCTGCCGCTGCCGGCCCTCGTGCAGCACGACCGGCTCGCCTGCGTGCCGGGTGGCTCCCGGCGGGTCCGGCTCCGGCTCCCAGGGCTGGCGCAGCACCACCAGCCGGCTGCCCTCGTCCAGCAGCACCTCCAGCCGGATCTCGTCCACCAGGTCCGCGACGCCGGGCAGCAGCGCGGCCGATGCGGCGGCGCGGCGGCCCGCGGCCAGCACGTCGGCGAACGAGCCGCCGGCCCGCGCGGCCAGGTGCATCTCGTCGCACACCAGCGCGACCGCCTCCGGCGCGTTCAGCCGCAGCCCGCGGGCGATCGTGCGGCGCGCCAGTTCCGCCGCCGTGAATACTGCCAGCCGGTCCTCATCCGCCGGGCTCAGGTACATCGCTCACTCCGGGATCTCGTGTGGCGCTGGCCGTCGCCGTCCAGGATGACGCACGGCCTCCCATCCGGTCCCCGGCGGGTCGAACCGGCGCGGGCGCGGGCACGTTTGGATCGGTGTGGGGACATTGGTGGCGGGGACGCCGCACCGTCGCGTGGCGGGGTAGGCCGTGCTTGTCCTGCGGCTGGCCGCCTACCTGCTGTGGATACCTGGCCTGTTCGCCGTCATCGCGGCGGTGATCCTTCCTGTCGTCAGCCACGGGCTGTCGCGCCGCGGCCGGGTGGCCGCGGCCTGGCCGCAGATCGGCTGCGGGCAGGTCCGCGCCGGGGGCGCGGGGGGTGTGGGCGACGTGGGGGGCGGCCTGGGCGGCGCCCCGGCCCAGCCTGTCCATGTGCATGGCGAGAGCGCGCCGGGGCCGGCCGGGCCGCTGCGCGGGCGGCTGTCGGGGTCGGAGTGCGTCTGGTACCGCATGCGGGTGCTGCGGCGGTTCCTGGTCAAGCAGATCCGCTACACCAGCGACGAGTGGCAAGAGGTCGATGTGCTGGTGGAGGAGCAGATCTGGGGCTGGGACTCCGGGCCGTTCGCGGTCCGGGACTCCACCGGCAGCGTGCTGGTCGCCCCGGCGCTGCTCAAGCACACCCTGAACGCCCTCGGCCACCCCGCGGAGCTGCAGCTGGTCGACGAGATTCGTGACGAGGGCGCCGACCCGTGGCATTACCAGAGCGGGAAGCTGGGTGTGCTGCTCGCCGACGGCGTGCTGCCGCCGGGGCTGCTCGAGAGCTTCACCGGCCCCGGCAGCCGGACCTCCGGCTACCGCGTGCAGGAGGACATCCTGCGGCCGGGAAAGCAGTTCTACGTGTTCGCCGTGCCGGGCGAACTGGGCGGCGAGCCCATCATGGCAGCGCCCTTCCAGGACGTCTGGGCGATCTCCGCCGATCCCATGCCGGTGTCACTGGCCCGCGGCGGACGGCGCACCAGGTCGTGGGCGCTCAGGTTCGGCCTGGCCGGCCTGGCCCTGTTCACCGTATCCGCGCTGCTGCTGATGCAGGCCGGCCGGCCACCCGGCTGACCCGGCGGAAGGGCTGGCGTGATGAGGCCACAGGACCCCGCCGAGCTGGGCTACCCGGGCCCCACCCGGTACGTGCTGCGGCGGCGTGAGCGCGGCGCGTTCTGGACCGCCATCTTCCTGTACGTCTTCGGGGTTTCCATGGTGACGCTGACCTCCGTCAGTTACGCGGCCGGCAACAGCGCCTGGGAGGAAATAATCTATTTCGGGTTCTTCCTGCTGCTGGCGGTGCCGGTCGGCATCTCCATGCTGCGGGACCGTGCCAAGGTCGCCGGCCAGGTACTGCTGGTGATCGGCGACGCCGGCATCTACCTGGTGGACCCGCCCCGGCGCGTTTCGTGGCCCGAGGTCGCGGGCCTGGTCGCGTTCCGCTCCCGGGAGGACGACGACGAGGACGAGGGCACGTGGCTCTCGCGCCTGGTGGTCGTGCGCCACGGCCAGGAATGCCTGCCCGGCTCGGCGGCGCTGGGCCTGTCGAGCCCGGACCAGTGGGGTGAGGTGGTGGAGCTGCACGATGAGAAGCTCCGGCTCCGCAAGCTGGCCGCGGCGGTCCACACCTACGCGCCGGGCCTGCCGGTGTGGGACGCCGGCGAGGTCAAGAGCATCGAGGGCACGGGCCGGGCCTAGCCTCTCAGCCCAGGCTTAGCCCTTCAGCGCGTAGACCTTGCCGTCGTTGCTGCCGAGGTAGGCGATGCCGCCCGCCACCGCGATCTGCGATTCCACCGGGCCGCCCGCGGCGAAGTCCCAGAGCTGGCTGCCGTTGCTGGCGCGCAGCGCGTGCACGATGTAGTCGTTGCCGCCGGCGTACACGAGCCCGCTGGCCACCGCGATGCCCGACGCCACCGAGCCGCCGGTGGGGAAGTCCCACAGCCGGTGTCCGTCGGTGGCGCGCAGCGCGTACACCTTGCCGTCGTTGCTGCCGGCGTAGACGTCGCCGCCGGCCACCGCGATGCCCGATTGCACCGGGCCGCCGGTGGGGAAGTCCCACAGCCGGTGTCCGTCGCTGGCGCGCAGCGCGTACACGGCGCCGTTGCCGCCGCCCGCGTAGACGGTCTCGTCGGCCACCGCGATCCCCGTCACCCCGGCGATGCCGGTGGGGAAGTCCCACAGCGGGGCGCCGTCGCTGGCGCGCAGCGCGTGCACCGCGTCGCCGCCGCCGAGGTAGACGGCGTTACCGGCCACCGCGATCGCGCCCGCGCCGCCGACGTCAACGCCCCACAGCCGGGCGCCGTCGCTGGCGCGCAGCGCGTACAGCAGCAGGTTCTCGCTGCCCGCGTACACGGTGCCGCCGGCCGCCACGACCGCTGACTGGACCGGGTCGCCGGTGGGGAAGTCCCACAGCCTGCTGCCGTCGCTGGCGCGCAGCGCGTACACCTTGCCGTCGTTGCTGCCCGCGTAGACGGCGCCCCCGCCGGCTGCGATCCTCGACTGGACCGGGCCGCCGGTGGGGAAGTCCCACAGCCGGTGTCCGTCGGTGGCGCGCAGCGCGTACACCCGGCCATCGGTGCTGCCCGCGAACACGCGGCCGGCCGCCAGTGCGATCCCGGTCACCATGCCGCCGGTGGCGAAGCTCCAGACCGCCGCACCGGCCTGCGCTGCGCCCGCCCCGCTTGAGGCGCCCGGCTGGGGCGCCGGGCTGCTGTGCCCCGGCTTCGCGCCAGCCGGGCCGGTGCTGGCCGGGTGCTGCCGCGAGCCCTGATGGCTGAGCTCCCAGCCGGCGCCGGCCAGCCCGGCACCCGCCACCACGGCGAGCCCGATGATCATCCGCCGCCGGGTCACGCCGTGCCCGGCGCGGCTGGCCGGTGCTTTCCCGGTGACGAAGTCCGCGGGCATGGCCGGCCCGTGGTCCCCCGGGCGCCCACCGTCCGCGGCGTGCCCACCGTCCGCGGCGTGCCCGGTGGCCGGGCCGTCGTCCGCGCGGGCGGGAACCGTGGCAAGGGCCGTTGGCTGGCCCGCGGGCGGGGTGACGGGCGGGGCGGGCTGAGTGCCGCCGGCCGGGGGGCCGGTGGCCGTCCCGGCGTTCATGGCCGGCAGGCCGTCCGTGGCTGGCAGACCGGCCGGCTCAACCGCGACCGTCGTTCCGGCCAGCACCGTTGCCGGTGCCGTTGCCTTGGCGGCGGCCGTGGCGCGGGACTGCTGAGCTGTGCCGCGGGGCGGCTGAGCGGTGCCGCCCGTCGCCTGGACCGAGCCGCCCGGTGCGGCCGGCGCGCTTGGCCCCGGTGTCCGTTCCCGCATCTCGGCGGTGAGCCGGGCCTGGTGGGAGCGGATGAGCCCGGTCACCGGCACCGGCCAGAACGAGGTCAGCGCGTCGCCTTCGTCCGGCGCCCGGCCCGCGGCCGTCGCCTCCACCAGCGCCGCCACGTCCGGCCGGTCCGCGGGATCCTTTTCCAGGCAGGCCGCCGCGAGCTCACGCAGCCCGCCGGGCACCTCGTCGAGCGCGGGCGGCGCGTGCACGACCCGGTACAGCATGGTCGCCTGCGGGCCGCTGCCGAACGGCCCCCGCCCGGTGGCGGCGAAGACGATCACGCAGCCGAGCGAGAACACGTCGCTGGCCGGCCCCACCCGCGCGTCCCGCGCCTGCTCCGGCGACATGAACGACGGCGTGCCCACGATCATCCCGGTCGAGGTCATCGCGGTGTTCTCCGCCGCCCGGGAGATCCCGAAGTCGATCACCCGCGGCCCGTCGAGGGCCAGCAGCACGTTCGCTGGCTTCAGGTCCCGGTGCACCAGGCCGGCCGCATGGATCGCCTGCAGCGCCTCGACCAGGCCGGCCGCCAGCTTCCACACCGACACCGGGGGCAGCGGGCCCGCCACCGCGACCGCCTCGGCCAGCGACGGCCCGGGGACGAACACGGTCGCCAGCCACGGCGGGTCGTCATCGGGTCCGGCCGCGGTAACCGGCGCGGTGTAGGCGCCGCTCACCGCCCTGGCGGAGGCGACCTCCCGGCGGAACCGGGTGCGGAACTCCGGGTCGCGGGCCAGTTCACGGTGGATGATCTTGACCGCCACGGCGCGGCCTGCGGGCGAGTAGCCCAGGAACACCTGGCCCATCCCGCCCGCTCCCAGGCGGGCACGCAGCCGGTACTGCCCCACCTGCCGGGGGTCTCCCGCCGCCAGTGGCTCCACAGTTCTCCCCGCCAGCCCCGGCAACCCGGCCCACGGGTTACCCCGAATGCCAACTACACGTTGCCGGGCTCCGGGAAGTTCAACCCGCGGGTTCCCCGGCTCCGCTTGATGGACGACAGGGTCAGATGCTGCCAGTCCATCCTCTGCCACCGAGGAGTCCGGCGACGGACTACCGATTCTGCCGATGTGAGCGAGTTCCGCCATCGCATTCTTATACAGAGGCCAGCATCTCCATTCGTGATCAGCAAGGCCGTGAGAGGTACGTGGCTGGGCGCTGGTACCCGTCCTCGGGTCTCCCTGCCGACTCGGAGCGGGTCGGTCATCGACCGGTCGCGAGGCAGCAGCTGCCCATATCCTCCAGTTCGGAGTGGGTGACCGGGCAGGTCACTGTCCCGGGCAGGTCACGGTGTCCTGCTGGTCATCGGTGGTGAGGTCGTCGAGGGTGCACCCGCCTCGGCCGCGGTTTGCGTCGGCTTGGGTTGATCACCGCGTGCCCGGGCGTGGCCGATCGCCTCCCGCAGATCTCCGGTGCCGTAGGCCGGGGTCGCGGTAGCAGGCGAGCTCGCCACTGCCGTCAGCGCCGTCGCGGTCGTGTCCGCCGCCGGTGGCTGTGCCCTGGGTGTCTTCGGCGGCGGCCTTGCGGGCCATGGACTTTTCTGCGGCAGCCGGGTCACAGCTCTTGGCCCCGGCGGCCTTGGCCAGCTGCTCATCGGCCACGTGGGCGCGGTAGCTGTCGCGGCGGCCCGGGTGGGGACTTGCGGGTGTACCGGGCATCGGGGTCCGCGGCCGGGCTCATCTGGTCTTCAGCGGCCTTGCGGGCGATCCGCCACCGCCCATCAGTCCCATCCAGCAACTTGACCGGCGCTCTAGCAGGAGCCCTGGCTTTCGCGGTGATGGCTGCCCGAGTCATTGTGCCGCCACGGGCGGCGCCGGAGGATCTCACTGCGCCAGGACGGTCCAGATGGCGGGGCTGGCGGCGGCCGCGCTGGCGGTCAGCTTGGGCGGATCAGGCCGCTGCTTGCCAGGTAGGCGCCCAAGAGCAGGGCGATGGCGGCCTTGATCCCGGTGGCGCGTGCCAGCTGCCGGTGCAGCCTGACGTGCCGCTGGTAGGCGGCAGCGCCGGCCGCGATCGGGTAGGGGCCGCGGACCAGCTGAAGCTTCGGTGAGACCTCACGGTAATCCAGGTCCGGATCGTCACCGCAATCGCAGCAGATGATCTCATAAGCGTCGGCGTAGCCGCCGCCCTCTGGCCGGCCGTCCACGATGCGGGCCGGCCGGCGGCGCAGAACCACCGTCCAGCCGTCGTCTCTGGGTTGATCACGGGTTGTCATGCCTGCCTCCTTCCGGTAGCCAGGCACCAGTCCACGTGGCATCAGGGCGAATTCCATCGTCCTGATGGGATGAAAGACCGGTGATCATCCCGCCAGGAGCCCCAGCTCAAGCGAACGTGAGACTGCCTGGGTACGTGAGGAGACACCCAGCTTGCGGTAGATCGAGTTCGCCTCCGACTTGATGGTGTGGCGGGACAGGAACAGTTCCCCGGCAATCTCGGGGAACGATAGGTGGGTGGACAGCAGCGGCAGCAGGCGCAGCTCGGCCGCGGTCAGCGCCGATGCTCCAGGCACGCTGGACCCGCGTTCCCTGGCCACCTGGGCCCGGAGCGCCTTGGCCTCCCCCACGAGGGTCCCGAGGCCGGGCCGCCGCCTGAGCAGGTCATCGACCTCCCGCATGAGTGTCCTGGCGCCTGCCAGGTCAGCTAGCGCGAGGTGGACGCGGGCCAGCACATCCTTGATCGTTCCTGGCCGGTCGGCGGCGACGGCAACGCAGGAGCCGACTCGGCGAAGCGACAGCCTTCAGGCATTCGCGTTGCTGCCGGCGCCCGGGCGCAGGCTCAGCCACTGTGCATAGGAGCTGGATTCGTCCGGGCCGGGTTGCACACCTCTCGGAAGGGCGTGGGTGAACACGAGCGCGGCGGTGGCCTGGAGTTCGCTGGGGAGCAGGTCGGCGGGGCCGGTCGCCTCGAACCCCA
>Ga0335077_10002646_pt1 | contig 21457 bp, 22 predicted proteins | sample Lox_Sample_31_FD_207151 | JGI IMG/M metagenome (GOLD analysis project Ga0335077, IMG submission 207151) | Soil microbial communities from Loxahatchee National Wildlife Refuge, Florida, United States - Lox_Sample_3.1 | ecosystem: Environmental > Terrestrial > Soil > Wetlands | place: USA...
CTCGGCCAGGTCGTAGGTGAACTCGGTCCGCGACCGGGTGAAAAACGGCCGTGACGCCGAGAACACGACCATGCTGTACGCATCGTCGCGGAATGAGAAATTCGCCGGATCGCGGAAGTAAATTTCGCTCGCCCACGTCCGGAACGCCTTTTGCAGCTCGACCGACACGCGCCGCCAGGTCCCGAAGTAGCGCGGATTCCGCTCGTCTGGAGTTTCAGGAAACCACATAACGTCCTCGCCAGAGAGTGTAGCCGCGCGCTCCAAACCCGAACGCCAGCGGGTGATGCTAACCGCGTGTACGATAAACAATTATGCGCCGCAGAGAATTTGTGACCGCTGTCGCGGCCGCCCCCCTGTTGGCCCAATCCGAGCCTCAACCGGTGGTTCGCAAAGGCCGCCTGAAACAGTGCGTCACGCGCGGTGTTTTTGCGCGATCGATGAGCTTCGAAGACACGTGCCGCGAAGCCGCGCGCCTGGGCTGCAAAGGCTACGATCTGGAGGGTCCCGAGCATTGGCCGGTGCTCAAGAAATACGGCCTGGTCCCAACCATGTACCCTCCCGGTCCCGGCGGCACCATCTCCGACGCGCTCAATCGCAGGGAAAATCACGACCGCCTGGAAAAATCGATGCACGCCGCCATCGATGAATCGGCAGCCAGCGGCGTGCCGGCGATCATCACGTTCTCCGGCAATCGCCGCGGCATGAACGACGAGCTCGGCGCCGACAACTGCGTCGCGTTCCTCGATCGCGTGAAGGCGCATGCCGAGGACAAGGGTATCGACATCTGCATGGAGCTGCTCAACAGTAAAGTGAACCACAAGGACTACATGTGCGATCACACGGCCTGGGGCGTGGGCGTGATGAAGCGCGTGAACTCGCCGCGAGTCAAGCTGTTGTATGACATTTATCACCTCCAGATCATGGAGGGCGATATCTGCCGCACCATCACGGAGAATATCCAGTGGCTCGGCCACTTTCATACCGGCGGAAATCCGGGGCGCCACGAGATCGACGGCACCCAGGAGCTGAATTACCGGTTCATCGCCGAAACCATCGCGAATCTGGGCTTCACCGGTTACATCGCGCACGAATATTCGCCCGCGCCGGGCCGCGATCCGATCGCCAGCCTGAACCAGGCGCTCGAAATCTGCGACGTTTAAGTTGAGCTTCTCTTAGACTGTTCGCTCTCGGCAGCAACGCGCGATCTGAAGATCGCGCCTCAGGCGGATTGAGGCGTGGCCTTCAGGCCATGCGTTCTCTTTTGATGACAAAACGCGAACAGGTCGATGCGACAGGTCAATTCCTGCCTTTGGGGGTGAGCCGGTTATCGGAGCCAGGCTCGCCGGCCCGGTATCCGGAGCGTGCGCGGACGACGATGCCTTTCCCCTCCGGAACGACCTTGACGCGAATGCTGTGCACCTCTCCGGGCTTGGACTGGGGCGCGCGATACAGCAGAAGGTAGCGCTTGCGCAGCCGGTCGAACATTTCACCGAGCCGCAGGTTGGAATTGTCCGCCGTCAATACGTCACCGCCGGTCGATCGCACGAAGATCCCCAAATCCGCGCGATCTGAATAGTGGTCCGGCCCGCCGGGAAAGAAAATGGTGTTCAACAGCGCGTCAGCTTCCCATAATCCGTCCCGCACTTTGTGATCGGAAACGGCGCGCGTGCCGTTATTGTCGGTCAACACGATGATCGCCCGGCGCGCGCCCCGGCGTGCATTTTTCCGAAGGTATTCGGCAACGTGGAGCGTCGTGCCGTTCAATTCCGTTGGGACCTCAGGGGGAAAGCGCCAGGATTTTAGATGAAATATGCCGGCTTCCAACTGATCACGATCGGCCGTAATTGGGACCGCCAAGTATGCCGACGACGCGAATACCGCCAAGCCAATTCGATCGTGCTTCTTAAGATGGTGCATCGCCTCAGCGCTTTGATCCTCCATCTCGGACGCGACCTGATCCGTGCTGCTGCTGCAGTCGACCAGCAGCATGATATCCAGCGGCGCTTCGTCGAAATCCAGACTCGTGATCTCCTGCGGCTCGCCGTCGTCGAAGACTTGAAAATTCTCTTTCGTAAGCCCCACAACCGGACTTGCATTCGCGAGCGGGTCCCTGCGCAAAATGCTGGGACGGATTCGCCGAATCGTTCCGTCCCCGACCGGCCGGTCATTCGCGAGCACCTGCACGTCCACCACGATGAACTTGGCGTCATCGCGGAAAACCGGCGGGTCACCGGAAGGCCGGCGGATATCCTGCGCCACCAGCGGCAGGATCAGCAAACCGACCACCGCATTGTGCTTCATGATGCGGCCTACCCCATCAATCCCCCTCTCAGTACAGCGTGCAGCGCAGCCTTAGTTTAAGGCGTTGGCTGCTCGGGAAACTCGACCTGGTGGTAAATCTCGCTGAGCGCGATCCGGCAATCGAGACTTTCGAAGCGCACGAACGCATCCGTGCCGACCGATTCCGATAAGAGCCAGTCGCCCGAACTCTGTCGGCGGAAAATTTCCACCCGCGGCTCGGATTGCGAGACCAGAGCGTACTCCTGGAGCGATTCGAGCTGGCGATAGAACGCGAACTTCATGCCGCGGTCATGCGCTTCGGTTGAGGGCGATAGAACCTCCACCAGCAGCGTGGGATTGATCAATGTGTCCTTCTGGTCGTCGGCAAAACGTGGCGTTCCGCATACCACCGCGATGTCCGGATAGGTGTAGGCGTTACGCGTGACGCGAACCCGCAGCTCGGTGACGTAAACCGTACACGACCGCTGCTTGAGCGCGTTGCGTAATTCAGCCGCGACGTTCGGAATGATCAGCGCATGCGCGGGCGAGCCGCCGGACATGGCGTACATGCAGCCGTCGTAAAATTCGCTCTTGAACTCCGCCGACCGGTCGAGCTTCAGGTACTCTTCAACGCTCAGCCGCGGATGCGCCAGCGCGGACATATGTTAATGATATCGTGGACCTAGATGGCGACCAAGGAACTCATCACGCCGCAGCAATATCTGTCTACTCACTTCGAGCGCGAGCCGGAGTATGTCCACGGCGAGCTCGTGGAGAAAAGCTTGCCGACCAAAAGTCATAGCAGGATCCAGCAGCGCTTGTCTGTGCTGCTGGACCGTGTAGGCTGCTGCTACCCGGAGCTTCGCGTACAAATTGCGGATGACGCTTTTCGGATTCCGGGTATCGCCTTGTTCGAGACCGAACCGGCTGGCGAGGTCCCGAACTCGCCTCCGCTGCTCATCATCGAGATCGCATCCCCCGATGACAAAATGCACGACTTGCTCGAAAAATTCGAAGAGTATCGTGCTTGGGGCGTCCCTCATATCTGCATGGTTGAGCCGGAGCTGAAGAAGCTGTACGTTTACGATCGGGGATTGAAGGAAATGAACCAGCTGGAGCTGGGCGATTTCGCCATTACGCCCGCCGAGCTGTTTTCGTAAGCGCTGCGCGAATCGCGTCCGGGTTTGCGTTGGCCAGAGCCGTGGCGATCTCGGTGGCCCGGTCGTCCAGCTCGATGGCCGGCGCGACCTGGTGCACCAAGCCCCAGGCCAGCGCTTCCTGAGTCGAGAACACGCGCCCGGTCAGCCCCAGTTCGAGGGCGCGCCGCTCGCCGATGGCGGCAGCGACCGCGCGAAACACTCCTTCCGGCCACTTGCCGTCGCGGATCGCGGTCAGCCCGAAGCTGGTCCCCTGCGCCGCGAGCGCGACGTGCGCGTTGGCGATCAGCGCCAGCCCTCCGGAAAGCGCCACGCCCTGCACCGCCGCGACAATCGGCTTCGCGGATCGCTCGCCGATGCTGAACAGCTCGCCGTCTTCCGGTTCCGCTCCTCCGCAGAAGACCGGTCCGTCGGCGTCCACGAGGATCGCGCCGGTGGCGTTGTCCTGGATCGCGGTGTTGATTTCCCACAGCAGCTTGCGGCAGGTTTCCGCGTCCAGAACATTGCGGGTCTCCGGACTCGCCAGCGTAATGCGGCACAAGCGGCCGTCCTGCTCGACGCGAAAGCTCATAGAATTTCTATCGGCAGGTGCTCGCGATGAGGGTAGGCCGTGGCCGCCTCGAAGGCGAACACCAGTACCCGGCGCGTTTCGAGCGGATCGATCAGGGCGTCCACATGCCCCCGCGCGGCGGCGTAACGCGCGTCCAGCCAGCGCTCGTAATCGGCGCGCGTCTGCGCGATGCGTTTTTCAAGCTCGGCGGGAACCGGCTCGCCGGCCGCCTGGAGCTTGGCCAATTCCGGACCGTGCACCGCCTGCACGGCCGCGTCGCCTTCCATCACGCCGATCCGCGCCGTCGGCCAGGCGAAGCTGAAATTGGGATCGAAGCCCTGGCCCGCCATCGCGTAATATCCCGCGCCGCTCGCGTGATTCAACGTGAGAATGATTTTGGGAACCGTGGCGCAGGCCATCGACTCCACCATCTCCGCGCCCGCGCGAATGATCCCCTCGCTTTCCGCCTCGACGCCCACCATGAATCCGGAGACGTCCTGCAGGTACAGCAGTGGAATGTTGTGCCGCTCGGCATTTTCGACGAAATAGGCGACCTTGCGCGCCGATTCGGTATACACGATTCCGCCGATGCGCGGCCCTCCCGGGGTTTTTAAAAATCCGCGCCGGTTGGCGATCACGCCGATCGCGCGGCCGTGCAGGCGGGCGTGCGCGCACAGCATTTCCGGTGCGTGGCCGGGTTGGAATTCGAGATATTCGTCCGCGTCCACGATGCGCGCGATCACTTCCTCCACGTTGTAAGGGAGCCGGTGATCGGCTGGAAGCAGATCGTACAAACCTTCGGCCGGCTTGGCCGGCGCCAAGCCTTTGGGCACTGGCGCGGGCGAGGGCAACTCGCGAATCCGTTGGCGGATCATCGTGACGCAATCGGCGTCGTCCCTGGCCATGTAATGCGCCACGCCGCTGGTGCGGGTGTGCAGCGCCGCTCCGCCCAGCGATTCGGCATCCACCACTTGCCCGACCGCTCCCTTCACTAAATTCGGGCCCCCCAGGCCCATGAAACTGGTGCCTTCGACCATGATGATCACGTCGGAAAGCGCAGGCAGGTAAGCCCCGCCGGCGATGCACATGCCCATCACCGCGGCAATCTGCGGGACGCGCAACCGCCGCCGCATCAGCGAATTGTAGTAAAAAATCCGCGCCGCGCCATATTCACCGGGAAAAATTCCGTCCTGGTACGGTAGGTTGACGCCCGCCGAGTCCACCAGGTACACGATCGGCAGCCGGTTGCGCATGGCGATCTCCTGGGCTCGTAGAATCTTGTGAATCGTTTCCGGCCACCACGCGCCGGCTTTCACCGTTGCGTCGTTGGCGACGATCACCGCCGGACGATTCTCGATGTGCCCGATGCCGGTGACCACGCCGGCCGCGGGCGCCTGGCCGTCGTACTTGTCATAGGCGATGAGCAAACCGATCTCCAGGAAAAATGTTCCCGCGTCGATCAGCTTGGCGATCCGCTCCCGCGCGGTCAGCTTGCCTTCGCTGTGTTGTTTCTCGATTTTTTTCGCGCCGCCGCCCGAACGCAGCTTGTCTTCCAGTTCTTCCAGTCCGGCGGCCAGCATGCGCATGTGATCCGCTGGCGATTGAGTCACTAAGTGCTATATTAGCGTCGGAACATGCTGGGCATCGACCGCCGCGCTTTGGGGGTGCTGTGGACCGCGTTTCTGTTCGCGCTGGTGCTCATCGTGATTTACGAAGCCGGGCGCACGCTGATCGTGTTCGGAGTCGCGGTGATCTTCGCGCACCTGCTGGCGCCAGTGGTGAATTTCATCGAGCGCCGCTTTCCGCCGCGTGTTCCGCGCGTCTGGTCCCTGCTGATCGTCTACGTCGCGCTGCTGGGCGTGATCGTGGCGATTTCCATCCCGCTGGTATCGAGAATCTCGCATGAAGCTGAGGTTTTCGTCGCCAAGTTGCCCGATTTCCTCCATCGGGATCCGCTCGAAAATCTGCCCATTCCGCGCGCTCTGGAGCCGATCCGTCCCGAGGTTACCAGCTTTCTCGAGCAGCGCCTGAACGATATCGGCCAGCGCATCGGACCGATGCTCAGCGAAATCGGAACGCATATCATCACGGGCCTTCCCGCGCTGCTCGGAATCATATTGATCCCCATTCTGGCGTTTTTCTTTCTGAAAGACGGCGCGGAGATTCGCGACATGATCGTGGACAGCTTCGAGCTGAACCGGCGCGAGCTGGTCGACAATATTTTCAACGACATTCACTTGCTGCTGATTCAGTACATTCGCGCGCTGGTGCTGCTCTCGCTCGCCACCTTCACGTTTTATTCGCTGTTCCTTGGATTGACCGGCGCGCCGTTTCCGGTGCTGCTCGCCGGCGCCGCGGCGGTATTCGAATTCATTCCGGTGGTGGGACCGCTGGTGGCGGCGATCGCGATCATTCTGGTCGCGGCCGCCAACGGCTATGCGCATATGCTGATTCTGATCCTGTTTTTTATTCTTTACCGGATGTTCCAGGATTACGTGCTGAATCCGTATGTGATGAGCGCGGGCGTGGAATTGCATCCCCTGCTGGTGCTGTTCGGAGTGCTGGCAGGCGACCAGCTTTTGGGCGTCCCGGGCATGTTTTTTTCGGTTCCGGCCATGGCCACGCTGCGCTTGATCATCAATCGGCTGCGCCGGCGGTCGAAAAGGATATAGGGGGAGCGGATGGCCCGTTGCGTGCTTTATTCAATCGACGGCGGGTGATTTCACCCACTGAGTTTGAAACGTTGAGAGTAGAATGGAAAAGAGCGTGACCGAAACGACAGCCATGTTCGTTCCGCATCGGAATCTGAGCGATCAGATCAACCGGAACATCGTTCGAAGCGAGATCGAGGGCGGCGTCTATCTGAAGGACCTTCCGCAGGAAAGCGAGCTAGAGGTGCGAACGCGCAATCGGGGCTACACATTGAAAGTGCTCTCCGATGGTCAGGCGCTGATCTCCGGTCATCCCGAATTTTGCCCCGAGCCGGTCCTGGTGCGCATCAGCGGGTCAAACTGGGGTGGGTCGATGTTGAAGACCGCGTACCTGGGGCGGGGAATGCATCTGGAGTATCGGCATCCCAAATATCGCGGTCCGATCGTCACCTCGGCGATCGTGGATATTCGCCTGAAAGCCGCGTAGCTTTTTTCGAACAACCTATCTGCGGATCCCGGGATGGGCGCCGCCCGCCGGCATCATGGGCCGAATTGCGGGACGCGGCATGGTGACCGGTCGCGGAGTGATCAGCGTGCGGCCGATGCCTGTGCCGGTGCGCAGACCTGTCCCGCCGTAGCGCAGACCTGTGGATCCGATGCGCCCCGGAAGAAGCAGGCCAGGACGCGGATAGATCATGATGCCGCTGGGCCATCCGGGATAGAACGGCGTATAAAGATACGACGGGAAGTACAGCGAGTTCAGAGTCGCCTGATATGGGCTCCAGAAGCTGACGCCGTAAGGATTGCTGATGCCCAACGAAGGAACGCCGGTGAGCGGAAAATAGGTGAACCCTCCGGTGTCCAGGCCGGAGCTGTCCATCTGGCTGGGATCGTCGACGATCTCTTGGGCAATGGCATTATCCGCGGAGACCGCCTGGCTGCGGTTCATGGCCCAGGCTTTGAAGCCGTCGCCACCGGTGATCGGATCGGGCTGCGGCACCAGCACCTGCGCGAGCGGAAGATTTTCGTCGTCTTTGACCGTTACGGGAGCCCCCGTTCCGGCCGACACGTTCACCTGCCCTTTGTACACGCGCACCTGCTCCGGATCGGTGTCGATGCGGTACACGCCGGCTTCCGGCGCGCGAATGTACCAGTCCTTGTAAATCACCGTGACCGCGGTGTCGGGCGCGATCTCGTTCAGCTCGACGATGGCCGAGCCGCTGAGCAGTTCGACGCGCGTATCGGAAAGCTGCTCGGAAATCATACGGATGGCGCTGTTATGGTCCAGGCGCAGGAAAACGCCGGGAGTCAGCAAAACTTCGGCGCGGCCCTGCTCGGTGCGCAGCTCGCGGCCCTCGCCGATATCGGGGAAGTTGCCGAACTTCTGTGCAAGGCGCTGATTGGCAAGAAAAACCGATCCTTCGAAGAAATAAAGAACTCCGGAATGCGTGGAGACAACCGTTTGCGCGGAAACGGGAAAGCATGCTGCCGCGGCGAGGACCGCCGCGATCAACACCAGGCGAGGGCGACCCATAAAACCCCCCTTCGTCCAAAGTATCCACGCTTTCCGCGGCCCCGTCAACCCCTGGGCGAGACTTGACTCAGGTCGCGCGAGGCGAGATGCTTACGAAAATTTGCGAATCGGAGGCGATCCGGGGCGGGGATCGCCCGATCGGCAGTTGAAGAAATGGCGGTCAAACCATTAAAATCAAAAAACCGTGTAGTGCGGCAGATTGAAGAGACCGGCGGCGTGAGCCGGCCGGTCCGGTACCAATGAAGATTCAAACCATGACGATGAAAACAGCCGCGGGCGCGATTCTTGCGCTCGCTCTTCCGATGGCGGCGCAGAATTCCAATTACCGCGCGCCGCGCGCCGACGGGGGTCATCCCGACCTCAACGGCATCTGGCAGACCATGAACGAAGCCAATTACGACCTGGAGGCGCACACCGCGCGTCCGGCGATGGCGCTGCGTCCCGGTCCCTACGGACCGGTTCCGGCCGAACCAGTGCTTGCGCTGGGAGCGGTGGGAGCAGTGCCGCCGAGCATGGGCGTGATCGTGGGCGGCGGGGAAATCCCCTACAAGCCCGAAGCGCTCAAGCAGAAGAAAGACAATCAGGAACACTGGCTGGAGCGCGATCCCGAAATCAAATGCTACCTTCCCGGCGTCCCGCGCGCGACGTATATGCCGCAGCCGTTCCAGATTTTCCAGAACGCTTCGCAAATTTTCTTTGCCTATCAGTACGACGGAGCGGTTCGCAACATTTATCTGAAAGATCCCGGACCGGCGCCGGTGGATTCCTGGATGGGACAATCGGTGGGGCACTGGGAAGGCGAGACGCTGGTGATCGACGTCACCGGGTTCAACGACCAGACCTGGTTCGATCGGGCGGGAGATTTTCACAGCGACGCGTTGCACGTCGTCGAGCGCTACACGCGCATTAGCCCCGACGTGATTTCCTACGAGGCGACCATCACGGATCCCAACACGTTCACACGGCCGTGGAAGATCGCCATGCCGCTGTATCGCCGGCAGGAAGCCAACGAGCGGCTGTTGGAATTCAAGTGCGTCGAGTTCGTGGAAGAATTGTTGTATGGCAAATGGCGGAAGCACCCGCTGACGCAGTAAGGAGGGATTTCGCATGCGGAATCTAGTTCTGACCGCGATTGCCGTGGCGGCGACCGCGCTGGTTCCGGCGGTCGCGCAGACTGCAAATCAGCCCGCGTCCAGTTCCTATCACGTGCCGCGCATGCCGGACGGTCATCCGGATCTGCAAGGCACGTATGACGTCGCCACCATCACGCCGGTGGAGCGCCCGCGCGGTGAACCGCTGGTGCTCACCAAGGAACAGGCGGCCAAGCTCGAAGCCGGGGCGGTCGCTCGTCGCGACAAAGGCGATGCGCCGCTCGATCCCAATCGCACGGCGCCACCCAAAGGCGGAGACGGGTCCGTAGGAGCCGCGGGCAACGTCGGCGGCTACAATTACGGCTGGCTCGATCCGGGTTCGAGCATCAACGTGGTGGACGGGCAGAAGCGCGCATCGATCATCATCGATCCGCCGGACGGCCGCGTGCCTCCCATGACGCAGGCGGCGCGCGAGCGGTTCACGCGCGGGCGCGTCCGGCCGACCTCGGATGCGGGCGAGAGCAGAGATCCGGGCCTTGACCCGACGCCGGGCGCTTACGACGATCCCGAACGGCGGCCGCTCGGCGAGCAGTGCCTGCTAGGCTTCGGCTCGACTTCGGGTCCGCCGGTTCTGCCGGATTATTTCTACAACAATCTGCACCAGATCGTCCAGACCAAGGATTCGGTGATGATCCTGACGGAGATGGTCCACGACGTACGCATCGTCCGCATGAACGCGCAGCACTTGCCGTCGAGCATGCGGCTGTGGTTTGGCGATTCGGTGGGGCACTGGGAGGGCGACACGCTGGTAGTGGACACCACCAATTTTTCCGACAAGACGCGCTTCCGCGGCTCGACGGAAAATCTGCACGTGGTGGAATATTTCACGCGCGTGGGCCCGCGCGCGCTGCTGTATAAATTCACCATCGACGATCCGGACACCTGGACGCGTCCGTGGACCGGCGAATACACCTGGCCGCTCACGGACGAACACATTTACGAATACGCGTGCCACGAAGGCAATTACGCGCTGGGAGATATTCTGCGCGGCGCGCGGCTGCGGGAAAAGGAAGCCGCGGAAGCAGCCAAGACCTCTAACAAGTAATCGTTTTGGAGATGAATCGAATGCGAACGAAATTGCTGACACCTGTTTGGGGAATGGCGCTCGCGCTGTTCGCCCTCTCGATTCCGGCCGCGGCGCACCACGCCTTCGGGTCCGAGTTCGACGCCAACCGCCCGGTCCTGCTGAAGGGCAAGATCGTGAAGATCGAATGGGTGAATCCGCACACCTGGATTCACGTGGAAGTGACCAAGCCGGACGGGACCAAGGAAGTGTGGATGGTGGAAGGCGGCAGTCCCAACACGCTGATCCGCCGCGGCGCCAATAAGAATTCGTTTCCGCCGGGAACCGAGGTGGTGATCGACGGCTACCAGGCGCGCGATCACAACGAACTGCGCGCGAACGCTCGCAACGTGACCTTCCCGGACGGCCGCAAGCTGTTCCTGGGATCGACCGGAACGGGCGCCCCGTACGACGAGAAGACTCCGTCCAAGTAACGGGGCTATTCCAGCTGCTTGTGGAAGCGCTGGACGCTCAGCCACAAAATGGTGACGCCGAACACCGCCAGCGCCACCATCTGCGGCCATAACGCGTCGATTCCCGCGCCTTGCAGGAACACGCCGCGCACGATCTCCATAAAATAACGGACCGGATTAAAGAACGTCAGCCACTGCGCGACGGTGGGCATGTTGCGGATGGGGAAGGTGAATCCGCTCAGCATGAAGAACGGCTGAAAGAACAGGCTGGTGGCCATCATGGCCTGCTGCTGCGTTTTGGAAACGGTGGAGATGAACAGGCCCGCGCCGAGCGTGGTCAGCAGGAATAACAACGTAGTGCCAAACAGCAGCCAGAAATTTCCGCGGAACGGGACGTGGAACACCAGCAGCGCCGCGCTCATCACCAGCAGCATGTCCCAGATGCCGACCAGAACGAAGGGCAGCGTCTTGCCGATGATCAGTTCCGAAGCGCGGATGGGCGTGACCATCAACTGCTCCATCGTGCCGATCTCTTTTTCGCGCACGATCGCCATCGCCGTGAGCGACAGCGTCACCAGCGTGATAATGTTGACGATCACGCCGGGGATGAAATAATTGCGGCTCTTCAGGTCGGGATTGAACCACACGCGCGTGCTGGCTCCGACCTGCGGAATCCCCGCCGTGATGGGACCCCCGGCGTCCACGGTAGGAGTAACCATTCTGGATTTCTGTTGCTTTTGCCCAATCTCCTGCGAGTAGCGCGCGATGCACTGCGTAGCATAGCCGGAGATGATTGAAGCGGTGTTGGAATTGGTTCCGTCGAGCAGCACCTGCACGCTGGAGGGTTTTCCGCGCTCCACGTCGCGTCCGAAGCCGGGGAGCACGCGGACCACGCCGTCCACCTGGCCGCGGTCCATCATGGTTTGCATGGCGCGCTCGCTTTCAGGGAAGCCGCCGAACTCGAACCGCTCGGAGCCTTGAAATTCGGCCAGCAGGTCGCGGCTTTCGGGGGTGTGATCCTGGTCCATCCACGCGATTTTGGCGTTGTCGACGTCCAGGCTGGCGGCGTAGCCGAAAATCAGGAGCTGGATCAACGGCGGCAGGAACAGCATGGAGCGCATGCGCGGATCGCGCAGAGCCTGGATGAATTCTTTGCGGATGATGCGGCGCAGGCGTTGTTTCATATACCGGAGTCACTTCCTAAAACCGCTCCGTCGAAATTACCCGGCCAACGCGCGACCTGAAGGTCGCGCCTCAACGTGCGATGAGGTGCGGCGATTTTCATCGCTGCGAACGGGGCGAGCGGTTTGAAAAAATTCTGCATCACGCCACCTTCTGGCGCAGCTTGCGCGCCGCGAAATAGAAAACGATCCCCGCGTAGGCGATCAGCAGCAGGAAGTTGAACCACAGCAGCTCGAGGCCGATGCCTTTCAGGAAAATTCCGCGCGTGATTTCCATGAAGTAGCGCGCCGGCACGATCAGGGAAACAAGCTGAATCACGCGCGGCATATTGGTAAGCGGATAAATGAAGCCGGACAGCAAAAACGCGGGCAGGAACGAGATCAGCGTCCCCATCTGGTACGCCATCAACTGCGAGCGGAACATGGCCGACACCATGATGCCCAGTCCCAGCGCGCCGAACAAGAAAATTCCGCTGGAGATCAGCAGCAGAGCGAGGCTGCCTTTCATCGGGACATCGAACACGAACACGCCGACCACCAGCGCGATGATCATGTCGGCCGCTCCGACCACGAAATAGGCGCACAGTTTTCCGAACGCCAGCTCGACGGGCCGCGCGGGTGTCGAAAGGAGTTGCTCCATGGTGCCGTTCTCCCACTCGCGCGCGATGGTCAGCGAGCCCAGATTGGCGGCGATGATCATGACGATCACCACCACCAGTCCGGGAACGATGAAGTTGCCGGAAAGCAGGTCGGGGTTGTACCACACGCGCACGTCGGGACTGACCGTCGCGGGGACATTGCCGGATTGGGTTTGAATGGGCACCTGCAACTGCTGCGAATACCCGGCGACCACGCCCTCGGCGTAGCCCTGCGCGATGGCCGCGGTGTTGGAATCGCTGCCGTCGAGCAGGAGCTGCACGCTGGTGGGCTGTTTCAACCCGATGTATTTCGCGAAATCCTTGGGAATGACGACGGCCAGCAGGCAGGCTCGCGAATTGATGGCCGCGTCGATGGTGTGATATTCGTGCACGTACTGCTTGATCGAAAAATATTTCGAGCCGCTGAAGCCGCGGATCAGTTCGCGGCTTTCGGGCGTCTGGCTCATGTCGTAGATGAAGGTGGGGATGCGGTCGACGTCCAGGCTGAGCGCCCATCCGAAGATCAGCAGCATCACCAGCGGCTGCATAAGCGCGGCGAACAGGCTGCGCGGGTCGCGCAGGATGTGCAGCATCTCTTTGCGGGCGATCGCCTTGGTGCGGCGGAAGCTCATGCGGCGGCTTTCTCCTCCTGCTCGATCAGGCTGACGAAGACGTCTTCCATCGACGGCGTGATGGAATCGAGCACCAACACGTTGATGCCGGCCTGCTTCAGGTATTCGTAGATGCGCGGAATGGCCGCGCCGGGGTCCGCGACCTTCAGATGCAGGCCGCTGCCGAACACCGCGGCTTCGAGAATTTCGGGTTTCCCTTCGAGCAGGGCAAGCGCCGCACGCGCGTCGGAGGATTCCAGGTTCAGCAGGTGCCCGGTGCCGAGCGAATGTTTGAGTTCCTCGGGCGAGCCGAGGGCGATGACGCGTCCGCCGTACATCAGTGCGACGCGATGGCAGTATTCGGCTTCATCCATGTAGTGCGTGGTGACGAAGACGGTGTGGCCGGCGTCGGAAAGATCGTAGATGAGGCGCCAGAAACTGCGGCGCGCGATGGGATCGACGCCGCTGGTGGGCTCGTCTAAAAACAAAATGGGCGGCTCATGCAGGATCGCGCAGCCGAGCGCGAGGCGCTGCTTCCATCCACCGGAGAGCGTGCGGGTCATGGCGCGGCGCTTGTCCTCGAGTCCGGCCATGCGCAGGACGTAATCGCGGCGGGCGGGAAGTTTCTGGTCGGGAACGCCGTAGACGCCGCCGAAGAATTCGATATTCTCCTGCACCATCAGATCGTCGTAGAGGGAAAATTTCTGCGACATGTAGCCGATGTTGTGCTTCACCTCTTCGGGTTGCGAAGCGACGTCGAATCCGCCCACGGTGGCGCGACCGGAGGTGGGCGGAAGAAGTCCGCACAGGATGCGGATGGTGGTGGATTTGCCGGCGCCGTTGGGGCCGAGGAAGCCGAAGATCTCGCCGGGAGCGACGTCGATCGAGACGTTGTCGACGGCGACGAAATCGCCGAATTTCTTTACCAGCTTGTCGATGTGGACGGCGGGGCCGGCGGATTTGGGCGTCAGCATGAGCACCCCGTTACAAAAATCACTCGAAGCCGGCGCCTACGCTGCACGCGACACCTCTTCTTTTCGCGACAGCGCGATGAAAACGTCCTCGAGCGAGGGGACAATCGGGCGGAAGGCGAACGGGACCAGGTTCGCGAGCTGCTCGGGCGAGGTCGCGTGGGGATCGAGAAACAGGTGCAGATCGGCGCCGGCCGGCTGGACGGTCAAAACCCCCGGCTGCGATTCGAGGGTTTCCATGGTTTTCTGCGGCTCGCGGGTTTGAATCTGGTACACGGCTTCGGTGAGACTGTGCTTGAGCGCGCTGGGGGTGTCGCAGCGGATCAGCTTTCCGCGATGCATGAAGCCCACGCGATTCACGCGCTCGGCTTCATCGAGATACGCCGTGGTGACCAAGACCGTGAGGCCGTCGCGGACGAGCTGATACAGAATCGCCCAGAAATCGCGGCGCGAAACCGGATCGACGCCGTTGGTGGGTTCGTCCAGGAACAGCACGCGCGGCTTGTGCAGCAGCGTGCACATCAGCGCGAGCTTCTGTTTCATCCCGCCCGACAGTTTTCCGGCCGCGCGCTTGCGGAACGGGTCCATGCGCGTCATGCGCAGCAGGCGCGTGGCGAGCTCGGTGCGCTCGACTCCGGTGATGCCGAACAGGTCGGAGTAGAAATCCATGTTCTCCTGCACGGTCAAATCGGTGTACAGCCCGAAGCGCTGCGCCATGTAGCCGATCTGGTCCTTCACCTGGTCGACTTCGGTGGAAACGTCGTGGCCGGCGACCACGGCTTTGCCCTCGCTCGGGTTCATCAGGCCGCACAGCAGACGCATGGTGGTGGTCTTGCCGGCGCCGTCGGGGCCGACCAGTCCGAAAATCTCGCCCTCTTCGATATCCAGGTTCAGATGATCGACCGCGACCACGTCGCCGAAGCGGCGGGTGAGATTTTCGGCGTGAATGATGCTGCTCATAGGATGATTTCGCCGTCGACGGGCATGTTGAGCTTGAGCTCGTGGCTGGAATTATCCACTTCGATTTTGATGCGATAGACCATTTTCACGCGTTCTTCTTTAGTCTGGATCTGCTTGGGTGTAAATTCCGCCTGCGACGAAATGAACGTGATCACGCCGTGATAAATTTTTCCCAGGTACGTGTCCGTAGTCAGGTTCACCTTCTGGCCCAGCTTCACGCGGCCGAGGTCGGGCTCGTTGATGTAGGCGCGCAGCCAGGGATGCTCCAGATCGCCGATGGTGACCACGGTGGTTCCGGCGGCGAGCACTTCGCCCGGCTCGGCGGATTTCACCAGCACCACGCCGTCAATCGGCGTGAACACCTTGGTGTAATCGAGCTGGGCCACGGACATGCCTTCCTGGGCCTTCGAGCGCGCGATTTCGGCGCGCCGCGCGACCAGCTCCTGCTCGCGGCGCCTGAGCTCCAGGCGATTGGCTTCGGCGGTTTTGACCGCGGCTTCGGCGCGGGCGACGTCGGCTCGCGCGGCCGCGATATCTTCCTGGCGCGGGCCTTCCTTCACCAGCGAATATTTTTCCTGCGCCGAACGAAGCTGCGCTTCCGCGCTATCCAGGTGCGTCCGCGCCTGGTCGTACTGCTGGCGCGAAATATCTTCGGTTTTGTACAGATCCTGCATGCGGGCCCAATCCGAGCGCGCGAAATCGAGCTGCGCCTTGGCATCGGCGACCGCGGCCTCGGCCTGCTGGATATCCTGCTTGCGGCTGCCGTTGAGCAATTCTTCGAGCTTGGCGGTGGCCTGATTGAGCTCGGCCTGGCGCGCGGCGACATCGCTTTCGAGCGTCGCGCGCTGATAAGCGATGGAGGTTTGAAGCTGGTCGAAGTTGGATTGCGCGCTATACACCGCGGCTTGGTCGCGGGCGCGCTGCTGGCGAAGTTGGGTGGGGTCGAGCGTGGCGATCAGGTCGCCCTTCTTGACCCAGTCGCCTTCGTCGACCTTGCGCTCGGTGAGCTGGCCGGGGATCTGGAAGGAAATATCGACCTGCGTAAGCTCCAGGTTGCCGGACACGAAGATCCGGTTGCCGTCGCTCGAGTGGGTCTGGAGCCACCAATAGTAAGCGCCGGCGCCGGCCGCGACAAGAAGCAGGAGGATGGGGAGTCTTTTTTTCATTGGTTCACGTATTCCCGGATTCGTCCCGTGGCGGTCGCCAGATCGATGCGTGCCACGTTGTAATCGTAAAGGGCGTTGATGAGATTATCGCGCGCGCGGTCCAGGCGCGTCTGCGCGTCGGTGACTTCGAGCGAATACGCCACGCCGGCCTGATAGCGGCGGCGCGCCTGCGCCAATTCCTGCTCGGAGAGCGCCACTCCTCCCTGCGCGGTTTCCACTTCCACCGCGGCGGAATGAATGCTATCGAAAGCCAGGCGGACATCGAGCTCCACCTGCTGCTCCAGATCCCGCGTCCGGGTCTGCTCCTGGCGGTATTCGGAAAGGCTTTCTGCGCGCCGCGCGTCGCGACGCCCGCCGTCCCAGATGGGCACGCGCACCGAGACACTGTATAAATAGGTTGCGGCGGCATCGGTGAGGTCCGATCCGATCGAGCCGTAGTTGGCCGATGCGCCGACCGACGGGAGGCGCTCGGCGCGAACCGAGCTGTAACTGAGGTTGGCCGCGTGTTCTCGCTGGCGCTGCGCGATCAGCTCGGCGCGGGTCTTGCTTGCGTCGGCGAGCGCGGCTTCGAGCGTTCCGATCTCTGTGGGCTTGTAATCGAGCCTATCAGTGAGCACCACCTGCACGTCCATCCTGAGTCCCATGGCGCGCAGCAGTTGCAATCCGGCGCGGCGGCGATCGTTTTCGGCGACCACCAGACGCTGGTTGTCGTTGGCGAGCTGCACGTCCGCCCGGGTGACGTCGAGTCCGGTGCCGGTTCCGGCTTCCTTCTGCTGCTCGGCGAGGTCACGCAAGGCCTTGGAGAGATCGACGTTGGCATGCGCCGTCTGGAGGGCAGCTTCGGCGCGCAGAGTGTTGAGATAGGCGCGCGCGACCTGGTCGCTCACCTGGTTTTTGGTCGCGTCGAAATCGGATTTGACGGCTTGAAGATTGACTTTGGACTGCTGGAAGCGTTTGATGGTGCTGAAATCGAAGACCGTCTGCGAGGCCGTTGCGCGCGCGTCGAAAACGGAAAAAGGTCCGACGATCGCGGGGAAGGTCACACCCGGCGGCAGAAACGAAAAGATCGTGGGGCTGAAGCCGAAGGCGCGAAGATTCGTGGTTTCGCGCTCATCGTTGACCGAGGATTCGAAATCCGGCAGCAGGGCGCCGCGGGCTTCGGTCTTGCGCGCCTGCGCTTCGCGAATGGATTCCTCGGCCAGCGCGACCTTGGGACTGCCTTCCGCGGTGAGCGCGATCTGGACCGCTTTTTTCAAACTGAGCGGAAGCGCGGGCTCGGCCGGATCGGCGCCTTGCGCAATCGCGAGCGACGGAATCAGGAGAAGCACAACGCGCATCACAGGTCCTCCGGAGCGCGGAAGCCCGCGGCGGTGAAGGTGACTAGGCGCGCGAGCACGGTCTGGCGCTCGGGCGGATCGGGAAGGCCCATCAGCGAGCCGAGCAGATGCGTTCGTGCCAGCGTGTGCGCCATCGCGCCGGCGGTGAAGTGCAGCCGCCACAGGATCTCCGTGCGCGACAGTTCCGGAGCGGCCTTGGCGATCGCCGCGCTGAAGCACTCCACAACGGGCGCCAAATGCACTTTGAACATGCGCGTGACGAAAATGTCCGGGCTGGCCATGATGCGGCCCATCAGGTCGAGCACCGGCGCCGGATGATGAACCAACAGAGGCGCAAGGAACGCGAGCAGGATCTGTTCGAGATTCGGGTTCGGACCGGCCGATTCGAGCATTTTCAGACGCTTTTCATTCACCGGCTCGATCCGCCGGGCGATGACGGCGTCGATCAGGCTGTCTTTGGATTGGAAATGGTAGTTGACGGCCGCCAGATTCACGTCCGCTTCGGCGGTGATGTCGCGCAGCGAAGTGGCATCGAAGCCGTTCTTTCCGAACAGTTTCTCGGCCGCGTCGAGGATCCGGGTTTTGGTATCTACAGCCTTGGCAATCATACGTTCGCTTCAATCATACGATTGATTTATTCACGTGTCAAGAACATTGTAGAATGAGAGATATGCCCGAGTCGGCTGGACGGTTCGTTGCCCGTCAGGAGGAGCTGCTAAAGCGCGGTACGAAGCGTAAACGTATCGTGTTCCCGGAAGGGGACGATTCGCGGGTGCAAGCGGCGGCCGAGCGGCTGAGCGGCCTGATCGACCCGATTCTGAAATTACGAAACGAACCCAACTACGCCCGGCTGTATTTCGAGCGGCGGCGCGAAAAAGGCGTGACGCGCCAGCAGGCTGAGGAGATCGCGAGTCGGCCCTTATATCGGGCGGCGCTGATGGTGGCCGCGGGCGATGCGGACGGAGGCGTGGGAGGGGCGGTGAACACGACCGCGGAGACGGCTCGCGCGGCCATCGAGTGCATCGGGCTGGCGGACGGAATCCGGACGGTTTCGGGCGTCTTTTTTGTGTGTGTCGAGGACCGGAGTTTCGGCGAAGACGGCGTGCTCGCTTTCGCCGATTGTGCGATGATTGCCGAACCGACGGCGGAGCAGATCGCCGATATCGCGATTTCGACGGCGGAGTCCGTGCGCAGGGTGCTGGGAGCGGAACCGAGGATCGCGCTGCTTTCCTATTCGACCAAGGGCAGCGCGCGGCATGCGAGCGTGGATAAAATGATCGAGGCGCTGCGGATTCTCGGTGAGCGCGCTCCGGAAATCGAGGCCGACGGCGAGTTGCAGGGCGACGCGGCGCTGATTCCGGCGGTGGCGCGCGCCAAAGCTCCTGGATCGAACGTCGCGGGGCGAGCAAACACGCTGATCTTTCCGGACTTGGCCAGCGCCAATATCGCCTACAAACTGGTGGAGCGGCTGGGAGGCGCGGCGGCGTTCGGCCCGTTTTTGCAGGGATTGAAGAAGCCGTTCAACGATCTGTCGCGGGGATGTTCGGCCGGGGATATTTATGCGTCGGCGCTGGTGACGGCGCTCGCGGGAGGATCATAATTTGCTTCCGTTCAAGCTGGTGTATCACGACGGCTACGATTTGCACCTGGGCTCGCATGTTTTTCCGTCGCAGAAATACAAAATGATTCGCGACCGGCTGGTGGCGGATGGCGTTGCCGACGCGGCGGATTTTGTCGAACCGGAGCCCGCATCGGATGAGGACCTGCTGCTGGTGCACCAGCGCGGCTGGGTCACGCGACTGAAGAACGGCACCCTCGACTACCTGGAGCTGTTGAAGCTGGAAATTCCGTATTCGCACAAGATGGTGGAAGCGTTCTGGCTGGCGGCCGGAGGGACCACGCTCGCGGCGCGGCTAGCGCTCAAAAACGGGGTTGGGTTCAACATCGGCGGCGGATTTCATCACGCGTTTCCGGGGCATGGGGAGGGATTTTGCGCGATCAACGACATCGCGGTGGCGATCCGCAAGCTTCAGCGCGAGAAGATGATCGAACGGGCGATGGTGGTGGATTGCGACGTTCATGACGGCAACGGAACGGCCGCGATTTTTTCTGGCGATCCGTCCGTATTCACGCTGTCGATTCACCAGTCCAACAATTATCCGAGCATCAAGCCGGCGTCTAACGTCGATATTGACCTGGAGGACGCGGTCGGCGACGCGGAGTATCTGGAGAAGCTGGGCGAAGGGTTGGGACGATCGATGCGGGAGTTCCGTCCGGAGCTCCTGGTGTATGTGGCAGGTGCAGATCCGTACTGCGAGGATCAGCTGGGAGGGTTGTCGCTGACGATGGAGGGCCTGAAGGCGCGGGACCTGCTGGTGTTCGAGGCGGCGAAAGGGAACCACGCGGCGGTAACGGTAACGCTCGCGGGAGGGTATGCGCGAAGGGTCGAGGATACGGTGACGATTCACGCGAACACGGCGAAGGCAGCGGCCGAAGTTTGTGCGAAGATTTAGTGAGAATGATTACCATCGCCGCCTACGATATGCATGTGGAGCAGCTACTAGAAAAACTGCAACGCGTGCACCGGGCTCTCACCGAGGCAGGCATCCCGTACCGGGTGGTCGGGGGATTGGCGATCTTCTTCCAGGTTTCTGAGCGCGACCACGATAGCGCTCGTATGACCAGGGACATCGATATCGCTGTGGACCGCAAGCAGTTGTCAGCGATCATTGCGGCCGCAGAAAAACATGGTTTTCGCTATCGGCATGCGGCAGGCATTGACATGTTGGTCGACGCCAACGAGCGGAAAGCGCGGAGCGCCATACACTTGGTCTTCGTGCGCGAGAAGGTGCGTCCTGAGTACGTTGAACCCATCCCGGATTTCTCCGAACCAACGCGCACACAAGAGGGCGTTCTGCTCGCACCTGTCGCCGACCTCGTGCGCATGAAGCTCACGAGCTTTCGTGCCAGAGATATCGTTCACGTGCAGGACATGGACTCGGTGGGCTTGATTACTCCCGAAATCGAGGCGTCGCTTTCCGATACTCTGCGCGCCAGGCTGGCCGAAGTGCGCGCGACCGAATAAATTACACCTTCGCCGGAATCATGATCGGCGCATTGGCGAGCAGCTTGTCTTCGAACTCGAAATCCGGTTTGGAGCCGTTGTTGTGGCGCAGGTACCATTTATAGGTTTCCTGCAAACCATCGATGAAATCGGTCGGCTTGAATTTCAGAACGCGCTGCGCTTTGGCGGTGACCTGCGTGATCGGCGGCATGTCGAAATAGAATCCGAAGTACAGCTTGGGACCCATGGGATGGCCGCCGGCGCGCAAAATGTATTCACGCGGGATGCGCACGAATTTAACCGCTTTTCTGGAGGCCTTGGCGAAAGCCTCCACCGCTTCGGTTTGCGAAAGCGGTCGCGCGTTGGCGATGTTAAAGGCGTGACCCACGGCGTTGGCCTCGTCGACGGCCTTGAGCGCGGCGCGCACCAGGTCTTTCACGTAGACGAATTGCATCAGGCGGCGCCCGTCGCCGGGCAGGATGATGGAGCGGTTGGCGCGCAGCCGGTCCCAGAAATAGGCTTCGCGATAGAACGGATTCGCGGGGCCATAGATATACGGCGGGCGCAGCGTGACCACCGGCAATCCGATGCGCTGATGCAGGCGGAACAGGGCGCGCTCACTCATGGCCTTGTTGCGGACGTAGAGCTCGGGCGCATCGTCGGGCGCCAGGGCGTCGCCTTCATGGTGATTGAGGCCGTCGCCGTACGCCGCCACGCTGGACATGAACAC